>Ga0214545_1000143_pt1 | contig 86824 bp, 37 predicted proteins | sample CNSS4metaG_FD_160064 | JGI IMG/M metagenome (GOLD analysis project Ga0214545, IMG submission 160064) | Root nodule microbial communities from cowpea collected in UCLA plant growth center, Los Angeles, California, USA - CNSS4 | ecosystem: Host-associated > Plants > Roots > Nodule | place: USA...
TATTAACTATATAGTTGTTTCAGCACCACCCTTAATTATAGATATTTATTATTATTTTGTTTGTGCATCTGCCGTTAAGTTTATTTTCTAACGTAATTACATGAACTGTTCAAGTTTATGATGATTGAGAAGTTTTTTTACTTCATTTTCTAACGTAGTGTAACATAAACTGTTTACGTTTTTTATTTTCTAACGTAATGTTACATGAACAGTTCAAGTTTAGCATAATTGAGCAGTTTATAGTCTTGGTAAAACTGCATTAACTAACTCATAATTTCTAATTCGTCTTAAATATTTCTCTGACTGTATATATAACCACTCTTAAGAAAAAACTTTCCAATTTTAAACGCTTCAAAATATTCAAAAAACTGTAAACTAATTTTTAAAATCATGGGTAAAAGAACTCTTTTAGTTCGATTTTTCCCCAGACTTCTATTTTTAGCTGTCGCAGTTCGTAACCCAAAATATAAGTAAATACAGTATTACAGTATTATATTTTAATAGTAATTGTTAAATCTGCCCACCATTCATAATGAAACTGTCCGACTTCTTTTACTATCCATCTCATTTTATATATTTTATTTTATTGATATGTTTTCTTACTATTATGTTCTTGAGAGTAAAAAGTGTCTTTTGTTAGTTTGAGGAAAAAGTGAAGTCAAATAAAGAAAAAACATTTATCATTTTTAAGAATTATAATAAATAAATATATTAAAAATAAGTACCTGTTACTTAGCAGGAATACGAAGAATAATTTTGAATTATTAATTGTTAAGAAAAGATGGAAACTTGATGAAAAATAATATTTTGTTTTATCATTCTGGTGTCAATTTGGCCCCAAGTCTATGGGCCGGTCCTGGCCCACTCTTCATAAAGCTTCCTTTTAGGGGTCTCTCAAATGAGGGGACCAAAAAAAAGTCCCAGCCCCCAAAGTTCCCTCTCTAGTGGGTTAGGGCTAGGGCTAAGATGGGTTAGTCCCCCAAATAATACTACATTAAGTCAGAGTCAAAGATTAAGTTGAGCGACCCAAATGGGCCCGATGACCCGGACGGGCTCGACAACCCGGACGAGCCCAATGACCAGGACAGACCCGATGACAAGGACAGACCCGACGACTAAGATGAGCCCGACGACCAGGACGGGCTTGACAACCCGGACATGCTAAACAACACGGACGTGCCCAAAAACCCAGACGGGCCAGACGACCAAGATGGGCCCGACGACCAGGACGGGCTTGACAACCCGGACATGCCAGACAACACGGACGGGCCCGACGACCCAAACGGGCCCGAAAACCAAGACAGGCCAGATGAGCCCTACGACCCAGATGAGCCCAACGATCTAAACGAGACGACGACTCGAACGGGCCCAACGATTCAAACAGGCCCAATGATCCAGACATGCGCAATGACCCGAACGGGCCGAAGACTCGTATGGACCCAACGATCAAAACAGGCCCGACGACCCGAACGGGCCCGACGACCCGAACGGGCCCGACGACCCGAACGGGCCCAACGAGCTAAACGGGCCCGACAATCCGAACGGGCCCGATGACCCAGACATGCTAGACAACCCGAACTGGCCCGACGACCCCGACGGGCCTGACAACCCAGACGGGCCCGACGATCCGAACAGGCCCAACGAGCCAAATGGGCCCGACAATCCGAACGGGCCTGACGACCCGAATGGGCCCGACGACCCGAACGGGCTTGACGATCCCGACGAGCCCGACGAACCGAACAAGCCAAACGATCCAGATGGGCTCGACGACCCGAACGGGCCCGATGACCCAGACGGGCTCGACGACCCGAACGACCCGATGACATGAACGGGCCTGATGATCCGAACGGGCCCGATGACCCGAACGAGCCTGACGACCTGAACGGGCTCGACGACCCGAACGAGCTCGACAACTCGAATGGGCCTGACGACCCGTTTGGGTTGTCGGGCCCGTTCGAGTCGTTGGACATCTCTGGATCATCGGGCCTGTCTGGGTTGTTGGGCCCGTTTGGGTCGTCGGTCCCATCCGGGTCGTCGGGTCCATCCGGGTCGTCGGGCCCGTTCGGTTCATTGGGCTCGTCTGGGTGTCGGTCCCAGTCTGGGTGTCGGGCCCGTCCGGGTAGTCGGACTCGTCCGGGTCGTCGGGCTCATCTAGGTCGTCGGGCTCATTTAGGTCGTCGGGCCCGTTTGGGTCGTCGGCCCCGTACGTGTCTTCGGGCCCGTTCGGGTCGTAGGGCCTGTCTGGATCGTAGGGCCCGTCTGGGTCATAGGGCTCGTTTGGGTCGTCAGGTCCATACAGGTTGTCGGGCCCGTTGGGGTCTTTGGGCCTGTCTGGATCATTGGGCTCATTCGGATCGTCGGGCCCATCTGTGTCGTCGGGCCTGTTCATATCGTTTGTCCCGTTCGGGTTGTTGAGCCTGTCCGGGTTGTCGGGCTCGTCTAGGTCCTATGGCCCGTCTTAGTCGTTAGGCCTATCCGACTTGTTGGGCCCATCTGGCTCGTCGGGACCCGTCTGGGTTGTTGGGCATGTCAGTGTCGTCAGTCCCATCTGGGTCGTCAGGCCCGTCTGGGTTGTAAGAGCAGTCCGGGTCGTCGGGTCCATACGGGTCATCAGCCCGTTCGGGTCGTCAGGCTTGTTTGGGTCATAGGGCCTGTTAGGTTCGTCGGGCCTGTCTGGGTCATTGGGCCCGTCCAGGTCATCGAGCCCGTCCGATCGTCGGGCCCTTCCATGTCATTGGCCCATCCGTGTTGTCAAGTTTGTCCTGTATTCGGGCTCGTCTTGGTCGTCGGGCCCGTTCGAGTTGTTGGGCCCGTTTGGATCATCGGGCCCGTTCGAGTCGTCGTTCTTGTCGAGGTCGTCGGGCAGGTCCTAGTCTATTCGGGTTGTCGTGCTTGTCCGATTCGTTGGGCCTATCCCACAGATAGTAATATATTTTAAAAAATAATATATTTTTCATGTGGAAGATGAAAGCCCATGGGTTGGCCCTGACCCACAGGACTTTTGTAGGGTTTTTGGCCCTATAGACTTCTTTGTTGGCGGCTTTTTTTCAATGTGGGCTTTTTTGGCCATGGCCCACATGGGCCAGGGCCAAACCCTGTGGGCTTGGCCAAATTGACACCTCTAATTCTCATAGTTAAACATAACAAAATAGAAAAGTATTTTTTTTTTTTTGTAAGTATTTAATTTTCAGTCACTTTTACATGAGGTCAACCTAATTCATGTTAGCTAAAATTGAATTTGATACTTCTTACTCTTAAACTAGAGCTGAAAATTGACATCAAGAATTTACTATGGTAATAAAATAATGATAATTGTTGTATATAAATTGGAGATGGCTGATACAATATTTTCTTTAACTTTCTTTGCACTTATATAACAATTTTCTTATGTATTACATAACAATCGCAGCTCTTTTATTTACTAAAATTGAATATAATTAAAAATAATAAAAAGTTTTGGGTTACTTGAAATAGTCTGTTAGATATGTAAGTAGTTATTCTTATGGACACCATTTACTAATATTTAACACATTACATGTCATATTCAATACCAAAAAGTAAGATAACTTAATTGATAAGAACAATTCACATCAATTTATTTAGTATTAAGGGTATTGCATAAATTGATTTTCAACATGTGTCAAACTTAGAGGTTAGAATGGAAGACTAGTCAAGGTTCTATTAAGATTATTGGTAGACCAAAGAGCTTCTTTAATGCAAAGAAGCATATGTTGGTGGTTTACTAACCATAATGTATATATATTTTGTCAATTCAATTCATACAAATAAATAAAAAAATGTGACCTTAACATAATTGTTAACATGGGAATAATATGAATTAACCAAAATATTTCATGCAATACAATACAACTTTGATTAAATTTTTAAAATATTTTTTTAATTATTTTTTCTATATTTTATTTAATTTTGATAGATTAAACTCTGAAGAGCGGATTCATGTTTTCTGACCCTTTAAGATTTGGTTTGAGCTATATATATTCTTTTGAAATCTATCGGTTTATATTTTCCTAAAATTTATTTTTAATTAATTATATATTAATAATAAAATTTATTTGCAATAGCTTAATACGATATGATACTATGTTGTTAATATTATTTATTTTTAAATAAGTATACGTTATAAAAAATATTTTAATTTTATATCTTAATTAAAGATGATGTGTAAATTAAATTAAGTTATGCATTATCGAATCTAAACAAATTACCGTTTTTAAGGGTGGAAGCACCCCAATCAATTCAAACACTCTCAAATCATTATTTTTCTTCTTCAGACGTCATTGAAATCACACAAATGCAGTTTTAAATGGACATGAATTTACTATGAACTGTTCTTCAAACTGAAAATCATAGGTATTTTATTTTAAAAAAATATGATTGACATGCCCAAATAACCACTCAACCACTGAGATGCTCTCACCTACAACCAAAATAATAATGATTAATATTATTGTATTGAAAAAAATCGTATAATTTAATAATGACATGCTTGACTTTATAATACAAAGAAGTGAAGTATGAAAAAAAAAAACTGAGTTGGATGTTACTTCTGTTGAAGCCACTATGAATTTAGACCAAAAATCCACCCATGGATTTTCTTTTATTTACAATTGGCAAATACTTCCAGAAAAAAAAAAAAAAAAAAAAGAGGCCAAATTGAAAGATTCTTCCATTGTTTTGGACGTTAAACTGACACCTTTTATTTTAACTTCGACCCAAAAGAAAATATTGATGTAGTAATCATACATCATACATTCTCACATTTTCCACATGTAAAGACCCATTATTTATAAACAAAATAAACATTATAATTTCTTTAATTTTTTTTCTTCCATTTTTATCATTTTTCTTCCTTATCCTGACTCGCAGACATATTTTTACAATCGTTAAACATTATCGATGTTTGAATCTTGTAGAAGGAAAAAGAAAACATGGTAAAAGAATTCTACTAGAAAGAAAATCAACCAAATTCTCAAATCATATATTAATCAAAAACAAAAAAACATGTAAAAACTTCATAATTATAACGTGATGAGAATCTAAATAAAGTTGTCTTTTATTAACAAGAAAGTAAAATAAAATAGAGGGCAGTGTGGTTTCCAAAACAGTACACAGCACATCAACATTACAAAGTAGGACACTTTTTTTTCTCTCTTTTTATGTTCACACTCACTCCTTCACTCACACACTGCTTCTGGTTTTTGATTCCCCTCATATAAAAACGCAACCTTTTTCCTCCTCCTTTCTCTTCTGCTCTCTCTCTCTGCGACTTATTCCCTTTCTTTTCTTCTTTTGAACAAAAACCACCTTCTGTTATTAGGGTTTGAAATGTGGAGGGAGAATGGAAGGCTCTGAATCCGATTCTGCGCCACTTTCCATTTCCAATGGCGAAGATCCCCAATTGGGGGCTTCTTCTCCCCCTCCCTCTCCTCCTCCTCAACCGTCAGATCTCAATCACGCGGCGGAGCATGAGATACTGTCTGGGGAGCTTCACAGCAAGTTGGATTTGAAGGGTGAGGATGAAACTGAGGACAAAGTTTCCGACTTGAACGACCGTGGAGGAGTTTGCGACGAAGAAACCGCTAAGGGTGATGCAGATAGTAGGGGTTCGGAGACAAATAGTTGGGATGAGGAACTGGGTGTTGATGCTGATGAAGATGGTGTTGGTATTGGTGATGTTCATGGTGATGATGGAGAGGAGCACAGGGAAGAGAGAAACAGTGATGTAACTCACCACTACCCTTTGAGGCCCGAAGCTGAGGATTGTGCATTTTATATGAAAACTGGGAATTGCAAGTTTGGGTTTAACTGCAAGTTTAATCACCCTATTAGGAGGAAAACCCAGGTACTTCTTGTGCCTTTCTTCTTCTATGTATGCCTCATTTAGATGTTATGTTTGTTAGCGATGCTTTTGTTTTTGTATGATTGGTTTGTTTGCATTGATATCTGGTAGTGATCAATATTGCATTGTTGGAGGTTAAGCTTTAGAACAGTTCACTTGTGTAAAGGTTATCTTTTCTCCAAGGATTCCTTTACGGTGACATTGTATTATCTGTGGTGCTGGATTGAGAACAAGATAGTTTGCCTTTGGTGAAGGTATACTTTTGATTGAAGTGACTGGTAAATGGTCAGAACTGTTACATCGTGGCTGGTAGATACTTGATATTGAACTGTAATTTTTGGGGGCAGTGCTATTTTTGGTAATTTGCTTTTATGATTTTTTAATGTGTCTGTTTTGGTCGGTCTTTTTACTCTATAGCTTTGCTAAAATGACTTATTAAGGCTTCAAAATTTGCCTATTTTTGTGAGGTCACCTTTATTACTTCTTCAGACTTAATAAGGTGTTGGTGATTGAGTATGTCAATATATCAATGAGGTTCTCTTCACCATTTTCTGCCTGGAAATTTATTGTACAATGTTCACTTCTTAAAATACTGTTCTTTGTGTGGATGTTTTAACGATCAACAAAGGCTGTTAGAGAGAAGGCGGGTGAAAGAGAAGAATCTACAGACAGATCAAGCACAACAGAATGCAAGGTTATTTTCACAATTATGCTTCTAAGCAAATTTTAATTCTCACGTCTGTCATTTCTGCATTATTTTGACTTTTAATGTTCATATTGTAATTATTTAAATACAAGTTCCTCCAGCTATTTGAATTGCCATGGAAGATTGTGTGTAAGTCACTGTAAGGTCAAATCAAGGTGATTCAACCTAATTTATAATTTATATTTTTCATTTCCTTCCGCAACATTGAGATCATTGATCATTTATATGCTATATGTTCAATTTTGGGTGATGTCATATTCTGTAATTTCTGGACTTGTGGGATGTCAGTTCGGTAATGTATATAGATTGTATTCTATATCAGAATTCTTTTTTCAATATATATTTTCTGTGGCTGAGATTTAATATATGTCTGTTTTGATTACTTGTTTTTGGATTGTGATGATGTATGCTATCTTCATAGTTTACATTAGACAAGGACAGGGAAAACAGTGAAATGTCTGTCAAGATGGATGGTTTGGTTTATTTTTGTGGCATTTTTGTTGATTTAGCTCTTTCTCTTTTGCATTATTTTACCCTAGCAAAATGATGACAATGATATTAATTTTATTTAAATGAATGGATAAAAAAGTTATAAGCAAATGATATCAACTGTTCGGTTGAAAAAATTATTGGAACTTCAAAAGCAGCTTATGGAGAAAAGCAAGTTTGTGTATGATTTTTCTCTTGCTCAAACCATGTAAAATCAGAAAATTTCACCATTCATGACATGTTCATAACAATTTTTGTCCTGATCTTATGGCAGTATTATCAAAGATCTGGGGGTTGTAAGTTTGGCAAATCTTGTAAATATAACCACACAAGAGGAAAAATTTCAACAACACCAGCACCAGTACCAGTTTTTGAACTTAACTTTCTTGGCCTGCCTATTCGTCAGGTACAATTTTAGTTACTTTCCTATAACAAAAGATATATATGTGTGTGATGTCTGTCTCTTTCTGCAGTCTTCTGAAATAGTTGTTTCTTAGATATTAATAAGGTCATGTTTCATGATAGGGGGAGAGGGAGTGCCCCTATTACATGCGCACTGGCTCTTGTAAATTTGGAGCAAACTGCAAGTTCAACCATCCTGACCCTACAGTTGGAGGATGTGATCCTCCTTCAGGGTTTGGTAATGGAGGGCCTATGTCATTACAAGGTGTATCACGACCATCTGTACCCTCCTGGTCTTCTCCAAGATCATTAAACGAAGCATCTCCTTTTGTGCCAATGATGCTTTCACCTACTCAAGGAGTTTCTACCCAAAGTTCTGACTGGAATGGATACCAGGTAAATAGATAGATTCAATACCAATAAGCATCTGGCAAGGTTAATTCTCTGTTGCTGCAGATACTCTGGCATTGTTGCGTTCACTTTTACTTTTCCTTTTTGCAAATTTATATTGTCCTGTCATTGGTTTCCTTATGTTTTTTAAATAACTTTGTAAATTGTGAGATTATGTCATTGTCACTTGTTGACTATTGCAGACTTATCATTAATTTACATGTTTTGTTATAAGTACACTGAATACTGGAATAAAATAAATATTAAGCCATTTGAGGTTTGAGTGATATATACCCAAATCAATTAGTACAAAAATAGTTCTTATGATTTAGAATGTGCAGTTTTGTTGATCTGGTGTGACCTATTTTTTCACGTGCAAACATATTGAAGAATCATGCATATTAAGCAATGTATGTTTGGCTTTATGGCTAGAAGTGAATTTGAAGTTGCACCTATTACCGATCCTTAAGAGTCAAAATATGATTATGGCATGTAATCTTTAGATTTCTTGTGATCATTCTACAGCCCCATTTCCCTTCCTTCCTAGTGTCTGTTATTATTTTTTCGTTGGTATGCAATGCAAGACCTGAGTGGTCTTTGTTCCTTTACCTTAGTTAACGAACTATTCTGTCAGATGAACTCATGCAAATGGTTGTTTTCCCATTAAATTCACCCATTTGTTGTTTGTAAAGGCATCTGTCTACCTACCTGAGAGAAACATGCATCCACCTTCTACATTTGTCTTGAACAACCCAACAGTCGATACAAATGTTTACTTGCACCATCAAAAGCAGATATCCGTTGAAGAGTTTCCAGAAAGGCCCGGTGAACCTGAATGTAGCTACTTCTTAAAAACTGGGGATTGCAAGTTCAAATCTAATTGTAAATTTCACCATCCAAAGAACCGGATTGCAAGATTACCTCCATGCAACCTCAGTGACAAGGGTCTTCCTTTGAGACCGGTAAGGTTTTATATCTGAAAAGCTGGAAGATTTATTTTCTTTTGTTTAGCCTGTGGTTGTGTTAAATCTAAAATATATGGAATAAGCATGGCATTGTTACCTAGAGATGATTGTGTTTCTGATTCTGAAAAGATATATCCTTTAATTTGTTTAGTCAAATGGGACTACAAGCTTGATTGGGTAGTTTCTGTTATTTAATGTGAATTTTATTTGTGATGAAATGCAGGACCAAAGTGTCTGCTCCCATTACAGTCGCTATGGAATTTGCAAATTTGGACCAGCTTGTAAGTTTGACCACCCAATAAACTTGCAGCCCTTAATGATGTCTGGACTTGGTGACCAGCCATACTCAAATTCAGCTAGTGTTGAGGTGGTGGCTGGGATAGGTGAAAGTACAAGTGAAACTGATGTAACAATTCAGCAATCTGTGTAAACATGTCTTTGAGGATCTTCTCTAGCTATCACCAAATCTGTAGTTTTCTTCTTAAACATGATAAATTTATTTAACTTTTTTTCTAGCACTGTCCAAGTCCAATGCAGCACAAGCATTGCAAAGAATACCAACATATATATGTCAAACAGTTTATATGTATTTATCACAAGTAACATTTGCATGTGTAGATTATCTTATATTTTTGGTTTGTTTCTCTCTTTTGGATAAGTGTTGGATTATAATTAGTGTGGTTTGAAATGGTTGTTGTTGTGGGCTTTCTTATTTTACGTTTGTCTATTTCGTTTTGAAGTTTCTATTTTAACATGATAGTTTATTAGTTTTAGCTAGATTTATGGTTTGGATCTTTAATAAAAATGAAATAGAAAAATGATTAAAAAGTAAGTTGTATTCCTACTAGAATTCTTTAAACTTTATATCTTACATTTTTTACTTATTTTTTATTTCTCTCCATCTCGTTTTTTTTTTAACTAAACATTTTATTCTTCTCACTTTTTTTAAAGAAATTATACACCATGTTTTTTTTTTCTCTCAATCAATCACAACCTTAATTCCTAATACTGTGTACGTCTAGACCCAGTTTAATTTAACATGGCTCTAAAATATTTGTATGCTTAATTCTAACCATTTTTTAGGTTTTCACTTGTTTTCTTTTATCTAAATTTATGTTAAATTAGTAAGTAACTTGTGGATTTGAAAGAGACGTATTGGGTAGATTCACTATTGTTTTAGGAAAAAAAAAAATCAAAAGTACAATTGCAAAGCTTAATTGTAAAGTGAAAAACGATAACTTTAGCTCAGATCATATTACGTAAGAATTAGATAATAAGAGTTAGTTAACATTTTAGTACAAATAGAAATAAAATACCAATATTGAAGTTTAAAATACATAATTAGATAACATAATTTTTAGTAAATAAGTTAAATGTTATCATAGATGTTATTAGACCCTGAAAATAACATTTTTTTTAATGTTGTCGCAAATAATTAAAAATTTTAATGGAATAAATATGTAGTTCTCTATGTTTCTCTTCTTTAATTGCTAAGCAAGAGTCTGACTTACCTCTAAGTCCATTTAGATTTTATATTCCAGTAAACTAGAATATAAATAAAAATGACAAAAACATATTATATTACATTTTCTTTCTTTTTATTCGAAATAAGTTATATATGATTTCATTAAAAGAATATACCTATTTTTTAATAATTTAAATATATATATATATATATATTTTTTTTTTTTTTCTTGTGCTATTTCTGTAATAGATTTGGCTTTAAGGTAGATAAAAGTTAAAAAAAAGTTACATCAGTGACAATTCAATTTTGCTGACAAAGCCACAGTTTTTGACGATTGATATGACTACAAGTCTTCAAACAGTACCTACAAATAATCTCAACAAATGTAATCTGTTTTAATTTTAAATTAGCTTTTATGTGTTGTGGAACAAATTTGTACTTTTTACAATAATTATTACACATTTCTCTTTTCATTTTACTCAACGGTAAAATATTTTCTTGCCATAATAAAATGATGAAATAAGTATTATCTAAATATATTATTCGTTAACAAACGATAAAATTCATTAATGCATCAGTAAACGAAGGGATTTTAGCTTTTCACTTGTTTTCTTTTATCTAAATTTATATTTAAAAAATGTTTGAACTCATACATTTTTCAACATTTGTAAGTTTTTGATTGGTTTACTATTCCATGGTTTATTACAAGATTTGTTTTTTAAATTATTATTCTTGACAATTTAATAAAATCAGACTTAACCTACTTGACAATTTTAAATATTTTAAGCACCGCAAGAAAAATCAATTTAATTTCTAAATATTAGCATCGTTATTGATATTAATATCGGCTTAACCTACTTTAATACGATGTAAATAATTAATTGTTTGAAACAAATCGAAAAAAAATGTTTTTAATTTTTGTTATTAAATAAATATTTGTATCAGAATCAATTTAGAAAATACTAAATAAAATACATATTAAAAATAAATATGTATTTTTTCTTCAAATTTAAAGATGACAAATATTATCATTCATAATTTTTTTTTCTTATTTTTCTTATAAATATAATTACACTTATCTTTTTCATACACTCATATCTTTTATCAGCACTCATCTCTTTCACCAACGCTCATCTTTTTATTCATGTTTATCTCATTTGTTATCATCTTTTTTTTTCACACATATCTCATTCATCTACACATTTTTTTTCTTATCTTATTTATCAACATTTTTCTTCTCACCTCTCTCGTTTATATTCATTTTCTTCATTTTATTTTTTTTTTCATTTACACTCATATCCTTAATTCATATAGTTTTTTTTTTATGTTATTTGAATCCAGAGATGTTGTACAAATTTTTTAAAAGTTATTATCATTAGCGTTGGCCAAGCACAACGCAAATTAAACTAATACTAAATATAATAAAAATGTTTTAAAGTTGGTCAATTGAACTTTTTAATTAAAAAATAAATTTAAAAATTAGTGACAAATCAGTGAATGTTAGTTAGAATCGATCTTAAAGTCACAGATATGTTATTATAAGAACTATTCAACAATAACTCTTTCTTGTTAGCATTGACTTTTGACACGCTAAATCCTAGTTTTTTTTTTGAAAATTTATAAAATTTATTATTCAAAGATAATAAGTGATAACACAAGCACGACTATAATTATTGTTTTAGGTATATCTTTTAGAACTCTCATTAAGTTTAAGTTAAAACTAACAAAGAAATAAGTTTTTACTTAAAAATATTACCGATTCTCTGGGTGAAACCTTACATAAACCAACATTGAATTAAACATATAGTATTTCATATGCATAAGATTGTACACTCTTACTATATATAATATATATGTTCCGAGAATATAAACTTAAAGCATATATATGAGCTCCATGAAAAGTCAGTGAAATATGCACTTACTAAAACCAAAGTCGCACAAAGTACAAGAAAGTACGTTTCTAGACTGAAAATAGAGATAGCTCTCTATTGCATGGATGTAATACGAGAAAAAGTAAAGTTAGGCTTTTTGGTTTATCTTATTACAGTGAAGGTTGCTCAAAAACATTTGCTACTCAAATAATTGTTACAATGTCCATATTTTCTCTCATCTGGATAACATGTCTTAACAACATGCCTAAAAATGGATAGAGATAAAGACAGAAATATTGATGGAATTGCTACCGAAAAATCGTGAGAAGCCATAGAAAACTGTGATAGTGATTCGATTACTTAGACTAGAAAATAAAGGTTTAGTTCATCATGGCACTAAAAAATACAAAAGTGAAAATAAAACTAGAAGAGAAGAAATAACTATGACCAAGCCATTAACACTACATTAAATGGAAAAGATTGTTGTTAAAGGCTAAATATCAAATAAAAAATTCTTAATTTTGTTTTTTATTGTCGAAAAAAATCTCCGAGAATCATTCTATTATTAGAGAAATAAAATAAAATAAAATCATGAAAGTACACACACTCTCCATAGCAATAATTTAACTACATCTTACAACACTCTACTACAAGAGAGATAAAGAAAATCAAACACTAACTAAATGTATCTTAGACTAAGGAACAGACTTAGAGTTCATTATATAGTTACTAATACCCACCCCTTGATTATCCTAGACAAATTGGAACTTTTCAAGACATGTTATTTTCATCCACCCAACACTTATATTTTTTAAAATTCTATAATTTTTTCCCTATATTTTTCCAAACACTTAGATCTTTCATTTTTAATTCCCCATAACTTTAACCAACTTTTTGTTGCTTGAGAAAAATCCATGATACTCATGACTTGTTTTACGTTATTGAAAAGGATAGCAGTTGTACATTGCACAAAATAAGTGATAAAATTTGTAAAAATTAAACAAAAGTGATGTGTAATTAAAAGTCGTTGAGATCCAAGTAAGCTTAAGTCTTACATTAAGTAAAGATGTGAAAGTTGAGCACCATAAAGATGAAAATTCATAAATTTATTATTATAAGATTTTGGGTTAGAAATATTGTCAATTTCTTATATGTGAGTTAAACTCATATCTCATTGGTGTTGTATATCTTCTCAGTATATTAATAATTATTAATTTTTAGAAAAAAAATAGACAAAAATAATATTTTTCATTTATTATTATTAGTTAGGTTTTCACTCTAACCGTCACTATATTTTTCTTTGGCTATAACAATAAAGTGTTTTGGGGCAGTAGGGACTGCGCCATTGCTACAAGTGTATATTTAGGTTGAAGAACACAGAGCCATAAAACATAAGCCAACCTAACTTAACCACGAAGCTTTGAAAGCTCAAACCACCTAACTGTTTATGACAACAATTTTCATCACAATATTTAAGGTTTGTGGTTGCCATTACTCCCCCCACGTGGACATCATACATTCTCACAACTTCATACATATCAATTTGGAATCAAATTCCAATCCCTTATTTCCTCATTCATTCTCTTTCCCTTTTTTTATTTTTTTCAGTTTCTGTATAAACTATTTACACATCTTTAAACTATGTTTCACTGGTTTCCTCTTCTACAAGAAAAAGAACTATATTCCAATTGATCAAAAAAGACAAAGAGATGAACTCTTTATTTTGTTTGTGTAACTTTTCTATATAATTATTGATTCAAAACCATTGCTTATATAACTTTTAAAGTGTTTGGTGTAAAAATAATAAATTTATTATAAGTAATTTTCTTAAAAAAATATCATGTATCGTAAATTTAATTTAACTAACAAAATAAACTTATAAAATAAGATCTATATCTATTTATATATACTATAAATTTATCTTGTGTTTTGTAGATGTGAGATATCTAATACACATGGACATATAATTTTAAACGTTAGATTATTTATGAATGATAGTTTGATGAAAAGTAATACGATAAGTTCAATAAATAATAAATATCGTTAAAATAGATTTTAGATGATTTTGATGTTAAATTAAAATATGAATTTTAAATTTAATTCAATTCATAAAATAGATTTATAAGGTAAGATTTGCATTCACTTATATATTATAAATTTATTTTCTCTATAATCAATTTATAGTTAATGTGAAACTTCTAATCGATTTTAATAATAGTATAAAATGTCTTAATTACATTATATATTTTATTTTAAAAAATAAGGTGTAATAAAATAAAACAATAATTTACAATTAACTGTCTTCAAAAGACACGAGACAAAATTTGGGACGATGTTCTTTAGGTATTCACTGCAAAATTATATATATATATATATATATATATATATATATATATATATATATATATATATATATATATATTTATAAGACTATCTCTGGCATTTGTTTACATTTTATTCAATCTCGTTTCACATTTCGTAGAAAATAATAATACTTTTCCAGAATTGAGACAGATATAAAGAAACAACGGAACTAATTAACATATATGTAGTTGGATTAACACATCAGGCTTTTACTACGAGAGAATTAGTGCAAACAATAAAAGAGATATCGCATCTATTTTATAATTAACATATTTTTGTTAATAATTATAATTATGTACTTTATAACTTTATAAAAATATAAACATTTTATTATTTATATATATCTCAAATGCAGGAATCGATTTTTTACCTATTTAAAATTTATATTTATATAAGTTAATATGGTTATAATTTGATTTATAAATTAAAATATTATTTATTCACTATTTTTCTCAATAATGGATTAGTCATAAATTATTAAAAATATTTTTTCTTAAAAACAATTATTTCACATGAAATCTACGCTTAGGAAACTTTTGACATTAGCTAGAAAAAATGGCCAGAAAAAGTTTTTATAACAATTAATGTTTCACTAGCCAATGTATATATGATTAAAATGTTAGGAGTATCTCATTAGAAGTTAGTGACTGACTATAGTATTAATTAGGAGTATATTAGGTTTTAATAATTTAGTCATATGTATTTAATAATTAGTTAGATTGAATCTCTCTTTTCACAAATGATATACGTTTAATAATGTCGATTTTTATTTTTTTAAAAAAATATATATATATATATATATATATATATATATATATATATATATATATATATTGGTTAGCTATCTTGATCATTTCCAGAATTAGTATATTTAATACCGCTTATGAAACATGTACTTTTAATATACTTTTTTTTATCAATATCTTCCACAAACAAATAAATAATTTTGTAAAGAGATATTTAAAAACAACCTTTGTCTAGCTAAATGTGACACAACATATATAATAAATCAAACGGTCCAAGTATTTTAAGAAAAAAATGTCTCTAAACCTCTCATCATATATTTTATAAGTTTTATTCTTCACTCTCTTCTCTTCTCTCTTCTCTCTTTCATCCCAACTTAATACAAAATAAAATATCAGCATTCATTAAAAACTAAATAAATATTTTGACAAAATATTTAACATTTTATTATTGACTTTAGAACTATGCTGATAGTTAGACACAAATTCATTCTTTTTGTTCTCATTTCTAACTAGTTCTCTTCTTTTAAGATAATAAAGATAACTTTTTCTTGTCTTTTGATAATAAATATTAGTTTAATATTTGATATTTAATATCTTTTTTCATCTCATGAGTTTTTTTTTGTATATTTATTTTTTGGATTAAATATACTTTTGCCCGTCATAACTTTTAGTGAAAATTGGAATTAGTTTTTCATCGAAACTTTGGTGCAATTTAGTTTCTAAACTTTCAAAATGTGTAGATTTTGTCCTTTTAACCAAATTTTGTTAAATTTTTTTTACGTTTTAAACGTGTTTCATATTAGCATTTGTTGATTACACTGGTTTAACATATTTCCGCTTCAATGTTAACTGAGAAACGTGTTTGAAATGTTAAATAAACTTAACAAAATTTAGTTAAATTGATTAAATTCACACATTTCTAAAATTGAATGACTAGATTGGACAAAATTTTTGAAACGGGACTAATTTTAATTTTAACTTAAAGTTAAGGGTACCAAAAACATATTTAACGGTTATTTTCTTATGAATATAAAAGGAAATGTTATGTATCATATGTTTTTTCATAATCTTTTTTTATTTGTAACTTAATTATCATATATTTTTCTTTTATTAATTAGGTCTCTCAATTTTCGATTAGATTTTGATAAATTATTTTTCAGTCTTAAATTTAAAAGAATGATATTGATGAAGAATAAAATATAAATTCATTTTTTTAAGTGGCAAAGGAAAGATAATCGTAAAAATGAAAACAATACATATTTACCTCTTCACATATTTTCAAGATATTAAAAATTTAATTATTGAATTAGAGGAACAATTTTTTACTAAAGATCTAATTATTGAATTAGAGAAACATTTCTTTAAGATTCAAAGAAGTATTGGTGGAAGTTTTATATTAATTATTTGAAACCTATTACAGGAAAATGTTCTTAAATATAGAAATATTTAAAACTATAATTTTTTTAAACAGAAACATATAAGGAGATGTGAATACTAAATCATATATAATTTTTTTTATTAGTGACAATATTAAATATATAAATTTTAAATATAGTATTTTAACCGTTTTAAAAATTTTGGTCAAGATACATCACTCTAATTAAACCTCTTTGAAAGAAAGAAAAATATTAACACTCATGAGATCCATAAATAAACTCCCTTGTTAAAAATATATGTTAAAAAAACTTAATAACCTTCTAGGGTTGAGTTTGTATATAAGACTTCTTTTATAATAAGAATAAAAATCTTAAATTTCAGTCATTATGAACTCGTTAACTCTGTAATTAATCTGTTTGAAATCATTCACCAAGATTTTATCAGAACTTTAATTCTAGTAGCTGTACTTTAGAACACTCTTATGTGTTATTTGGTAGAGTCTCACGAAAAAAAAAAAAAAATTGTCTTAAGAAAGAATGAGTGGAGCAAGAAGACAATGGTGGTTGGTGGCTATTAATGAAAGACACAACAAAGTAACAAAAGATAATAGCTCACGTATTTACTTATACTATACCTTCTATAGCCTTTTTAATTTCATAAACTCACCGTCAAAGGGGTTGGTTATGTGGGGACAACTCATTCAATTGTGTCTCAGTAATTACAATTTCAATCATTTAAAAAAAATGTTTTTTTCATCTCCTCCCCCAATATATTTATGGAAAGTATTATTGAAATTTTAGAATAGACGGCTATTTAATGCTAATAATGCACTTTTACTTGTATTAATTTTTAACCTATATTTTTCAAAAGTAGTACTTGTCAGTAAACTTTTATTCATGTTATTATATAAAGTTATAATTTGAACTTAATTTTATGTGTGAAAATTTTGTTTAATAAAATAGAAGAAAATTATGTGTGGTGAAGAAGTGTAGGTTCCCAGCTACCTCTAAGCAGAAGTATTAATGTAAGAGCGGTATTAGATCTACACGTCAGGACGGTGCATGAGAATCATAAGAGTATGGGCCAAAGTCAATTCAGGAACAAATTTAGTCTTCAAAATACGACTATGGATTTTTCATTTTCTACATTTTACTTTTCAAAAATAATTATCCTTATTTTTTAAATTTTAATTTTTTAACCAAATTTTTATCTTTATTTTCAGGACCTTTTTATTTAATCGGAGCTATCTTTGATTTTTCTTCTTTTTAGAAAAAAAAAGGTTATGTCAAGTAGAATTCTAAGAAAATAAATATCAAAATCAATTATTTAATGAAAAACTTTCATAAGAGAACGTTTAGAAATGATTTTATTTATTTTCATTTTTTATTTTAAACAATAAATGATTTAATCTAAATCATTAATGTATCGATAGATTAATATAAAGTTGTTTGACACTTAATTAGTAGTTTTGAGTTTGAGGTTTAAGTATTTTCGTTAACAAAACATCAAATCTAAAATCTTAGTTTTTAAGATGTTTTACTCAGAATAATAAAGTGATTGAATAATCTTAACTTTATAAGCTTGAATTTTTACTTTTAGCTTCAATTGTAAGCAATTTATGAAATTACAAGTCAAATACTATTCAAAAACAGTGTTTGTCTTGCATTAAATATATCATCTTATTTATTTACTGTAAACATATTTAAATTGAATTTTGAATCTTAACGCACTACACTAAATTAATTAAAAAGAACAACAAATTAATATGAGAACGTGTTAATGTAAAATACGATTTGAATCGTGCCTATATTTTATCTTTCATTAAAATTAAGTCATCAAGCGAAAGTATTTTTATAAAAACAATGGTGTGACATAAACTTAATAGGTTCTTATAAAAAATAATTTTAATTTTTATAAAAAAAAAATAGTTCTTTTTTCTGCTTTCACATAAAATAGAGTAAAAATATATATATATATATATATATATATATATATATATATATATATATATATATTTGAGAAAATGGTTGAATCTTAAACCTTTTAAGGTAATGAACTGTTATATATATATAAGATGAAACTCTAGCAGAGTGGGATCTATACTCTTGTGTGATAATTAAGGTACCCTTCTGAAATGGGTTCTTCTGTGACATCCATGTCTTCTTCTACCATCCTCCTCATTACCATCTGCACACTGTCCTCAATTCTGTCAGCTTCTTCTGCAACAGCAGCAGCAGCATCTGAGGAAGGAAGGACAAGACCCTTTAAGAGGGTTTATGCCTTTGGGGATTCTTTTACTGACACAGGCAACACCAAGAACGCAGAAGGTCCAAGTGGCTTTGGCCATGTCTCAAACTCTCCCTACGGCACCACTTTCTTCAACCACTCCACCAACAGGTACTCCGATGGAAGGCTTGTCATTGACTTCGTCGCCGAAGATCTTTCGCTGCCTTACTTGCCCCCTTATCGCCACCGCAAACCCAACGACACTTTCGGTGTTAACTTTGCCGTCGCCGGTTCCACCGCCATAAACCACTTGTTCTTTGTCAGGAACAACCTCTCCCTTGACATCACTCCCCAGTCCATCCAAACTCAGATGATATGGTTCAACAGGTATTTGGAAAGCCGCGAATGTGAAGAATTAAATTGCAAAGACTTTGACGATACTCTATTTTGGTTTGGGGAGATTGGTGTCAACGACTACGCCTACACTCTCGGATCTACCGTCTCAGATGATACCATAAGAAAGCTTGCAATCAGTAGTGTCTCAGGAGCATTACAGGTAATAAATAATTACACTGCTTTTGCTTTTGTTTTCTGATTTTTCGTCTTCATGATCTATGATGTTGTAAACCTTTAAAGTTGTGATTTTGCAGGCATTGCTAGAGAAGGGTGCGAAATACCTAGTTGTGCAGGGTTTACCTCTTACTGGGTGTTTGACATTGACCATGTATCTGGCTCCTCCTGATGACAGGGATGAGCTTGGGTGTGTGAAAAGTGTGAACAACCAAAGCAATTACCACAACCTTGTACTGCAAAACAAACTAGAGGAATTTAGGAAACAGTACCCAGAAGCTGTCATACTTTATGCTGATTACTTCAACGCATACCGCACTGTGATGAAGAATCCGACCAAGTATGGATTCAAAGAAGTGTTCAATGTTTGTTGTGGATCAGGAGAACCACCTTACAGCTTCAGTGTGTTCGGCACGTGTGGCACACCTAACGCCACTGCCTGCACAAACCCTTCTGAGTTCATAAATTGGGATGGTGTTCACCTCACTGAGGCCATGTATAAAGTTATTTCTAGCATGTTTCTGCAAGGAAACTTCACCCAACCTCCCTTTAATTTTATGTTGGCAAAGAAAGAGAGGGCGGGGTGAATGCTTCAGCCATGAATAATGTTTGGGATTTGCTTGCCCTAAATGCTTTGATGCATCTGATTATTATGTATCTATGAGTGAGGGAATTAGGTTTTATTTGTTTTGACAGAACTTTGTGTCCACTGCATCATATATGAGAAGTTCAAAGGAGTATATGTTATGTTTTATTTGTATTATTATATTCTTCATCTGGGATTCAAATTGTGCTGGTTAGATTTCTTTGTATATATGTATAATAGATGGTGTGAATTGAGCAGCAATAAGTGGTGTTGGTCTAAGAAAAATGAATCGACTTATGATCTTGGAAATGAATGAGGGTAGGTCCCTTGGGAGTGGTTAAAGGAATTAAAGATGAAGAATCTAGAATAGTATTAATGGACCACATACGCGTAGCAGTAAATTCATGCAATATTAAGCTGGATTCCTTCCAAGTCTATTTGAAGTGTGGAGAGCATGATTAATATATAGTAATTAGCACATGCTGGTGGTTGTGGACAGTTATCGCTTCCTTTCCTTGGAAAAGAAATATAATTGAAAATTGAGCATATGAAACCAAACCAAATACTCTTAACAAATTTTCACACATTTAATACTAACCTAAGTATACGGTCATAATAATAATAATATATAGTCTTGTTATAATAATAATAAAGGATATGTGTTTGTAAATGAATAATGCAATATTCTTTATATTTGATAATTTTTTTTTTCGGTTAGTGTTTTCAATGAAGTGATTAGAATTTGAAATCAGATTAAAAATTTATAAAATAAGAAGGTGATGAGATGATTATGATTTCGTCTACATATTGTGCTGCACACTCTATGAAATTATTAATTTTCGATGAGAAAATTAATAGGTAATAACAAAAATTTGTCAGTAATTTCGGTGTATTGATAGATCATGGATGATAAAAAAATTGATGATAAAATATTTATTGATAAAGTTTATTGTCGAATTAAAACTTCGTCAATAATCGTTGATAATCTAAATCTATTTATTAATATTTGTTGACAATTACTGAAAAATTTTAGTCGTTGATAAAATTCATCAATAAATATTACATTTAGGTCCTTCTCTTATTTATTTTTTCTTTCTTTGTTTCTTATTTTTTCTTCACCTTTTTTTTTCTTCTTCGTCTTCTCTTTTTTCTCTTCCTCCTCCTCTATTGTATTGTCGCTAGATTATCATCGTGTCACCCCTATTACTTTCAAGTTCTTCTCTTCCTCCTCCTCCCTTTCTTTTTATATTCATATATAATTATCGACGAATCTTACGTTAATTGGTTAAAATCCAAAGCAAGGGATATGACATTATTTTATCGACTGTACAAATCCATCAATAATAAAAATCATAAATTAAAGATGAAGTTTTCTTGTAAAATTTACTAACAGATAAATTACCAGAGAAAATGTTCATTGATAATACAAATTTTAATTAATTGACAAATGTTAGCGTCTTATTTATCTTTAGCGAATATTTTTATCAATAATTGAAATTCTAAAATTCGTCAATGAATTTTATTTTACCAATAAATTTATTTTTTTCGTTAAAATTTTATTGATAATTGCAAAATTTTTATGGTTAATTGGAAAAAGAAGCTTATATAAAGTAATAAGTGTAATGTTATTTTCACATGGTAAAATATAATGTATTAGTAAAATATAAATTATCAAAATAAAACTTTTAATTTAATTAGAAAATAGCACCAATTTGTTCTTGCTCAAATGAGAAAATTTACATGTAATATATTTCCCCTCCTTACTATAAGATACCTTCTAAAAGTTTTATATAATCGCTTTTATTAGAAAATTATACTTTCAATGATGTTTTCCTTTACTCTTTTTTTTTTTTTTTTTTTATTTGAGGTGTTTGGTCCTGTTTTGGGATTTGTCTTCAATGAGGAGAGATATAAATTGAACCTCTAATTTATTTAAAGTTTTATATCATTTTTAACTTCTAAAGATTTTGTTTTCTTTTTCATTAAACTTACATTGATTTATAGGTTATATAATTTCTCTTTATCTAACTTTGGATAAGTTATTTTCTAATTAAATATTCTTATTCACTTATTATTCCACTAATCCTTTGAATAATTACGATTTGGTTGATACACTATGGGTTTCACTATTACTTAATTATACAGATATATAATTTGTCATTTATACTTACATGATGTTTTTAAAAAAACACCAAAACGACAATGTTTCCTTTAAAATTTCAATATAGTGAAAAACGAAAATCTAATAGCAAAATTAGATATTTCGATTCGTGGACAAAATTATATATGAAAAAAATACTTATCAATTCTTGATTCACTATAATGCCTCATGAGATGATTTTGCTTATATAAAGAAATTCAATGTCTCAATTCATTGGTAAAAAATTCACAATAAAGGTATTGATTTGTAAACTTCCCAGGCATGATTCTCTTCTACAATTCCACTTCTCTTTTGTCCCATATTTATAGGAAAACTCTTAAATATCACAAAATATTTTGAATTCACACAAAAATTAAATGAATGATCATTATTAAAGCTAAGATTAAAGAAATGTCAATATCATTTAAAAAAATTATAAAAATTAGCTAACTTACTTTTTTTATTACTTTTTTTAAACCACATAGTTAATTATTATTATTACTATTATATTGTAACAATACGAATAATATGAAGAAAATAATAATAACGATAATTAATAAAATTACTATAAGTAATAATTTTTTCAAAATATTTAACACAACTTCATACTGAGACTCGATTTAATGATGTTTGATAATATTAAGCACATATTCACGAATTAGAAGACTTAACAGTTGTTTAAAACATTAATTATTACTCTAATAATAAGACATTTCATTTTTTTATTTCCATCTTTATTTATTAATGTGGTTTAATATGAATCATTCATCGATTCTTTAAAAAATCAAAACAACATAAAAAACAAATAAAGAAATAAGAGTCCAAATATAATTTTTTAATAATAAAATACGGACATTCCAATACCCGGTCCCAAAATGGAAATGACTTGTCATCATCAAATAAATTAGCAACAAATTATAGACATCTCACTTTATTATTTATTATTTAGTAGTTACAGAGATTTTTCTTACCTCTCCACTTCACAATCATACCAGAAAAGTATTGATTTATAAGAAATTGAATTTTTATTGGAAACAAGGGTAGCTTTTCTTGTAATATGTATAATTTATATAATATTTTTTTTTTCTGCATAAATGATATTTCTATTTTATTTAGTAAAGTGGGAATGCAATTATAATGGATGGGATTTATTATCAAGTTAGTATTTGTTCGGGGCAGACAATTTTAATTCTAAAAAAGTGTTAGAAGAAAATAGGTATGGAGAATAAATCACTACTTGATAATATTTATATTGACATGAGCTACATGTTTTGTTATTATTTTAATATATTTTTTCATTTTAAATTACCCAAAAAAAATACTAATAGATTTTATTATTTGCTTTTTCTAATGTTTTTATTTTATTTTTGCTATGTAAGAATATCTTATTCTTAATTTGGGGTTTTTAATTGAATAACTAAGTAATCTAATATTTTTTCTTTAATTTTTAATTTCATTTATTTTAAATTTTTCCTTTAATATTTGTAAAAATGATAGATATAATTCTCATAAAATTTAAATTATTTATACTTGTTTATTTGTTTCTATAATCAATTGATATTTATGAAACTATCATTTAATAATTTATATAATTATAATTTTATTTTTCATTTTGTTATTACAAAAATTATGTTTTTTGTATTGATTTTTTTAATATCATATTTTTTATGTATTTTTATAAAAAAAAATATTTAATTAATATTTAAGACACTACGGAAATAGATATAAATATACCATCTCTTTTTATCGAGATGAGATACAAATTTTACACAAAAATATATTAAGTTTTTTTTTAAGAAGAGAATTGTCCCTTTTTGATAAAAAATAAAATAAAAAATTGGCAAGTATTTTTTTTGTCCCACTAAGATTTATAATAAATAAATTCAGAAACACTTCTATGGATAGTAATATCTTTGATCCATTTGTATGATTGTGGCTTGGCTTTCCCACTACCAATCATGTGATCTTTTGAATCTCAACTTCTAAAATACAATTTATTTTATTTAAAAAATATACAAAATTAAAATCTCGGTCTGTTACTCGTAAGATAGATAAACACAATAATATCATTCATGCAACAATAGTGCAATAATAAGTGAGTGAACGACAACATAATGAAATTTTGTACAAACAGATGTTTAACATTTTTGTGTTGAACTAAATTAAGTACTCATAGTACATAAGGAAAAGAGCATCAGGAGTACAATGGGGAAGATTATTCACAAAGAGATAAAGACGCAACACATCTTCTCTGTTTATAGTTTGCATATCAATCACATCTCTACGACATGTTAGAACCCACAAATCCCCAGAATTCACTCTCTTTAAGCTTCTCCGGCAAAATGGACACGATTCTGACCTTGTGTTCCTGCACCATAAAGCCATAAAACATATATAGTAACTGTCAAGAATAGGTTAACATTCAAGGGGAAATGGGTTTGTGATTACCAGTCATTGTAACAATTTATACACATTGCATGGCAGCAATTAGGCAAAACCATTTTCGTGGTACATTCTAAGCAAATGCCACACTCATGCTCTCTCTCCAACTCCAAATCTGAGTTCTGATCATTTTCCGTGTAGTTGTGATCATTTTCTTCAGCAATCTTAGCTTCTACCAAATCACCATGAAGTCGTTGGAGTGAAGGTAATATAACACCTGCATGTATTTGTAGATTAATGAATGAAACTTAAGCACAAAAATGGAGATCAAATTTTTATTACATAAAGTATTTCAGGACAAATATGCAGTAAGTCATGAACACAATGAATACAAGTGAAGAAAGGGTTAGTACTTACTGTAGAACTCCCTTATGGTTGCTTTCCTTCCACTTGAATACATATCTGACTTTCCATTAGTGTGCACCTAAAACAGAAAAACATAAAAAATGAGGAAATCGAAGAAAGAAGAACAATTCAGCATAGAAAAAAAGAAAGGGAGAGACACTATTACACTAACCTTATACACAACTACACGGAAAAGATTATAATGAGTAGAAGGTAGACAGGAGCATGGATAATCCATCCATTGAAACAAAAACAGAAAAATCTGTACCAGTTCACTGTATACTAACTTCATTTGCAGGTAATCCCCGCCATTACTAACCCTTGGAATGGAAGCTGCCCTGCAATTAGTAACTATTTAAGTTTCACTTAACTTTTCAAGACAAATTAGTAACTATTTTGGTTGTATCCTAATGAGAAATTCACACAGATTGAGTTTGAGAATCCAAATTGTGAATATACTACTTAAGAGGCATGTTGAAGGTGCACATATCTGACAGAATATCAGTTGCACTAGTTCACACAAATGAACCCTTGCTCAACCAAATCAACAGAATAAGAAATAAAGAAAGAGTAGAACTTACAGCACATTGGCATGTTGAATATCAGTCTCAAGTTCCTTGAGAAAATCCATGAAAGAGGGTGCTGAATGAAGTATTTGGTAATACTGCATTGGTGAAAGTAGGAACTATGATCTTCAGGGTGAATAGAGAGAAAGGAAAGTGGAGAATAAATGGAGTCATAGAACAAAGAAAAATGGGATGGAAAATTGTTGGGAGTTGGAACTAGTTGACCAATAAACAGACAGAGAGAAAAGGCCTTTGAAGACGTCAGTGGCGCTTTGTTGACCAACACTACACAACAGTACAATCATTCATTAATTAGATTCTACGTTCACATTTCCTTTCAAAATTCAACTTTTTAATTAATGAAAATATTTTAAAGTAATCAACAATACAACAAACAATTGCAAAATATGATGTTTTCTAAAATCTTGTATACAATGTTTGGCTTTTTAGGGCTGTATAATGTCCTAGCCAGCCTTCACCTGTAAACAAGGAATCTCTCTTTTCAGCAGAAGAATAAATGCAGCAGTTGAACTACCACCATCATTTTTGTCCCTATATCATAGGTTTTTTGGAACTTTCTCTTTGGATTAAAACAAGTTTCTGAAATCGCTTTTAATGTTTTCCTTTAACACATCAATCTCTACAGAGAATAAATTTAGATCTTAAGTATATTGTATTAAGTTCACACAAAGACTCCTTAATTTTCGATTTCTGCAAGAATTTTTTTTGTATGTTTCGACAAATACCTGTAGCCATCACAAGCTTTTCATGAAAAAGCCCAACACTGGAAGGCCGGGGACACATGTGGGACCCAAAACCCGAGCCCACTGCACATACAAACACTTGGCACGCTCAACCCAGACCTCAATTCTGCAATGGCTGTCTCTACAATGTTCCACACTTTTGCACTACCCTTTCACCTTCCCAAAACCTTCTCATGCGCTTCGCCAATGGCTACAACAGCATCACCATCTCCGCGTGCAATTGGGTGCGATTGCGGCGTTTCAATCAAGGGCATATTATACCCTGCACTCTCTCATTCCAACACGCTTTACTTCAAATCAGCGTACAACGTGCAGATCGTAGTGGGCGATGACGAGCCCGAAGATAGAATCGTTTATCGCTTCAAGAAGGAGGTTCTCAAGGCTGGGGTGCTTCAGGAGTGTAGACGTAGAAGGTTCTTCGAGAACAAACACGACAAGATCAAAAGGAAAGCTCGCCAAGCTTCTAGAAGGAACCGAAAGAGGTTCACCTTTTTACCTCTAACCCCTCGCTTTTCTTTTCCTAAGAAATCAAATTATTTACGTTTTTTATGCTCGGATGGATGTCATGCTGTATCAGGAAGCCACTGTCGAGAGCTTTGGCACAAAATAAACACGATTCTGAAAAGAAAAAGAATGCTGATCACGATGATGATACTGGTATTGATAATTGGGAACTACCTGAGGTAGATATTCCATACACTTGACTTGATGTTCATGTGCAGGAACAAACAGAGAATAGAAAATATGACACTCTCTATTAACTTCGATGTCAGTCCCTCAATCTTAGGTAATTGATTCCTTGTGTTCTACAGGTCTTGTACAGATAAGGTGACTTTAAATGATAAGACTTGTATGAAAAATGATTGCATCTGTTCTTAGTTGGTATGTACCATTGTTTCAAACTTTTCTAGTACATAAATATAAATTTTTAACTTTGGTGTTTAAAAGGTAAAACTGAAGAAAACATCTTCTTTGATTTTCAGTTGAGATTGATTTGAACTGAATATTGTAATAACATGACCTTGAAACGTAGTTTGAAGTTGAAGTAAAGGTGGAGTGCATGCTTGGATTGAAGTTTGTAAACTTAAGTTTGAGTCAAAATTAAGTTTGTAATTGAGTTGGCAAAAACAATCCAATTCCTACTTTTACAAAACTGAGTTTTAAGATAAAATTTTAATGTGCAAACATATTTTTCAAAGAAATCAAAACAAGATATGAAACTGGGTTTCTTTTCTCTAAACTAGGTTTTGGAATGCTTACAACTGAACACCAAATACAGCCACTGTTAGTTTTACAAACTCGTTTTGTAAAATGAGTTTCATCTTAAGTTTGCAAACTTTAATCTAAACACAGGCTTAATCTTTGAAAAAGGACCTATAGTGGAGGCACATATGGTTTTAGTGATTATGATAGAGGTTTTTGCATCTTTTTTATGAATATTGTAGCTTTTACTGAATTTCTTAGAAACGAATTTGAAGTTGTAGGAATCAAAATTTCTGGTTGGGGAGGAAGAAGGGAGGGAAAGAAGATGGAAAGACCAAAAGAGGGCAAAGAGCCAATATGCAAAGAATGCAATTTCATATTATTTGATGATGAGTGAGGTCAATTTATACTTGATAGAGAAGGGGGATTTAACTGCGCATTTAGGCTAACAGAGTGAGCTAACTCACTGACATGGTGATAATGTAGTCACCAGAACTCACAAATATTTGAATAGCCACTTCACTGTTGGGAGCGTTTGAAGCCTGTAAATGTGTGATATAGCTTGTATTTGTTTGCACATTAGCGACAGGGGAAAATGCAGAAGCAAGAGATAATTGCTTCTGTCTACAAAACAGAAGCAACAAATACTTGCTTCTGTCTATAAAACATGCACGTTGATGTCCCCATCATTAGTTCTCCAAAAATTGTGACCCGGTTTCTGTATTTATAGTTAAATTTGCAAGCATAAGTTTTTTTTTTTTTTTTTTTTACATTTGTGCAGTCAGGGCTGACCCATGCTATTAGCTGGGGATATGCCTCTCTTACCAGAAAGTGTTACAGTATTATATGAACATATGTAATTCTTTAATAACCCTTATAAAGTTTAATTGAATCTCTTGTTCATAAATTACAAAAGTGAAAGCTGATGTCATATCTACGCCTTGACTTAAAATTGTAAAACAGTGGGTTTATTTCACATCTTTCTTATTTAGCACAGTTCCCTGAGGTCCGGGAAAATCTGTGGACTAGACAAGTGTTTGATCAGATAAACTGTAGAATCGATTAGCAGAAAATCGATCCAATGACAGGAAAAATGATAAAATTAAAGTCAGTAAAAGCCAGCAAATAGCTAATTCGCAGAAAGTCAATAAAAATGTATACACACTGATATTTTTTTTCTTAGTAAATATCTGTTACACTATATTTGGATCTGGATAACTTCTGTTTGTACGGACAGAAGTGGGGAAGAGTGATCTCTTTGCCTCGGTCTATTTGTGAGGAAGTAAAGGAGCGGATATGTACAAAATGAATTATGGGATATCTCATGTTTGTGAGAAGCCATATAAAGTTAATATTTATTGAAGATAGGTTTAATTAATAATTTAGTTTCTATGTTTAAGTATATGATTTATTTTTGTCTTTATATTTCTTTTATTTAATTGAGTTTTAATATTTTTTATTTAATTGGATTTCGATATTTATTAAATAGAGATGATTACTTATGTTCAATTGATCTTGATCTTGTTTGAAAAATATCATGTGTCAAAAGGTACTAGATGTCAAAATTGTATGAGTTTTAAGGTAGAAGATCACTTTATACTTTGACACATAGTAGATCTAGATTTAGATATGTGGAATTATCTAAAATAATGTTAACACCAATTTAACATGATCACATTAATTTTTTTTTTCTAAAAAATAAAAAATATATCAATTGAATTTTTTGAAATATAAAAAATTATCAGAGTACAAAACAAATATAAAGATCAACTTAATAAAAAGTCAAAATATAAAAATTAAATTACTAATTTAACTTAATATGATTGAGATCATTATCATGCATGCAGAACCTCTTGAGACTCCTGCTTATATGCAGTTAAAGAATGATTATATGTGGAATTGAATCATATAACTATATGAAATCCAAATAATACATGAAAAAATAAATTTAATGTGCTAACCTCGCAATCACTCTCTACACACAGGCTCCTTGGCTTCATGTATTCATGTATCCCATATTATCACAACCTTCTCTTGTTTCAGCGTATTGCCACGGTCTTGTTGTTGAAACAACTTTTGGATTTATGGAATCGATCGGAATAAAATCAAACACAACCATCTCGGATTGAATGTCAACTAGAATTGTTTCGTCTAAATAATAAGTCTATGCACTAACTATTATTATAAATTTTTTAACTATATTGACATTACATCTTAAAATTCATTTGTTAAGAATATTTTATTTGATCATCACAAATATGTTACAATAATGAAAAACCTTCTCATTAAGTTCTGATATTATTTTGAAGAAGTTTGATTTTGTATTGCATGAAATATACTGAGGACATCCATATATCAAAGCAAACCAAGAGTGCTTAACAACATTAATGAAGTATGCATGAGAAGTGCGAGCTTCAAACTAGGTACCCAAATAAATATATAAATATATAAAAATATAAAATATAATTTAAATTAAATTTAACTTGATAAATATAAATTAAATTTTAATTTTAATTTTTTGCGATTAATATGATACACGCAATCACTGACCTGTTTATAAACAAATATTAAAGTACTCTCTACCTACATATAATAAATTCTCGTAGGTACTAATTATCTCCCGTGTAAATTTTATTTACAAATTTTCGCGAACACAAACATTTTTGTCATCTCTATTCATATTTCATCTTCGTCACTTTTCTCCTTTTAAACCTCTCTTTAAACCAAAGTCAATCACAAAATCAGAGTCTTCCATAATTTACATTTTATTAATAAATACATTAAAATTAGATAGAGAAAGAAGTAACTTGAGTTGAATGACTTGGTTTTCTCTCTACTTCTCCTCACTCCAGCTAGTGTTATTAGATTAGGGTTATCCGCAAATCCTCATTTACAAATCATTACAAATTCCTTGAACCAAATATAATTGATACTTGCTTTTTCGTCCGCATAAATAGTTTTTCTCCAAATCCAAACAGAGAGTAAAAGTTCATATTTTTCATCAAAACAAAATAATTACTTCCAAATTTATTTAATCAAAACTTGTTTTTAATTATAATTAATTATACATTTAATTAACTATTGAAATAATTTAATCAAAACATAATTTATACTCGCTTTTTTGTCTACATAAACAGTTCTTCTCCAAATCCAAAGAGAGAGCAAAAATTCATATTTTTCATCAAAACCTAATAATTACTTCTAAAATTATTTAAACAAAAACTTTATTTTAATTATAATTAATTATACATTTAATTAACTATTGAAATAATTTAATTCTCGCAATTGTTTCGAATATAAAACTGAAAATTTATTGTTGAATTTGTTTAGCTTGGACTAAAATGTTCTCCTAGAAAGATTTAAGCACACTATTATCGTTAAAAAAACTACAATTAATTTTGAAAAACTATATAATTAAGAATACTCCAATAAACAAAGAAGAGTGTAATTTATTGAACTCTAATATTTCAAATAACACAAGTATTTGCTACTGAATAACAAATCAAAGTAAAAAACTAGCATAGTTAGTTTATTAATGCCTTCATTCTAAACATAATATTTTTATATTTTATTTTTGTTTCAAAATAATAATAATAATAATAATAATAATGTTGACAATTAGAGATATTTCATATCGAAAGAAGACGTAAATGTATTGAGAATATATTTGTATAAAATTGTGTTCCTTGATTTTAATAGTTACTGTTTTACTATTTTGAAAAGGAGGGAATGAAATCCCGTAGTTTATAATTACTGATTAATATTTTTTTTTTTGAATTTAAGAATTAGGTGAATTTAGGAAAGAGGTCCGTGGTGGTAACTTGTAACTTGGGCTACGCATCGTTTTGTTGTGAGTTATATATCACACAGAAATAAAGGGAAAACAAGAAGACTGCATTTAGAAAAGTGAGGTGAAGGAAGCAAAACGCAAACGCAAACGCAAACGCAAAAGCGATAGCGGCAGTGATGGAAGGCGAAGAGGGTTCTCAGCAGCCACAGTTGATACTCGCCGACAAGCTCTTCCTTCTCCGGCAACCCGATGTGCAGGACATTGACAAGGTTCGCTACAAAGAGGATGTTTTCACTCACGTCAAGGAAAACGGTAACTCTCTCTTTCTCTAATCCCCTTTTCTATCTTCTTCATCTCACACATGTTATCACTCTTTTTTTTTTTTTCTGTTCAGATATGGTCCCTTTGTACGAAACCCTAGTCGCCGATTCCGTGTTGGACATGGATCGTGCCCTTTTGGATTCCATGCGAGCTAAAACTGAGGACGAGCTTAACAAGATCGACGAAAAGTGAGTTCCTCTCTCTTCATCCTTCGCTTTACCTACGATGCTTGCACCGACCCCGGATTTGGAATTTGGGATTTGAAATTTACTAGGTTAAATTGGGAATGTTCGTGAATCTGAAGGGGGAGTATGACCCTAATATGTTAATTTTATTTTCCAATTACCCTACCGTCTTATATGTATTTTGGTTTCTGTTATTTCTTGTGCATATTGCTAGTTGCTGGTCTTTCGTATTTTATGCTGATTGGTGCTTGCTGTCACCATCGTTGTTATCGTCACTTAGGTTGTGGTCTGCACCTTGGTAATGGAATTGAAAGAAGTGAGGTGAGGGATGCCTGACACTGAAGTATGTTTGAAACTGTGAATCCGTGTTTCTCTTAAGATTCTCACGACTTAAAAGTTTTTTCCTCTAGCGAAGTTTGTGGAGTTACTAAGAATAATGTTTTATGTGGAAACAATTTTTTGTTGAATTCAATATGATAAGCTAGGTTACATGATGCATTTTTGTGATTTGAGACTTGTGTGGAGAGAATATTTTATCATAATTTTGGTTTGAGTTAGGACAAGAAATTAATTGCAAGATAGAGATTGGTGACGACAAACCTTGGAAACACATGGCTTTTACCGAAGTGGTAATAAATAAAGCATGTGAAATGCAAGTTTAGCAAGATTAAGCTGTATCTTATAGGTAATTATTTCATAACATACAATACCACAAACTACTTATTTTAAGTATCTTGGGTACATCATACCAAATTATGAGGAGATAGAGGGTGATGTTGATCACCAGATCTAGCAGGGTGGGTGAAATGGAGGGATGCTTGGATGTGACTTATGATAGAAAAAATAGGATTAGGAATACAACCATTGGATACAATTCCCATTGTATAAAAAAAATGTTAAAGCCTCAGCTTTGTATGGTTTGGGCCTGTTTGGAGAAAATCTGCAGGAACAACATCAAGGGGAGCTGACTGGATGGAAGATAGTCCAACTGTAGGTGGTAGAGATATGCTAAAGAAAACTGTAGGTCAAACCATTAAGAGGTAGCTGGTCCGGCTTTGCCCATAGTGTAGGAGAAAAATCTATGGCATCATATGACTCATGTAGTTGACCGTTTCTAATGAAAATAATTGGTTGTATTGTTGTTGTATGCATGAAAATAATGGCTTTTCTTATGTATTTAAAAGTTTGTCATAGACCAAGTGACCGAAGGCTTGTATGGCTATAGATGGCAGCCGAGTCCAAAATATAAATGCTGCATGGTGGATGGAATAGTAGTGAGTGTAATTTAAGCTAGGGAAATAGATGAAAAATCACTACACAGAGATAAAGGTGGGCAAATAATGTATTATGTAAGTTTGAAATTTGATTCTGCAGTGTTTTTTCTGTGTTATTTTCACTAAGAAAAAGCTGAATGACCATTGTACCCCGTAAAACATAAATTTGAAGGCTGACTGAATTGAAGCTGTCACATAATGTTCCTCGCCACTTGGCTATAAAAGGCCACATCTACAACATTGATTCTCTTAGAGTTGTCTCAATGCATAAAATTTGGCCTACCTCTGCAGCAGTAATGAATGGTCCACATTCCACATGCTTTCTGGGATAGATTGCTCTTGCTTTTCTAGGTTGAAAGTGAAAAGAAGGAAATTACGTTGTATCCCCAAATATGATACCAGAAGAATACAAAATGAATAGACTGGGACAGATGTATTCACTCATGCATTTGCCATTTATGTGTGATTCCTTGGAATGCAAACTATGATTTCTGGGGTCTGCTCTATAATTCTTGCAGTCATGATAATACATTTGATGCCTCTTTTTAGGATTGCCGATGCCGAGGAAAACTTAGGTGAGAGTGAAGTTCGGGAGGCTCACTTGGCAAAATCCCTGTTTTTCATCCGAATTGGGGATAAGGTATATAATTATTATCACCTGCTTATTTCACATATGCTGCTTGAATTGAATTTTGGTAACACTTTTTTTATGTACCAGGAGAAAGCCTTGGAGCATCTCAAGATAACAGAAACCAAGACAGTCGCAGTTGGCCAGAAGATGGACCTGGTGTTTTATACTTTGCAGCTTGGTTTCTTTGACATGGATTTTGATCTCATTTCCAAAAGCATTGACAAAGCCAAAAAGTAATGTTTTGAAAATCAAACTTCTGCAGTTACGCTCTCTGCTATATTTTTCAGTCAAGAGTTGTTTTTCTAACTCTTTACAGCATATGGTGGCAGTTTGTTTGAAGAAGGTGGTGATTGGGAAAGGAAGAATAGGCTGAAAGTGTATGAAGGTCTGTACTGCATGTCCACTCGAAATTTCAAGAAGGCTGCCAAGTTGTTTTTGGATTCTATTTCAACCTTTACAACCTATGAACTCTTTCCTTATGACACCTTCATATTTTATACGGTTTTGACCAGCATTATATCGTTGGATAGAGTTTCCTTAAAGCAAAAGGTATGTTGATTCTTTATTGTTTACACTAATTGTCCTTTTCTTTTTAATGTTGTTTTATGTCTCGTCGTAAGTATTCTGTGTATTGTAAATTATTAACAAGTTCATTTGCATCAGGTGGTAGATGCTCCAGAGATCTTGACGGTGATCGGCAAAATCCCATATCTTTCAGAGTTTTTGAACTCCTTGTATGATTGTCAATACAAGTCTTTCTTCTCAGCATTTGGTGAGCAGACATCTGTCAAATCTCAGTAATTTTGTAGTGAATTTTGAAAGTTTTGATGCCTTACTTGAGACATTTTAACTATGCATGAATTTTTTTTTGTGGTGGAATTTGAAAATATTGAAAAACATCCACAATTTACAATAGGAACTTCAAAGTGCGGATGATTCCTATCTGTTTGGACCCATTCTTAATAGTATTTTTTCATTTTGAAATTTATTTCAGCTGGTCTGACGGAGCAGATTAAGTTGGACCGCTATCTGCATCCCCATTTCCGATATTACATGAGGGAGGTCAGAACTGTTGTGTACTCCCAATTTTTGGAATCTTACAAAAGTGTGACAATTGAAGCCATGGCCAAAGCTTTTGGAGTGACAGTGGATTTCATTGATCTGTAAGTAAATGCATTTTACAAACCCAATTTTGGTTCAGTACTTGTTTAGTTTTTAGATGGCGGAAAGTTACTAATTACAGTATCTGCTTCCAGGGAGCTATCCCGTTTTATTGCAGCAGGGAAACTTCATTGTAAGATTGATAAGGTTGCTGGTGTTCTTGAAACTAATCGCCCTGATGCCAAGAATGCCCTTTACCAAGCAACCATTAAGCAAGGGGACTTCCTATTGAACCGGATTCAGAAGTTGTCACGTGTTATAGATCTTTAGGCTATCTCGCATATTAGATCCAAAGTTTATTGGAAAGGCAGAGATAATGACATTTTTAAATCTGAAGGACTTCCTGTTGAATTCATTTTACTATGATGAGGGTGTGAGGCATGATATTTCTGTAGTTCTCATTTGATTTTTGTTTTAGTAATGAACAGTCGAATTTACCAAATCTAAAATTGTCAAATCAGTTTTCAATTATTTTGGTGATGAATATATTCAATTGTATGACTGGCCGTTTCGGCATGCACCGCAAACGCTTGATCATTTTGCTTGCTTGTAAAGCACACGACCCTTTCATTCCGTTACCCCATAATCCCCTACTTCCGCTAGGTTGAAACAGGACATGGTACTTATATTACCAACTCAGTGTGCCACGCTTAGATAGAGTTACATTCTAAACAGCACTTGGTAAGGTGCTCTTATTATCATCGAGTGTGCCATATTTAGATAGAGTTGCCTTCTGTTATTTTTCTCCTTCTTAATGTTTCCCTGCAGATAAAATCAGGTACCAATATGATGCGACATTGTTAGTGATAATTTATCATTTTAAGTATCTGATTGAAAACACAGCATTAGGTTATTTTTTTATGGAAATGTAATATTAAGTTTGCACGTGTTTAAAACTCAAAGCGGCAGATACATTAAATAATGTGAATATTCTGTTTGTTATATAGCGCTTTCGTATCAGTTCATGAAAGAAAACAATTTAAAATTATCTAAGAATCAACCCTCTATGCATAATCAAATGAAAAATGATTGATTACTCGTCAAAAGGTGCGTCATGAAGTTATAAATGAAATATATACTCTTATCTAATACAAAAACATTATGTTCTAAAACAAGTAGTTAAGTATGAAAAATAAAAGATAATTTAAGAGTTTTATCTAATTATACATTTGGTGACACTATAATTGCATTCAATACGTTTTATGAATATTCTACTCAAATACGAAGAAAGCATAAAAAGACAAAGCCAAATTGGAAAAGCCATTGCAAGAGAAACTTGTAAGATTGCAACGAATAGTTTTTTAGTAAGTCTATAGACACGTAAGACCTCCTTGAGAAGGTTACGAGTGTTGTGTTTTCCAAAAGCGAAAATTCTTGTAAATTATTCTATAAACAAAGTGTGCTCTAAGCTTACACTATAAAACTCTATCTTCCAAATATAGTTGAATGAAGATGAAAATTAATTCTAAAATGTTTGTATTTTTGTTGAAGATATTGAAAGCTAATTAACGAAATCTTATCCAAAATCTATAATTGTGTGTTTTAAGTTAATTTTTGCTAAGAATTTATAAAAATGAAAAAGTTGAGCATATATAAGGATAAAGACCTGTAAACAAATTGTCTAAAAGTTTTAGATTAGAGATAATGTTAATCTTTTATGTGTGGGTTGAACTTATGTCTCATTAATATTAAATATTTTCAGTAATCTCTCTCAAAAACCCAAAATATTTCTACATTTATTAGAGGATGTTTACACACATAAAATAGAAAAATAAATAAAATTAACACATAAGAAATAACTCCAAAATATATATATATATATATATATATATATATATATATTTATATCTAAAACGGTTTTCAAAAAGAAATTTTGAATTCTTTATGTTTGTTTCAGTTCATTGAATTTTCCACTAGGTGAGTGTGTAGAGTCTACATATTTACTACATCAATCCATTCGAAATATTGTAGTTAATTGATAGAAAAAACTTAAAAGTGTTACATATTTATTAAGCAAAATAGTGCAGAGGTGAGAAATAAAATGAGAAGGAGTAATTATCGAGAGGAGTTGTGTTTCCGACAGCTTTAGCCGTTGTTTTTGAGTGTTAGAAAAACCAGGCTTGAAAGCAAGGTATATAAAAAAAGTGAGTGTTGTTGTATCCATTCCCTGGTTTTATGGTTTATGAGCCACACACTCGACACTGAGTTCAGAAGGCAGCAATATATTTTAATTTATATGCGACACATCGTACTCGTGGACGCATACCATGTTACCTCCCGTTCCTGTTCCTATTGCTATTGATATCAACGCTATAAAAGATAAGCTCTCCTTTCAGTTGCGACCTTGGCAACGTTCTTTCCAATTCTGGGTTCGAGCCATTGACATTTACACCGGATACAAGGTCTCTCTCTCTCTTCTATTCATTAATATGCTTTGTGTTTTCTTCTGTTTTCCCACCAATTGCAATGTTCATTCCTTGTTTAGGTGTTTCAAGTGAGAGTCAATTTCGTCAAAGATGTGCAGAAGCAGGAAGCAATGTGGGAACGACAGCACGAGCTTGCTGCCGATAAGATTTTCGCCTTGTGCTCTGACCTCGGCGGTTTCTTCCTCAAGGTGTCCCACATTTTGAAATCTATTTATTTTATTTTTTTACTCATTCCTCTTTTTTCAGTTTTATGTATTCGGGTTATTTCACTCCTTAATCCTTTTTTAAATCGATTGGGTTTTAATTTTTTGAGGATTTTTATGACTTGGCATTTTTGTTTTTGCATGGCCTTATTATGATTGACCGACTGTGTTGATCATCCTATGGATTGATGTGATGTTGAGTATGATACAGATTGCCCAAATTATAGGGAAGCCTGATTTGGCTCCGGCTGCATGGGTGAAAAGACTTGTTACGCTGTGTGATAGGGCTCCTCCCACCCCTTTTGATGTGATGAAACTAGTTTTGGAGAACGAGCTGGGACAGGGTATTGACGATGTGTTCGAGAGGTTCGATGTTGAACCCCTAGGTTCTGCTTCAATTGCTCAGGTCCGTTTGAAACTTCTGGCCAGCTATCTTATTTTCGTTGCCCTTAATAATTTCCATCATTTTGAATTGTGATAATATTCTTTTACCTGCAAGATACAGTGTTTGTGCATCCTTCAACTGATCCATTAGAACAATAGTTATGGATAACAGTTTATTTTGCTATTGTTGGCTGTGGCGGCTTCAGCTGCTGCTACTCAGGTCACTGGAGGGGTCTGTGACCAGCCAGCTACCCATGGGGATTATAGTGATTTTTCATTTTCTGTTTTATAGAAAGAGTCTTTGAGGGAACAGTTAGTAAGAGTAGAAGGTCCATAATAACTTTTCTGAAAATCCCTGCACAATCCTTTATTTCTTACTACAAACAAGTTAATAATCAATAAATACGCTTATAGAAATAAATGTACTGAACTGCCCCATCCTATGAAATAACAGTCATGGAAAACTGTCCATAAGAAGTAGAAATAAGTTAATGTGTTTACAAAAATTACGAATTCTATAATGTTCCTCCTAAGAAATAGTCGTTATAAAACTATTAACGCTTATCTGCCACAGTAATAACAGGTGGCGGCGGTAACATCCCAACACGCTAGTATATGCTCCCTAAGCATAGTATTTATCCAGACATGCATAATAATTGATAACGGCACTTTATCCTTCATCCATCATTTTCCATTGCTGATAAACCTTATAAAATAGACACTACCACTACTCTAGCATTAAGTTTACCACAGCTAGTCACTCTCAAAGTTAGAGTTGGTTCAGTAGGCATCCACTATCCTTGCTTCGGTGTTTATTTACTTTAAGTGAATAATTGATGTTAATCAAGGGTTAACTAAGTGCAATGTCCAGGAAATTAAACAACTTTTTCCATGTTTTCTATTTCTTAAACTATCTTTATTCTTCTATTTACTGTTTAAATTTTTATTTCGCTTTGCCAATGCTTTCTGTCTGGTTGGTGGCAGAATAATTTTGAAGAGTAAAAACCTTTTTGGGTATGTAGCATTGTATTTTTTAAAGAATTGTAAAATCTAATAATATTTGCATTGCTTTGCTTCTTGAGGTTCATATTCATGTCCATATCTCAAATAAGCCCTCAGAAGGGTGATAGTAGGTAAAAAAAGTGTATTCGCAACAGTCTTGAATTATATATTAGGATTTAGTACCGTGTAACTGACAGATGTATTGTGGTGATACTAGGTTCATAGAGCAAGACTGAAAGGTGATACAAGTGATGTTGTTGTCAAGGTAAATGAATCAAATAAGCCCAATGGATTTGATTAACCAGTAAATCTCTGATTCTGATTTCTTTTTTATATAATAGGTTCAACATCCAGGAATTCAGGATCTGATGATGACAGATATCCATAACTTGCAAGCTTTTGCACTGTACATGCAAAAGACTGATATCAAATTTGATCTATATTCAGTGACTAAGGAAATGGAAAAACAGGTGGAATTAATTTTTTGTTAGATTGCTTCTTTAATCTATGTAGATTATTTGATTTCCACATGTTTTCCTGTCCTGTTTTATGGGTTTGTTTTTATATTACAAATTAACGTAGAAGTTCCTATTAAGAATAAAATGTACTGTCTAGCTTCTTTATGTGTGAAATGTATGACTGATAGGTTTAGGAATTTCGATGCAATTTATACTAGAAACATGCAATCAAGTGGTAAGGAAGTTCCCGACATATCTAACCTCTCTTACCCAATTGTTTTGTGTTTTCGAATGAATTACATTAAATATTTTTTGCCATAGGCAGGAAGTCATAATTCTTACAGAGGTATCTTGGAGTATGTTGTGATTAAATCTCATATTGAATCTTTAGGAATGTGGTGATTGTATTGCTGGAGTGAAAGTTCATTTAATTATTGATTCTTTCCTTTTTTTTTTTATTATTGATTCTTTCCTTTTTTTTTATTATTGATTCTTTTTTTAATTGTGTTACTAAGGTTTTGAGAGGAAAGTAGGTATTTATGCTTTATTTGGCTTTCCTTTGTTTTTTCTACTTATATTTGTTGAAAAACAACTTGTTATTTCTCTAAAGAAATCTGAACAAGCATATCTTTGATTAGAATGTAATTCATCTACAATACAGGACTAAAAGTGCTTTATCTATTAAGTATCAAGTTTTGATTGAGAAAAGCCTAGCCCCTTCTACTTGAGTTGATTGTCCTTGAATTCTGTACAAATTTAGTTTCTTTTCTATGCTTATCGCATCATAATCATGTTAATATTGTGGCTCTTCCTGCAATTAATCATGAAAATTTCTGAACATCTACCTGTTGATTTGTGACATTTTAGATTGGATATGAATTTGATTTCATGAGGGAGGCTGATGCAATGGCAAGGATAAGAAAGTTCTTGTATGAGAATAACAAAAAGACTCCTGTTTTGGTGCCACGAGTAATACGAGATATGGTTACCAGGTATATTATGCAGTCCAGCATCTTACGTAATCTTTATTATATAATTTAGTAATGGACAATAATGCTTAGCTCTCTATATGTTTCCAGGGAAAATTGCCAGCTATTTTTTCATTTGACTTAATTGTATGGCTGTTTTAGAACTGTTTGATAGTTTATTAGTTTCCGAAGTCCAAATTTGTATGTTAAATGTCAGTTGGTGCTAGCTTTACTAATTTCTTTATGTTGTCTCGTGAATTTTTTGGCGAAATGGTTTTTCCAATTGCTGTTTTTCTCGACTAAATATTAAAAATGAAAGAGTAGAAAAACTTGAATGGTGGTACACTGCAAGTTGTTCAGTATCGGGATCTATAATTACATACCATGCTTCAAGCATGCCATCAATTACTTTTTAGCTTTGTATACCAACCACGGTATGTTATGTAAAGACCGTTTATTGATAAAAGCAAGGTTGAACTGAAAACAATAAAGAAAAAATATCCACTATGTAAATTATTTTTCCTATATTACACATTCAATCTTCATCATATAGCCAGGAACAGTACGATACTATACACTCACACACACACACACACACACACATATATATATATATATATATATATATATATATATATATATATATATATATATATATGTATAACTATTTGCTTGGTTAAACTTTTTAAGACATATAGGTTCATATGCATATTGGTTGTGATGAGTTCTTTTTAAGTAACGAGGAGCTTTTTGGATAGTGCAGGAGGGTCCTTGTCATGGAATATATTGATGGGGTTCCAATAATGAACCTTGGTGATGAAATAGCAAAGAGAGGCATAAATCCTCGTGGTAAGGTTGCGGCAGCAGCAAAGCAGTAAGCTCCTGAGCTATATATCCCAAAGCTGGTCTTTCAAACCACACTTCTATGTTCATAGCTTATAATGACATGAATTCTGACTTATGGCATGTGCTTTTAGCTCTTGTCTATTTTCAGTCATCGAGATAAATTTATGCATTTGTTCGTTGGTGTCTTTGTTATTACGTTGAAAAAGAAATTTGACAAGGAAAGTAAAACATGGGGGAAGGACACAATGTTCTACTGAAGAAAAGGACAAGCATAAACAAAAATACAATTAAGATTGCGGCAATGTGGTAGTCACACTTAACATGAAAAATAGCCACTCCTCGACTAAATCATGAAAAGAATGTCATGTCATAAACCTAATCCTATCCCATAATGAGTTGAAGAGAGCAACATACCCTTAAAGATGTAAGCATTCAGCTCCAACTAAATGCACCAATGCTCAGTTTTCATGTTTTCTGCCAAAACCTCTACTACAAATAATCAAATCTTTGTCGTTTAGCAACATAGCTTAATAGAACAAATGAAAGTGCCTTCTTGCTCTTTTTTTGTTTTGTGTATAAACATTTCAATTTTATATGGATATCTTTAAATCTATTGAAAAAGGGAATACCAAAAAAAAGGTTTAGAACAACCTGACATTGATTTCCTACAATTATTTTTTGTTCCATGATCAAGTGTCGTATGTACTATGATGTTTAAATACATGTCATGGTAAAGAATCAATTAACAAATTGTAATACTAAGACAGCTTTGATAAATCTTGGCACTCATTCACTTTCCACATGTTTGGTTGTGGTCCTGCTTTTCTTAGGTGGGTGTAAACAAATGTCAGAACTAGATAACAAGGGGATAGTTAAGTTTAACGGCTCATCTTTTTCTGGGAGATTTATAATATAGATGATTTTTATTCATGTAATTTTCATAAGTGTATTATTACACTATTAACTTTCTTATAAAAGTGCAGGAGAATTCTTCAAAGCTTGACTCTAGCATATGGTCAAATGATTTTAAAAAGTGGATTCTTCCATGCAGATCCTCATCCAGGGAACATCCTGATTTGTAAAGGATCAGAGGCAAGTCATAAAATATATTTCTTTTCTAATATCTCTTTTTACTGTTATTTAATCTCTCTTCAGGTGAATCCGACTATTACTGTTATTTTAGAGATGTTTTAATCAAGATAAATTTGATGTGGAAATGACAGTAACAGTTGGTAGAATATTGAAAACTAGTTTTCAACATTGATGCATAAAATAACTTTTCATTCTTTTATTTATTTATTTTTAATTTTTAACCATCCTAACCTAATGTTAGTGACTCTAATAGAGATATTATATTTTTTATTCTCTTTTATTATTTTAAAAAATTCTGTTTTATGATGATACATATTAGGTTTTCCTTATTCCTTTATATCATGATATTTTGTACTCTATATATTGGACAAGTTTCTAATAAATAAGCAGATAAGCTCTCTTTCGGTTGTTTTTCATCAAACACCTCTTGTGCGTATTTGTACACATTTTTGTACGCATTATTTCTTCTAATTGCTTATATATATGTATCTATATATATATATATGTATATATATATATATATATATATATATATATATATATATATATATATATATATATATATATATATATATATATAGATACATATATATATATATATATATATATATATATATATATATATATATATAATAACATGGTTTCAGATTTAAATCGCCTTCCTCATTTTTTCCTTTCTTCTTGATTTCCTACTATGGTGAATCCTAATCCATGTTTTGATCATCTCACAAACCTTGCAAATCTCCTATTTCTTCACCTCGATGAGAATCCTGTTCTTGTCTTAGTGTCTCCTCTTCTGTCTAATAAGAACTATCCACAATGGCAACATGATATGCTTATTGCGTTGGAAACAAAAAACAAGGACTGTTTTGTTATCGGTACCCATCCATGTCCACCCTTTTGCATGAAACTTGGAAATGCTATAACAAGATGGTAATTCCGTGGCGGCTCACTTGCTCAATGATGCCCTCCATTAAACAATCTGTTATGTGGATGAAGTTTGGGTCCGATCTTATTCAACGGTTTTCTCATGGTGATAAGTTTCGCATTACCAATTTACAAGAGGAAATTCAGAGCTGTCGACATGGTGATTCCACCATTTTTCAGTTTTACACACGACTTCAAATCCTCTGGAAAGAACTCCTTTTGTATCGCACCATTCTTGGATGTACCTATGCTTCTCCTTGCACATGTGGCTTGATTTCCAAGATTCAGAAAGAGCGTGATGATGATTGTGTCATCAAATTTCCTTCGTGGACTGAATGATGAATTCTTTCAGGTTCGGTCCCAAATTATGCTTATGGAACCTATGCCTACTCTGGTGAAAACTTTCTCTTTGATTCTTCAACAAGAATGTAAATTTAATGCTACTTTCATTCTAATTCTCAAGACTCTATTGCCAATCTTGCCTTTAACAAGGGACATAGTAAAAATTTTCGCGGTGGTTTCTCAGGTAATCATGGATGGGGGCGCTTTCCTCACTCTGGTGACTGCAATCCCAAATATTATGACCATTGTCACCGAACCATTCACACCTCTGAACTATTGGATTAAGCATGGTCTGCCTCAAGGCTATCACCAAAACACTAAAGTCAAACCTCCTTCTTCAAAACCCTCTGCTAGTATGGTTGATACCGTCTTATCTATTGTCGATCTTCATGCCGGGAATGATGACAAAGCTGAAGCTCAATTTGAAGCTCTTCTCTCCTTGATCTAGCAATCTCAAAATGATTTTTCTCTCACAGTTGTTGTTCATTAATGTGCTACCAAACCCACAGGTTTTGTTTAACTCTTTTCTTCTTGGATTTTAGATAGTGGTGCATCTGACCATATTTGTCCTTTTAAATCTTTATCTCAAAATCTCAAACATATTTCTCCTATTTCTATACTATACAATTACCCAACCAAAACTCTGTCATCTCTTGGGTATCATTGTCTTAGGCAATCTTATCCTTTATAGCACCTTTCTTGTTCCTGAATTTTCTGTTCAACTCAATTCTATTCCTAGATTACTTAATTCTACTAATTGCTTTATGGTTTCTCCCAAAATATTTGTCTTCTCCTACAGACCGATACCTTTCAGACAATTGGAGCAACTAAGAAACATTAAGGCCTGTTTTATCTCTTAGATAGTTCTCAAGACAGACGTAACTTGAGTATATCTGACACAAATGTTTACTTACCACATTCTGCTCTCATTAATAATGTCAGTCCTTATAACTTGTGGCATATGAAACTTGGTCATCCATCTAATAAAATTTTAGAAGAACTTCTTTCTGATCATTCTGATATTTTTTCTCCTTCTATTATTGCTTGTGATGCTTGTGCTTTTGCCAAACAAAGATGTCTGAAATATTCTTCCAACACCAGTAAATCTCTTCAATTTTGTTAATTTATAGTTGATAATTTATCCAGCACCAGTAATTCTTCCATTGATGGATACAAGTATTTTTTAACTATAGTCGATGACTATAGCAGATTTACTTAATACTTTTTCTTAAAAATAAAACTGAAGATAGACATTTGCTTCAAGACTTTATTAATTTGATTGAACGTCAGTTTTCTTGCAAGCTTAAGAAAATACGTTCCGATAATGGCAAAAAATTTCTTCTTAATGATTCCTATAATAGTAAGGATAATTTTCATAAAAGTTGTTGGTTGTCTGGCTTATTCCAGTTCTGTCACTACTAGAAGAACTAAATTGGATTCCCGAAGCTTAAAATGTGTTTTTCTTGGTTATAAATCTAGAATAAAAGGATATGTTTTGTATGATCTTCCCTCCAAGTCTATTCTTGTGAATAGGAATGTTATCTTTCATGAAAATATTTTTCCTTTCTCACTCTCTTTGCCATCTTATAACTCTATTGCTTCAATTGATGATTCTCATTACTGTCATATTAGCATATATGATTTTCCAGCTTTACCTATTTCACATGCCACTGACCTTACTATAGATTTTGCTACTAGTCTTGTTTATGAAAATGCTGAAGTTACTGATTCTTATCTTAGAACTCCTCATAGAGTGAAAAACATGTCTCGATACTTAGATCAATATTATTGTGGTGCTGCTTCCACTTCATACTCTAATTTTTCCACATCTTATCCAATGCATTTATTTGTTTCTTATGATAATTGTTCTTCTGACCATATTGCCTTTTATCATAATATTTTTGCCCAAGCTGAACTTTTTTCCTTCAAAGAAGCTGTTCAAAATGACTGTTGAAAACAAACCATGGATGCTGAGTTACATGCTCTTGACAGAAACCAGACTTGGGCTTTAGTTCCTCTTCCTTTTGGCATAAAGCCAATTGGTTGCCACTGGGTTTACAAACTCAATCATAAACCAGATGGCACAATTGATAGGTTTAAAGCACAGTTAGTTGCTAAGGGTTTTACTCAAACTGAGGGGTTTGATTATTTTGAAACCTACTTCCCTATTGTCAAACTTACTATTGTACGCATCCTTTTAGCCTTGGCCACTACTAGTGATTGGTTTATTCATCAATTGGATGTTGACAATGTTGTCCTCCATGGACACTTACATGCAGAGATCTATATGAAGTCTCCACCTGGTTTTTCTCTTCCTTAGCCAAATCTTGTTTGTAAGCTTAATAAGTCTCTATATAGTTTAAAACAAGTCAATTGTAATTGGAATAAAAAATTAAGTTCAGAGCTACTTTATCTTGGTTACGCACAAAGTTCTGCTGACCACTCTCTCTTTGTGAAGAAATTTGTCTCTTTTGTTACTGTTTTATTGGTTTATGTCGATTATGTGGTTCTCACTGGTAATAGCATTGCTGAAATCAATGTTGTAAAAGTTCATCTTCATTTTAGATTTCATATTAAAATTCTTGATCTTCTCAAATATTTTTTTGGGCCTTGAAGTTACTTGTTCTCTTGATGGATTAGTTTTGAACCAAAGAAAATATTGTTTTAATCTCATTTCAGAGGCAGGGATGCTTGGATGTAAACTTGCACCAACGCCATCTAATTCTTCTACCAAACTCCATGCCAACGAGGGAGCTCTTCTACCATATCCTTCTTCCTTTTGGCATTTGATTAGATGATTACTTTACTTGACGAACACCAGGCCTGATATTAGTTTTGTTGTCCAACAACTCAGTCTGTTTGTTTCTTCTCCTCATGAACCACATATGCAGCAGGCTGTAAAACATGATCCTGGATATAACCTTTTGTATAAGTCTAACACCTCTTTTAAAATTCAAGCGTTTTTTGATTCTGATTGGACAACATGTGCCACTAATTATTTATATATATTATTAATAATAATTATTATATATATATATATATTATTAATAATAATTATTATATATATATTTATATATATTATTAATAAGAAACAAACCACTGTTTCACAGTCTTCTTCTAAGGCTGAGTATCGCGCCTTGGCATCCTTGGCTTGTGAACTTCAATAGATTCAATCCCTTCTTCAGGATTTGCATTTTTTCTCTTCTCACTCCATACATTACCTTTTGTGACAACAATTCTGCTATTCACATTGCCAAGAATCCCACTTTTCATGAGAGAACCAAACATATAGAACTTGATTGTCACATTATCCGACAAAAGCTTGTTGATGGCCTTATCCACCTTTTCCATGTTCCTTCTACAAGTCAACTTGCTGATATGTTTACTAAGTTACTAAGTCATTGCATCCTTATCTAATATTCTATTTTATGATGATACATATTTGGTTTTCCTTTTTCCCTTATATAATGAAATTTTGTACTTTATATATTGGACTAGTTTCTAATAAATCAGCAAGCAAGTTTTCTTAGAGTTGTTTTTCACCAAACACTTCTTGTGCGTATTTGTACGCATTTTTCCTTCTGAGACTTATACATATCTAACAGACTCCCTCAATTCAGGTTGCCTTGCTAGACTACGGACAGGTGAAGGATCTCCCAGAACAGTTGAGGCTTGGTTATGCTAATCTAGTTCTTGCTATTGCCAATCGTGACCCATTAAGAGCTGCAGAAAGCTATAGGTACTGGAACTTGTCTTATCCATATAATATAATGCTCTCTTTTTTGTTGAAAATCAGAACAGAAGTATATAATAATGCTGATTTACAAGCTGCACTACCAGTGCTGCTGGGAATAGATAACGAAATCAATGGATTAATTGGTGTAGAATATAAATATGTTTAAGAGATACGGGAGACTAGAGAGGAGAAAAAAAATTGAGGTAAATGTTGGAAAAACAATGAAATATCTATTTTACTTCTTCAATGGTAACAAAAAGATTTGATAGTTTTCTGTATTTCCTTCATTATACCTTGACAAAAGAAACTGGATTTGGTTCCTTTGAAGTGAGATGTAAGAATGCATTTACCCTTAATTTAAATTAAAATATCTCACAAACTTAACCCACTTTAAGTTAAGGGTGGATGCTTCCTTAATTAGTCACCGTAACGGAGCCAAATCAGAGAAACCGTGACTTGAGTCTCAATTTGTCTGCAATAATATTGAAGGTTCTAACCGTGAATGTATATGAAATCGAGACCGGGTCAATCTATACAGTAAACACTAATCACAATTTATGAAGTGTAGTGCCCAAAGTATATGTACCTTGGTATCTTTTCCTAAAGTTAAATTTTTTCCCCCTTACTTTATCTATCTCTATAGATACTAAAGTGTTTCACCAGAATAGTTTACTGTTAAAGATGGATTTTGTGAAATTTGAACTTCGCTGAAGGATGGCTGGCTTTTCACATCATATTTTGATTTGAAACCAGCTACTGCATGTGCAAATCAAATTATCTGACTGCTTGTTTTACTCTTTTTTTTATAGGGAACTTGGTATAGAAACCTTGAGCAGTTGTGAAAATGGGCTACAAGAATTGTTTAAACTAGCAGAGACAATGTTTGATACAAAATTGCCTCCTGGGGTTGTAATGCTGCAACCTTTCTCAGACGAATCTTCAATTAAAAAAGTTGCTGTTCAGGTGTGTTAAAGAATCCAATTTACCGTTTCCCATTTCCTGTTCAGTGTATAAAATTTATCATGTTATTCTGCTACACATGAGGTAATTTTGAATGTTACAATAACTACAATGTTAAAAGAAGTCTAGTTTCTTTACGTCCAACATTGCCTGTGGAAACCTTTTTTGACAACTCATTATTAGCATCTGAAAATATGTTGGCACTGAATCAAATTATTAAATAATGTAGTAACTATTGATGCATGCTAGTTAATTAATGATATCTATAGAGATGGAATAAGCATTATGCTTCTAACTTTTATTCACTGAATTTTCGTTTCTTTCTCTGCCTTTTTACGATAGTCCTTTCCAGAAGAACTTTTTTCTGTACTTCGGACAGTGCATCTACTGAGGGGACTTAGCGTTGGACTTGGAATCAATTATTCTTGTGCAGAACAGTGGAAGCCCTTTGCAGAAGAAGCTTTGTCCCAAGCTGGCAGATTAAAAGGTGGCACTACCACCCTTGCTTAAAACAAACTTTTGATTATAGATGGCAATAAACCGTTTACATTGATTTAAATTTTTATAATCTCTTGCATTTCAAAATCCCACACCTTACATGTTTTTGAGTTCTTTTATGTGTCTGTTTCATATTAAGATACCTCTCCATCCTACTAAACCAGCTGCATCTACTTCACTTGATGTTTTCACAGATAAGAATGTTAAGAGCAGAGGCAGGTAAAATAATTTTTTTGAAGGGATCAAATAGGAAGATCTATCAATCTAGTTTGTTGATTTTGATTCACTGGTCACTTCTGCGAAGTTGAAGAAAGGTAAATTTAAATTGTCCCTCAAGCATTGACATTGATGGCATTCACAGTAAGATTGTGGTGCCTCCTCAAGCAAGTATTCTTTTGGAATTTAATGTTTCGCGATTGTACAACGTTTCAGATACGAGTTGTTACATTGCTATTATTGAAATTTTGAGAAAAATGTTTAACATGGGTATGCGGTCTATCTCTTGATTAAGAAATCAAGGATACGTTGAGTTGTTCAAAGCGTTATTGGATATAACTCCAAAGTTGCTTGGCTAATGAGCAATGCAGAAAATTTACCAGCATGTCCACAAGGGAAACCAAGAACTATGAAGCAACAATGTTGTCGTTGCGAAGTCAAAGCGAATGTGTTGTAGATCCAACAACACGTTTTGGAATAAAACTGTTTACAAACTTATATTTTTTCTCATTAAGAAGTGTCATTAAAAAGGATGAGAAAAAAAGCATTAAACCATTATTAATGTAGAGAAGATTGAATTCATCTCATAGGAGAAAACCAAAAATTTATTAAAATTGTTGTAAAAAAAATACTACTAGTACCATATTAAGTGAGAAAGGGAAAATAATTGTTTATATGTATGTGTTTGCATATGTATATACATATATATAATAACAATGTTCTAACAATTTAAACAATGAAAAGAACAAAATAATTATTTATATAATATTTTTAATATATTATTGTATTTGATTCAAATAACTTGATGCATTTAAATATTATATTATATACACCTCTCTCTTCCCTTTCTATCTTTGTTTTGTTATTATAAAAAATTATACTAATTTGTTGCCTAAATCTATATTTCCTATATTACATGTAGTTTCAATCCTTGACCATCAATTCTTCATATTTTGTATCAAAAGCATTATCCAGGTGAAGTTTACTTGCATAACCTTTGATGCACGGACAAAAGTTATGTCTTAGAACTCAAACAGAACTGTCTACACTGAACAGCTTTAAGGCGTGATAGTTGAATTTAGATTTTATGCTCGGTTTTCCTGTATTATTCTTATATTATGTCTTTAAAATACATTTATGATTACTGATTTTAAAATTTTAAAATATATTAAAAAGATTTTTAAAATACTAAAAAAATATTTTTAATGTTTATTATAGAACAACACTAAAAAATCCAGTAAAGAATTTAGATCTGTGATAGTTGTTTGAACACATTAAATTCCAGTTTTGCTGAGTTTAAGTTATGAATAATGTTTTTCAAAATTCTCTCCTATTCCCTTCACAGTTTTCGGGTGACTTAATTTTCTTTTCAACCATTTTAAACCTTACTTGTATCGGTTGGTCTCGAACTTAAACATGAAATATGGAATATTAACTCTTGGAGGAGTTTCATACAAAAAAAATTCTTTCAAATTTTAGGAATGGACAAAATTATAAATTTTAGAAATGACTAAGATCGGTTTCGGTTGATAAAGATATTTCTTGAAATATTTATAAGTTTCCAACGAATACAATTGTAATGCATTATTTTACTAAAAAACTTATTTTTTTTATCACATTAATTGATTTAATAAAAGTAATAATATATTTGTTATGAAGTAAAACTTCTATTTTAATGTGAGAAAGATTTCCATCTCTACTAATGAAAAGTGGGCTAAGGCCCAGCCCAAAAGAGAGCCGCTACTTGGTTGAGTTATTTTTAAAGGAAAAATATTTCTAAAAACAAAAAGAAAGGGGGAAATAGTGGAGTCCCAGAAAAAGAAGTGTGCGGGGTACGATTCCCGCTCTAATTGCGTAATTGAATACAAAAAGGGCGGCAACAAAAAATCTGCTTCTATCTCTATTTATGCTTTTCTCTCATCTTCTCGTTGCGGATTACCCGACCCGCACAGAACCGAAGCGAAGAGAGCATCACAAATGTTCGGCAGAATCAGGGCATCGACTTCGTCACTGGAAACCTTAGAGGGTTCTCCTTCCAAGATTCTCAAAGATGATACCTTCTCCATCTACGGTACACTCTCTCTCTCTCAATTCGCTTAAACAAAATTTAGGTTATCTATTTTAATTTTCAATGGAAAACCAAGAAAGTAAAGAACCTCAAATAAAATCACGAAATGTAAAACTTAAGTTTAGATCCAGTATGAAAGAATGTTAACCTGATATTGTGCATACTCTGTACCACTCTTGGCATTAGTGCGTAATTAAAAACACTGTTTGCGTATGTGACTTGATAATTAAAAACATTGTCTTCCCTTCGATTCAGAGGCTACTCTTATGAAGCTAAAGAATGGTGCGCGAGTCGATACAAGTGAGGTTATAGACGATTCTTCGGTTAGTTCACCTTGTGCTAAAGAAGCAAGTCAGCCAGATTTGAATCCAGAGAGCACTTCATGTTCCGAGAAAACGATGATGGAGACAGAGTCTGATAATTCTTCTCCCAGGGTTTGTGATATTGTTTCTAGTGGGGACTCGGAACAACGAAGACATGTTAATCTTACCATTCTAGATTTTTATAGAGTTGTGGATACCGGACATGCATGTGTTTCATCTTGTGCAAAGACAACAACCTCAACGGAGAATGGAAGTTCTGAATCTATCTCGTCAACTTCTGCTGAATATAATTGGAAAAGTGAAGTGGTCGGTGTGCAAATTTTCCAAGATTGTGAAATGTCGGATTAGAGTTGTATTTATCATGACCTGGAAGCAATGAAATGAGCAATTGTGGCAAGGTTACACAGATATATGTATACCTTCCACTGTCCCATGCAAATTATTTTCTGCTGTGTTGTATTGTATGTAATTCTTCTGTTTATATTGAGGTGTGGACCAGTTTTGTTTCAAGTAGAAATGCTAGTTAAAATCTTTAAATAGATTAAAAGAAATGTACACTATAAATCTTTTGCCTGTTTCGGTCATTATTCTTGTATACTGGTTCGACTCATTTTCAGGAGCAAATTTCACTAGATGGTAGATTTTCTATTATTGTTCAATCACAACACTCTTTTGCAACTAGCAAGTGCCCGTTTCACTGACACTTTAGTATTCAGGGAACATCCGTTTAAATCTGACATGATAGATTGACTAGAAGAATCCGATTCCAGCAAAATTTAACAAAATTTGAGCAACTGTTTAAACACGAAAATTAATGCAGTTCTCCATTTGAGACCGAAAACAATTAATACATTATTGAAACTAGAAATGGCATGAACAATGGAACTGGACATCTGTGATTTATTATTCTCTCAGCCATGGTGCCTGAACGGGGATCCAATCGCATAATTCGCCTTCCTTGAACCATAGAGCTGCCATACATGGAAACCACAGTTAATCAGGAATCACAATATTATGTGTACTATCTACACAAGTTCCCCAAACTATTAAAATATTATTTCCAAATACGATGGTATCATGTTTACATCAGATATTAGTGCCTATAACTACACCAGAAATTAAACGAGGAAATGTCATACCAACCAATTGTTTAAAAGAATAATTTGGGAGAAGTCAACAAAAATTTACTCTCTTTGAAATAAACCAGATTATTTGGTTTGCAAGACATTTTCAAAAGATTAAGAATAAAATTTTATATATGATTACAACCTTAATAATATATATATGATAACCCTGGTCTAAGGCAGCATTTGATTTATTGGCGACTTGGTAGAAATTCAGAACAACGGGTTGAATTGTTGCATAGATCTTGATCTAATAATGTATTCAATATGCATTACAATTGTCTGTAGTTAGGCTAAGCTAACAATTAGAAATGTATCATGATTCTACAGTGAACTCTCAAACAGTTACAAGTTTACAAGCACAGGGCACAAATGAGTTAAATTGTGTGTACACTAATTGAAGTTACAAACTTGGATTAATCCATGGTTTCAACATCACTGCACAGTTTTGGACAATGATATTGCATACTCAGCCCGAATTACTATGCTCTGCAACATATATTGAGATTATAATGCTAATTTGAAGTTTTCATTGTTATTTCTTTTTCTTGTTTTGTCCACTACAAAACAATCAAGTGCTGGGCTAAGCACAATATAGTAGTTAGGTCAATAGAATTATGTTTCATATTTTAATAGCCTAAACTACTTTCTTATGAAGTTTAAATGTTGGATATCAGTTAGGGTGCTATTATTTTAAGTTTGGATCCTGTTATATATTTTCTAAATGATTATTTTATAAGTGTTTGCAAGTCAAGCTTCTGATTTGAGTTTACTATAGTTCCATTACTTTACCAATTTTCAAGTTAAACAATCTAGTTGGTGGATAATACCACAAAATCACTCCTACAATTACTACTCTTGAAAGATATGGCTTTCTGTCATAAACATTCTACTAGTCCTTTCACCATTTGGTGGTAAGCACTTCAATAACAAATCATAATATTTTTGCAAAGTTCAGGTTCAAAGGGCTATTCCCACAAAAATGTTCCTGAAAATCCAAACTTGTCTCCAAAGCAATTTAAAATTCAAACTTTATTGTATATCCATAACACTTCAGCCCCCTTCTAAAGTTCAAATCAATGGCTAACTTTTCTGTTTTCTTTCACAAGATAAGAGGCCTTACCTATTTCACGCTTGCCATTTTCGGGACTGTCACTGCCATGAACAACATTCCTGCCAAGTCCAACATAAAAATCTTGTCACTCCTAAATCTTGATAATCAAGTCAACAAGGAATACACATATTCTGCAGCCTATCTTGATTCTTGAAAGAGTGAGGAATCTCAAAACTGAAAGTTAGATGAAAAAGATTAAAGGCCTTACCTTCCTGTTTGAACAGCAAGGTCTCCTCTAATTGTGCCTGGTTCAGCTTGAAGAGGATCAGTAGCCCCTATAAGCTTACGTGCGGATGCCACTACTCCAACACCCTCCCAAGCCTTGCAAACATAGCAAAACGACAAAACAAATTCAGCAAGTGCATTACAAAAATGTAGGTGAAATTGGGGTTCTGCTGGATTGGGTTTATACCATACTAACAACAGGACCAGAAGTAATATAGTCAATGAGCTTAGGGAAGAATGACTTTTGCTTTAGGTCCTTGTAATGCTCCTGAAACCACAAAACAGTCACCATAAGCCTTATAAACACAATAAGCACATTAAAACAGACAAACACGATAGAATCAACATTACCGCATACACAAGATACACAAGATGTAAGTCCATCATATGGTCAAGTATTCAATCATTTAATATGGATGTATTGGGTTATCTAATTGAATGGATGGAACCAGTTATTCAAGCAATCCATATAGTTGTAGTTCAAGCAAATCAAATCAAATGGACTGCGTTAACAATTATTAGGAAAGTATTTTATTAATTTATTTTCTATTGGAATACGAAAAAATGATTGAGTCTAATATACCTTTAAAATGATATAACACTTTGAATATATTACGATATCTTTGGTGTATCTTGAAATGCCTCGGAAGATCTTTTTGATACATTTTATCTTCTTATTGTAGCAGTACTCTCATTTATTTTTCTTTGATTAATTAGGGAAAAACAATCATCTTTATTGCATCATTAGTATAAATAGGATCACTGAGTTAATATGTTGTACTGATATCAGTATATATTCTATTAATTAAATATATTATTATTAGGAGGCTTCTTTCTCTATTTTCCTCCTTCCCTACCTAATACCCCAAAATCAGACCATGAAACCCACCTTGAAGAGAGCTTCTTATCTCAAGTTTATGGATCTCATGAAATCTTTACTCACCACCAAACCCAGATGCTGTTTTTCTTCTAATCTATTTTACTCTCTTCCAGCTACATTTTGAACTGTAGAGTTCTGCTCCAGTCCCCCCTTACCACAGAGACTCTGTTTGAGCCTGTCCAAGAACATGTTGGGTCTGTTCCAACCTGTCCTTTTGCAGATTGGCTCTATAGCAAAATGTGGTTTGGCTCCTGTCCCATTGTGTTCCCCAATGAAGGTACTTCTTCTGGCATACACCTCTACAAGAGCGCATCTCCTATTGCATGCATTACTGAACATAGAGTTGTTTTTGTGTTAATTTATAACAACCTAGAGTTTATAGAAGCAGTGTTACTATTGTCTCTTATGTATATCTTTGAATATCGTAGAAGATATTCGGAATATTTTGTGGAATCATTTAGTTCTCTAACCCAAGAAAGGATTTCCTTATTTAATTACAGTTAATTGTATCATTAGTTTGAGTAGGACCATGATTCAATACTTTATACCATTTCACGGTCAAAATTATAGTCCATATCAATTTGATAGAATATCATTGAACCTTCTTTCTCTCTTTTCCTCCTTTCCTACCTGCACCTACAATCCCAACAATAAAAAAAAAGAATGCACTCAACATATGATATTTACACCAACAAGTACCAACCTCAGCTAATTCTTTAGAGCACTGGAAGAGCTTCAAGCCAATCAACTTAAACCCCTTCTTCTCAAACCTAGAAATAATTTCTCCCACCTATACCAGATCAACACAACAAGAACATCCAGCATTGTGAACAGGAAGCATAAACAACATTATTCCAAATCACCAATGACCTAAATAAAAGCAATATAAAAAACAGACAAACAATTACAAGTTTATTTTTCTCCTTTATTCCTGAAACCAGAAGAAATAAAATTGCAAACACGAATTCATAAGGCTTACGAGGCCACGTTGCACGCCGTCGGGCTTCACCATTATGTAAGTCTGGTCAACTTGTTGCTGCACAATGGAACAACTAACAATTACAGAGAGGTTCAGATAAATTAGAGTTAGAAAATTGAAAGAGTCGAGAGAGAGAGAGAGAAGTGGAAACCAGAGAAGCAACTAAGTGTGGAAGGAAAATAGCGGGTTTGGTGGTGGTTCTGGCGCGGAGGGTTTTAGCATAGGGCGGAGGGTGATAGGAGAATAGATGAGATTGTGAAGGAAATGGTGTTAGGTGTTGGTAACTGACTCGGGATTGAGGAACGGAGCTTTTGGTAAGCGTTGATGAGCGCGGAAGAGATGAGACGCAAACCCCCCTTCCACACACAACTTCCATCTTCGTCTTCCACACACAAAACTACGGCTCAGAACCACAGTTCTTCTCTCTTTCTTCTTTGGATATGTTCTAAATAAATTTTTATCTTCTTTATAGACACCGTGGTAATAAAATCCTAGCAGAAAATAAATTCCTCAGAAACATTTATTTTTAGGTTAAATTATACTTTTAGTCCCAATTTTTGTAGTAAAATTTGAATTTGGTTCCTCAATTATTTTTTATCTCAATCTGGTCCCTATTTTGGGAAATTTGACCCAATCAAGTCCTTTCCGTTAGTGGTGGAGTAACTGTGTTAAATGGGGTGCCACGTGTCAGCTTCTGGATTTTTTGAATTTTTTTTTTTTGAATTTTTTTTTGAATTTTTATTAATTTTTTAAAAAATTTTAAAAAAATTAAAATTTTGCCACGTGTCAAACTAACATCGTGCCATGTGGCAGTGACAGTGCCACGTGGCAGTGACAGTGCCACGTGGCAGTGACAGTGCCACGTGTCACTATTTGGAAGGTGTCATTTTCTCATTCTCAATTTGGTCCCTGTATTTTATCTTTTGTCTCAATTTAGTCCCAATTTTTGTAAAAATTATACAATTTCGTCCCCTCCAAATTGAAACAAAAATTATAAAATGTTATACAAATATTTTTATTAAATTTGATTTTTTTATTCAAATTGATATATTCAAATTGTTATTTTTATACTAACTAAAATATTTGTATAGAAATTATTGAATTTTACACATTTTAAAAATATGCAATTATTTAAAATATAAATTCAAATAAAAAAAATATTAAAGTATAATGTAATAAAATATCAATATAATTTATGAATTTTTTTATTAACATTATTTTCTATTAACAACTTTAAAACAATTTTAAATAAAGTTTAACGTAAAATATAAATTAAAATAAACTTAATCTTGTTAAAAATATTTACTTAAAATATCAATTTTGATAGAAATATTTGTGCATATTTATATAGAAATTAAATTTGGTTTCAATTTGGAGAGGGACAAAATTGTACAATTTTTACAAAAATTGGAACTAAATTGAGACAAAAAATAAAATACAGGGACCAAATTGAGGATGAGAAAATGACAACTCCCAAATAGTGACATGTGGCACTGTCAGTGCCACGTGGCACGATGTCCGCTTGACACATGGCAAAATTTTAATTTTTTTAAAAATTTTAAAAAAATTAATAAAAAAAAATAAAAATCAAAAATAAAATAAAAAAAAATAAAAAAAATTCAAAAAATCCAGAAGCTGACACGTGACACCCCATTTAACACCGTTACTCCACCACTAACGGAAAGGACTTGATTTGGTCAAATTTCCCAAAATAGGGACCAGATTGAGATAAAAATTAATTGAGGGACCAAATTCAAATTTTGCTACGAAAATGGGAACTAAAAGTATAATTTAATCTTATTTTTATTTATTGTTGTAAGTATAATAGTAAATGGAAGATGACGAGAATGTTAATCGGTCTCCTAGGTGTTCTAGGTACTCGTTAAAGAGTTAAACAATAATAAATGTGCGATATTAATATATTGGAAGTTCAAATAATTAAATACAGTACTTAATAAATTTTATAAAGATAAAAATATTTTTTTAAATTTTTAGATAATAACTTATTATTATTATTATAAAATAAGGACTTTAAAATTTTTAAGGTCTCTACTAAAAAAAATTCAATTAAGTCTCAAATAGACACTTTAATTATTCTTTTTTTTAACATTTTTAGATGTTTAACATTAATTTTTTTTGTTGGTTTTTCTGTTAATTTATATTTTCTTATGTTTTTTTTTTAATTTTTAGATGTTTAACACTATTTTTTATTAGTTTTCCTATTAATTCAAATTTTCTTATATTTAATTTTTAGCAACATTAAAATATAGTTATTTTATTATTTAATTAATTTTTAACTTTTATTTGTGAATATCAAATAAAATATTAAATACACATGTACAATATTTATGAACATGTTTATCCTTTAAAAAAAATAAAGTTGCATTAATGATTATTAGGTCAAATTTTATTTAATATCACACTTATCTATGTACTTTCGTAGGATCCAAATATTAATTATCCTTAATTAGTGCCCTTAGGACACTAGTTAGCAAGACCCTTAGGATAATGATATTTTGATTCACTCTTAATCTACTACTACTTTAATCACTCCTAGATTATCACATCACACCATTAAAATAAATAATTAAAAGATGATTGAAGTGACGAGTTTTATTATATTATTTTATCTTTAATCGATATGAATGTCATATTTTCAACATAATGAAATATCTAATTTATATATTAATAATATTTTTATAATGACAACAATTTATAGTTTTTATATTAACAAATTTATTACATAAAATTTTTTAATTTAATTCACACAATGACACTTAAATACTTATTATATTTTTAAAAGTTAGTGGGAGTGATTTAATTTTCAAAATAATCATAATGAAATACAACCCTCTAAATCAAATGATAGACTAATAGTCATTCATGCTCCTTTAGTTCAAGAGTGTATTAGATATTGGAGTTCCACAAATTGTTGGAGATACATCAAGTTGTTGAGGAACCACTTGAATAACAAGTTTCTCATCAAAGGTAGTAAAGCAAAGTTAAGAAGATCTACAAAGATCAAAGGATTAATCAACAATTTCTTATGATTATGAAGTGTATTTACAATAATTAGAATATAATTTTTGGAGTCGAAAATGATCTTGAACAGGAATAGATGAAGAATGTTTCATATGCTTCAACTGTTGGAAGTCTAATGTATGCTCAGGTTTACACCAAATTTGACATTTTATAGTTGGAGTTTTGGGAAGATATTAGAGCAATCTAGGTGTTGACCACTAGAAAGTAGGGGTGGCAAACGGGCCAGCCCGATCCGTTTTGGCTCGGCCCATATGTGGCCCATCAAAAAACGGGCTGGGCCAGGCTGGCCCGTCAAATAGAAACGGGTCAATAGTCACAACTTGTCCCGTATAGGACGGGCTAACGGGCCGGGCCGGGCTGGCCCATCTAGTTTTTATTTTTTTTATTTTTATTTTTTTTAATATTTTTTTATTCTTTTTATTTTTTTAATTAGTTTTCAAATTTTTTAATTTGTTTTATTTTTTACATTTGTTTATATATACATATAAATTATTATTAAAGTCATATTTAATCAAATAAAATATTATTTTAACTTTTAATTGATTAGTTAATGTTTTTAATTAGATAAGTTAAAATAATATTAAATTTACATATTAAATTATTCAATTATAATTAATAATTCAAACTTAATTTGTAGGTGTTAATGATTTAAATTACAATACTATTATATATTTATATTTAAAATATATAATCTAAAAAATTAATCTTTTTGATTATTTTTATTTTATTTTATTTTTTTTAAAACAGGCTAACGGGCCAGGACGGGCTGGACGGGACGGGTCAAAACGGGCTGGCGGGTTGAAATTTTCAACCCAGCCCGTTCCTTTTAGCACGGGCTGACGGGCTACAAAGATGGTAATCATATATCTTCAAGGATCAAAGAATTTCATGCTCATATATAGTCAAACTAATAGTTTGGAGGTAATAGGCTACTTCTATTTAGATCTTGTTAGTTGCATTAATACCAGAAAATCAACATCTAGTTATATTTTTATGCTAACTAGTGGAGCTATATTTTGAAGCAGCAAAAAGCAGACCTTGATTGCTATTTCCAGTATGGAGGATGAGTTTATTTCTTATTTTGAGGCTACCTCACATGGTGTATAGTTGAAGACTTTTATATTTGGGTTTAGAGTTGTGGATTCAATTATTAGGCCATTGAAGTTATATTGTGATAACTCTGTTGCGTTCTTTATAGCTAAGAATAATATAAATAGAAGTCAAATTAAGCACATTGACATTAAAAATCTAGCCATAAGCAAACATGTTAAGTGGTTATTGAGCACATTAACACTAAGTTGATGATTGTCAATCATTTGACTAAAGACATGCCATTAAAGAAGTTTAAGGATCATTTAGCGCAAATAGGACTTGGTTCCATGGTGTGACAATCACTTTTTTACTTTGATAAAAATCTTATTTAATTTTTTTCCTTTTTTGTTGTGCATATATTTGTTTATTTTGAAAAGAATTGTTTGACCTCGAATAAACATATGGTTTATTCATTATAGTTAAGAGTTGGTGAGAGACTTGATATATTGTGGTACATGGGAGATAATACTCACTTTTTGTTGGAAGTTCCACACCGACTAGAGATAAGGCAATTTCATAATATATAAGTGAGGTGGAAACTTGACCTTACAAGTTGATTTTGTGAGGTTGAGTTAGGCTTAAAACTCACTTCTAACATGGTATCAGAGTCATAATTTCATACCACCCGCTATTTCGGACCGTTATCGGACCACCCATTTCTAGTTCCACGCACGAGATGAATACACACATCGACTAGAGATATGACAATTTCATAATATATAAGTGGCATAGGTATATATATATATATATAATTTCTTTTATTTGTGGCTGAACTTGACCAAAAATTTTAGGGGGGTCGAATTATATTTTTTATATATAAATTATTTTTTTAATTAAAAAAATTAATTTCTTTTAATTAAAAAAATAATTTTTTTACATAATTTTTTTATTCAAAATAAGCACTCATGACAATAGAATCTAAACAATATAACAATAATATATATGAAAGAGTAACATAAAGTTTATCATCAACAATAATATATAAAAAACAAAAACAAAAGTTACCTTTAGTCAAAGTGCTCCTTTACGTTCTTTCAATGACTTAAAATCTTCAATAATTGAATCAGAGCGGAAGCTAGTTGCAATATCCCTTTCAATATAGATTATCATAGTGCTTGCTAAAAATTCAGCCTCCAATTATTAACTTTCCTCCAATTCTTAAAACCTATCAAATAACATTCAAAAAGTTAAAACATATTGATGACAATAAACTCATTGCCAATTAGAATTCAATGAAAATAAACTCAATTACCTGTAACAATGAAAACATCTAAGTCAGGTCGTCCGCTTGGTTTTTTACTAAAAAGATAGCACGGTAAGCGATATGCAGCATCTTTTAATGGCGAATACTCTAACCATGAAGGAAATAAGCTAAACCGTGTACTGAAATCTTCTTGGATAATCATCTTTACCAAACAATGGATAATTTTCTAGACGCATTTGATATGGACCCCATTTTAGATAAGCCATTCGTACCTCATCAATTTGATTTGGTGGGTATTGCCAAATTTGAAGATGCTTTCCCGGATCACGTTCTAAAATATTTTCAAATTCATTATATGTAACTTTAGGAACCTTAGAAAAAAAGAGTTGTTTTTCGTTTTCTTCAATATTTGGATTCTCATGAAGTTTCTCAATTTTAGATGACGTAGATGCATTTTTTTCATCTTTATCACAAGCTTTCCTCTTGAGAAAAGAATCAATTATTTTACTCTTTATCATAATTTTTCACCTCTCACCTATTTACAAAAAGATAAAATTATGAATATCCCAAATTAAATCTTAAAAGCAAGACTCAATATTTTAAGAAAACTAATTAATATAAATAAATTAATAATTTATAGATATTATTTTTTAAATATATAAAAAAAATTAAAAAAATGGTCGGGGGAGCCGTGGCTCCCCACGTCCCTTCATTCTTCCGCCACTAAAAGGTGAGATATCCCAGTATATTTAATTTGATAAAATTGATTTTAATCATCCAATATAATCGATATGTATATATAAATTAATGTGATCTACATAATTATATAAAAAGAATATAAAATAATAAATTAAAAAATTGCTTTTGAAAACGTGTAGAATAACAAATTTGCATGGTTATATTAGTTTTCCCAAGCCAAGAGATGAGAACAAAAGTATAGTAGGCAAAGAAGTTATGCACTTAGAAGTTGTGGATGAACCAAATATGCTAATGTAATGGATTTTTTTATTTATTAAGTGGAAGATAATATTTGATAATGAGTTTTTTACAATGATTTTTTAATAATTAAACTTTGATAAATTTTTTTACAACATGAAAATTACATTCAAATAACTTTTTCTTATAATTTTTACAACCTAAAATAACATCTCTTAAATGGGGCAAAATATCTTTTTTTAGCTGAAAATAACTGTAGCAACCGCACGTAAAAAAATTTATATACATTAAATTTAATTCACACTATAATAGATAAAATTGTAAAAATTTAGTAGTTAAAATATTATTATTTTATAATCATAAAAAAAATTATATATATTGTTGAAACTAAGTTACCCATATACATATGTCACATAGTGTTGAGCCTAAATGAGTAAACATAGAAAGCGACGAAATGGATAATGCAATTTGATGAGGGAATATAGAATGGTGTGGCGACCAATCAGTGCAAGAAGTTCACGAAATTCCAAAAGGCTGGGAGCAACGATGTTTCGGAGATATCTAATTGATGTATAGGCTTTTCTTTGTTGAATTTGAACAGGGGTGTATATATGTAGAATCTAATGAAGAACATCAAAGTTCACGTCTACTAGTCCACTAGGAAGTAACGCATAAGTGATGTCATGGCGTGGGTGTATATATAGCATTATTTGAAGGGGAGGTTTCATAAATGGCCCCTTCTCAGTTTAATGCCTTAAACGGAGAAATCGATGGTCAAAATCTATCGTACGTGTTTGATGTATGGGCAACCGATCTTCAACTTAGATTATAATCCTCGATAAGGTAAAGATTTCCACATTTTTAGAATTTAATGTAGATGCTACTCAAATAATATATTTATCCATACTTTTTGTTTTAATCTCTGTTACAGAGTTCAGCATTCATATATTAATAACATTGTTTTAAATGCACCATGAATACTTAGATTTCCTTCGTATATTAATAATTTATTACTTCTTTTTATGAAATTAAATCTATTAGTAGTAAATCATATTTTATTTTAAATTAATTATATCTATTGGAACGTTATTTTAATTTTATATTTTAGAAATTTTAGCAAAATACATATTATTTTCTAATATTTTAATTATAAAAATAAAAGTGTAATCTTACATTTTAATCTATAAAAATGTTTTTTTCATCTGTCATATCCTATCACATATTTTTATAAACTTTTCATTCAAATTCTTTCATCTAATCCCTTAAAGTAAACATCTAAGTGCCTTCCTAGTATATTTGATTTGATAGAATTGATTTTGATGAAATTGATTTTAATCATCAATATAGTGTGTATAGTGTGTGTTTGATTTTGCTTTTTTTTTTACGCAAAATTAATGTTTCACCATAGAATTATTGTATGTTTGGTGTCAAAATTAATTTGAATGTCAAAATTTCACGTCTAAATAAAAACATCTAATTGTTGCTTCTCCATCGATAAATCGATTCAGTTCAAAATCAATTCTCTGAAGTATAATCAAACACACTTATAATTGAGATATATATATATGTAAATTGATATGATCTAATAATTATATAAAAAAAATATAAATTAATAAATTAAAAAATTGCATTTGAAAACGTGTACAATATCAAATTTACATGGTTATATTAGTTTTCCCAAGCCAAGATGAGAACATAAGTATAGTAGTCAAAGAAGTTATGCACTTAGAAGTGGTGGATGAACTAAATATGCTAATGTAATAAGTATTTTTTATTTATTAAATGAAAGGTAAAAATTGATAATGAGTCTTTCTTCCTATAATATGTTTTCAGCAAGTAAAAACTTGAAACTTGCATTAAGAGTCTGTTTTCTTAAGGTAGAAAAGAAGCCATATCTTTGTATTTCAGAAGAAATTAGAAAGTGAATCCCCTACTTTAAGTAAAAGTGATATATTTAGAATAAACAAATGTTTTTAAAAATCCATAATTATTGAACTAGTTACTATAACAAAGAAAAATACTTTTAAAAAACGATTATATTTGTAGAGATGTAATTTAATTAAGCAATATATATTTACTTTGTAATATAGATAATATTATTATATGTATGATTTTTACTTTTTATTTAATAATTTACTTCTAATATTATATTTTATTAAAAATAACTATGATTTATTTATAACTTATACATTATTTTATATATACTAATTTTAGTAATATAACACTGAATTATCACAAAATATATTTTTCAATATAACAAAGATTTTATTCAAAAGATAAAAGTCATAAAATATGTTATATATTCTTATAACTAATACTTATAATATATTAAAATTAGATATAATATACGAAAACTAATAATTATTCATTCCCCACAAAATAGAACATAAATTATATCTGTCACAATTAGCAACGGTAAAACGGTAAACACATACAAGTATTAAAACTCTTTAACCCGTAAAAAGTGTAGATTGAGTGAGGAATGAGTAATTATTAATTTTCGTATATAAAAAGTGTAGATTAGAATGAGTTTATTTGATAATTAAATCAAACTTAACTTAACTCGAACCGTATCTTATGAACGTATTTGAATGAGTTTATCTTACATGTTAAATCAATTTTAACCTAACTCGAACTGATCAAATATCCTATGAATTGAGCGATGGATTACATAAACTGACATCTAATTTAATTAAACAAGACTTTGTTTTATTATTAAAAACGTTATTCTTTGACAATTTAATTATTTCTTAAATTTTATTTTAATTTAATATTTAATTTATAGCTGGAAATTTTTGTTTAGTTTTATTTACCATGATTACATACTCTATTTTTTTTTTATTTAAATATATATGTGACAACAAATGTTTGTTTGTTATTAATTTGGACAATTGTTTTTAGAATTGGTGACCAGAGTCGACCTAATTTGATTAAAAGCAGACTGAGTTAGATTAGATCTAAAAGTGTAGAAATTTAATTTAGGAAAATTATTTTTTGACAAACTTTTTTAATAAACTTTTGACAAAGTTTCTATAATTAGAATTAAATAGATTAATTTTTTTATTTTTTAATCAAAATAAAATAATAATAGTAATGTTTTTTTACTTAAAAAAAAATAATTTGTCAAAGTTTGTCAAATTTTTTTTTCAAACAAAAATCTTCCTTTAATTTAACCCAACCATTTCTTTACTACTGGATGATGAGTTTGTCAAATCTAACTCGAGTAGACCTGTATATATACGTACCCTTTGAGTATGTTACGTTTCTAACCCATAATCTGAGTAATGTTCATGAGAAATTTATTAAATTTTTATATTATTTAATATAAAAATTAGTTCATATGCATTAAATTCGTTGACTTCTATAAAAGTTAATTTAAAGGTTATATTTGTAATAAGTTTTATTGTTTAATTTTATATACTATTGCGAAAATATAACATGTCTATAAATGAGAATCGTTACTATGTAGATTATTTATTAATAAAATTAATAAATTGGTTTGACTTTCACAAATATGATTTATTAATCTCATTGAATACACTTTTAGAATATTTTTGTTAAAAATTCATGAGTTCATTATATAAAAAAAATTATTTTAGTAAATCACTTACTAACTTATTTCACTAATTTATAAATTTTTTTGGTCAATATAAAAAATATTTAATAAGTATTTCAAAATAATTTATTTTAAGATTTTTTTTATTTACAAGTTATGAGCTACATCTCGTAGTTTCTAATTGAGAATTTAACAACTTTCAATAAGCTTACAAGCTAGTTTGTTTTTTGGACAAAAGAGAATTTAACAACTTTCCCTGAACTGTTGTTTGAAGCCGTTTATTTGTGATAAAAGAGACATTGACCGCTCAATCGTGTAGATTTCGCTTAGCGTGTTTTTCATGTGTTTATTTCTAGTTTCATGTTTCTGTTTTTTCTGTTGGTTCCGCTTTTTATTAGCTCCTCTCTGCTCATCATTTCTGCTATCTGTTTGGTTATTTTTGTTTTCTTCTTCATGGATTTCAGTTGTGGTGCTAAAACGAAGACTTTTTAGATCTTTTCTATCTTTTTGTACTTTTCTTAATCTATAAATTCCACCAGATTTCCCTTTATCCCTTTTATTATTGTAAAATATGAAGCAATTGATTTTTGTTGTATAAATCGCAGGATGATTGATAGTAGAAAGAAAGAAAGAAAATACTGGAACAAGGTCACCAAACACGAAGTTGTTTATTTTTCATGTGTTCGATCCCCGGCAACAAGAACACATAATTACTGAAAAAAAAAAAACAATTATTCTGTGTCTAATTCACAAGGTGCATGTGAAATGACATTATTGAATGACACAAAAACAGCTCAGAAGAAACTGTTATTTATTGACATGGAACCAACTTCAAACTTCAGTGGAGATTCATCAGCATTTCCAGCAAGAAACCGCCACAATAGGCTTGGATTTCCATCCAAGAACCAGACACCCTTTCTCTTCCACCACCGTGTACCCCTCACACACCTTCCCATTCAGAAGCCACTGCTTCGCCTGAGCCACCATCTTGATCGGCGCAGCCTGAAACCCCGCCCTGCTCATCCTCCTCCGCCACTGATCCACTCTCTCGTGTCTCTCCATCCTCAACGGCCCCTCACGGCTCACTATGTTCTTTATCTCCTCAGCGAAGTAAAACTGCTCCATCTTCGCTCTCTTCGTGTCATACTTGGGCAGCATAACATCCAAGGAATCGAATATGGCAGAATAATAGTGCAATGATTCCATGAATCTCCCGAGGAAAAAGGGTCCGTTGTGACTCGAATCCTGCTCCACCATCACCAACACTTTCGGCCCAAGCCCGTGAACCATCTGCAGCACCGAATTCAAAGCCCCTCGGCTTTCCTTCACCACGCAGTGCAGCTGCAGAATGCTGTTCACCGCAAGAACCTCTTCCTCCCTCACTTCTATGTCCTCCGCTTTCAAACTTTCCAAATTCTTTTTCACCACTGAGAATTCAAAGTTGATACCCAAATTAGTCGCATAAACCGAGAGTTCGTCGCCGATGGATTGAAGTCTATCGCAGAGTCCCACCGCCGTGATTCGCAGACGACGAAGACGTTCGCTGCCGCCATTGGCGAGGCTCCGCATGAGTTCTCTCCATTGGTGTCCGTGCCGTAATCCGAGAGTCATCCCGAAATCCACGACATGGACAAAACTCTCACCCGAAAAGGCTTCCATCACTATAGAATTAGTGACAAAGTGTCCGAACTGGATTTGTGGACACAGCTCGTAAACCAATCTGAATGCTTCCTCCATTTCCTCGGAGGCTGTGTCCATAATGTTCATCATGGGTGGCATCGGGCTCACCGGCCCGGTGGGCTGAATCAGATTCAGCCTCTCCGTTAGGCCTTGAACAAAACAAGAGGCAACCCTTTGGAACGAAGATCCGAATACTAAAGCGTTGGCTTTCAGTTCTGATAGTAATATCGAAGCGTGCGATTTGTCTCGACAAGCCACCGCTTCTGCACATGCTATTAGAAGTTGAACCAGCCTCACACCGTCATGACAACCGTCTTCTTCAGCCCCACCACTTTCTGAACTATTTGTATCTTCTGGTGCCTCTTCTTCTGCTTCCGCTGCCAGATACCTTTGTTTGTAAGTCCGTATGTGATCTCTGAAGTGAAGCTTTGGTATGCTATCTCTACTCCTATTGCAATTGCTGGCGTTGGTGTTCAGGAAACAATGGGAATTGCTCATCAAATTTCCTAACCAATCAACGGGAATTCCCACCGTTCTCTTCACCCTTTTGTTATCCCTTATGCTTCCGTCACAATAGGGGAGAACTAAGCTGCAACTGTTACTCTCCGAGATTGGTTCAAGAGGAAAACAGCTATATTCATCGGTTGCCCATATATCAAACACGTACGATAGATTTTCACCATCGATTTCTCCGTTTAAGGCACTAAACTGAGGAGGGGCCATTTATGCAACCTTTTTCTTCTCTTTTCTTTCTAAAGATATTCAATAACGCTCTGAGAGAAACCTCCCCTTCAAATAATGCTATATATACACCCACACCATGACATCACTGATGCGTTACTTCCTAGTAGACGTGAACCTCGATGTTCTTCCTTAGATTCTACATATATACTTGCCTGTTCAAATTCAGCAAAGAAAAGCCTATAGATGAATTAGATATCTCCGAAACATCGTTGCTCCCAGCCTTTTGGAATTTCGTGAACGGTTTACACTGATTGGTCGCCACACCATTCTATATTCCCTGATGAAATTGCATTATCCATTTCGTCGCTTTCTATGTTGTCCCATTTAGGCACAACACTATGTGATATATGTACATGGGTAACATAGTTTCAACCATTTTTATTTTTTTTATGATTGTATTTACTGTAGCATGAATTGAACCAAATGCGTAGAAAATTTTCTGTGTGCGGCTGCCGCAGTTATTCTCAACCCAACCTCTAACTCTACCACTGGTTCAGAACTTCAGGGTTATCGTTTTTCTCTATCTGCATCATACAGAACACCATTCTTCATAGATGGGATGGCTCTGCTTACAGAAAGGTTTGATTTTCAAACTCGTTGAATCCTTTGAATGAATGCTGATTCGAACATGGCAAAAAAAAGTTGTCAGGAGTTTCCTCTAACAAAAGGGTGACTGACAAATAATATGAATTGTGTTGAAACATAAAGCAGAAGCATATTTCGCTCAAGTTGCTATGTAAAAGCATTGATGGAGTATTTCAAAGAACTTTAGCTTCTTACACTACACTCACATTTTAGTATAATTTTTCACTATATCACTGATGCTAACTACTAGTTTTACCGTTATTTTACAGACTAAATCTTTAAATTAGACTCTAATTATTTATCAAATTGATTCTTAAATTTAACAAAGTCATAAAATAGTTTCTCAAATTATTGATTAATTTAGTCTTTAAAAATAAATAAAACATTACAAATAAATTTTAATTTTTTAAAAGCATTAAAAGGATTTGGTGAGGAAACGACAGGGGTTCAAACCTTCATTAATAATTATTATTAACTTTTAATTATTTAATTTAATTAGTAATTGACCAAGTTTAACCGATTCTATTTTGAAAGAGTTGTTTGACAGAAGAAAGAAGATAAATGAAGGCACTTGCGAAGAGGCCTAGTGAAATGAATAAAGAAGGGAAGTGGCAATGAAGTTAAAGAGGAAGACAGAAAAAATGGTAAATCGTTGAATGCATGGAGTACATGATATGAATAACTATCTAACATAAAAGGAAAACAATCTATGCATATATTATATAAATGGATTAAATCACTCCAAGTGTTATCCTATAAATACACACATTCTTTGTTAAAAAAATGATAATAGGGTGTTAAGACTTTAATCCTCTCTCTCTTTTTTCAAAGAACATAAAAATGGTGCAGCTTTATATTTTCTTTAAACTGAAATGTATTTATAATTTTTAAAATTGAATTAATATTTATCTTTAGTCATTTAATCTTTTTAGCTAGGTAAACGAATTGTCTAGTTCATAAGTAAAATTCTATTTGAAACATAATTAAATAAATCTTAAGATTCCATTATGTTGGTTAAAAAATGTTTTAACTTTAATATGAACTGAAGTTTCTTTACTGGATTTTATTTTTGCTCAGCTGTATGTTATAACTGAAATGTTGCTAAAAAGTAAAATAATGTCGTCAACAACAAGTGTTGATTGAACGAAACTTTTCTATGTTTTTGTAACGACTCTAGTGAAAGGGAGATCCAACAAGAAATAAACACCCATAACTTGTCAAAATAGTAACTTTTCTAAGTAACAAGAGAGCTAACGAAAAAAAAAAAAAAGAGAATACTTTTAAAAAAAATTAGATCATCTAATTAAATTCATCTGACAAACTATTAAATTGGGTTTTTCAAATGTCATCTAATCTCATACTAAAATCCCATTAGGCAAGATTGAAAAACTAACAAATTACAAAATTTAAGAAAGATTAAAAAAAGTACTCCAAAGTTAAAGTAACTAAAATTATATTTCAATAATCTCTAACTTCTTATAGTATTTGAATATATGATGCACAAAAAGTACAAGATTAAAAGGCTGATTTATTTTGCTTGTCATATTTGAGAAGAAAAAGAAAATGTTACTCTTGATGTGCCTACTTGTATTCAGTGATGACAAAAATAGATGTGGCCACAATTATTTCTAGATATATTTGCATTATTTCTAGATATATTTGCATCCTATAGTTGGTATCTACATGTATCTATTATACGCGGGTAGCATGTAGCGGTATTTTAATACCTGCATTTATACATGAATCATGTGTAAGTATCATACTATTCGTATCTATAGGTATCAATTATTCGTAAAAGATTAAAATTAAAATTTAATTTATATTTTATTAAGATAAATTTAATTAAAATTAAAATTTAATCTATATTTTATTATGTTAAATTTAATTAAAATTTAATATATATATATATATATATATATTATGTTAAATTTAATTAAAATTAAAAATTTATATTATATTTTATATTTTATGTAATTTTATTTAAAGTTTGTTATAAAAATTTATAATTTCTGTTTTAAATATCCGTAGGTACTCGCAAGTACTTTTTAGACGGATATCTAGATAATAGGACAGGTAACTAGTGAATTCTTTTGTTGGGGCCCTATAGCGGGTAGACATTATCTATGTCCAATCTGACCTGTTGTCATCTTTACTTGTGTTATTTGAATGATGAGTTACGAATTTGAATTTATTTGTTAAATTTTTTGTATTATGTATACGTTAAACCTTTAAAATATATAGTGAACTATCAAATTTTTTTTAATATACTTTAAAACACTAAAATCAGTATAATATTTTCAAGTTACAAAAAAATTAAAAAAAAAAATCTGAACTCGTGTGGGAGAACCAACAACATTTTCATAAATTTAATTTTTTTTTTTTGGATTTCTATGATATTTTTCTATTTTCAAAATATATTGATTGGCTACTTTTGATATTATAAAATATATTAAATAACATCATAATATATCATCATCGGTTTATTTTAAATATTTAGAAGAAAAAAAAATAATAGAGAATCTAGATTTCATTTTTTCAATATTTGTATGGATCATCATAAACTTAATTATTTGAAAAAAAAAAGTCTGACTCAACATCTTTATAGTTAAAAAGATCTTATTGAGACCTTTAGTTAAGAGCATAATGAAAAGATTAATAGATAATGAATACAAAGCAATTATATTATGCTATTTTTATTTAATAAGATACGACATACTACATTAAATTAGAAATTAAAATAACATTATATTGTATTAACTTCAGTTTGATTACTTTTAAATTACCATTCAATCACCGAATATTAATACCTATCAGTCTATATTGGATCACTCATCTAGTTTTAAAACTTTGAAAACATATTTAAATTCATATAACTTAGGAATGACATTAGTACAAATTTATTAAATAAGTCCATCATAATTGTAGCATAGTATTTTTAAAAAGAAACTGCTTAAAGACTAAATGGCCGGCTTTAACCCCAACTAACGACAGGGAGAAAGAACAAACAAATTAAGGAACAAAACATGGGTTAAAATGAGTCCCGTACGTTGCTTAATGTAACTTTATATTTTAGTTTGAACACTGCGTCTAATTATTTAAAAATGGATTATTAGTTTTTATTGTTCCTAAAACTCTAATACTTTTTCCACTCTTGTTTTTCTTAGACGAAGCGAAATTCTTGGTCCATGTCGCCACAATGAATATTCTATTCTGCCATCGAAATGCTTCAAACGATAATATTTATTAAAAAGGGTAGAAAAACAGCTATGTATTATAAACAAATTCTCACCACTAAAATTAAAGGTAATAATGCATCAGAAAAATTATATAATATTCTTAACGCTCATCGTTATACAATGGTAATGTGCACACCCAAGCACCATGGAATCATGAAACAGAATTTTCTGTGTGGAAATATTCGTCTTTCAGTGTCAAGGAATCTAGGATCCAAATCCAATGTTAGACCTGTCATCTCATTATATATATATATATATATATATATATATATATATATATAAAATATTAATTAGTGTTGTGAATCTTGTATCGTAAGCTATGATGACAGCAACATCTTAATTTATATAAAAGTATACATATAAAATGGACAGAAAATATTTCTTGGACATCTATAAACAAAAGAGAAAAATTTATGTATGTAAAAGGTATATGATCTGATAAATAACGAGATAGACAAAGATTAAGATGTTTTGTGACAATTAAGTGTTTATTATATTTATGTGTCAAAAAAAGGAATTATAAAAATAGAAATCCTACTTGATCAACAAAATATGAGATTTTTCTTAAAAAAATATGAAAAGATTTGGTATCAATGAACTGCGAACAAACTTATATAAAAATTATCTTTTTTAATTCAAAATCTTAAAATAATTTATAAGCAATTTTATTTATATATTAGTCATTTTACTTATTTTTAAACTCGCGTTAAATTTTTAATACAAAATAAATATTCTTTTGCTAGTTGTGAATGAAAAAAAAATGTTATACGTACGAAAAAATATGACAAAAAAAAAAGCAATAGCGATCTTTGCCTTTTAGTTTTCAACCCCATGTACTTTTAACTCAATTAATTATAGGAAAAAATCAATTTTCTCTATAAACATCTGTTAAAACCGATATTAATAAAAACGTCAAAGTTAAATTTTTTATATTTTTAAAATAAAAGGAAAATATTGAAAACAATAATATATGGGTTAATTTGGCCGGCTATTTATGTTTGCAATCATATATACATAAACATGTTGATAAAGTACCTAAATTTAAGAAGACTAAATCAATCGATATACATGGAATTTAACATTGAAAATAAATGTTACTCTGCATAAATAGTATTGGATATGAAAGCTAAAAAACAATATATTTGACTACATCATAATGAGTGTTGTTTTCTTGTTTGAGTTGCATAGTATTTCTATGTTTTTGTTCGCAATCGCATGACACTTTCAACTCTCTCTTAGCATGCTAACTTAGCATATATCATAAAAAAAAAATAGTAATTAAAGAAAATTTTCACAACGAAGTTTGAGGGTTGAAAATTAAAGAAACGTGGGAATGTGGGTACAACTTTATTTTATTGAGATTTTTTTGAACTTGATGAGATAACAAGGATTTTGGAAAATTTTCATGAAAATGGAAAATTCTTTTAAGCTATAAACTCTTTGTCCATTTCTTTGATTTCAAAGGTGCATGAGCCGAAAAAGTAAGAGGGTTGAATTGAAGCCTATTTTAGTGATGGTATATATGTTGTGTAAAATCTTAGCAGAGGATGAAGAAGATGTTGTCACAAGTCATTGGCCAAAAGTAGAGTGTGTCCTGAAGGAACTTACAAAAGAGTGGGTTGGTGATTAACGAAGTATCTGGGGAAAAGAAAGTGTAATCTATTATTATAAGATTTTTAAACAAATGTGATATCAAGATTTTTTATATAAATTTGTCTATAAATTAATGTTAAATATTATGATACTATGATTCATATTAGGAGAATGAATGTCTCAAGTTGTTGTTAGGAAGATGGATAGCATCTAAAGATGGTTATGAACTTTTTCCGGTTAAAAGCGAAAGAGTACAATTATTTTAGACACCTAATAAATTTTTACACACATTTTATGTCTATTATTTTACTTTTAATTTTTCTCTTTCTTTATAAATATAAAAGTTAACTATTTTAATAATTAAAAAATCTTTAAAAGTTAGTTGTCGACTTGTGTAGCATGTAGGGATGATAACGGGTAAGGTAGGACGAGTTTCGGTATTCCATATCCATCTCTGTAAAAAAATTTATCATCATTCCCATATTCAAATCCAACGGGTATTAAATTTTTGTCTCATTCTTATCTCTACTGGGTAATGAGTATATACTTGTACCCATACATGTATCCGTTTTCTTACTGTTTCAATATTAATTAATTTTTATAAAATAAAAAAAATTACGGCAAAAGAAACATAATATTATCAAAGATTCAATATTAAGAAGATGGTTATTTCTTCAATATCAAATATTTATAAAGAAATTATATTATAATTGTATACATTTCAAATTAGAATACTAGATAAAATTTTGATGCAAACCAAAACATCTATTAAATTTACAAACATTAATGAATTGTAGTTGATAAAATTTAATTTTAAAAAAAATATATATATAATGAAAACAAATATTCATATTAAAATATATGTTAAATGTATGTTTACTTCAATTTTTTAAGTTTAATGAATCTCTTTTTTATACACTAATAAAAATTATAATAAATCATTTGATCCAAATAACGCAAAGAACAAATATTAAACTAATAATAATAAAAGTTTAACATAGATATTATATCTTTTGAATTTTAATATATATTGGATGGAGATAAAAAGAAATTCATGGTAATTACATTAAAATTTTATATTATAGTAAATAAATTTTATTTATATAATTATAGTGACAAAATCACAGTATGATAATGAGTTAAAAAATAAAAGATAATTATATAAAATATATCTCAATAGTATTTTACATTATAAAAATAAAAAACAAATAAAAATATTAAAAAATTATTAAATATGTGTCTTAAAAAAATTTGAGAGATCATTGAATGAAATCACACAAAGAAAAACAAATATATAATTAAGAGTATGATAAAATGAAAAATACTTTAAAGATTTAAAAAAAAAATTCAAATATCAAGATAGTCAATGGTTGAGAAATAACGAAAATCAGTTTAGCAAAACGAAATAGTTTTTCAAATAAAAAAATAAATAATAAAGATAATTTTTTTATATTACATAGTAAATTAAATGTTCAAGCTAATGAACATTTAAATTAGTGTTAAACTTTCATATGTGAAAATAAAACAAACAATAAATACAAATATTAAAATAAATATAAATGTTCAAATGTGAAATATAAAAAATATTTAATTGACATACATCATTTAAATATAATTGCATAAAAGTTATGATAGGATAAAAAATATATTGGAGATACAAATAAATTTTATGACAAACCAAATAATTAAAAGAAATAAAATTAGAAAGTGTGTATTAATATATATATATATATATATATATATATATATATATATAGTTGACTTGATTGACTATGAATATTTTAATAATTTAAACAGAAACAGGGATATAGCGGAGACGGGAACGAGACGAATATTTACATCTCCATATCCATCCTTATACCTACTTGAAAAAGTCAAAGATTTCTCATACTCATACCTACTTAATCAATGAAAAAATTTTCTGTCAAAATAAAAACAGATTCAGATAATATTCACAAGAGTATGTTTATTTGTTGTTCCTAATAGTATGTGTTTGAGAGAATTTACGATGATAAATTTGGAGAAATGAAAAAAAAAAAAAAATATTCTACTCTGGATGAGGCAAGAAGATTTGCGTAAGAAGTCAATTCACTCCCGACTAATCAACATTTTGTCCTTGTTTTTTTTACTCGACTTTTATTGTTAAAAATGTATGTTTTTTTAATTAATAAATATAATGATATTTTGTATACTAGGTTTAGGTTGATCGTATATCATATTTATAATTGATTTAAGATTAGGTTTGTGAATTAGGAAATTACAAATTTGTTTCTTATGGGTAAAATAATATTTAAAATTTTTTTACGCCATTATAGACATAAAATATTATATATTTTATAAAAATGTATGTTTAATTAGATTGTAATTTTAATTCTTTTACGCCATTAAAAAAATAATATTTATTATAAAAAGTTCTAGTTATTTAAATTGTAATTACTAATAACTTTACTTAATATTTAGATCAGTCGATTATTAATTAGCTTAAAAATACATTTATATGTAGGTTAAATTAGTTAATATCTAATTAAGTTAATTTTCTATTGCATACGAAAAAATTATATTAAATATTAATATATTTTTATCAAGTTTATTTAGTTAATGTAAATGCTTTTAACAAAATTAGATTTAATTTATATTAATTTTAAACAACTACATTTGAATTTAAAATAATTTAAAATAATTATTTAATTTTATTTAAAATAATCTCAAAATTTTATTTCATCTTAATTTTTAAAAATTATATTTTAATTTAATATACTTTTATGAATATTAATTTATTTCAGTTTAATAATCAATCGTATTTCATTATAATATAATTTATACTATTTATTTTTATATATAAGAATAAAATGATAATCTTATATTTTATTAATTAAATTATTATTTTTAATTTATTACATTCACCATATCATTCACAAATTTTCATAATTTTTTTTCATGTTCTTTAAATTTCTCTATTTTTCTCTTAATTCAACCGATCAAACTCTTATACTTTTTTTAATTAAAATTCAATCTCTCAAATATACTCCAGAAAAACAGACCTAAGTTTAAGTGATGTAAAAAATAAAATAAATTCCAAAATGAAAGGATATTGAGAGTGAGAGTGCAAAGGACAAACTAAGAGACACATTAAGTAGAGAGAGCGTTTGTGTTACTATACATAAAAATTGGTAGGTTAGCATTCACCATAAAAGGTTGAAGCTACTTCATTTTAGGTCCCTAGACAAGTGAAGATGACGAACCAACCAGACAAAAATCACAAGACAATAGTTTGGTGGAAATTATTTCAGAAAGGACTAGTCAAAACAAAAATTATTTCTTTTCTTATATTTATAACTTTTTTTAATTTTTAATTTATAAATTTTATAACTATTAACCTAAACCTATCAAATTACACCCCTGCATAAACCCTTTTTTTTTTGTTAGGAATTACATTAATAAATCTTGCAAACTTATTCAAAATGAGCGTCAAATTTTGAGGTGTAGGGATGTTTCCATTTAAATATACATTCCTTTTTAAAATATTGTTACCATACTAGATATATAATCAAAACAAAACCACTCAATGATTCGTTTTTATTTATTAAAAAAGTGTTGTCCCACACACTCATGATATATCCAATCCAATAAATGCTTCCATTCTTTTTTTTTTTTCTCCTTGTTTATCTGCAGTATAAGATGTACTATTGGGGAGCTACTGGCACAAGCTCCCACCATTTCTTTGCTATTTGAAATTGAAAATATTTAAAATAAATTTGGACATTCGTTTTAATCCAATAAACACGATAATATCTACTTTTAATCATTAAAGAATAAATCTTTCTTGTTCAGTCCTTTATGAAAAAGTACTATACATAATTCTTATTTTCATAAATTAAATAAAAACAGAAAGTATATAAAAGAGAGGTGATCTATTTTTGAGAGATAAAAACAAAAATTTTTCTCATTTACTCCTACATGAATTTGGATTCTTTATCTAATTTTTTTTTCTCTTTTGTATCTTTAAAGTATATTTATGGTTATTGATTTTAAAATTTTAAAATATATTTAAAAAAATTTCAGATATCATTTATAATACATTTTTAAAACTCAACAAAAGAACAACATCAAAAAAATTTAATAAAAAATCTGTACTCGACTAAAACATACATGTTTAGTTAAAATATCTGAAGATAGAAGGCAAACTTTTGAATTTGAATTTTCTGTTCAATATTTTGTGTTTCTTTTTTATTTCTTTGAAACATATATTTACAAGCACTGATTTTAATTTATTATTTTTTAAAAATATTAACGTAAAAATATAATGCTCATCAGAACAACACCCATTAATCCACTATCATCCGGAGAATTTGCAATCCAAAAATTCATACTTGTAACATCTAGAGAGCTACTTCAGAAAGTTACTAATATATTGACCCATGGTACAGTTATTGAAAAAGAATGAAGACACAAAAGTTATATAAATATATATTAATTGTTTAACAAATCTACTAATTAATTAACTGAAAAAACCCTTGCAGGTTATAAACAGGGATACAAAGAGATAGGAAGCTAGAGTGGGAAGAATAAGGAAGAAGAACTGAACATATATATATCTATATATATCTATCTGATAAGATAGAGAAGGAGAAAGAGAATAAGAAGGAATAAATTGAAAGTGTGGACTAGGCGAAAGAAGGAGCACAAGCTATGCAAGCAAGAAAGAGAATGGCAGAAGAAGCACCATCCTCTTCCAGATTGGAGCTGCTCCTCTTGAACTTCCCAGCTTTTCCTTTGTTGCACTGAATCTGTTTCTGCACCTGCTGTTGCTGGTTCTGCCCTTCTTGCTGCATTTGCTTCTTCCTCTTCATTGCTTCTTCCACTTTAGACACCATACTTTTTTTCTTCACTATAGAAAATTATTAGGAAGCAAGAGAGAGAGAGAGAATAGTGTGCATGGAGACAACCCTACATGCACCTCCCCCTTTTATAGACTTTTCTGGAACCAAAATGCCCCTTGCTGAGTTTTCACTTACCTCAACTGGTATAACATTGGGGGGGCCCTTTACCCTATAAAAATCAGACACCCCAACCAAGAAATGTGTTTTCAATTTCTAAACTTTTAACCAACTCTACCATTCATAAATCCCTAATTTTCACTGTTATGCCAATGTTTGATGGTAAATTTCCTAATCTACAACATTACGTCTTCCCTTCCATGTCTGCCTAATTCAGGGGGAAAAAAAGGACACCTAAGCCGAAACAAATTATTCACAAAACAAACATTATAGGTGTATAATCATTGCATAATTACAAATTACAATGAATGGGATTACGTGCAATTGCCAGACCACAAACTTAAACCAGCCTTGTCTTTATCATATTATTGAAACAGCATGTGCGTAATTCTTTTAATTTGGCCATAAAAGGGCATCATCATCCTCTTTGGGTGTCGGATTATTGATGATGTACAATTAAATTAACAATAAGAACGATGTTTTAGTTCATAATTGAAACCAATGATTACGCACCAAAGCTCGTTGTCATAAAAAAAAAAATTGCATACAATTGAAATCTGATGAACTAGCATTACACGGCAAAAATTCCATCACTTCGATGTTCCAATTATAAAGGATGGACATGAAAGAGGTCACCGTTTTCTTTCGTTCATGATTCGAGAGTATCTATAATTTCCATATAATATCTAAGTGGTTTGTGTCCTGATTTAAGGATAAAGTTAGGTCTGAGTTGGATTCTGGGAGAATATATTTTTTTATGGGAGTTTATTTATGTCTGATTCGAATTTCTTGAGCATATTAAAGTTGAGTTTTTGAAGTGTATGGTTGTTGCGAATTCATGTGCGAAAGCATGTGAGCATGTGGGGGAGTTCTTGTCCTGTTCTACTCTCATCCACTTCCTTTGGGCCCAATGGTTTTCTTTTGTAACTAATAATAACAACAACAATAACTAGCCGTGGTATGCGGATTTTGTTATGCCCCACTTCTATTTTAGTCACCTAATAACACAAAATAATCATTAATACTCATACACTAAACCTTGTCTGTCGTCACACAACATTTTACGTATCTCTAGCTTGGTTCATGAATTTACCACTATAACTCTACCCCTACTTCACGTGTTATCTTCTGAACTCCACGTGACCCTTTTCTTTTCCATCAACCATGAACCATTCTTAATGTGCTCATGTTGCCAGTAGCGACACGAGCTCTCTGCTTTTTTATTATGTATAATTTGGTCATCAATTATCATCCATTTATTATTTATTATAAGTTTGACTTGGTCTTCTTCAAAACAAATATAACTTATATAAAAGTTAATTTTTGGTATAAATTTATTCTTTAATAAGTTCGTGTTTGTGGTTTTTTTTTATATAAGTCAAGCACGAGAAAAAAAAATATGATTTTAGCATATGTATAAAATGAAAAAATTATTATTTATAATCATTTAAATACATAAAACTATTACACCTGAAAGTGTTTTTAATAGACTCAAAATAAGACTCTTTTTTTAACCAGAAAGTATATTGTAAACAGGTAAAATTAAAAGCACATGTGCTATTTAAATAAAAATCATATGTAAATCCTTATACGATAAGAAAATAAAATGGTAAAAGGATGTAAACTTCTCTCGCTAGCTAAAATAAATTAACGTGTTTTAACTTTTAAAAAGGTTAAAAGAGAGATTTCTTTATATACATTAAATGTATAAATTAATTTTAGTTTACGTAAAAGTTTCTTTAATATTAAATTTTAAATTTTTTTTATTAGTGCTCGTTCATAAATATTTCTTCAAAACGTCCTTTGCAAAAATACGATTGATACTTAAAAATAAATAAGTAATAGACATTATTACTTAAGAAAACGATGAAGAGTGAATAGTGCATGAATTCTTACTTTAAAAAAAAAATAGAACATTCGATATATCTTAAGTAAATTTATTAATTGTTATAATTACTGCTCTAAAAGGTGTACTAATGATTAATAACTTTTCATTTGTTAATAATATAACACAGTAATTTATGCTTTCATAAAATAATTTTTATGTTCTAATTATACTTTTATTGGAAAAATCGCATTACTTTCAATTTATTATTTTAAAAATTTTGTATTAAAAAAAGGAAAAAAATAAGTCGTCATTTTCACTTTTAGTATTTTATATACAGATTTTTAAAGAATAAGAAACAAAATAAAAAACAACTATTTCTTTCAAACCAACAAATCACTTAAATTTGCAAGTATATCCCAAATTCAGATGGTTTATTGGTTGAATGTGCTATTTGCTTTTGGAGTATTCTTGGTGTATTTATCAAAGTTAATGAGACCATTCTGAAGAGTTAGTTAATGATTAAGTAACTTAGTTATGATTCTTTGCACTTAGACAATCTAATGACATCATGCATGAATCATGATCTTAGGGATATATGCATACATTTCCTCTCTCATCACACCTTAGTTATAGGATTTGCAGTTAAGAATGAGCAACCACCATATATAAGAATCTAAGCACCAACCAAATCTTAACTCAGACAATAAAATTTCGGAATGCTTTTCCATCTACCTTTGGTAGAATCACCCCAACACATCACGTGATCAGACATAAAGGAATTTTGGCCACTGTCATTATTACATATTATTACATGTGTTTATGTTTTTTTTTTTTATTTTTATTGCTGCATCTAATTTTTTAGAGTGTCGAGTTAATTTTGTTGGCCTATGCAGGAGAGATTTATGAAAATGACAACATTAATAAGATTTGTGTATAATTACATATAAAAAATTGATATTATTTTTAATTAAAAAATTTAAAGTAATAGGTTGTTAGGTTTTTCTTTTTATAATGTTCAATTTTTTATTTTTATTTATTGTACGACTTAGATTTTCAACAAAATTTTATTAGTTTTGATGAAAATTCAATATATTATTTTAAAAAATGTTATCTTTGAGAGTAGAGACTAAAGTGTTGTTAGTTACTAAAGAGTAATTGTTTTGTATTATTTATTTACGTACAAGAAGATGTGATGTAATAGGGTATGGGAAGTCTCTTGACGTCATTCTAGGACTAGGACTAGTAAAAAATGGATTTCTGCATTTTTCATTGAAATTAAAAATGTTAAAATGAGTTTTAATTCATGAACTAATTAGGTTCATTATAAGTTCGAGTTGAATTGGGTTGAAAAAATTTCACATTTTTTAAAAGTGGATTGAATTGAACCCGACTCACTTAACTCACGGGTTAAACAAGTTTAAGTCGGGTTGAAGGTAGATTGACCTACGGGTTAAATAAGTTTAAGTCGGGTTGAAGGTAGATTGACCTGCAACCCACCAACAACAACATTATTAAATTTTTTTAGAATTTTTTAATTTTTTTATTATAATTATATAGGTTCACAATTTGATATTTTTACATATTATAACGTTGTTCAATAATATTTGAATAGTTAGTTTGAATGTTTACTTTATTTGTTTCTCAATTTATATATGGTAATACTTTAATCTTTAACTACTATATTATGTGAACACTTTGATTTCACTATTATAAAAAATAAATCGAGTAAATTCAATTTCATTGTAATACAATAAATATACAAAAAAAATTGTAAAAAAAAAATCGTAAATGAGCCAACTCACTAATTCACCAACCTATGTTGGGTCAGACCAGGTTGCAAAATTTTTGTTTCACTAAAAGATGAGACAGGTTAAGCTGATCTATTTTTAGTTGAATTATAATCACTTTGACACCACTAGTTGAAATTAAACATTAAAATTAAGTGTAGTTTAAATGTATTGGTTTAGATGCCAAAATTATTGATAAAAATATGTCACTCATTTATTTCATAGATAAAGTGTTATAATGGATGAGAAGACAAATAATGGAAAAAAAAAATCATGAATTTTAAATTTCTTTAAATGAAATTTTCATTATTAAGTAATTGAAACAAGTTTATAATTTTATTACTTAAAATTAACGTTTTTTCTTATTGTCATAAACACTCACCGAGACACCACTGATTGCGACAAAGGAGCAGTTTGAAATTGTTCGATCTTAGTTATCATAGGTTTAAGATGTCATAAAGTGTATTAATACCCAAAAACTTTTATTTATTTTTGTAATAATCTTCTTATGAGTCGAGTAAAATTAAATTTAATAACTATTAGTTAAGTTTAATCAATTAATGTACTACCTGTACAATTAAATTTAAAGTCAACATAAACTTATTAATTTAGTAAAATGATTAAGTTAGCTAAATGAATATTGAACCAGTGGACTTCAAATAATTAAAAATAATGATAATTCAAGCAATTTTCTTCTACACGCACGCCTTACTTTCAAGGTGTGGATAATTGTCTATGTGTTATTTGAGTATATAATATTTCCATTAATTTGGCAAAAACATTGAACATTTGGTTTAGTTTATTTTGAGTAGAAAAAGTTTTTTGTTTTATAGTTTTTGTAGAGTTTGATTTCTTGTACAATTTTTAAGACAAGCTTTTTCAACACACGTACTTATTCTATCCACTTTTGCGTTATGAAAAAGAAAACTCCACTTTAGTGCATACAAAATAAATTAAAAAATAAATAAACAAAATCCTAGAGTACTCTGATTCTTTTCCACCGAAACAATTTAATTGCTAAATGCTAATAACATAATACAGCCAAAAGTTATTGCTATCTATGCTTGAGCTGTTGTCTGCAGTGAAAATGATAAGGCAAACATCTCCAATATCTGATCAGTCTTTATCCTCAATTTTACAAATTAATTTGTTTGTTGAAATTTGGAACAATTATATTTTTTTCCACTAAATTTAATTTCTAATCTTTCAAAATAAAAAATAATAATGTCTAAATATTAAATTTGAGAAATTTAAAATAGTTTTAAATTTTAAACATTAACCCCTAAACTCTATATTATCCAAAGTTTGAATTCTAAACCTAACTTTATATTTAGTTTTTCAAATATTATTAATTTTTATTAGTTTTATGTATTTATATTTTCAAAACATGTATCAAATTATTCAATAATTGTTTTCTAATGGTGTAGAAAATTTCCGGTGATGAATGACATGAAAGGTTGTTATCAATGAACAGTCCAGAACAATGTGTTGAGATTAAAACTCTGAAAGTAGAAATGTCTCGAGAAGTTTTCGATCATGAAACGGTTTTAGACATGACAAGAACATCGTCCTACAATAACAAAGCCAGTTAACTAAAAGCAATTCTTAGTTACATAAGTGGTCTAAAAAACAGTTATGAAAATGGAAATCTTGATAAACTCAAGGTTTGTCGGCATTGAAAGGGACAAGGAAGAAAAGGAAGAGGGGGTGAAGCCATAATTCTAGGCAGAGAGGGGCCTGGTTTAAGAAAATGGGATGTTGGGCATTCCATGAACAACCCCTGTTCATTTTTTGGGCCCCAAGGAACCTTAGTGCAGGAATTAGTTTGCTGTGTCACTTGCCCAAATTCATTGTTTCTCTTGGCTTCAATCCGAATAAAGATACATCATGTACGATATCATTCTTTATCAAAAGAAAAATAATATCTAAAGTTTGGTTAAAGTTTGTAACACTTTGGAGTTTCTTTTGTGGCGCATGAAATTCTTCAGGCAGCTAGGGACACAGGACCTAACCATGTTTAGGTGAGAAATGGTCCTACTAACTTATAACTACAACTTCAACAAAGGAGTTACTTTTCCCGTGTTTTTTTAAGGAAAATTGAATGAATGAATTAGTAGATTTAAGGATAGAATTTTTGTGTTTTTTTTAAGTAATTTGGAAGTGTAAGTGAATGGATATGAAAGTGAAATTTGTAAAATTTTATAAAGGACTTGATAGATATGATAAAATAAAAAATTATTTTAATAAATTAAAATGAAATATTACTTTTTTTCATTTTATAGTTACTATGATTATTATTTATTATTTTAAAAAAAATTGTGTTCTCTAAAAGATGCTAGAAATAGTTTCTTCCTCGTATAAAGTAAATAAAAGTATTGTTGAAAGTCTCACATCGACCAAAGATAAGGTCATTTCATAGTATATAAGTAAGGTGCAAACCTCACCTTACAAGTTACAAATTGGTTTTATGGGATTGAGTTAGGTTTAAAACCCACTTCTAACATGGTATATCGGGCACTAATGAACCACCCACTAATTTCTAGTCTCACGCACGAGATTAATCATGTGAGTGTATTCTCTTATAGGCCTATAAATGAGTAATATTCTCGAGAAAGAAATAATTATGATTGTACCAATGTTTTTATAAAAAATATTCAACTACGTAATCACTTCCCATAATAGTTTTTTATGTACACAGTGGATCATCAAAAATGGTATATGGATCTATGTATTTGATAAAATGATATTGAGTCTTGTGGTTGTAAGTCAAATTCTAGGTCCCCAGTGTCTATTGTTTGTTAAGTTTATTAAGATGAATATTTAAGCTTAGAAAGACCTCACTCCTTTCACATCTTTATTTCATATGTACCTGCTCTACGAGTAGAAGAGGAACCTACTCAATGAGAGCTATTTGGGAAATTTGGGAGATCTTCTGAAGATTGACTTGTGGATAATTTATATTAATATCTTTAAGAGATATTAAAAATATGGATAATCTTCTACTATGATGTAGAACTCTTAATATTATACAAAATACATATTTTTGTAATATTTTATGAACAAATACAAAAATGTAACACACACACATTTTTAATATTTTTATTTACAGTATATTTTTTTTCACATGAGAATGTTTAATACTCTTAATTTAAGTGTTTAATAACACAAACTTTTTGTTTACTAGGTAATATAAAAAAATATTTAATTATTATTATTAATTTTTGTTTCATTTGATGAACTCTTTTGTTTTTCTAAAATAATTTTTGTTATTTCTCAACCATTGAACGTTGATATTTGAAAAGTTTTTTAGATCTTTGAGGTATTTTTCATTTTATCATTCCCTTAATTATACATTTGTTTTTCTTTGTGTGATTTCTTTCAATAGTCTTTCAAATTATTTCTAAACATTTGTTAATTTGTTAATTTTTTAATATTTTTATTTGTTGTTTATTTTTATCGCGTAGAATACTATTTCGATATCTTTTATCTAATTATTCTTTATTTTCTAACTCATTATCAATCATACTATAACTTTTTCATTATAATTGTATAAATAACTTTTATTTACTACAATATAAAAATTTAATGTAATTGTCATTAATATTTTTATCACCATCCAACATATATTGGAGTTAAAAAATACAAGATCTATATTAAAATTTTATTATCATGATTATTATTTGTTCTTTGTATCATTTTGATCAAATGATGTATTATAACTTCTATTAGTGTATAAAAAAGGAGATTCATTATAATTTAAAATTATAATTTAAAAGTGATGATACGGTTATTTAGAACTTTAATTACTAAAATTATAATAATATCACGTATTTTCATTAGTTTGCTTTATATTTTAAAAATATTCTAATAACTAATAAGACGGTGTTTGAACTAAGTTTGAGTTTTGTACATAAAAATATTATTAAAAGATACTTTGAAAAATATCATATTGTCCTGAAAATTCATATATAATTTTAAGAAAAACCTTTTATTGTCTTATACGTTTCTATGAGTAATAAAATTCCACCAAAGATGTAAATAAAAAGAATTAATAATCTAAGTTTGATACCTTAATATGAACAGCTTACTGGGCTTTTATGTGGGCACATACCAAAGTAGTGACATGTCCAATCCAACACCTCCAAGACAAATTGAAAAGTCAATTTTACCTTCGTCTTCTTCCCTCCCCTTTCCTCTCCCACACCTCCATACTTTTCTCCACATGCAACCCATATTCTTTCACCTCCACCTCACTCCATCTTCTTCTTTCACCTACACCCATATTTTTTTTCCACCTTTTCCTTCACCTTTGTTCCGTCTTCTTCCATCATATTCATCTCTAAACAAATGGAAAAAAGATACAGACATTAAAAAATAAAAAGAACAATGTACAAAAGAAAATGGAACTCAGCGGAATGTAAGCTTCGGATTCCACAATTTGTGTGCATTGGGAATTGTCTTTTAAATTTGTATTTCAGATCACATAATTCGAAATTCGAAATGTAATTTTGAATTATTAAATTATGGATTATACAATTTGAAATGTAATTTGAATTTTGAATTTACTTTTAAATTTGTATATGGACCATTCAATCCAAAATGTATATTGACATTATGAATTGTACAATTTAAAATAAAAAATTACATTACGAATTATATAATCTAATCTGGAATGTAAAATCACATTATAAATGGTATAATTTATAATATAATTTCACCATCGATTGTTGAATTGTATAACCTAAAATATAAATTTGCATTAAAGATGATACAATCCAAAATATTACGAATTGCACTATCCAAACTTGTAATTATACCAAGGATATAATTTGAATTTGAAAAATATGGAGATGCAGGAAGAAATCATGGGGTGCAGCCATATGCTATCCCCATTCACAATCAGTGACTTGCTATTGACAACCTCCCATTGTTAT
>Ga0214545_1000146_pt1:0-85000 | contig 86101 bp, 34 predicted proteins | sample CNSS4metaG_FD_160064 | JGI IMG/M metagenome (GOLD analysis project Ga0214545, IMG submission 160064) | Root nodule microbial communities from cowpea collected in UCLA plant growth center, Los Angeles, California, USA - CNSS4 | ecosystem: Host-associated > Plants > Roots > Nodule | place...
GTATATTCGGAAGTTTACGACCTTCAATGGATGTTGATATCCGGTGATGTCTTTTGTCGGAAGTCGATATTGAGAAATAGTTTTGAGGATGAGAACTACGTTACTCGGTTTTAGAATTTGAAATATGTTTAGGAATGTAAAAGAAGAAATTTTGGAGATTCAGGAAAAAATTCCCAAATAGTGGAAGATGTTTACACAATTGTTGACCGTTCCAGACCCAATAAAGGAGACATTGACTTAGCTCAAGAAAGTGGAACGCATGCTAGGAATTGGCTGACCCAAAAAGGATGTCTCGACCCACTTGATGGTTTCTTCTGGTCTCCTAGCCCATGTGGATTACAAATACAATGAAAAAAAAACAAAGACAATAATGGTCCAATCATACAAGGCCCAAAGATAAAAATCCTATACAATCCTACTCAAATCCCTAACCTCAAGAGAACACTCAGGAATGTTGTTTTATATTATTCCTTAGCCAAGTTGTATGTTGAAATAAGAAGAGAAAGGGATAAGAGAGTTTAATTTTCTTTGAGTTAGAGAGGAGCAAGAAGGTTGAAGAATGAAGGAAGAGGGGATGATGGAGAATGGAAAAATAATGTGTTTTTGACAAATGAAGTTTCCTAAACTTCTATTTAAACCCCACATGCATACCAAGTTTACTCTTTCATTCTATTTCTCTTTCGACGAAAGCCCAAAGCAAAACCTACTTCATGGTCCAATGTGCTCACTATCATAGAAGCATTCCAAATTACTATTTTCACCACTTTAACCAACACAGACAACGTCGATGTATTAAAATATAAAACTAACTCACCTACATTTCCTACATCTCTCGATTATATAATTAAAACTTAAAATATAATACTTTAATTATCACACAGAGATGTTGTTGAGTCCGAACATGGGTTTAATCATATATAATTTCTCACTTGTAATTTAATTATTGGTGTCGTTTTTAATAAGAAAATAATATTATAGATAGTAGTGCTAGTTTTCTACGAGAAACAAATTTTGGTCACTAATAAAATTTTAGTGTTGTTTTCGTTACTATTGTGGTATCAAAACAAAATTTAGATACTAATAATATACTACCTATATCATTGTGTAAATAATGTAATAAAAGTTTTTATAACTTTTTGTATGTTTTTTGTCAGATCATCTGCATTTTATTAAATTAAAATAATTTTATTGTTTGATGAAATATATAATTGTTTAAGTTTTCCAATAAAAAGCAATTGCATAATCTTTTAACTAAAATAATAATCCCATAACTTCTCAATTTTGATCCTTAAAAAAATTATTATATTTTAATAAGTATATCTATGATAGTGTTATAAAATAAAGTTAATAATAGAGAGAATGATAGAGAGAAATAATAGAGCATCTACTAGTTTTTTGTGTATCATTATTAAGGGGGAAGAGTTCCTAGTTCCTATTTATAGGTACAAAAGATAACTGAAAGGGTACAACTCAATGATTACATACTTAATGTAAATAATGTAAATATCATCAATAGTAATCAAGCTGAGTAATTGTTAACGACTCAATGGACAATCCATAAATTTCATAACACTCCTCATTGGGTGTCCATTGATCAAATAACATGCCTTGTTAAAACCTTACTAGGAAAAACCCTTTGGCTGAAAAACCTAGTTAAGGAAAAAGAGTACATCATTCTTAATTCTTTGATATAATATTCTTCTATTTCTCCCCCTCATGTAAATTTTCATCTTTAAGATGTCGGAGCCCAATCTTATGAAGAAATATCTTGTTTATGATGAATTCTTGTGAGGATCAGATAAATAAACTGCATCTACATAACTCATTTGATTTTGAATCATTTGGATAAAATAAGGCTATATTCAAAGTACCCTTAAGGTAACGAAATATATGTTTTACACTAATTCAATGTCTTCTTGTAGGTGAAGAATTATATTTTGCTTAACAAATTTATAACAAATACTATATCAAGTAGAGTATAATAAGAAAAATACATTAGTGCTCTTATAACATTAAAAAATATTGTATTTCTTAACCAAGAAGTTATTCATCATTGTGAGGTCTAACAGGACATTTATCAACATCTAACAACCTCACAATTGAAGTGCAAAAATGATATAACTTGTCCATATAGAACTTTTTAATCACATTCGTTATAAAAACCTCTTGATGTACAAAAACATTTGTATTTAAATACTCAATTTGTAATATTAAACAAAACTTTGTACTTCCAAGATCTTTCATCTCAAATTCTTTCTTTAAGCAATCAATTGCCTTTATGAACTCATTAGGAGTTCCAACGATGTTTATGTTATATGCATAAACAACAATTATGACAAATTCATTTTTCGATATTTTCACATAAATACAATGATAAGTACCTTTCTTTTAAAAAGTACTTACAAGGACAATTATACATCTTGATATCTTTAATCCATAAAATGGACTTGTTCAATTTTATTGAATAATCCACTTTAGAATTTGCATTGTTGGGTAAATTAAATCCTTCAGGAATTTTCATATAATTATCATTCTTTATAATATTGTTTTGTGCAAAAATCCATTTGTACTCAATGAGTTTTTACACCTTCAGGTGTGCAGACTACAGGTTCAAAAACCTTTTATTTAACAAGCAAATCTAATTTTGCTTCTATTTCATCTTTTCATTTGGCCAATCGTTTCTTTGTTGACAATCTTAGTCCTCATTGTCACTCATAACATTCATCATTATATTATATGCTAAAACAACATCAATGTTGACTTCATTTTTGGTTCCATATTATCTTTTTCATGACATAATTTTATTGAGATCTCATCATTTTCAACAATTGCAGGTACCTGAGATTCTTTTGGAACCAAGGTTCTTCTGGAACCAAGGTTCTTCTGGAACCAAAGTTCTTCTGGAACCAAATTATTAATTATGTCAAATGAATATTTTGTGATTTATACCTCCTCCATTAGGTCATCCTTTTCTTTTTAGCTCATTTTCTCATTCGAAGATTTTTATCTTTGGAACCAATAGGCTTACCATGCTTCAATCGTGTAATAAATTAATATCAATTCTATTTGGAGCATTAACATTTGGTATATGTGATTTAATTACCTTATTTATGTCAATAAAAACATCTGAAAATTGATTGACTAAGATTTAAATGAATTATCATTTGAACTTCGAGTTCACATTCTTTTGTACAAGGATCAAGAGAGACAATGATAATTCATTCCAACCAATATTCTTTTCTAATTGTTTTCTTTCTCCCCATAATGTTGGAAAACCTCATTCATCAAAAATGATAGTTGACAAATCAAACTGTAAATATGTCTCCTCTTGACAGATCAAGATATTTTATTATTGATTTGAGAATCATATCCAACATATATTCTCAATCGTCTCTAAAGACTCATCATAGTCCCTTTTGGTGGAGAAATTCGACCATATACAAAAATTCTTAAATGAGAAAATTAGGTTATTGACTAAAAACCAACTGCATAATAGAGTAATTATGATAACTTATTCGTTTGATGCGAATCAATACTATAGCATGTAAAATTGTATATCTCCAAGTAGCTCATTGTAAGATTAACTCTTATAAGTAATGGTCTTACAACCAACTTTAGACGTTTTATTCATAATTCTACAAGTCCATTTTGAGCATGAACATATGTTCTACTGAATCTTCAACTTCAATTCCAATTGACATACAATACTTATGAAAAGCATAAGATGTAAATTCACCAGCATTATCAAGACAAATTTTCTTAAACAAATAATCTGGGAAGTGATCTCTTAACTTAACTAATTTGCATATCAAAATGATCATATATATATATATATATATATATATATATATATATATATATATATATATATATTAAATTTTAATGAACTTAATAACATGAACTTGTCAAAGGTACCATCCAAAATTAATCAACTTCGCAAGTCATATATTATCAAATAATATCAAATAAAACTAAGTAAAAAAAATCACATCCAAAATCTTTGAACCTTTATATATGTATAGTATAATAAAATTAGAACCACAAATCCATATCAAAACTCTTCACATTCTTACAAAAACAAATGTATTTTTTAATATATCATTTAATGCAATCTTAATTTACCCATTATATTTTAGGCTTAAATAATGATTTGGTCCTAGTTTTCAATGTGGTCCTACTTTTGTTTTCTTTTTAAATTTGGTCATAATATTTGTCAATTTTATTCAATTTGGTCCTTTTTGCTAGCACCGTTAAAATAGTTAACGAAATGTGAACAGTAACCGTCATGTATTATTTTATGATTCTTTTTTTTTAATTTTTTTTAATTTTTTTTAATTTTTTTTAATTTTTTTATTTAAAAAAAATGTACAGGTGTTAAGCTCATATCATGTCACGTGTCATTTTGTGATTTTTTAATTTTTTTTTTAAATTTAATTTTTTAAATTTAATTTTTTAAATTTAATTTTTTAAATTTAATTTTTTTTAATTTTAAAAAAATTCCACGTGTCAAGATAAATATCATGCCACGTGTCAAGGTCAATTTTTAATATTCAATTTGGTCCTAATATTCGTTATTTGTTTTCAATTTGGTCCTAATTGTTTTTTAAAATTTAGCATTTTTGTTCCTCTCCAAATTGAGACAAAATTTAATTTGTATATAAATGTTATATGGATATTCTTATTAAAATGCATATTTTTTTATTTTTTATTTTGTAGGACCACTACCAATGTCGTATTCCAATGAATACATGTTGGTGGTAGTGGAATATGCCTCGAAGTGGGTAGAAATTGCAATTGTCAAGCTATCTGATGCCAAAATCGTGATCAAATTTTTGAAAAAGAACATTTTTTTTTTCAAATTTGGCTCACCAAGGATGCTAATCAGTGAAAAAGGAACTCACTTTTTCAACATAAGACTTAGAAAAGTGTTGGCACACTAGGGAATAAGACACAAGGTGTTTGAAAATTGATGATGAATTATGGGCATACAAAATTGCATTTAAAGTTGCAACTAGTCTAACCCCCCTTCTAGCTTGTATATGGCAGAGACTGTCACTTATCTGTGGAGCTTGAGCACAAGGCATTCTAGGCCCTGAAGACTTTGAACTATGATCTAAAGCCTGTTGGTGAAAAAGGGAAATGTTATATCCATGCTCTAGAAGAAATAAGGCTACAACCATAGTTATAGGCCTATCTTTACAAGAGGAAAGTAATGGCATTTCATGAGAAAAGTATTATAAAAAGGGAATTTAAATATGATAATTGGCATTATCATGTTTTTATTTTATTTATTTCTATGTTTAATTGTTATTTTATTTTAGGATTTTAATTTATATTTCAGGTTTTATTCAATAAAAGTGGAAAAGATAAATGATGGTCATATATTCTGCAAATAAGTAGAAATCTCAGAGATATGGGAAAATTATCAACAAAATAAGTGGAATATTGACTAATCAAAGATTATGAACAATATCAATAATCAACAAAGTTGATTATTAAAATTCAAGTCAAGATAATTGAAGATAATTTGAAAATATGGAGATCCAAAAAATTAAGAAGATAAATCTAACAAAGAATTCTAGTACATAATCAACTACAAAGTTGCAGACCTACATCAGATATCGCGCCATTCGTCCAACTAATCAGCATTCGCCTGGTGAATCATGTTGGATTCGCCCAACGAGTCAACTCTCTCAGCGAATAATGATGGATTTGCCCAACAAGTCAATTCACCTAGTGAGTCAACTCGCCCAACGAGTTGTGCGTTTTAGAAAATCTATAAATTAACGGCTTAACAAAGGTCAACACACACTTGGAGAGAAAGAAACTCTATGTCTCTACATTTGAAGGTAGAAAGGCATTCTAAAGGCTAGAGGCTTTCAATTTCAACATCAGTCTTGTGTTCAATATGTCTAGGAGTAGCTAACTCCCTCATTCACAGGGGTTGGTTGTAATGTATTCTTAATTCTTTGTGAATTCTTCATTCAATATAATCTTTTCCATCATCTCTTATGTTTTATTCTTGTTTTAACTGCATAGTCTATGAATTTTGCTCATGCATGAGTTCATACTGATCTGAAAGACAGTTTGGAAACCTAAATTATGATCTTAAATTGCATATTTCAGATATGGTGCATATGTGGGAGTACCAGCTGATCCGAAAGATAGTTTGGAAAATCTAAGTAGGATAAAGCAATTATTGAATTCACATGTTAGTCATACATGTGGTTAGTAGTCATTCTTAAGCATCAACACATTAGTCATTAATGAAAATGTAATGGTAAAAATTGCTAGACATAGATTTTAGTTTAGGTTTGTCTACAACAAAATTGAGGCATGTTACAAAATTGAGGAATATATTGTTTGTTGTTTTTACTTTGAATGGAATCGTGAAACTCAATCTCAGTGAAGTTTTAATCTTATATTTTTCTCAATCAAGATTCATTATTTCCATTGTGTAAATTTCTGTTTATTTTACATATTTAAATTTAAGTTTAATTTTTATATAAACCAATATGTTTTGTTCTTTATACGTTAATTAGCAAACAATCCGATAAATATAAATCACGTTAGTCTCTGTGGGAACAATATCTACACTTGTCCACTATATTACTTGTGCAATTTGGTACACTTGCCAAACATGTAACAAAACCCGACCAACCGGTCCTCTTATTCAATTCAAGATTAAAATTGTTTCCAGGTAAGTTGAGGACAAGGTGGTCAAGTCAATTTATTATAAGAGAAGTCAAGTCTTATGGAGCAATTAAAATAGAAGATTCCGCCACCAAGAATAGTTGGATGGTCAATGGACAAAGGTTAAAGGCTTACTTGGGTGGTGAATGCGAGAAACTCACCACAATCACTAGTTTAAACGATCCATAATGAAAAAGGCATCAAGCAAATGACGGTAAACAAGTGCTCTTAGAAGGCATCCCAAGTTATTAGTAATATGCATAAAGTTTTTATTAGTATGCATTAGATAGTTTGTTTTTATCATTGATATATATTAAGATGTTTTGGGAAAGGTTTGAGTCTAAGTTGTGTTGATAAAAGCAATGGAATAGTAAAATGGAGCGAATAACTAAATTAGTTGTTGTTTACGCTTAAGTAGTGCCCTTTTGCACCTAAGTTGCAATTCGAGGTTTTTCAAATGAAAAGTTTAATTTTTAAAAAACTTAAGCTCATAACTAATTGTAAGTTCCAAATGCCACTTACTCCTACTCACTCCACTACTCAACCGCTTCTTCAACTCCCTATTATATTAACTCATCCCTGAAAACAACTTTTCATTTCCCATTTCTCATTGAATCAAGAAACTCCAGGTGTTGGGAATAGTCCAAGTGTGCAAAATATATGAAAGAATATATAACCCAACACCAGGTAAGGGTCTCTCACATCAAGTTGTGCAATCTATGTAACCATTCTTTGTCGACATTAAGGTCCGCTTAAGCGTTAACTCGATGTGGAGATTAAAGATAAGAAAGGGAGTGAGAATATTATAATTGATCATCTTTCTCAGTTAGTAAATGAGAAAGTAATTATGAGGTACAACATAAAGTTGTTTCACCATATCATCCATAAACCAATGGTTAAGCTAAAATGTCCAATCGAAGAATTAAGAAGATTCTGGAGAAAATAGTAGCATCTTCTAAAAAGGATTGGTTAGTAAAGTTAGATGACGCTTTATGGACATACCAGATTGCGATGAAGACCCCAATTGGGTTGTCTCCTTTTTAGTTGGTTTATGCAAAAGCTTGTCATTTACCAGTTGAGATGGAGCATAAGGCTTATTGGGCACTAAAGCTGTTAGTTTTTATCCTTCTATGTCAGCTAAAAAGAGAAAATTGAAAATATTAGAGTTAGAAAAGATGAGACAGCTTGTTTATAAGAACTCCAAAGTTTGCAAAGAAAAAATTAAGAAATATCATGATCAAAAGCTATTGAAGAGGAAATTTCATCCAGGTTAGCAGGTATTTCTTTTTAATTCAGGACTTAAGATTATTTTTGAGAAATTCAAAGTCCAGATGGTTGGGGCCATTCATAGTCAAAGAGGTTAAGCCACATAGTGTTGTAGAGCTTACGAATCCAGCTTCTAAAAATCCAGAAAAGAGTTGGGTCGTTAATGGACAACGACTTAAGCATTATATGAGGGGTGAGGTGCATCATCTCACTACTGAAATTTATCTTAATGACTCATGAAAATCGAGCGTCAAGCTAAAAGAGGAAAAACAATCACTTACTGGGAGGCAACCTAATATTTTTCTACCATAAGTTTTATTTTCTATGTTTTTGTTTAAAATTGTTAATTTTTAGCATCACTTGTTGGGCTACTACTCTCGCCCAGGGAATTTAAGTCATTATTTTTCACTCGTTAGGCTAGTATGGGTGCCCTACGAATTTTTATCATTTTTTTTACTCATTGGGTGACCTTAGCTCGCCCATTGAATTTTTTTTCTATTCTGTGATGAAAAAAAGAAGATATATATTTTTGTGGATAGTCAGTTGTGTTAAGAATACTCTTGAGCATTGATTTCTTGTCTCATAATTATGCATATAATTGAGATATCTTGTGGCATACACTAAGATTGTGAGAAAGTTTGGTGTGGTTACATTAAGTCGATCAATGTTCAGTGTAAGAGTACAACTAGATTTTTGAAAAATTGACTGTTGTGTGTGTAGAGAGCTGTAAGGAGAGCAATTATTGCTATGGAATTAATTTTTGTTTGATTTTTGTTAATATAATCACATAAATGATTAGAAAGGATAAAGGCATTTGTTTTGGTTTGTGTTTAAAGCTACTTGGTCAAATAGTCAACCTTGATATCTTAATCCATTTATAAACCTTTTTTAGCCTTATTTTTTCCTACTTTTACCCTTATCCTTTTAAAGAAAATATATCTTATCTCATACCCTAGCCAAAGAGAACATGTAAATGTGAGAAAAATAGGGATATAATACTAGTTTGGGTAGGGTATAAACACCTTACTAGGGTATGAGATTCAATAAGTTTGGGTTAGGGTATCAATAATATACCTAAGAGATTACAAAAGTGTGGTTGTTGGATAGTGTCAAGCTTCTTCTCCATAAAAAATAACGGGAGAAAGAAGAAATTACATGTGATTAAAAAGGAGTTGTGTTATGAGAAGGATATGGAAACTTTTGGGAGAATTGTTTTGTAAAGGATATCCGGATACCTTTGAATTATTTCCATTTGGTTGTTCTCTTCAGTTTAGTGGTGTTTTAAATTCTTGAAAAAACCATATTTCTTATAGCCAAGCCCCATTACAACTTGTGAAAGACCTTTTGATTTAACCAAATGTGTGAATTGAGTAAATTAGATGATGGAAAAAAAGTTGATGAAGTAGTTTAATAGCATGTTGAGTGTGAGTGGTCACTTACATACACTTGTGTGTAGAGCGAAACACTAATTCTTGTGAGCTATTTTAAATTCAATAGTCTAGTTGTTATCTCTTATACTGTTATGGGTTGAAGTGATAAAACGAAAATCATGCCATCCTATCTTAAGTTTGGAGCTACAAATGTAATTCTCTTATGTTGTATAATTAAGATTGAAAAGTCATTCACTCTTGAGTTATTCTGATAGGTTGACCTGAGTTTTTTTGAATTCTATAATTTCTAGCTTTCATGAGGACAAGGAAATGTTTAAGTTTGGAGTATTTTGATAATTTCCATTATCATTGTTCTTATTTTGATTACTTTTATCTTTTTTGTACTTTTATTATTACTTTTTAGATAATTAAGATTATTATTTGAAAAATTAGGAAACAAAAATATTTTATTCTTATTTGTGAAAATATTGTGTTGATAAGTGGAAATCACTAAAGATTGAAGAACATCTCAACAAAATAAGTTGTTAACAAATTTGGTTACTTCAATTACAAAAATCAAATACAAATTCTAAGCATAGTCGAATTCGAGCAAACTTACCCTGAGCCTATAATAGGAGACTTGATAGAGTTAGAAATACCCACCCTTGGAGTATAGGAAACTAAGTCTAAGAGAGATATGAGAGAGGCTCATTCTAGAGGCTGCAAGCATTGAACATTATTTTTTAGGCATTGAACATAATTCACGAGGGTTGGACGTAATGTATCTTAACTCATTGTGATTTTTACTATTCAATATATTTATTTTCCATCCCTTTTATGTTCTATTATTGTTCTTAAGTGTGTGATTATTGTTTGCATATTTGGTAGTACCTGCTGATTGAAAAATAGTTTGGAAAACCTGATTAAGAGAGAACAACTAATAGATTTCACATGCTAAACATAGATGTGAAACAATTAGGCATTCATAATATCAAAATTTTGAACTTAATACGAACTTATAATAAAAATTGTTAAGACATTAGGGATTTTATTATTAAAGTTTAAACTTGTCTCTAAGACATTAGGACTTGTTATATAAGGTGTGAATGCTAGAGTATAGGAGTTACAAGTATGCTCTCTGATATTTTTAAATGGAATTGGATCATGAACATCAACCTCAGTGAAGTCTTTCATATAATCAATCCCATTGTTTTAAATTTCTTTTTAGAACTTTAGAATTATTTTATTCAAAAATTAATAATTTTCTATTACAAAAAAATTTTATCCTAAATTTAGTAAATAATCATAATTTGATTTAATCATGTTAGTCTCTTGAAAAACAATATCTAGACTTATCTATTTTATAGTTTAATCGATCGGTACTCTTACCAATTTTATAACACATGCCCACCCTTCTGCAACAAACTTTGATTGCAATTGAATTCATTTTGCATTTATAAATATATATATTTTCATTTTATAAATTTAAAATAAAGTATAAATCAATAAACTAAACTAAAAAAAAGTTGAATTATTTTATACAAGTCATAAGAGAAAAATTAAAAGGCTAAATTGTGGTATGATGTTTCTCTTTTCAGCTGTTTTAGTTCCCATGTTTAAGAATAGTAATTTAGGTCCACTCTTCAATTTTCTATACGCTTAATGCTTTTTTTCTTTTACACATTTTAGTTAATTTAAATTATATTTTAAATATGTTAGCTAGATGTAAAGTTCAATTGGATTAAAAAAAAAAAAGCAAAAACATATATAAATTAAAAATCAGGTCAAAGTTATAGATTTTCTTAAATCTGAGAACACAGGAGACAAAGAATTAAAGGATAATGCAAATGTACTAAATTAAAGTTATATGTTTAGGAAAGTAGTGTTATTTTGTATTTAAATACATCTTTTTAATTTGTATTATACTACCGATTTTTTTAGCTTGTGTGTTGAATAGTATAAATGTTTATTTCGACATAGTTAAAAGTTAAGAAATAAATATTTTTGAAATAATAGGTTATTTTATAACTAATATTTTACTACAAGAAAAATGATTAATTTTAGTTACTAACAATAATTAGTTACTACATTATTAGTTACTACACATACCCATTTATAAATTAATAATTATTAGTAATTTAAATAGTTTACATTATAAATATAAAATTATAATTAATTCATGAATTAGTTTTTAAATTGATTATTAACATCAACTACTAAAGTTTTGACTACCAAAAGAATTAATTATTTAGAAATTTTTCATAGTGTTTATAATGAATATGTTTGACAATTATAAATTACATTTTAGATTTAAAATATACCTTTCAAATTGTGACAAATGTTTTTTTTTAATATTGACAATTTCATTTTAAAAACTAATAAATTCAAATGAAAATATTAAAAAATGAAAAAGTTAAAAGAAATAAAGAGTTAAAATATCAAAATACAGATAAAAATGGATCTATTTTGAGAAGGTTGTATGTAAATTTACCCGGATGGTGTTTTATGAGAAAGTTCACCACATCCGAAAATACAATTTATATCCAAATTCAAGTTAGAACAAAAGAATTTCAAATTATTTAAAGCATTTTTTTTCAGTTTCTATTATCAGAATTATACCTTAGGAAATCAATACTAAATATGATTTGTTGAAATAAAATGAAAAAGGAGCGGAAATAGAAAAGAGATAAATAAATAGAGTGTATTTGGTAAAAGAAGAAGTAGAAGAAGGAAGAAAGAAATTGTAAGGATATATTATGGATTTTAATTTTTAACATAAGTGAATAAAAATAATAAAAATGACAGATTTTTAGAAGTGCATATATAAGATCAGCATTAATCAATATTATTCATGACTTGTTAATTTTAAACTAAACAATTTTCACTTGTTTGTCAACCATCTTCATTCACTTTAAATACTTATTTCCTATTTCTATATCTCTCGCATTTCTTTATTCCTACCCAACACAATTAATGGTATAATCTTAAAATCATAGACTCAACAAAAGATATAAAATATACAACTCCAAAATAAAAAAGAAACCCTAAAAACTATCATAAACCTTCCAAATTAAGGTGATCTTCAAAGTAAGGAAAACAGTATAAATTAACCTTCCATGAATACACTATTAGGCTTCAAATTCAATATGTTTACAACAAAAGTATCTCAAACTAATGTCTTCAAAGTAGGGCAAAAGCATAGACCCAAATAAACATATAAAGCATTAAAACATACTACTACTTATGGTTGTTCATATATGCCAACAATTATATAGTGTTATCCACCTCAGAGAGGAAACAAGTTTTCAGAAGCAGCCAAGGTGGCAAGAATACAGTGGTTCCAGGGTCAGGTCAAGACCATTCCTTCCTAGTTCTGGTGCAGCATCTTCATTGAAATTATTGCCACTGCACAAACAACATTACACATGGTGGGAGTGTTGCACTACCAAAAAGAAAAATTCCAAACACCTAAAGCAATTTTCCTACAAGAATATGCACAAATGCAAAATTTTTCTTTTTACTTTCTCAGTAAAATAGATGGTTTTTTTAAGTGAGACTAAAAGATAAAGTTTTTATAACTATAAAATTTAAAAGGGTAATTAAAGAAAATGAAGATGAGAAATTAGAACTTCATGTTATAGAAAGGTTACCCTACCCTATGTTCAAGCTAGGAAGAGGTTGTTGCTGTGGTAAGAAAGATGTGTCAACCCTGTAGTTTGGCTGTTCCCATTGTACAGCATGTTGTGCTACAGCTTGCTCTTTCTCCTTGATCTAATTTCATATCAGATATAGTTAAAAGAAAGACACACACACACACACACATATATATATATATATATATATATATATATATATATATATATATATATATATATATATTAATATATATATATATAGGTAACAAAAAAGCAATATTATAATCTACATTAGAATATGGCTAAAACTTCATTCATAGAGTTCTCATTCCATAATTATAAGAATGATCACTTTCTGTCAGTTACAAATTACTACTATAAATTTCAAACTTTTAAGACAATAATAAGCTTGTATTAGTTTCACTGCCAATTGTAACCTATGTGAGTTTATACAAACAATAAATATGATTCTAAAATTGAAACTTTCTTCAGAAATAAAATGTATACAGTATGGAAACATTATAGAGAATTTGGATCCAAATTCAGTTAGTTCTTTTAATTTTTAAAACATGAATGAGACATGAAACAATGGTTTTGTGGTGATGAATGAAATATTTAATCAATATGATTGGAAACATGGATATAAAGCTAGGGCTAAATCAGGCAGAAAAAAAATAATTTGTAAGAAAGGTATGTGATGAATTTGTGAGACCAAAAGGAAGATAGCATTTTCTTGAGTAACTCATTGGACCTTCATATAATCTACTCACAAATGAATATAATTGTGGGAGAATTTTATGTCAAGGAATACAAATAATTTCACTATTCAGCATTTAAAGTTCTTATCTGTTATGTCCACATTAGGTTAAGAATTAACAAGCAAAAGAGAGAACATATGTGAACAAAAGTAATAGAACAATCAAAGTAACACTATGCAACACTCTTATAATAGTGTCAATAAGCACCAAACTGGGTTAAATTAAGCATTGATTATTGTGGCAAAATGAAGATTAGCTAAGTTGGAGAAAAAGGAAAGTTGTAAAGGCAAATCTTGGTCACCTTCTTTGCAAGGATGCTATTCTGCTCTTGTATCCTTTTCTCCTGTCACACATAGAGAATCAGGAGACACAAATCTCCATATCAGTTTCTTTTAGACAGAGAGACACACAACCATTTTATATTTGCTTCCACCAATACTATAATTATCTTTCACTTTAGGGACAGAAAGCTAAAAATAAAGCCAAGAGAAACTTGAAGTTAAAGCCACACCTTTTTCTGAAGCTCAGAAATAGACTCGTACATGAGATCGTTCTATTCAAACATAACACAGATCAGTGCCAAAGTTACACACATAACATGAAATATGAAAGCAAATTAACATAATAAGGTATGTGTTCTACGCGTACCCTCCTATTGCGGATGTTTTTGAGAGAAGTATCTAACTGCTGCTCCAAACTCTGAAGCTCTTTGAGGCTCATCGAAGCCAAATCTTCTCCCATATAGTGCCTGTAAAAGGGTTCAATGTAAACTCAATTACACAGAGACACGTGTGAGAGGATGATCAAATCAAACTATGACAGAAAATTAAGGCATGAATGTAGATTAGATATAGGGCCTCGTGTACCTGTAGTTTCTCTGCAAAAGGTCAATCTTTGCCTTGAGTCTAGTATATTCAATGGTCCAGTTTCCCTGCACAATGTACATATATACATCTAGTGCTTAGTTTTGTAGTTTTGTCCGGTAGTGTTATTTAAATATTGGTTTTGATTCCATCACTTTTGTAACATTCCATGTTTCCAACACATTCATATATTCATGACTTAGTTTTTTAAGTTCCTATGTAGCTTAGACCAAACTGTGTGCCTGTTGTATACACAAGAATCAATTGTCACTGCAGAACTTTAATGCAAAATAATGATGCAATGAGAATTTACACATGGCTACACTCAGGAGTGTGTATATTTCAAGACAAACCTGTGTCTCAGAATCATTTGCCACTAGCTGCCTCTCTGCATAGGCATACCTTTCATGGCGTTCCAGTATCTTCTCCATGCTGTTCAATCATAAGAGTTATCAATCAATATTATTAATGATATCCATTTATACTGTATTTGCAGTACAATTACTGCGTTTAAATAACAAAATATATCTGTGTTGCAGAATAATGTGATGAAATAGATGTTTATAAATATATGCTGTATGATATGACTCTAGTTACTGTGAAGATATTTCATCCAGTTCAAATTAAAAGTTCCAGTGTGTTAATAGCGCTATTTGACAATCTTTAAAACAAGTTCATCAAAATCTATGAACTTAACGAATTTCCTCAGCTTTACTGTAAAAATGATTTATCTGGGAGGCTGCACCCATCAACGAAAAGTAAGAATGTCAAATCGTGATGCTTTTGAGTTTTGATAATTCAAAAGAAGAAGAAGAAAAGGTACAGAACTCTAAACCAAAAGAAGGTCTAGCAAATCTTGCTTGAGGTGCTGAACTGAAAGGACTTAAGATAGAAAACAAGAAGACAAATATGAAGCAAGGACTGTCACAACCTCCTCACCACAGTCTGCAAGAGATTCACCCCATCTTGAATTTCACCAATAGAAAAAAAAAATTAGGGCTCTTATACCGGTTACGGTCGTACTCTATGATTTTCTAGCTAGGACAGACAGAATCTCGCATTCGGGGTAATGTATTTTCTTCTTTCTGATGAGAGAAACATATACACTTGAAAGAGTATATATATATATATATATATATATATATATATATATATATATATATATATATATATATATATATATGTACTTAATTATAGCACTACTAAACCATTGACGCGTGTTAACCCCAAAAATTGCAAACAAACTCATAGAGAAGTGTAACTGTATATTTTTGCTGGTTCAATTTGAGCAAACTATCTGCACAACAACACCTCCTTTTCGAAAAAAAGGGATCAACTGGTTTTGTATCTGTCTCTGCACAATCAATATAAACCATAAACGAGGCCTTGATAGGAACAAAAACAAGTATTAACAAAATAAAGAAGAGGAATGAAGTTTCCCTTCAAGCTTTGAACCCCAAACCAAAAAAGCCCTTATCGCAAAAAAGGCAAGAAAATTAAGAATAAAATAGTCCGTCAAAATAAGTCGAGACTGAAATGGAAAAATATGCTACGTATATATGTTTACATGAGCTGAATTATGATATAGATCTATATGCATAGATATAGTATAGATATTTATTATGATATAATATAGGGCATATTGCATTACCATGAATCAGTGGCATACTCAAAGAGCTTTCCTTTGTGAGAGAAGACAATCAAAGCAACCTCAGCATCACAGAGAACAGAGATCTCATGAGCTTTCTTGAGCAAGCCACCTCTCCTTTTGGAGAAAGTTACCTGGCGATTGATCTTGTTCTCTATCCGCTTGAGCTGTACCCTACCCCTTCCCATCTTAGTTGTTGTTGTTGTTGTTGTTATTATGTTGATTTTGTTTAAATGATTATGCGTGAGTTATATAAAAATGTGTACATAAAGGAATTAGTAAATTTTTGGAAGGAGGAAAACCGAGTTGCCAAAGAAGGAAAAAGGAAGGAAAAACGGAAGAAGGAAGGGTAAAAGGGTGGCAAAAATGGTGAAGCGAGGGTGGGAATGTTAGTTCATGGATGTTTCTTCTTCTGGACAGGAATAGAGTGGTGTCATGGGAAAGCACAGTGAGCGGAAGTGTGCAATGTTATGGTAACCATAAAAGGTGAGAACCAATATGGAAGTGGTGAAAAAATATCTGAAGCTGGGGTTTGGTGACAAGTGGTTTTTGGTTTCTGGTTTGGGAAAGGAGAAGTAGTTTATGGAGGATGCGTTGTCGGCGTGTGATTGGTTCAACAGTGTACTGCGTCCATGTGTGTCGTATAGCTCTTTATGGCCACACAGTGATGATGAAATTACTTTTATTTTAATGATGGAGGGACCCACATGTTAAGGGCTTTGCTTTTTGCCTTCCTCCCTACTTCACCCATAGCCACAGGACACGAATAGGAATTGCATAAATACACATCCTTCAATCAAAATATATAATCACATTTCATTTCTACCATTAACATATAATCATCTCTCTTTTTAATGCTAACAATTGCAAAATGTTAAATGGAGTTCACAATTATTTCTTTTCCAGGTATTACCTAAGGTAGAGTCAAATTGTGACATGGATATTACCTTTTCTAAAGATTTAGTACACAGGTACAATAAAAGACTAAGAAAATTACTTTCTTTTTACATTGCTTCACTTCGATTCTTAAATTAGGTTGAGTTCTATTTTTTAAATTTTAGACAGATTTTACCATAATCAAATTCATTACTAATAATTATTTTGTCTGTAACTTTTGATTTATACAACTATATAAATATTATTTGATATTAAGTTGTTTTTACTTTTATAAATATCCTTTAGTTATCCAAAATTATTTTGTATTATCGACGAGCACAATCACTCAATAATAACAAAAGTTGGTTAGTAATTCGATTTTATCCAATGAGTAATTTTTTTTTGGTAAAGTGGTCGTTCATAAATTTTATCAACGAATTTTGTGATTGATCAATAATTATCAAATATTACAAGTTCGTCGATAAGTATTCGTTGATAAATTTTTATCGGTAATCACCTTGATAAAATTTGTTGGTAAAAAATTGTGATTGGATCATCTTCTTCCTCCTCCTCCTCTTTCTCTTCTTTTTCCTTTTGTTTTTCTTCTTCTTCTTCTTCTGTCCTCTCCTTGTAGCGCCTCCATCGTTGTCATCATCGTAACTGATGTCACCTCCAGCTCAACCTTATCCTTCTCTCCTCCTCCCCCTCCTCTTCTTCATTTTTCTTTTGCTCTTCATCTTCCTCCTTTGTCTCATATACTCCAATAGCCACCGTTATCGCACCTCTGTGTTATCGTCGCACTTTTGCATCACCACCGAGCTATCGTCACCATTGTCGTCGCACCTCGACTTTCGCCATCGACTCTGGTCTCCTCCTCCTCCTCCATTTTCTCTTTCTCTTCATCCTCTTTGTCTTCTCTTCTTCTTCTTACTCATATTCCCTTAATGTATAAAAAATCCCATGAAATTGGATAAAATATTTGTCGTTCAACTTATTGACATATTTATTGATGAAAAATTTGTTGAAAATTGGAGTTATAATTTACCACGTAACGAACCGTCAGATAGTTTACCAATGGATACATCGTTGGTAATACAACTTTTAATTTATTAAAGATTTTACCGACAAAATTTTATGTTTAAATTATAAAATTTATTGATAAAATTCGTCGGTAGTTCTTTGTCTCTCGCTTAAATGCCTCCAATAATTGATCAAGTGATTGTTTCAAGTAAAAAAAACTTCGTATCATTTGCCTTCCTCGAGCAATTTCAATTTTCACCTATGCGAAATTTTTAACTTGATGTAAACCTATTAGTTTAATAGAACTAAAAGAACACAAAATCCCTAAAATTAAGTTTAAAACATTAATCTTATAAATTTTAATTAAAACTTACTTAAAAGAAACTTATAAGTACGATAAGTATTTTATAAAGTCTAATCTTTATCTAATCATTTTTCACTTTGTAATATATGTATGATCATTTGTAGGCTTACCTTACTTCAATTATGAAGATATATTTATCCCGATGCACAGTTAGAATAGAGTAGGTGTGATTAAATAAACTTGAAATTTTATTTAGCATCATCAAATTGATATGTTGTTATATTGTCTATGTCTTAACATTTTTCTTAAGCATCTAAACAATTTCTCATGTATTTCATTGAATGTTGGTTTATTGTTTGAGCCATAGAAAAATTGTATCAATCATATCTCTTCTTGGAAGGAATATATTCTTGTGAGTGATGAAGAAATTCTTATGTTTGTTTGTATTCTTTACGCCATAAAATTAAATAAATGAATTTTCCATACTAAAAAAAACTAATTATGTAATTTGGTTACTTTAACCATTATTTCATACTTTCTCAATTAATAATTTATCACTTCAAAATTAGTATCTAATTCATACCGAGAAGAGAGACAGATGGAATTTAAAGGCTCCATTATTTCACTTTTTATTTATTTATTTTAATTTTATCTTTTTATTAATAAAATATTTAATCAAATCCCTGAATTTAAAAGATGTAAAAATAATAATGTTCTTTTAAATTTAATAAGTCTTTAGAGTATAGCTCTAATTAAATTCATGTAATTAATGTTATAAATTGTAGTTATTGTTTTGACCACAAGTATGTAGATAAAACATGTTAGAGTCAATCATCGTATTCGAGTTATTATCCGCTTTCAAATTTGATGTTATGTCATGATTTTGAAAATTTAAGGTGCCTCCAAAGGTTGGAGAAAGAAGGTGTACTTAAATTGCTTTTGGCTTCGAATGTTAAGAAATGTAGAACTATTTAGTGTATTGAAAAAAGTCTTGCTATTGAGGTCTAAAGGAAATGAGGATTCATCTTTTGAACCACTTTATAATTCCTTTAGTTAAATGCTAAGGTAATGAAAACTTGTCTATCGAGCCTCGATTTCATTCTCATAAACATTGTCAATGTTTTGACACAAGTCCACTAAGATAATATTGTTAGGGTCAATCATCACATTCAAGATATCATTTACTTTGGAGCTCGAAGTTTTGTCATAGTTATATGCTTAAAAGATGTCTCGAAGGGTTGGAGCAGAAATGTGTATTTAAATTACCCTTAGCCTTGACTCGTAAGATATTTGAGACTATTAGGTTTACCAAAACATGTATACTACCTTTTAAGATATTAGGAAATATCTCTAAGATCTTTATAAATAATAATTTGAAATATTAATTGATTATCAAATTTTGGAAATAGAATTTTTGTAAGGCAACTAAGTCTATTATATGCCTTTATCCATGGATCAAGAAGCCTATGAATACATAATATCACCACAAAGACCACTTACTAAATTCTCTCATTCATTAGGATACTAATATATTTTATAGTTTCTTTAAAGTTTTTATTGACTTAAGCTTTGAAAAATCTTTTGCAGATGGATCTACCTTTTGTTTCTCTTCAAAACTCGGAGCTCTCTCACTATGAAGCAACAACTCGACTCTTAAGAGTCTTATACTCTACTTGGAACTACTTCCTCCAAATTGGATAAGAAGATTTGGTGTCCACTTTTCCCAGCCACGTTTGATAGGGTTCTTAGTTGAAGTCAAAAGATGAATCTTAACATCGTCAATAATATCAAGAATCACATGGAGTCGCTCCTCCAAAACAATGAGGAGAACCTCCAATTGGCGATAACTAGTATTCATAAAAATATGATAAAGACTTGGAGCACTACATGGAACTTCTATGAACACAACACCATGAAGAGCTTCACACTCTAAATAAAAGACTTAATAAGCTCGATAGAGATCATTCTATTCAATGTTGAGGAAAATGAGCATTCTCAACACTTTGAACGAGTGGTGTAGTCTCGTACGATCGAGCAACCACAGTCTTTCCTCTATCAGCAAAGCGAAAGGAATGAGTTACTGAATTTCACGCACAAACATCAGCTAGACAATGTTTGGAGCGAGCTACAAAATGTTGTCAAAAAACCTCGACTACTCATGACATTGACCACAACACATCGATTAAACCAAGTTGAGAGACCATTCCTACAAGAAAATCAAAAGTTTATCTACAAGAGAATAAAAAGTTTATGATTAGAATTAGAAATTATCCTTCTAATCCATCCCTAAATTTTTGTTGAACGAGGTTATGTACGTCAACCTTTAATATTGATAAGTATGACAGATCAACCGATCTAGAGGCACATAAGTACTAGGGATCAACTTATCCAAAGGCACACACCAAGGCCTTCCTAACTTCAGGTGAACCTATTTTCATGGAAAGAATTGTAACTTTAAAAGTTAAAAATCTTATTGAATATTTATTAATAATAAAATTAATAAAGAACAAGACATTAAGTCGTGTAATTTTTGTACGTAGTTGAAAACAGTGTTTCCGTGTGTCTTAACTACTACCCTGGTTGGCTGGGGCTCTTATTACTGTGATAAATGGGGATACTGCTAACCATTAACTTCTTTCACACGCTTACACAAAAGATAAACAAATAATTGTAATAGAAATTGAAAACATCATTTTAAATGTGAACATCTTTACACTATTTCTTATTCATTTTCATGTGCTAATGTAAACATCTCTTACACCTGTATCCAGCTACTTACGCTGACATCACACCAATTCCACGCTATAATGAATATCATATTTATACATGTACGAATACAAAAATTAAAATAATGATCTATACATGCACGAATACATAAATTAAAATAATGATGCATTCGATTGTTGGATTGTTTTGTAATTCAACAGTATATATATAAAATTATAAATAATTTTAAAATTTTGGATTAGATTTGCTGGATTGTTTTGAAATTGAACCATACATAAAAAAATATTACAAATTTATTATTTTAAAATTTTGGATCAAAAATGATATAATTTTTTATGAGTTGTTTTGTTAGTACTGAATCTTCAAAAGATTTACTAATAATATTATAGTCATTCAAGAGATTTATTAATAATATTATAGTCTATTTATCTCAATAATTAACTAAAATAATGAGAGAAAAATAATTTAGAATTGTAGATTTCTTGTATTGATTTTTTTTTTTTGACAAATATTTCAGACAAACATCTATGTTTAAATAAGAATAGATATAAAAGTTAGAACCGTATCAATATCAAAGAGATTCAAATCCTTGAAAAGATCTAACTCGATTGACTCTTATAAGACTATACAAAGAGAGTTACGGAAATATTATAAATGATTTTCAAGATGATAATGATGAATATAAAATTGAAACTTAATTTCACGAAGTGGCAGTTGTATTTTTATTAGCGTCAAATCTTAATTATACTAGAATGACTATAATATTGGTATTTATAAATAAACATGGAGAAAAATATAAGAGACTTAGGTGATATTTTTATTTTATAACAACGAAAATATTATTTGTGGCACTTATTAGAAGAGGACATCGACCGTTATCCACAATTTTTGCGGTTATTAATATAAAAATATGATCAATGATTTTTTAAATCGCTATCAGAGCAGCTGTGTGGAAGTTTTCGGTGTCACGTTTGACACTATATTTCCACATTTTTATGACTCTACAACTTGTGTGTTTTGAATTATTAATTTTTTTTTTCTTTTTACAAACTACTATATCATCAAAATTTTAGAGGGTGAGAATCTGAAACTGTACATACACATTAAAAAGTTCTGATAACCATAAAATGACTAGAGGTTAGTGTTCTTTTCAAGACTATGAAATGTCTTGATAAATAAAATTTAAACTTGGAATTTTCAATAACCAAAGCCATTTCTAAACTAAAATTTCCATTCATTTCATAAACCCCTTGTGTAAAATTATTAATACTATTAGTTAATGATAAATTATTAAAACTGAAAATTTTCATAAGTTGATATTTCTACACACATTCAGAGGCCTATGCTTCAAATCTCTCTTAGTTGACATTTTCTGCTCTATCAGTGTAGAAAACAACGAGGACAGTATTTTAGTAGTTGTCTTCTCATTTCAATGTTTTCTTCTATACTTCTATCACAATTGTATGAAGATTGAGAGTATTCAATGATGTTTTTTGCAAAACAATTTATAAGATGGAGTGACTCTATTTCTTCTTATTTTATGTTATCAAATGTTAGTGGTTAACCACTGAAATTAAATAAAAGAAATATTTAATTTCATAATTAACTTAAATATACTTAATTATCAAACTTCAATTAGAAGTGCAACATTAAAAAAAAATAATTACATAATTGACTTAAAAATACTTAATTAACAAATTTCAATTAGAGGTGCAACATTCAACAAACGAGATCATTAAATATCATCAAATTATTGAGCTTCGATCACAATAAGATCACGAACTTATTGCTTAAAATTATTTATAATATCATTTAAAAAGAAATTATGTTTAGTAAGTTAAGATGTGAAAATGTAGCCTTAGAGTCAATTATTCAAGCCATAAAATGAAGCTCATTCATTCACTAAATTGGTCTACCTACATTCAACTTATGAATTTCAAACTTGGAGACTTATGTATCTGCTGGTATCTCAAATATATGAAAATTTGAATATGTAATAATATTCAACACAACTAAATCATACGCAATCCAATAAAATACGGTGCAATTGTATATCTCAAATGTTTACACATATAGCTTTTGCTTGCCCAAATTTAAAAAGGTTTATGTACCAATGTGTATATCTCAAATGTTTACACATATAGCTTTTGCCCAAATTTAAAAAGGTTTTTATACAAAGGGTTTTAGCTGCTGTTATTTTTTATTTTCTGCTTCGGTTCTAAAATCGACGCATATTTAGATAAGGTAAAAATGGGTCACTTTTGGCCTAGGCTCAAAATTGAAGCAAAACAATTCACATTCTGCTTTGGTTGTAAAAGAAACAATGCAGAATGCCCTTTTTGCTTTCAAATTTCACTTTGATTTAATTAATTTTTGCCTCGGGTGCATTCAACAATTGAAGTAGAAAGGGTCAAATTCTGCTTTAGTTGTCCACATAATCGAAGCTATATGTCTTTTTTTATTAGAATTCCATTCAATCCTTTTTTGCATCTGGTAGCTCCCAAATCAAAGCAATAAATGTATATTAGACTTCGACTCTAGACAAGCCGAGGCCAAATGTACTTAAAAATTAAATATAATTTAAATTATGAAAAGGCATTATGCTTTAAGTAACGAAGGAACCGAGGTTGTATACATCTTTTTAGGCTTCAGTTTTGGCAACAACTAAGGCAAAAAGCGGTATTTTTTTAAAAAATATGTTATTTGTTTTTATTCCATACTATATATTGAACTTATAAATAGCCAAAAAACCAACCCAGTAACAGAGCAATGTATTTAATAACCATGAATAACCTGGAACACTATTGTTCTATATACATGATACCATCATTACAATAACTACCTATCCTTACAACAAATTAATGTTCTAAACCATAAACAATACAATGTATGTAATAACCAAGAATAAGCTAGAATTATCCTTAAAACAAATAAATGCTCTAAATACTATTGTACATTTGAACAATGTATTTTGCCAAAGCAATTTGTAAATACTTAAAGGACTTAGCTAGGGTTAGTGAATGAATGTTGAATTTTTGCACATAAGATAATAAATTCAATTAGTATATTAAAAGACAGAGTTTTATAGATAAGTATTGGATTCAATGCAAATATCACTGTTTCCCAACTACTTGTAATATGAGCACGAATAATAGTTGTCAATCATTGTATTACATAATAACCACACTCATATGAGTTAGTTTGTCTATTGCACTACAATATTTGAGCAAAATTATAAATAATTAATGAAGAAAAAGAATCAAACAATTATAAATATATGGATCAAAATATCAAACTTGGGTTCGAGTCTTATGTATGTCATTTGTTTATTATTTTAATTATGTATTGTTTTAAATAATATGTTGGTTGTGGTGCGTGATATTATATTCTTAAATGAGGAAGAATTATCACGAAATATGAATTGGTTGAATGATTGTGCATTGATTTGACATTGACATGGTTATGGTTGAATTTTGAGTTTTTTGGAAGTTTGGCACCATATTTATGTTTTTGTGATTTAAGAAGTGTGGGAAAGGAACTTCCAACGGTAAAGATGTGTGGTATTTCCTTAGAGATTGAGTAACGTGATGCGATGAGTATATGAGTTGGAAAACTGATCCGTTGAAGCGTGAAAAACCAGTACTACCCAAGTACTGGTGTAGTGTCTAGCGATGATAATTGACCCGCAGAGCGAAAAGTTACCAAAATAGTGAAGCAGTGGATCACGTGGCACCTGGCGGTGAGGGTCATCCTGCCAGGCGATACAAGCGATACTTGTAAGATAATGGCATCAGAGGCACTTGACACCTAGTGACATGTGTCCCCCGCCAAGCGGTCTGGAAGCGAATTTCGCCTGGCGGCTCTAGAGTAGCGTCAGGCGATGATGCAGAGGCAGAAGCTTTGTTTGCTTTGGATGTGTGTGATCTATAATGCTTTGGTGATACCTTAAATGTCGGCTTGTTGAATGTTCCTTTAGTTGTGGGTTAGAATGTATCCCTTGAGTTGTGGCTCGAGATGGCGAATGAACACAAGGAACTCTTGAGTTGTGGCTCAGGTTGGCGAGTGTTGCCGGTGTGAGTGTGCGAGTTGTGGCTCGTATGGATGGGTCCAGATAGATTACCCTCCTCAATATTAAGTTGACGAGTTTGGTAGTCTTGGGACGTTACGAACTATGTTCGTATTGGGAACTCCACCTGACGTTACAAAGTATGGTCTGTGGCAGGTTTTCCGTACGTGTTCTACAAGTTGTGGCTTGTAGGTGTGGCAGCAAGACATCTTGAGGTAATTATCTAGAAACGTAGATCACGGATGACATAGTAGTGTCCATGTGATATGGAATCAAAGGATAATGTTCCTTTGATGTAATTATGTTAATATATTAGAATTATATATGTGTTTATACTGTTAGCTCACCCTATCTGCTTGTGTTTGGTGATGATCGTGTAGTGCATTACACATGAGCAGATGATGTTGTAGATGGATCTGGTGAGACATAGAGCCGAAGCGTGAGCTAGCTTGGGGAATTATTCATCAGAGTTTTATGATTTTATGAATTCTAAGAATTTTGTAATCATTTGGATTATTGAACTTGGTTTTTTATTTGGAATTTTATAATTTATGAAGTTAAGTTATATTACGATGTAATAAAGGTTTTAAATTTCTCGCGTTTTTGGGAAATGAACTTAATTAAATGAGGTATTATTATTATGTTTTATTTTATTATTTAAAATTTGTAATATCCAGACGGGATGTTACAAAAATCACACAACAATGTTATCCTTCAAGGAAATCACAAGTAGTTGCCAATGATGCCTGACATTGAAAATAAATTCATTGTTATACCTTAAAATGACAGATTATATTCACAAGTTAACAAAGTACACTTACGCAACAATATAAGGGACAAAATATATTTTTCCCCCATTCAAAATATTTGGTGACATATGATTGGATGTCATCAAACTTATCATCTTCATGAATGAGTTAGGGGTCTATGAATCCATATACATAATTCAATCCCATATTCTCAATGACACCATACATATATACCTAAACACAACATTTATTTGATATAAGTAGATAAATCAATTAAATATAAATAAAGGTTGAAAGACTTACATCATCCATAATTAAATAAGGGTAATATTCAGTTTTTCTGTCCGTAACAGAAGCTCTAAGGCATAATGGGATGTCAATTTCTATTAATTCATTGTGCCATGTCCATATTGTATAACTTCAAGTAAATCATCACAAATAAGATGTTCTCTAACTTCAATTGCATTCAATTTTCTCCCATTCAAACAGTTGACACAAATCTAAACTTCACTTATACCTTCATTACGTTGCGCAAATGCTATGAATTCTTGTACTCCTTCCTCGTACTCAGCACTGATGCGTGGTAAATTAATCCATGCTCAATCCATGCGTATATATACTAAATTGCGTGAACAATTTCTGTAATCTTAAATGAATGATCACCTCGCTTTTGTACTCAAGGTGTGACCCTATCCCATTCAAGAAGATCCATTTTTTTACTTTACTAGTACATATTAATTTTAAACAACATATCTTAAATTTCATGAAATTTTGTCAGCATTTCGCATTGGTCTTCAAGATATATAAAATGAAAGTGATTATCAACCACAATCAAATATACACCAGAAGATTAATACAAACACACTTAACAAATATTAATGAATTTTAAGATACTAAAAAAGTGATTAATCTTCTTAAACTGTCTAATTGGACAATTCAAGATTGAATACATTTAAATTATTAGTATCGTCTCCTTTTAAATTATATCTTGGAAAATACAATTTCTTCGAAAAAAAACTTGGAGACAGTAAATAATTTTCATATTCAATCTCAAACGCAAAACTAAGGCTAACATGATATATTTAATCATATAATTCATAACTTATCTAACATACAAATAAATGGAAGCAATCTTATTAAAAATAAACATTAAAAGATAATAATAGGCGCCCATTAGCGTGACATGTGAACAACAATAAAGATAAATAGTGTGTTTTGGTGCTAATTAAGTGAACTACTAATTACTACCACTTGCAACTTGGTGCATATTACAACTTTTGAATAAATGCCACCTTCAAAACATATAACATTTCAATCAATTACAATAAATTATATGGGCAACTTCTCTTCCAACCATCTCTCACTTCACTAATTGCACAAAACAAATAACATTAATGCCATCACCTTCAACACACAAAAACAGGACAAAAAACGCAATGCAGAAATCAATAATTCATAAATAAAAATATCAAACAATCACTCACTAGTGAAAACCAAATTCAATGACCTTGACAACAACGACGATGAATTTCGTTCAAAGAAGAAGAAAAGAAGAAGAAAAGAAAAGGTACAAGACGAGGGGAGGCACAGTAAAAAAAGAAGAAGTAGCATAACCTCATTTAAGGGGAGAGGAGGTGCCACCGTCGAAGACAAGAAGGGGAACCACTGTAAGACACGGGAAATGAAATAAATAAATAATTAATTATTTAATACAAATGTGAGTAATGGAATCGGGAAATTAAATAAATATTTATTTAATATAAATGCGGGTACTGGAATCTTTATGACATTTAATAAGGGGAGTTATGACAAGGAATAATACTAGCTTAAGTGGTTGAGGGTACTTGGTTGAGTGAGAGGACTTGGACTTGGCTCATTTTTGGTGTTTTGTTGTTTCTAGGTCATTTTGATCGGGGGAAAAGAGATCTTTATTTGATGATGGAATGTTGGATGCTAATAATTGTCGAATTATGATGTGATTTGAATTAATGGGATGAAAATTGTATGAATACATTTTAGGGTTTGGAAAATTGAGGATTGAGTTTAGGAGATATGGAATGTATGAATTGCATTGAGAATTTGTGTGTTAGCATAAATTGTTATTTAGTACTATTAAGAGTATGATTGCCTGCTAAATTGTGGAAATAGATAAATGGAATGCATTTTGGGATTTTTGGGGTTTCACAGGTGCAGGGAAATTTGGGTTTTACCTAAAATTGTATGAATACGTTGCTTTAGATGATACCTTGAGTATGGAACTTGTTGAGGCATTCCTTGGGTTGTGGCTCAAAATGGAGGATAATCACATGACAATCTTGGGTAGTGGCTTGGTGATATTGGAAAAGTGATGTGAGTATTCGAGTTGTGACTCGTATGGGTTGACTCCACTACAATAAAATCTTCAATTAAAAACCAATTTTTAAAAAAAAAATAGTTAGTTATTATAATGATCAATTTAGATACCAATTTACCAAATTAAAAATTATTGGTTACTAAAATAGTTACTATTATAAATAAAAAATTATAATTTGTCACTAAATTGATCACTAACTAATTAGAGACAAATTTAGAAAAACTAAGTCATTTTGATCGCCAAATGCTGAATAGCTAATTTGTAGTGACTAATTTTCTTTGGTAGCCAAAATCATAGTAGCTAATTTCAAAGACCAATGATAATTTTTTATTCATAATAGTGACTATTTGGTAACAAATAATTTTTAATTTTGTAAATTAATATCTAAATTTGTTACTATAGTTAGTAATCATTATTGATCACTAAAATTAATCACTATTTAAATATTTTCTTGTAGTATATATATATATATATTTATTTATTTATTTATTTATTATGTGTGTGTTTTTGATTGTGTTAACTTTTTTATTTTTTTTAACAAAATAAAGAAATCTTTACATCTTTTATGTATTTATAAAAAAAATTTAAGTATTTTTGTAAAAAGAATTATCTATTACTTAAAATAAGTAGTTTTTCAAAAATTAGTCATTAAATAAAGTTATTTCAAAAGTTTAAATAAAGTTGTTCATAATATTATAGAGTACATAGAATTGATAGAGCAGGATGGAGAGTCGCTATCAGCAGTCAACGGATCCAATGGTTAGTTTTACGTGCATATCATATTAATTTCTTGTTAATCAAGTGAGAATTCTTTTTTTGTTCTAAGAATATTCTTAAAAATTTGCATCCTACAATTATATATGAAAAGTTCAAAAATTATTTAGTCCTCACATAATATTATAAAATATTATATGTATTTTCCTTTTAATCATTTTGAGAAAATCTAATAATATAAATTTATAGTCTTCTCATTTTTATTTTTTATAATAGAAAAAAGTTATTATTTGCTATGAATTCTAATTACACACGAAAGTAAAAGAAAAAGGTAAATATCTAATACAACGGGACATATTTGCTAATGTAGTCACACAACTGCACACCAATTTTTTTAGAGTTTTTTTATTTAAAAAAAAACTGTATACAAAATAAAATGAAAGCATATATATATATATATATATATATATATATATATATATATTAATATTAATGAAAATTTAGGTTGTGAAAGACTAATTTCTTCTTCTAGACTCAACCTATTAATTATTGTGAAAGTTTCTAAATTATTTTTGATAAATGCACACAAAAAATTATCTATATACTATAAATAAGTTTAGTAATTAATAGAAGGATTAAAGGATTAAGTAAAAATTAAAATTAGTTTTTTTTTGAAAACTTTTCATCTATTTTCATTTTTTAATTTTAGAAATATATGAATTTAATCTTTTTAATTAAATTTTATTAAGTTTATTTAATTTTCAAAATATATTTCATGATAAAATTTGAATTGTTTACACCATTTAATATATTTTCGTTTCAAAATTAATTTAAAAACGTGTTTGAAATATAAATAAATTTAATAAAATTTGATTAAAAATTTTAAATTCGAATACATTTGTAAAGATGGAGATTTGTAAAGATGAAGATCGATCTAAAAGTTAAAGTACAAACACATAGTTAATCCTTAATTAAAAGTACGTTTATACAGCAGAATGAATTGAAAGGAAGTGGCTAGTCTAATAATGATTGATTATGATTTAAAATATTAATTAGATTGTATATATACGAAAAAAAGTGATGGTTCCTGATAAAGCAGGGAACTGACTTTATTAATGTTAATGTTGCTATTTAATAAATATATATAATAATGTGTCAAATCAAAAAAGAAAATATTATAAAATACAGTTAGGTTCAATTTTCTCATACAAGTCTCTATCTTTTATTTTATCTTTTTTTGTAAATTTGAATTGTCTACCATATTTATTAATGGTGAATTTCTATGAAGAGACTTTATTATTTTCCATGGATTTTTTCTTGTAATTTTCTTCCAAAAGAAAATATATTTGGGGAAAATAAAATAAAAATTGAAATAGGTGGTTTGATGTATTAAAACACGTTTTAAATTATTATTAAGGAATAGGTGGTTTTTGTTTTGTTTGTTTTTTTGTTTGATATGAAAATACATAAGAATATGTAGACCTAACGAAAGAACCTCTACTCTACTCTACTCTACACTACTCTTCAAAAGACCTAACAATGCTCATGCATGTGATTTTCTTTCCCCATAACAGTGTGGAATCAATGTTTTAAAATGGGACCTATGTAGGTTAAGTACACTTTGTTTTCACTCAACAAAATCAATCAGTTCCAAAAGATCTTATCTTATATTACAATCTTTCTATTTTTGTTTTTATATTTTTAGTTTAGACAAATCAAATTTTAATATCTTCATCACACAAACTTTGATTCTGGGAGAAGACGTGTAAAACTTACAAAGTATATTCTACTTAATTATTCTATTGTGCCAATGTAATTAGTTAATTAATTATATTGGTCCATCCACATAGAAACTGATATTTCCAAAAACAATTATTTTTTCAAAACTATTTTTTTCTAAAATAGTAATAAAGTGGATCATAAAAACATTGAAGCACCTTCATGATTTATTGGTGCAATTGTATGTGGTTAAACTAATAATTCCCTCTCCATATATACTCTTTGTATTAATTAAAATATGTACTATGTGAGAGTGATTTTATGAGTTAATTTTTTTTTTTAAAAAAAAATCGTTGTTTAGATGTTTTATTAATATCTCATATTTTTTAATATTTGAAATTATTGTGACATTCCAATTCCTTAATGTGCTTTATTTCATTTTATACGCTGCCCATTATTTATTGTTTGTTGTCATTAAAATAAATTACATTTGTAATTTCTAACTTCGTGAAATTTCTTAAATATCTTATATTTTTCTTCTTCATTGCTTATCTTCAATATATTTTTAGTCTGTGTAAAATTAACAAGAATAAACTTGATTTCTAATGAGGTATTTTCTTTTAATTTTTATCAAATTTGAAATCAGTGTTAATAAGATGGGTGAGTTTTGATATTAGATTCTGTAATTTTTTTACTTTTTGTTTCTCCAAAATTTAAGTTACAGCTTTTAATCTTTATAAAATGTATCAAAGATGAAGGCTTTGAATAATAAAAGTTTTTAATATACATGTTAGCTTTTCTTGTTCTATAAAAATGAGAAACAAAAAAAGGTACAACGCAATTCAACCTTTTCTTTTTTTTTGTCTTTTACTCTTGTTATGTTTACAGGCTAGAGCATAGGTTTAAAGAGCATTTCGATTTAATTCGGTTCTCTTTGAATAGGTACAAAATTAAAAATTTTCAGTGATTTTTAATGATTTTAACTATTTCTTCAAATGGACAAATCATGGCTTATTTTAATATTTTTATGCTTAAGTAAAAGTTACTAATTCCCACCCCTATTTTTAATTCATGGACTTGAAAAAAAAAAGTTATGTAAAGATTAGAAATGAATGAAATTATGTTACTTTTTATACAAGAGTATTTATTGTAATGAAAGATAAAATGGTAAATTTTGTAACTATTTTATTAAAATAAAAAATTATTACATTGGCTTCTCGAAAACAATATTATCTTTCCAAGAAATTAGCTACATAAAAAGTAGGGTTAATGGAACCCATTTGCAATCCAATTAAATGTGAAAGAGAAAATGATATGAATTAACCTTCAAACCCTAAAATAGCAATCAAAAGCACCTTATATTTTTCTTTAAAGGTCACAATTTTACCTAAAATAGTTTATCATCTACATACTATAGATGTTATATAGCCCCATGTGATCTCTTTCATTTCTAAGCCATTCATTTATCTCTATGTTGATTTATAAGCCGGCTGAACAAACCTTCTTATGGGTTTTCATTTCACCGAATTTTATAGGAATATAAGTGTGAAATGAAGAACTACATTAGGTAAAAAACGCTTAAACATTCGTACAAAATATTTTCCAAATATCTATTTTTTTTACTCAAATTAATTATCAAATTCGGCTTTAGAAAAGTACAATTATTCATTACAGTATTTTTTTTTCTGCACTTTCTACATAACCAAACAAAAAGGAAAAAAAAAACTTTCTTTACATATTTCTCATTTTAAATGCTCTAAAAATTCATTATTTTTACTCATTTCTTTTCTTATTTTACTTGTTTTTGAAAAGGACAATCATGTCATTACAATTTTTTTTCTGTACTTTCTACACAACCAAACAAAAAGGGAAAAAAAAAAACTTTCTTTACTTATTTCTCTCTCACTTTAAATGCTCTAAAAATTCATTATTTTTACTCATTTCTTTTCTTCTTATTTTTGAAAAGGACAATCATGTCATTACAATTTTTTTTTTCTGTACTTTCTACACAACCAAACAAAAAGGGAAAAAAATTACTTTCTTTACTTATTTCTTTCTCATTTTAAATGCTCTAAAAATCATTATTTTACTCATATGTCTTTTCTTATTCTACTTATTTTACTTACACTTTTTTTTTCTTTTCTAACCAAACATGTACCATTATTAAACAATAGTTTTGAAATTATTTGACTCATACATCCAATGAAAAAGATAAGGTGAAAATCCTTGACGGCCACAGGATTTTGTTTCAAAATGTTATCCCTTTGGCAAATTGAACAAGAGAGAAATTACTAATAAAATTGCCACAAATTGCTCCTGCTAGATCCAACATGCAATAACTTTCTCATTTAAAAGTCCAAACTAGATAATTATATTAAAAAAGTTTAGTCCAAATTCTACTCATACTAGTGAAATGACAGTGAAATAAAAAACCAAGATGGTAAAGTAAAAATATAAATTCTCAAGTGGCATCGATGCTTTAACAGATGAAACAAAACCTAAACTACAGATCCACATGCAGATATTTATATTGAAGCAAAAAAAAAAAAAATGGATTACAAGCAACAGAAAATTTAAGCATTGGCACTTATTTAATAACATTACTACATAAACATGTCATTAAGTCTCGAAGAACACCATTTAGATGAATTATAGAATGTTAGGATGGAGGATGTTAATTATGAAATTCTTCAAAACATGTCTTATTGGAATATTAAGAAGAGCATATCTAGTATATTTTATGCTGCATGACACCTATTATTACAGCCTGTTCTTGTAGGCCCCAAGATCTCTACATAAGCATCATATTTCTGACAATCATGAATTAAACTAAATTGTGAATTAATTCAGTTCATCCATCCATGCATGAACTCACTAGCATTTTGGGCTGAGGTTCCTGCAGCACCTCCTGCTTCATTTAACCCTGAAGAATCATAGCTGCAGAAAAGAAAAAAAAACAGTGTTTAACTTCAAACACATGTATAATCTGTTTCTCATTTCATTCAGCGAGGGAGAAGAACATTACCCAATCCTCAATGTACTGTTGCAATGTGCTGTGTCGTAATATCCCTCTGATGGATGAGGGTGGCCATCGTAGGGTGCAGTTTGCTCCCTAGCTTCCCATGTTGGTTGAAGGGCTACATTGATTTCCTCCAACTGTGAAACATGAAACATCAACATGAATCTTGCACTTTTAATAAATGAGAATATAAACAACACATGAAAATAAAACAAGGTTGTTGTAGAATTTAATAAGATGAAACTGGAAGCAACTGTGTGATTGAAGCCATGTGTTATGCGTATGCATATAGATTAAGCTTTGGAAGTTGTTGAAAATTTTGCTAGATTATGGTGGTAGGGTTGAGTACTTGGATCCTGCATTTTCTGAAGTCTTCTCATCAAGAGGGAGGAAAAAGTTAGGTAAGACTACTGTGGAAAAAACCAGAAAATGATGCTTAAACTATGTGTACAGCAGTTATTGAATTTCTCATCAGGAAAGTACCAAGGACACCAAAAGCTTTGGCCCAAGCAAATTTATATGGTCTAAAGTGTTAGATCAAAATTTCAAGAATAAAATGCAGTTAATGCATGGATGTTGCTAATCACATCACCATCTTGTTGACATTCAAATCAATGCTTATCACTAATCAAATTAATGTTACATAGTACATTAAAACTCTCTAAAATAGTTACATTAATTATTATTTTGACAGATTTTAATGGTTATATATACATATGTTATATGCATAATACTTTAATTATCATGCAAATTAACTATATATATAGTTAATAACTAAATAAAAGTATAAATTTGTTTAATATTGTCCACAGATACTTAATTTTTTATTCCTTCTTTTTATTTTCCATCTATTAATTTTTCTCTCTATTTCTCTCTTCCATCTACCCATATATACTCAAGAAAGGGGTCCACGTTTAATTCTCTTAAACAATATTGATTTTCTTGATAACTTCTCCAAAAATGAAAAATTTTGAATAGACAATTCAAGAAGCTTTAGCAAAATCAGAGTTATACAGACATAAATAATAGTATAAATATATTTAGAATTGAAAGAGTTTCTCTTTTGGTACCTTGTTCCTCAGGATATTGTTAGTTTCCAGCAGCATCTCTTCCTGCGCGCCCACAAAAACAGAGTTGGTAGCAGACTATGAATAAATGATAATCATTTAAGGATGATAGAGAAAAACCTCAAACGAAGTGTTACCTTTCTATGTAAATCAGAGAGTTGATCAAGCATCTGCTGTGTCTGCAGAAAGGTAACAGTTGCATAAGTATCATAATAATAAATATAATTTAAAATCTTAAATTATGATGTCAAGTGTTTGTATAAACACTGTATGTTGTGCTTGGAATATTTCTTCTGAGATTATCACACAATATTTTGCTAGAGTACAAAAGTGATTCGAAAAAGTTGATAAATTTTTTTACCTGTAAAACTTTCTATCCATGCTTAATTTTATGTTGTTAATGAGGTACTAAAAATATTTAAGACTTCATTAATTATAGAAGTATTAATTTGTACAGGACATTTGGATCAGCTTACTATGAATTAATGTATAATTTTAAGGAAAGAAAATATTTTTTTAAAATAAATCTTACTAAAATTTTGAGATTAGTCACCATTCTCAATATTTAGATGAAGATAGTTTGATATTTTATTTTATGGCTGAGTTAAGGCAATTATAAAATCGTTTGTATATGAGCTTTACAAGAAATTTTGGTAGAAAAATGTGAAAAAAGTGACTTTTTTCGCGTGAATTAAAATTAATTTATACACTAATTAAAAATAAAAACTTCAAGAAGCTATATAACAGAACTTCTACATATTAATTCATAACTAAATTAAAGTAACTATAGAGATATCAATTTTAATTTATTTTTTCTTATTTTTCTTTTGTAAAAGTCCATGTGAGAAAACTTTTTCTAAACAAAATTAATTTAATAATTTATTAACTCAATGCAATCCATAGTCATACTCATTGTTCTTTGTTTATTTTTATTTTTTTAAATAACCATACCAATAACATAGTCAACATCTATTTACAATATATAAAAAAAATCAGAAATCATTAGTATCCGAAAAATAAATTTAAAGTGATCACTCTGTCGTTTTACTTCTTTATATTTTAAACTAACCATTCTAATGAATTAGCCATTTTTTATCATTAGATTAAAAACTATATTATTAACTAAACAGTAATTTTTAAAACCTTTTTTCCTAAATAATTTGATCTACTCTTGTGTGAGCAATCTCTTATTAACACATTGCAGTCTGCAAATTGTCCACAATCACAGGAATGTACAATTATAAATCCTGAACTTAATTAGAACACCCTTTTATTTCCCTTTTGTTATTATAAAACAAACATTTGGATATGAATTTTCTATTCTAATTTCCAAATGTTAATATATGACCATGTGAGATGTTAATATGATGAACTCATACATAATTTACAAGAGACACATATTAATAATGAAAACAGTTACAAAAACAAATTATGTTGGATTTAAATATATTATAATTTGAGAGAGTGATGATCAGAATCTAACAGCAGTAATAAATTTTTAAAAGAAAAGAAAAGAAAATGAGGCCAACTGGCACATGAAACATCTAATCTGGAGACAAGACTAAGACAATTTATGGTGTGAATTTTTAGAACCAAACATGTCATATCAAACAGTTGAAGTCTGGCAACGATTTACACCTCTACTGTTAGCTAATTTTGGTGTACTATGTACACCAAACAACGTAAATTCTGAGGTTGATATCATATTTATAATAAATTAAACTTGGGGTTACACATATGCCAGACTCATACGGATGCTAAAACTGTTTAACAGTAACAGTACACAAACATCACAGATAAGTACAGTTTCCACGATCCATGCAATGGAAGATCCACCCCACAAACAAAGACAAACACACCTTTGATTACAACATTGGTTACCCTTTGGAACAGTTCAAACAGTGTAGGGCACACAAGTATTTACTGTTCAAATTTTTTATTTCTCTCTTCTGAATCAAAAATAATTGGAGACCCCCTCTGCGAGCCAAAGAGGACAAAAATAATTGTCTGTGTGGGAGTAGAATTTCTGATGGTACTTTTGAGTTGTATTATTTATACGATAATGTTTTCTTCCTTTTATCTTTGTTCACTTATCACATCCTATTTCTTTCTCTTCTCTCTCATATTTTCTCATTACTGTGCAAATGACATTATTATATACGTCTATTTTTACAATAGAGAATGGATAAAATAGCAAAAAGTTAACCTTCTATGCAAAGGTCATAAACCAAGCCATACTGAAGTATTATGACTGTATTTTCTTTCTGAACTGTAACACTTATATTCATTTAAATAAGTCACTACAAACTAATAACTTTCATATCACTTGTTCTTCTGTAGAAAACATGAAAGAGATCTGATATCAGGAAACAAATTACTTATTTTCACTTAATATAAGAATTCCAACTCACACTTAAATTTCTAGTATCATAATTCATAATATGATATGACACAAACTTAACTCTATAAGTATTATATTATAGAGATGAGAACAATTATGTTTAGTGATGATAGTGTAAAGAGGATGGTTTTAATTTTAATTTAAAAAAAACCATATTTAGAATTTATTTTAGCCTCCAATCCCCCTTTTAAAATATTAATATTTTAAATCAACATTAATTACTAATCATAAAAATAACATATGAATTGTGTATATGTTTAAAAATATTTATGTATTACAAATTTAAATTTTATCTAATCAAAATCAGGCAGAACATTTTTAAAATATGCATTTTGGATTCTTGCTTATAATTTTTCTTTAAGTCCTTATGAAATTCAATTCAAAATCCTTTATCTACTAATATATTATTAAACTTTATGAAGAATGAATTGTCAAGATTACTAATACCTAGTCAATTTCATATTTTAGAGAGTCAAAATTCCTTAGCTGTAAGGGACAAGTTTTATTGATGTCTAGTATATATAGTTTTAGTGAAGGGTTAAATGTAAAGTACTCTTTATATTAAAAAACAATTCAAATTTCAAATATATGCAGTTGATGAAAATTTAGGAGAATATTATACATAAAGCTCATTTATTCTGTGGGTTATTCGAGATTGAAACATTCAATATCAATGAATTTATAACTTTATTTATAAGAAAATAAGATATTATTTATACCAAAACATAGTTTGTGAGTTTTTTTTTATTATTTATATATTATTTATTTTGTTCATTCTAAGTTAGAGATGTCAAAATAGGTTTCAACCCGTGAGCAAATCCGGCTCACCACGGGTTCGAGCCAAGTTGGATTAAGAAAAATTTAACTTTTTCAAAAGTGGGTTGAACTCAACCCGTCTCACTTAACCCACGGGTTAAACGGGTTCGAGCCGGGTTGAAGGTGGGTTGACCCACTTAACCCACCAACATTTTTTTAATTTTTTTAATTTTTTTAATAATTATTTACTACTCCTATTATATTTGTTCTCAATTTCATATTTTTAAATGCTAGAATGTTGCTTAATTATATTTGAATAGTTTGAATGTTTAATTAATTTGATTGTCAAGTTATATATATGTTGATACTTTAATCTTTAACTATAACCTTGAGAGTAAATTTCTCAAGTAACCGTTTTATAAATAATTTTTTCTAAATTAGCATGAAAAAAATGTGAGAAATTGAACTAATATTTAAATTTGTAACTTTTTCTTCTTTAAAGTTAAAAAATGAAGACAGCATATTTAAAGCTTTATATTTACAAGAAGTAAAAATTAAATCAATGTGACATCTGACATCCCTTGGGCGTGTAAGTAATTTTATTGTTTGATAATCGTTCATTATATGACTTATAGGGTTAATATAATTAAACTTTTTCTCTTATAACGTTTTTTTTTTTTTTTTGTGTTTTTAAATTAAGCTGGTTAAACTGTCACACGTATGAAAAGATTGAAAATTACAAGAGAAGGTGGACTATTTATTATGCTCATATTGAGTATTAATAAAAATAGGAACTAAATGCAACACTAATAAGAGTTAATTGTTTTTAAAATCAGTAATAGTAAGAATTAACTAGTATTAGATAAGATTACTCGGTGAGAATATTAATGTGACTGAAACTTAGAGAGTATTATTTGAATGTATTATGTGATATATTTAAATTTTGACATATCAGAGTAATTTGTAACAACCAATCTTATGAATTATGACTTATCTTTTTTTATCTTTTTCGAGTGTAATATTTATATAATTTTTCAAACTAAATATCAAAACAATTATGACTTATCTTTTTTATCTTTTTTCGAGTGTAATATTTATATAATTTTTCAAACTAAATATCAAAACAATTATGTTTTCGTTTTCACTATAAAAGAACATATATTATGATAACATTGAAAATCTCGATTTATTTAGCTCTTATAAAATTCAAGAAAATATATGTATTCATGTCAATGATCAAAGTCTATTTTGAGATGGGATTGTATCAACTAAAAATGAACATTTTGTTTCTGTTCTCGTAATGGAAAACATATTTTATAGTAACATTACAAACTCAATTTATTTATCTCTTATGACTTGGGAGAAGCTTGAGAAAATTGAAGTTATTGATTAATTTCTATATTTTAAGATGGAGTTGTATAAACTAAAAATAGAGATGCAAAGAATCTCTATATACTTCATTATTATTTTTCAAACCTTTATCCTAAACATTGTTACTAGGTAAGTAAGACAAGGTTGAAGTTGATGAAATGATCACTACTTAATATAAAGTAAGATAATTAGGAAGAGTCACTAAAAGGGAACAAAGATGCAATAAAAAAAATGATTGCAACCACGTCGAATGAGACATGATATGAAGTGCCACTAAAAGAGTACAAAGATGCAATAAAAAGATGATTGTAACCGCATGGAATGAAACATGAGATTAATCTAAATAATGATTGACACTAATTCTAATATAAATTTTAAGATAATAAATTTGTAACTCTTTTTTTTTATAATGTTTCATCATTCTTATTTTTATCTAATGTGAGATTTAGACTCATATTTGAATTTTGAACAATCTCTTCTTCAAAAATGAGTTTATTATGCATTAACAAATTGGTGTGATGAGAAAACTTGTGACAAGTTCCAAACTAATTAATGTTGTAAAACTTAGAGGATTTGTATTTCAAAATTATTGAGGGTTGCTAGATGACGATAGATAATGAATTATATGTTACTTTGACAGACGTTTGAAGAAATCAAACAAAGTTTCCAACATATTGACTTATGAATGAAGAATATGATAAGATATATTATACTAATGATAAATTAGTTGAACAGAGTGAGGTGCAAAATTTGCATACCTTGTTAGACCTGATCTGCTTGAGGGAAGAGTCGAGCTGACGTTCAAGCTGTTCAAGCTCCTTAACATCTAAGTGCTCCAATTCTTCACCAAGCAGGTTTCTACAGAGTTATGCAACCAATTAATATATATCCTAATACCATTCATAACTATATCTAGGATTTAAATGTATTAGCTTCAAACTTCAACCATTTCTGTTTCCAGTTGCTTTTTCTCATATCACTTTTCATAATGAAAAGGTCAAAAAATTTATTATGAACATTTTTTGGATGAAATAAAGGTTTAGATAAGCTAATAATTAAAGAAATTAAATAAAAATTTATGAAAGAATATTTAAAAAGGTTTAATTAAGTTTCAAGTCTTTTATATATATATTTAATTGAATTTCTAATAAATATTTTTTTATCTATTTTAGTATTCAAAATTTTTATATTATTTTATTGAGTTTTTCTCATTTAATTTTTTTCTTATTAATTGAGTGACATGACTGATTTGTTATTCAGTCGTCACTCTCTTTTGTATTTTAACTTAAAAAATATGAGATTTTTTTATTAATATAAAATAATATTGTAGTTAATATAAAATAATAAATATATTTAATTATTTTAATAATTAATGACAGAAACTTAATTAAAAAAATTTAGAAATTGAGTACCAAAAAATTTAGTAGACTTAATTAAAAATACACAAGTTGATGAGAGACTTAAAATTAATTAAGCCCTTCATAAATTAGCTTAAACATAAACTAATTTAATTAAATTTTTTTTTTTTGTTTTTTCTCTTCGAAGTTCTACTTATGTAAAAGTTCATCCAAGAAGATAATGGTTTAAAGTCATTTTACATTTTCTCTTAAACTAAAGCAATTCTCTTGTAATTATTAATAATTAAAAAACAAATATAAAACTAAGTCAAGAAGATAAAATCTTTGAAGAATTTTGATAAAGAAAACAATTACCAACAACTTATTAAATATTTGCTTCTGTTATTCTCAAATTAAAGTCAAATTTTATTTCATTGAAATATACAAGAAAAAAAGCATTTAAGGTCGACTTCACTTATGAAAGAAAACTAATTCTAACTTATTTAATATAAAGAAAGCTTTTAGTTCAACAGAAGGAGAAAATACTTTTAATGATCCATTCACATTTAAAAATATTATATTCTCAATCTTAACTTTTTGACTTGCAAAAAAGAAAAACAAAAAGTTATAACATTTTATTATTTTCAGTTAATTTTTTTTGTCTTGTATCAAATGCACCAAACCAAAACCTAAAGCATCTGTAAAATGTACTAAGTTTTATCCTTTCAATAATTGCACTACACCATTCTACCTTTGTGTTTGCTGTAGTGCCTCCACTTTGGATTTTAGCTTCAGGTACTCTTGGTAGCGCCTCTGCACAACCCAATGCTCATTCATCTTAGCCTTTCACACATTGCATTTACTTGCAGATGCATAATTCACATACACACTCACAAAAAACATCACTTTAAAGTTGAAAAGCAAGGAAAAAAAGCTATTTTGTCAAACCCTTTTTCCTATTCTTGTTACATTTTCTACCTTCACTATTCATCAAACACTTGTTCAAGTCAAATCAAGAAATATGAACCTGTGTCTCTATTTCAGGTTGGTGGTGTAATTCCAAGGCTCCATAGCTGCATCTGTGATACCGTTCCAGTGTCTTGGCCATGCTGAAACAAATAGTCACCATATGAATACATAAATATTTCACCTCAAGAACATGGAAATGCATGCATATAACATAGGCAATGAAATGAATATGAAGAAAACAAATTCTCTCTTGTAAAAAAATTTGATTCACCTTGTTGTTCAGACAATCAACAATATAATTTATAAGCTCACAAGTTTTTAACCGTTATACTCAAAATATACCAAACAAATATAGAAAAATAACTATAAACGGCTAATACATTAACTACCTATCTCAACGACTAATACATTAATTACTCATAAAACTGTTAATTCATTTTTTAAGTTTATCCAAAACTCAACATAATCTTCAATTTACTGTGTATCATGAAAATGTATTTTGTCAATTTCTGCTCTGAATAACCACATATTTCCAAAATAACATAATTATGATGAGGAAGATCATAATAAGTGATTAATATGTTACTTATCTATTACACTATTGAGAGTTTGAAACTAAACTGAACCTTCTCAACTGAGTCTGTGAACTTACTTGAAAGTAGATGTTAGGATGAAGTGAGTACAAAAGCAAGAAGGGATATGCTGTTATACTGCAATTTTAACAACCTTAAAGTTTTTTGTAATATATGTATGTATCCATTAATTCTCTTATATTATTTCCATTGAGTCAATTCTTAATGAATTTGAAAGATGAAGCAGAGTTAAAATTTTCACATCCTTCCCCAATGAAGTGTGAATCTTAGTGATTTTTCCTTTGCTATAAGGAAATCAAATATTTGATGAGAGTCAAGGTACTTATAAGATGGCTCCACTCAAACTACCATCTCCAAGCCCCATAAAAGTGAACAGAATTTACCCAAAACCTATGAGCCTACTTTATGATATTATTTATATTGCACCCTTTCTCAACTAAATTGATTTTTAAAATAATAAAGTATTATAGTATTATTAATTTTTGATAGATTACATAATGCATGTATGTTATTAATTGTTAGGCTTAACTATTTTTTGTTATTTCATTTCTTAAGTTATATATAAATATAAATATATATATATATATATATATATATATATATATAATTTATGTCTATGAACAAACTTTATGTATAATAAATAAATGCTTTTATTTTTAATTTTATTCTTATGTTTTCTTGTTATTTAATATAAATATAACTAGATGTAATATAAGAATGTGGGTTGGTTATATTATTTCTTGAAATATTATTGTCGGCTTACATATATTATGTGTTGATGTTATAAAACTGGGTTCGGATCTCTAACAAAATATAATTAAAAGAAAATTTCATTAAAAATAAATTGAACAAGATTTTCAACCTATATTAATGATTTAAGAATTAGTAGTACTAAAAATCAATCTCCTCGATCATGTATACTTTTAGAACAAGATTTTTGCACCTTATAAAAGTAAGAAAACAGCTAGTTATAAACTGTTGAATATATAATAGTAATAGTATTATAACACAAAGAATGTAATTATTAGTATGATTGGTTTGACATTTAGAAATTCGATCTACGAATTTTAATATTAAGAAAGGTTATTCAAAGTAGAGGAAAATTTTGCTAACCTTTTTTCTGTCTGCAATGGAAGTCTTAATTAGAATAAACACTTATTTCTCTTATGTTTTTTAAATATTAAAATTTATATTTTTCATATTTTTAAACAAACGCTCATCTCCTTCCTCTCCTTCATGGAAATTCACCTTATCATGTTTTTATGAAAGTGATACTTATCTTATTTTATTCATAATTTTTTTTAAGTAAAAGATCTTTAATTTTTATACTTTAAAACTTAATTTTATTTTAATAATTTTGGTCATTTTTATACTTTTAAGAAAAAATAACAGTACCGAGTGTTCATTCATTAAAAATATAAAAGAGGTGAATGTCATTTATTAGAAATTAAAGAAAAATGAATATTTATTTAAAAATTAAATGAAATTTAAAAGTCATTATTAAAACATAAGAATTTTCTTATTTTAAAATTAAAGAAAATGAGTATCATATCTAAAGAAAGATAAGTGTAATTTTCTTATATTCAACACCTCTTGCAAACTACTCAAGTCTATCACATTAGCTTACTATTCTAAGTTTCTTGCTTATATAATTTTGATAACCTAAGCATATTCTCATGAAATAAAATAAGTAAAAACCAATCTACAGATATGCATGATCAGGAATCCTCTTTAATACTACAGTTTAATGGATGACAGTGAAGATATATAGCATTATAGAACAGTGGGCATGCACAAAATGAACACAGGATTAATTGTCTAATGATTATTATTATTATTATCCTATCCACAGTAATTATCAAAGTACAAAGTACAAAATTTATATCATGCAGCAAAATCTACAATACTCTTTAATCTTTATGTGATTCACATCTAGAGATAACAGTAAGTCAGTAAAGAAGCCTACTTAACAGTAAAGAAGCCAATCTAACCTAAAAGAAAAGGTACTTGATAGCACTTCTAAAGTGAAATATGTACGTACAATGATTATATATATATATTTATTCTTAGCAGAAAATCAGATTAGAATTTATTTATTTCATTTTATATTTAAAGTGTGGATTGTACCAAATTTCTATCTTTTACATTGAATGCAAATGTATGATTTGATTTCTTTTCTTTTGATGTGTTCTGACATATGGGTGAATGTCTAATCAGAATCAAGTATACAACAACAAAGAGAATCTTGGGGTTGTAAATATAGTTACCAAAAGATCTAGAATGTTAGTGTTTCTTTTCCTTACACACGATGATTTAAGGGTCCTATAATGAAGATTGGACGTCATAACATCACATTTTCATTGCTGTACCATAGTTGTAAACCAGAGAACACCAGCATATTATTCATATCAGTAAAATATGTTTGAATTTGTTGAAGTTGATCTCAAATTCAAGTTTGACAAGTAGAAAAGCAAAAGTAAGAAAAGCATTATTAAATATGATTAAGAAATTTTTAATAAAAATTAGTCATTAACAAAACTGATCAGTGTTTTTTCATGCTGGGTAACTGGTTTGTTTGTTTGTTTAAAGTGTAAGAAACAAAGAACTTTACACACCTATCAAGGCAAAAACACTTTCTCCATTCCAATTTGCAGGAAGGTGAAAATTCCTTCCTTTTTGTTTAACTAACATGAGGTTTACATTCCAAAACCTCACAACTCAACCAAACAATTCGTTAAAATTATTGCATGATATGATATTCATGACTATTTTTCAAAGGGCTGTTTCTGTTGAATGAGAATATATCTACCAAAAATTAAAATGCATGGATGATTATAAAAAAAAAAATTGTTTTTTTAGAAAAATGAAGATGTTTAAGGACTAAAGTCTATACCACTTGGTCATAAAGTTATGAACCATCCATTTCAAAAGGGAAATGAATCTCATGCGGTTTCAGAAAGAACTTAGTGCAGTTACTGATAATTTCACTGTTCATGAGAGTATATCTTCACTTGTTGAATTATCAAATATTAAAATTATAACGAGTGGCTGAGATTTTATGTATTTCTCGAAAACTGTAGAGGATCGTAATCCAAAAGGCAAGTACTTAAAAATTCATGAATAGTTTATGTCAACTCAGCAAGAAAATTTTGCAGCTGCAAAACAGACCACAGAGATTTCCCCTCTTTAATTTTGATCAGAACTCGTTAAGAGGAGAAAGTTCCACTGCAAACGGGATAAATATTTACAAAACATTATGAGGAAAAGGAAATTATAATCGTTGAATATTATTATACACCAAAACCATTTCCACAGCTTAGATTTTGAATAAAACAGAAGAAAAAGAGATGTTTTAGACCAGTACATGTATGAAAGAAGAACTGATATAATTATTGTTAATCACCAATAAATTAAAATTTAACCACGATGAAGAAATAATTAGAGAAGAATCATTATGTATGAACTCGAATCGTCATGCTAAAATTTTGAATCAAAAAGATCTAGAAGACTGTAGCTGCTTTCCAATAAAAACCTCTACCAAAAAGCATGAATCTAAGACTGTAAAAGAAAAGAGAGGAAAATTGTAAGGAAGATGAAAACAAACTTTAAGAGAAACACAATACCATAAACAAACAACACATCCTTGATGAAGCCCTACAAATCAGAGACAGGAAACCGAAGACAAAGGAAAGCAACAAACATCAAAAAAATCATGAAACACAAACCCCTAAAGAAAAACCACATAATCAGCAGAAAGATGTGAACTTTAAGCAGTCCAGAAACCAGGGAGGGAAAATCAAGACACCCAGAAAAGAAAAGAGCCTCAGAAGTTGAAGAAAACCAGAAAAAGCACAAAATCTGAGTGACAGAAAGAAAAAAGGTTGATGGGGTTTGGGTACCTAGGGCCACTGCAGAACTCATAGAGCTTGCCACGGTTGGAGAAGATAATGAGGGCAACCTCAGCATCACAGAGGACAGAGAGTTCATAAGCCTTCTTGAGCAACCCATTTCTCCTCTTTGCAAATGTCACTTGACGGTTTATCTTGTTCTCAATCCTCTTCAGCTCCACCTTTCCCCTACCCATATTATTGTTGCAAATTTCCTTATATCTCTTTCCACAAATAAAACTAAACTTGCTTTTTCAGAATAGCAGATGGAAAAGCAGCATAATTCTAGATTAGATATTTTTTTCCAGCTATTTTCTGCAAATTTTCCCTTCCACCTCTTGTTTGTGTGTATATATAAGCTAGCTTATCACATGATATGCTATGATCTGTCGCTCAGTTTTAGTAGGTATGGTATACCTATGATGGATGATGCGTAATGGAAGATGAGAATATGAGCCCTTTTGTAAAGCAAAAACAAGTAGAACTAGAAAGTAACCACACCATTCATTACATCTCACTTCAATTCCTAGATCTCACATCTATTGCCACTGTAACTAGGTACACTTCTCCACATTTTCACCATAAAAAAACACTTTCATTTTCATATATCTATGTAAATGTCATCATATTTTTTCCTTTGAAACTTCACTCCATTTTCAATAGTTTCTATAGTTATAAAATAATATAGAAAGAAAAAAATGCTGTCATAATGTAATGTCTAATGTAGAAGTAGAAGTACACTACGCCTGTTTTCTATGGTGTAGTGGCGTGCAAGTCTTGGATTTTATACCAAAAATGAATGATAGTAAACTCATGATGACAGAATCATAATTTTGAAAAGGAAATGTGTCACAAGTTAAACATTTTATTTTCGTAAATACAATTAATGTAACTTATTAACATGTAATTTTATTCTGTAAATTAATTTGGCTGCTTTATTTTAATGCCATTTATGCAGCTACACCATAATGAAAGGGTGAAAAATTACCTCACTGATATGACATGTTGGTTGTTATAGTATTTACTATTTACCTCAGTAGGTCAACTATTGTAATATGTTTTTAGCATGGGATTTCGATTTTGATTATGGGTGAATTGAAAACGTTTATTTTAATTGGATTTATATATATATGCTATACCTTCCTGCTGTGAAAAGTCAAATGGAAAACCAGAAAGATTTTAAAGTGGACTTCAAATCAAGGTATGGAAGCTGACATAATACACTTTGACCAATGAACAAGACCCTAATGGACACGCAAATTTTAAACCAACCATATGAAAAACTCGTCCAGATATATTTTATCATATTATATATTAAATTTTTAAATATACCCAAATACGATGTTTAGAATATGGTCCCATAAAAAAATAGTACGTTTGTATATATATTTTTTTATAATACTTATAGAAAAGAAAAACTAATAATAAAAAAGGACGAGATTATTTAATGGTTAGAATTTATTTATGCACTAGTTATTGGTAAGAAGTATTTATTATTACCTTTGAATTTATGTTTTGGGTAACCACGATATTTGGTTACCTTTGAAGTTATTGGTCAGTAATATACTACTCTTTGTCACAGAACCTTGGCATAAGTATATATCTATAATATAAATTATTTATTTCTTAAATATCTAAATGGATTTGAGTCCTTTTTTACTAGTTCAAAAATGTGAAAAATGTTTGAACACATATGTCATTCTACTTGTAATATGCATGAAAACCTCTTATTCTGCTTCGCTTGAGGATATGGATTTCCTCATAGTTCCATTCTCAAATAATATATCGCCTACTCTTTGGGGTTGATTGTCTTCTGGCTCTTTCTTTTCTTAAGCTTTTATCATAGACCATAGTGAGTTATTTTCCTTTTCCTTAGAGATTAAGTTTGGACTGAGCTCTTTACATTTTTAGTTTTAGTTATCAAACTCAGTTCAACTTTTTATTTTCCGCTACAACAAGGTTGGCCTTTAAAGAAAAGTCTTGAGACAAGTACTATAGAATGTACCCCAAGTTTAAATGAATTTCCCAATTATCTTCCTCTTGGTTTCTATTTTACACTACAAAATATTGCACCTATAGAATATCACCAACAAAATTGGTATCAAGGCCAGGTTTTTGTAATAAAAAGAATCAAAAATGAAGAATGCTGGCCACAACTACTCAGCATCCAACATTATAATTTATGGCAATGTCTAAATTTTTTTATTTGAAAGAGAAAATTATGATATTTTGTATATAAAAAAGAAAAATTTGTGTACATCCTTGGATGACAATCAAGCCACTATAGCCGCGCTACAACTGTAACACACACAAGGTGAAAAGAAAGAAACTAATTGATACATAGTTCCCATTATCTTATTACTTTTTTTTTTGTGATGAGCTACTTTATTATCTTTTCATGATATATAGGCACATTTCTCCTTGAGCTTGTGTTCGTGTTTTTTATCTACACTTTTGTCCTTGTTAAAATTTAGACATTCAATTTTAATATATCCTTGTTTTCCACAATTGTAATAAGTAAAATTAGAAGTAGTAGTAGATTTATTTCATTTAGAATTGTACCTCATTTGATTACCTTTATTCCATATTCTTTTGAGAAACTTTCCAAAACTAGAAGATTTAAGTTCTTATTGTCACTTATTTCAACCACTTCTTTATTTGAATCATAATTCTTCTTAGTGCTTCATTTCAATGCAATGTTTCTCAGCTTTTTATCACCATTCTCTTACTCATTCAACCGATTCATCTATATTGCATGCCCTCTAAGCTTTCCAAAATAAGAGGGAGTGGTCATGGTTTATAAATCCTTAGATTATGAGATAGTTGTGACTTTAGGTAGTCAACTTCAATCAAGGCACTTCGAGACTTTGATGTTCAACTCTTCTTTGTTAAATTCCTTTCCTAAGTCAATGAGACTGTTCACTGTGTGTATAAACCTCTTTTGAACTTCATATATGGTTTCTCCTTGCTGCATTTTGAACATCTCATATTCCTGTATCAATGCATGTTTCCTTACTCTCTTCACATCATTTGTTCCTTCATGTGTGACATCAAGCACATCCCATATATCCTTTCCACAACTACATTGAGAAACTCTAAAACTCTCATCCATGTTCAAAGCAAATGTCAAGATGTTTTTGACAACATAACCATATTCCTTCTTATTTTCTTTTTTTGTTCAGAGATTCCAAGGCTTATTTACATGCTCACATTAACAACATGCTTAGGAATGAATGGACCATGCATGATTGAATTCAAAATCCCTTGTATAGAAGCACCTTCTGTAAAGTGAAGCTTGTTTTCAGACATTTTGAAAAGATTTTAGGATCAAACTTGAATGATTTTTAAGAACTCGCTTTTGATACCAATTATAAGTAAAATAAGTTGTTTCTAGGCTAAGAATGGGGGATGTAACATCCCTAAGGAATATTACTGATATTAAATATAAAAAAATTCGAAATACAATAAATACTGCATTGAATATAAACTATTTCCCAAAACAAGAAAAATTTAAAACTTTAAAATATAATAAGCTATAAAACCAGGAATCCATAATTTCATAAAACTGAAATAAAAGTCAATGGCTCCCGCCAAGTTTACATGATATTCTCAAAGCTAAAATGATAAAACAAAGAATATATGTATGTACAAAAACATCCCCTGCTAGCCCTCGCTCCGAGTCTAAGCATCTCTTGACCCACCTGTCTAAGAATTCCCATCACCACTCTCAGTTTCTCTGCATGTACATCCCGACTTTCGGAGTATATCAATATGTCGTCAATGAACACGACAACAAACTGATCTAGGTACGGTCGGAATATCCTGTTCATGTAGTCCATGAAAATAGCAGGAGCATTTGTCACCCCGAACGACATCACTACATACTCGTAATGCCCATAGCGTGATCTGAACGCCGTCTTTTGTACATCCTCTGGTTTGACTAAGATCTGATGATATCCAGATCTCAAGTCAATCTTAGAGAACATTGCGGCTCCCCTCAGCTGATCCAACAGATCATCTATCCTCGACAGTGGACACTTATTCTTTATGGTCAACTTATTCAACTGACGGTAATCCACACATAACCTTGAACTGCCGCCCTTTTTCTTTATTAGAAGTACCGATGCTCCCCAGGGTGACGCGCTTGGCTGGATGAACTTCTTCTCAAGCAAATCTTCAATTTGCTTCTTCAACTCAGCCAACTCCGCTGGTGCCATTCTATAGGGCGCCATGGACACTGGGCCAGCTCCAGGGATGAGATCAATGGAGAAATCCACATCTCTACTCTGTGGCAACTCGGGTATTTCATTTGGAAACACGTCGGCATACTCCTCCACGACTGAAATCACAATGATCTTCTCGGCGATACTATTCTTCTCTGCATGAGCCACTATCATAAAGCAGGTGGCTCCGGCTTCTACTTCGTTTATCACCCTCTGAGCCGAGATTAGTTCCAATCCTTCATGTTCTGGGAATACCAAACTCTGCCGTCCACAATCAATTATGACGTGATTGTTAGACAGCCAGTCCATCCCCAAGATTACATCCAGTCCCTCCAAAGGCAAACACACCAAGTTCACCTTGAATCTGCGACCTACCACTTCTATTGAACACCCAACACAGACTGAACTGGTAGCCACTTGACCTGAGGAGGAAGTTGAGACAAGCAACTCACATCCCAAATCGCGTGTCACCAAATTCAATCTCCCCACACACACATTAGAAATAAAGGAATGGGTTTCCCCGGAATCAAATAACACAAGTACTACTTTACCAAACAACACACAAGGTTCAAGAATAAGATTACCCGACTGTGTAGCCTCGGTGGTGGTCAGGGCAAAGACTCTGCCCGCTGCCATAGCTCGCTCTGCTGGTGATGATGCTGGTTTCTTCGTGCCAAGACTCTTCTTCTCTGGGCAATTATTGGCGAAGTGTCTTGGTTTGTCGCATATAAAACACTTGCGATGGTCGCCTGACCCTCCTACTCCGCCTGCCAACTGTGGACAATTCCTCTTCAGGTGGGGTCCGCCACACTGGTAGCAAGTGGGACCCTGAGATGTCTGAGGTCGGTTGTACGGCTTTTTCATCTCCCTACTGCAATACTAGGAAACCAGCCTCCCTGTCCTGTCTCGCCGTATCTGGAAAGTACTTCTCCAGGAAACGAGTTCTAAAGTTGGCCCAAGACACTGACTCTGCACTATTCTCCATCTGTTGTTGCATGCCTGCCCACCAGTATTTAGCATCCCCATTCTGCAGGTAAGCAGCGAACAACAGTTTCTATTCATCTTCGTAGTTCATCACTTTGAAGATTTTCTCACACTTGCGGAGCCATGCATCCGCTTCATCGGGAGAGGCCTTGCCAGTGAACTCAGCTGGCTTGTGGCGCAAGAAGTCCTCCACAGTCGGCACCCTGATTGGTGCAATCGTCGTCCTAGGCTGCGCTGCTACGGGTGGCTGCATCGCATCCACCATCCGGTGAATCGCCTCAGCGATGTCATCAGCACCACTACTCTTCCTCCTCCTGTTAGCAGCCATAGCCTGGATACACCACATTACAATTGTTAAAAATCAGTCGCTTAGTCAAACAAAACCACACATTTTTTTCACATTTAACACAACATGCCACAAACAAACACATCGATAAGCTCACTCCCCACTAGCCCCAAAATATTTTAAAAATATTTTCAAAACTTTTGCTCTGATACTAATTGTAACATCCCTAAGGAATATTACTGATATTAAATAATAAAAAAATTCAAAATACAATAAATACCGCATTGAATATAAACTATTTCCCAAAACAAGGGATATTTAAAACTTTAAAATATAATAAGCTATAAAACCAGGAGTCCATAATTTCATAAAACTGAAATAAAAGTCAATGGCTCCCGCCAAGTTTACATGATATTCTCAAAGCTAAAATGATAAAACATAGAATATATATATGTACAAAAACATCCCCTGCTAGCCCTCGCTCCGAGTCTAAGCATCTCCTGACCTACCTGTCACATCATCTGCTCTCGGATATCAAGTTATCCGATCATAGCCACACACACAAAGAAAGGGTGAGCTATGCACAATATATATAAACAAACATGAATATAAATATGTTACCCAACCCAAAATAACATAACTAAATTCTCATACTGTTCAAATCATCCCACCATGACCTCATAGTCCTTCATGAGTCATATGCATGAACTAGATCTTGGGACTCCAATGTGCTTCCACGAAACTAACTCATTCGTGGTCCTACCCTATGATCCTATCTCGCTCATAGTCCTGCGCTACAGATTCCTCGTTTGTAGTAAATCATCCAAGTACTCTCACTTGGACCTTGGCACGCACGCAATCACCATACTATGGACTCCTCGCCCAATAGTAGCCGACGAGAACATAACAGTTCCTTGTCCATTGTGCGCCCGACACATGCAATCACCATACTAAGGACTCCTCGCCCATTAGCAGCCGACGGGAACTCAACCAGTTCCTTGCCCATCATGTGTGCAACCACCAAGCACATCCCAGACCCCTATTGGACTTAGTCCTTCAAGCCCAAACACCACACCACATGCATATACAACCTAACCTTAGTAAAAACAGCCAAAACACACTCACAAGCACATAAAAACATAGTAATTCACATAAACTCGCTTAAGCTAGGGACTTCTCGCCCAAGCTAAGCCCTCAGCCTCGCTTAGGCTAACCCACCTCGCCTGAGCGAGCTTAAAACAGTGACCACACCACGTTATCTCGCTTAGGCGAGATCCTCTCGTCCAAACACACATTTCAAACTCACCTGAGCTAAAAAGGCAAAGAAAGCATAAAACATAACCAAGACATCTCGCTTAGGCGAGACCATCTCGCTTAGGCGAGACCCTGAGTCGCCCAAAACCCACAAAACCCTCGTCTGGACAAGAAGTCGCGCTCAACACGCGCAACTTCATCACTATCTCGCTTAGGCGAACCTCACTCGCCTGAGCGAGTGTCTGTGTCGCCCAACTCCATAACCTTCGCCTGAGCGAGAACTGCGAGAAAGATAAGAACATGAGTCCCTGCATGTCTCGCCTAGGCGAGTCCCACCCGCTTCAGCAAGAATTGCAGGTGCTAAACTGTTTTACGCACACAAGCACTACATCAAAGACCCAAAAACGCTCCAAAAACACACCAATTCAATTTGTCAACGTTACACTCATAGAACAACAAGATACAAATGCCATACATACTCCCATTCTCACTTTTCATACCATAAGAGCATACACAACACAAAATAGCCATCATGAGCACCAATTCACATGAAATTTTCAATACAACAGTACCCAATTACCCCACCCTGAATTTACCCCATAATCAACTCGAATTTCACTGGTAATAAATCATCAATCTCATATAATCAGACCAATAATTTACAACAAGGGTTCAGCTCCCCTGACTTGGAATTAGGGATCAAAAATCGAAAAAATAGAAGCCTTGATTCGCAATCTCCCTCTTGGTCCAGCCCTTGCACACTCACAACTCCACTCACACTCTCAAATTCATGCTTCTCTCTATAGCAGTCCACCACAATGCCCAAAACCCTTCCCTTTACCTAAATTTTGGCTTTTATAGGTGCCTTTAAAATAGGTTTTAAAAATAAAACGGGATTGGCTTTAGTGTGGGCTTAATGGCTATTCAAATCCCTTAGTGAGTGATTTTTCAGCACCATATGGTTTAGGTTTTCTTTACCCCTTCACATTCATACCACAATTAATAGTTAGCAAAAATAAAGCTTATTCTTTACCCATCAAGGTTTGAACCCGTGACCTTCCACTCATAAGGCCAAAGCACAACCACTATGTCAAATCACATTTAGTGAAACCTTCCAATCAAAAACAGTTTACATTATCAATTCCATACTCATACATATTATTAAAAATTAATAATAAAACAACGCATAATTGGCATACATAGGACTTGAACCCAAGTCCTCTCACACAAATCAAGTACTCTCAACCATTTGAGCTAGTACTTTTCCACGTCACACCAACCAACAATTAATGCCATAACAGCTCTTTCTACTCGCATTTATTAATTAATTAATTATTTAATTAACTAATTTCACAGGTCTTACATTACCCACACCTTTAAAAGTTTTCGTCCTCGAAGATAGAACTTATCAACAAAGAGGTGAGGATAGGACTTCCTCATGAGATCTTCCATCTTCCAAGTCATCTCCTGGGTTGCCTCATCCTAGAGAACCTTCACAGTCTGAATCTCCTTCCCTCTGAGTTGTTTGACTTGAGAATCTACAATCCTCACCGGTCCAACTCCAAGAGTTAGGTTCTCACGCACCTGGACATCATCCTGCTCCAGCACATGAGTAAGATCCGTCACGTACTTCCTCAACTGTGATACGTGGAAAACATTGTACAGGTTTGCCAAGTGAGGTGGCAATGCAATCTCGTACGCCACCGATCCAATTCGCCTCGTAATCTGATATGGATCAATGAATTGAGGAGTCAGCTTCCTCGACTTCAATGCTCTCCCAATACTTGTCGTAGGTGTAACCCTAAGGAACACGTGGTCACCAGCCTCAAACTCGAGTGGCCTCCTCCTCTTATCTGCGTAGGACTTCTGCCAACTCTAAGTTGCACGCATCTGATCCTGTATTACCCTTACTTTCTCAGTAGTTTGTTGTAAAAACTCTGGGCCAAGTACCACAAACTCTCCATCCTGCTGCCAACACAAAGGTGTTCGACATCTCCTGCCATACAAGGTCTCGTAAAGTGCCATCCCAATGCTGGAATGGTAGCTGTTATTGTAACTGAACTCCACCAGCGGTAGCACATCACTCCATGTCCCGAGATGATCCAGAACACATGTTCTCAACAAGTCCTCCAGCGACTGTATGGTTCTCTCAGACTGGCCATCCGTTTGAGGATGATATGTTGAGCTCATTCTCAATTGAGTGCCCAAAGTGTTCTGCAACGACTGCTAGAACCTCGAGGTAAATCTCGGATCTCTGTCTGATATGATACTCGCAGGCACACCATGTAATATGACTATTTCCTTGACGTACAGCTCTACCAGTTTATCTGTAGACATCTTCTAATTAATGGGTAGAAAGTGTGCGCACTTCGTCAATCTATCCACTATTATCCATATGGAATCATGGCTCCTCACTGACCTCGGTAGATGTGTAACAAAATCCATGGAAATGTTGTCCCATTTCCACTAAGGAATCTCAAGAGGCTCCAACGTACCACCGGGCCTCTGATGCTCTATTTTCGCTTTCTGACACACTAAACAGAATGCTACATAATCTGCCACATTAGTTTTCATGCCAGTCCACCAGAAGGTCGCCTTTAAGTCTTTGTACATCTTAGTCATACTTGGGTGTATACTAAGATGACTTTTATGCCCTTCATCCAAGAGCAATTTCCTCAATACTCGGCTGCAGGGTACACACACCCTCTCTCAGAATCGCAGGATACCATCTCTACCCATCCTGAAGTCTTTTCTCTTCTCTGTTGGAATTCCTGATCCTTACCATGTTCCACCCGAAACTCATCCAGGAACTCATTAGTGATCCTCAACATGCTGCACCGTATGTGATCTGTCTCCATATGCAATCGCAGATTCATATCTCGCAGCTTCTCGATCAACTCCAACTCTTTAATCATCATGGCCGACACATGAGCTTTCTTTCTGCTCAGAGCGTCTGCTACGACATTAGCCTTACCAGGGTGGTAGAACAAATCAAAGTTGTAGTCCTTTAGGTATTCCATCCAGCGTCTCTGCCTCATATTCAATTCCTTTTGATCAAACAGGTATTTTAAACTCTTGTGATCACTGAATACCTGAAATTGTGCCCCATACAAGTAGTGTCTCCATGTTTTGAGAGCAAAAACCACCGCCGCAAATTCTGAGTCGTGTGTAGGATAGTTTTTCTCATGCACCTTCAGCTGACGAGATGTATAAGCAATAGGTCGTTTCTCCTACATTAACACATAACCTAGACCCTGGTATGAAGCATCACAGTACACCTGAAACGTCTTGGTGGTGTTAGGAATAGCTAATATTGGTGCAGTGGTCAATCTCTTCTTCATATCCTCAAAAAAGATCTCACACTCGTCTGTCCAAGAGAAAGGCTGGTACTTTCTATTGAGTTGAGTCAAGGGACTCACCATCTTAGAGAACCCCTCCACAAACTGTTTGTAATAACCTGTCAAACCCAAGAAAATCCTCACCTCAGTCACAGTCTGTGGCCTTTCCCACTTCACCACTGTTTCAATCTTCTCTGGGTCCACTGCTATACCTTGGGCTGAGATCACATAGCCAAAGAACTGTACCCCATCCAGCCAAAACTCACACTTTGACAGCTTCCCATACATTTTATGCTCTCTAAGAATTCCCAGCACCACTCTCAGATGCTCTGCATGTACATCCCGACTTTCAGAGTATATCAATATGTCGTTAATGAACACGACAACAAATTGATCTAGGTACGGTCGGAATATCCTGTTCATGTAGTCCATGAAAATAGCAAGAGCATTTGTCACCCCGAACGACATCACTACATACTCGTAATGCCCGTAGCGTGATCTGAACGTCATCTTCTGTACATCCTCTGGTTTGACTAAGATCTGATGATATCCAGAGCTCAATTCAATCTTAGAGAACATTGTGGCTCCCCTTAACTGATGCAACAGATCATCTATCCTCGGCAGTGGATACTTATTCTTTATTGTCAGCTTATTTAACTAACGGTAATCCACTCATAACCTTGAACTGCCGCCCTTTTTCTTTACTAGAAGTATCGGTGCTCCCTAGCGTGACGCGCTTGGCCGGATGAACTTCTTCTCAAGCAAATCTTTAATTTGCTTCTTCAACTCAGCCAACTCCGCTGGTGCCATTCTATAGGGCGCCATGGACACTAGGCCAGCTCTAGGGATGAGATCAATGGAGAAATCCACATCCCTACTCGTGGCAACTCGGGTATTTCATCTGGAAACACGTCGGCATACTCCTCCACGACTAGAATCACACTGATCTTCTCGGCGGTACTATTCTTCTCTACATGAGCCACTATCACAAAGCAGGTGGCTTCGGCTTCTACTTCGTTTATTGCCCTCTAAGCTGAGATTTGTTCCATTCCTTCGTGTTCTGGGAATACCAAACTGCACCGTCCACAATCAATTATGACGTGATTGTTAGACAACCAGTCCATCCCCAAGATTACATCCAGTCCCTCTAAAGGCAAGCACACCAAGTTCACCTTGAATCTACGACCTGCCACTTCCATTGAACACCCAACGCAGACTGAAATGGTAGCCACTTGACCTGAGGAGGGAGTTGAAACAAGCAACTCACATCCCAAATTGCGTGTCACCAAATTCAATCTCCCCACACACACATTAGAAATAAAGGAATGGGTTTCCCCGGAATCAAACAACACAAGTACTACTTTACCAAACAACACACAAGGTTCAAGAATAAGATTACCCGATTGTGTAGCCTCGGTGGTGGTCAGGGCAAAGACTCTGCCCGCGGCCTTAGCTCGCTCTGCTGACGATGTTGCTGGTTTCTTCGTGCCAAGACTCTTCTTCTCTAGGCAATTGTTGGCGAAGTGTCTTGGTTTGTCGCATATAAAACACTTGCGACGGTCGCCTAACCCTCCTACTCCGCCTGCCAGCTGTGGACAATTCCTCTTCAGGTGGGGTCCGCCACACTAGTAGTAAGTGGCACCCTGAGATGTCTGAGGCCGACTGTATGGCTTTTTCATCTGCCTAGCCTCCGCGACATTTTTCTGATTTCGGCTCACAATAGGACCACGACCCTTCTCCAATTGTTCAGCACTCTTGGCCTCTGATGCTCTATTTTCGATTTCTGACACACTAAACAGGATGCTACATAATCTGCCACATTATTTTTAATGCCAGTCCACCAGAAGGTCGCCTTTAAGTCTTTGTACATCTTAGTCATACCTGGGTGTATACTAAGATGACTTTTATGCCCTTCATCCAAGAGCATTTTCCTCAATACTCGGCTGCTGGGTACACACACCCTCTCTCAAAATCGCAGGATACCATCTCTACCCATCCTGAAGTCTTTTCTCTTCTCTGTGCCCAGCTCACTAATAATATGTAGCATTTCCTGATCCTTACCCTGTTCCACTCGAACCTCATCCAGGAACTCATTAGTGATCCTCAACATGTTGCATCGTATGTGATCTGTCTCCATATCCAATCGCAGATTCATATCTCGCAGCTTCTTGATCAACTCCAACTCCTTAATCATCATGGCCAACACATGAGCTTTCTTTTTGCTCAGAGCGTCTGCTACGACATTAGCCTTACCAGGGTGGTAGAACAAATCAAAGTTGTAGTCCTTTAGGTATTCCATCCAGTGTCTCTGCCTCATATTCAATTCCTTCTGATCAAATAGGTATTTTAAACTCTTGTGATCACTGAATACCTGAAATTGTGCCCCATACAAGTAGTGTCTCCATTTTTTGAGAGCAAAAACCACCGCCGCAAATTCTAAGTCGTGTGTAGGATAGTTTTTCTCATGCACCTTCAGCTGACGAGATGCATAAGCAATAGGTCGTTTCTCCTGCATTAACACATAACCTAGACCCTGGTATGAGCGGGATAGGCTCATAGGGTTGGACCTCGAATGAGTTAGTTTCGTGGAAGCACATTGGAGTCCCAAGATCTAGTTCATGCATATGACTCATGAAGGACTATGAGGTCATGGTGGGATGATTTGAACAGTATGAGAATTTAGTTATGTTATTTTGGGTTGGGTAACATATGTATATTCATGTTTGTTTATATATATTGTGCATAGCTCACCCTTTATGTGTGTGTATGTGTGGCTATGATCAAATAACTTGATATCCAGGAGCAGATGATGTGACATGTGGGTCAGGAGATGCTTAGACTCGGAGCGAGGGCTAGCAGGGGATGTTTTTGTACATACATATATTCTATGTTTTATCATTTTAGCTTTGAGAATATCATGTAAACTTGGCGGGAGCCATTCACTTTTATTTCAGTTTTATGAAATTATGGACTCTTGGTTTTATAGCTTATTATATTTTAAAGTTTTAAATTTCCCTTGTTTTGGGAAATAGTTTATATTCAATGCGGTATTTATTGTATTTCGAATTTTATTTTTATTTAATATCAGTAATATTTCTTAGGAATTTTACAGGGGAGGTTGAATTGGTTGTTTTTCAAAAACTATAATTCTTTTCTAAGGTTATTAAAACTTTAAGCAAAATTCAATTGACCACAAAATCTAAGAATGCATTAGTTATGGAACATATATTTTAACTAGTTGAAATATCAAAACAACATATTAAAATCGTAACACAGAGTTATATAGTAAATGCAATAAAACACTTAGATAACATATTTGCTTTATATGATTATCAACATCAGTCAAACTAATTTTAAATACAAAAAGTTACCAACTGGATATGCAATGACACAATGATTGATATTAAGGACCAATTAATTTTGACTTCTTGATACAAATATGTTAGCACTCCATTTTTCAGGTTTTTTCCTTTCTAAAAATTTCGTTTTAGTTCAAATAAATATGTGTTTATGTTTAATTAAGTTGTTTTTGTTGTTTCTCTAGAAAAATAGAGCTTTTATAAAAATGTGATAAAAAGGTTATTTTAAGAGTAGTTTAATGCATTTAGTTTTGTTCCTTTAAAATTCCGTTGTTTAGCACTCCATTTTTCAGGTTTTTTCCTTTCTAAAAATTTCTTTTTAGTTTAAATAAATGTGTTTATGTTTAATTAAGTTGTTTTTGTTGTTTGTCTAGAAAAATAGAGTTTTGATAAAAATGTGATAAAAAGGTTAATTTTAAGAGTAGTTTAATGCATTTAGTTTTGTTCCTTTAAAATTCCCCTATTTAGTTTTGTTTTGTTCCTTTGTTGATTTGCAGTTGAGCCCTTACTTCCAATTTTCTCTAATTTGTAGAGTAGTCCTTGATGGGTCAACAGTAGCTTTAACTTGAACTCTCCAAAAACTCATTATTTTATTAAAAGAGTAGAAAATCCTTTGTGAGGCTGATCTAAGAGAGATTAGGCACGAAAGCATCATCACGCACCAAAAATAGATGTTGCAACTTGCAACACGAGCTAGATTTGAAGCATATGGAGAGCGTGAGTCAGATGCGTGAGTTTGATCAAGATGGAGAGAGATAAGATTGTGACATTTTCAAGATAGACGAATGAGAGAAGATCAAAGTTGATCAAGGGCACAAGATCTGTGGTTCATTATCACGATTTTGGTTCAAGAAGTAAGGATAAGGGTGACGCACTTTTCATTTGATTTTTTTTTTCTTTTGGGGTTTAAAAGGGCAACAATTAGGTTTTGTGAAGGGGAGCCCTAATTGTGTGAGTAAAGATAAATTCTAAGAGGTTAGTGTTCGGTGTTCTTTGAGTGTTCTTGGTGTGAGCGAGGGAAAGAGAGTGAATTGTAAGGGGGTTTCTCGTTCTTTGATGAGCACAAAGAGACCTTCAAAGATTAGGTTTCCTCCAGTGTGTTAGGTATTTTCATTTGTTCCATCACGAGCACAAAGTGGTCGGGATTGGGTTGAGTGAGCTTTCTCTTCATTTTATTTTCAGAACTTTCTCGATCTCGTGTATCTTGTCTTTGATTTGTAATGGATACAATGTTTCCTTTTCGTTTCTGATTTCCCGATTTCAATTTGGTTGTTTAAGCTTTGGGGCATTTTAAGTTTTCTTGTCTTTAATTTCTGTAGTTTTAAATTCCATTTTATGTTTTCTGCCACTAAATTCTACATTGCTTTTGAATTCTTTTAGTGCTTTCCAGTTTTAAATTCAGTTTAAGTTGTTGAGTTAGTGATTGAACATGGGTGGAATTTGCATAGTTTAATGTTTCCTTTTGGGAACCAAGTGACCCCAAAGTGGGCACAAAGTTACAAGATGTCTTCTCGAGGGCAAAATAACCAGTTTGATCATTGAATCAATTTGCAAATTTATGTTTATTCAGCTTTGTGAATTTTTTTAGGCACATTTATAATTGACCATTTTACTTTGTTGTTGTGTTTATGATTATGTTTTTAGTTGGAGCTTTCTACATCCTAGTCTTAACTTCCTACAATAGGTAGTTTAAGATCATGCTTTCTGTTAGTGATTTTGGTAGGAAATTTCATTTCCATGCATGTTTAATTTTTCCACCTATATATGCATCTTTTAGTTGTCATATTAGAGGATTCATGCATTCATGGCACACTGCTATGCCTAAATTTATTTTAATGTGTGTTGGTCACTCTTGTTGTTGTCATAATTTTGATACATTGCTGCCATATGAAATTTTTGTTGTTATAGATCCAATTCTATTGCCATAGGGTCACATGCATATTTTCATTAGTTTTATCATTGCATGTTGATGTGAATTTGGTTCAGTATTTTATTATTGTTGAACTAGATGTTGTCACAACTTTAAATTTTTGCTGCCATAATGATTTGATGTTATTGAAATACATTGTTTTTCTACTGTCACATATTAGGTTTAATAGGGCAATCTGGTTTCATGAATCATTATAGCTAGTCCATTACATCTATTGTGATCAGGAACGTGTGCATTACATTAGGTTGGCTTAAAACCACATTGTTACAGGTCCCATTCATTTCCAACATCTTAGCATTGCACTCATCACGTCAGAATTTTGCTGCACTTGTTTTCTGCATAAAGTTGGTTCTGCATCCATTTATATTACTACATTCTATCATAACCTTTTATGTGAGTGTGAACGTGGCTGCACTTGATTGAATTTTCAATTTGGGACCACATGAATATCCTGTTTTTCTAACTCATTATCAATCATATTGTAATTTTTTTACTATAATTATATAAATAACTTTGATTTACTACAATATGAAAATTTAACGTAATTGTCATAAATATTTTTTTATCACCATCCAACATAATTGAAGTTCAAAAGATACACGATCTATGTTAAAGTTTTATTATTATGATTATTAATTATTCTTTGTATCATTTTGATTAGGTGATGTATTATAACTTTTATTAGTGTATAAAAAAGAGATTCATTAGAATTTAAAAGATTGAAGTAAACAAACATTTAAAATATATTTTAATTTGAATATTTGTTTTCCTTTTACATTTTAAAAAAAAATTAAATTTTATCAACTATGTTTCATTAACGTTTGCAAATTTAATAAATGTTTTGGTTCTCATAAAATTTTATTTGGTACTATATCTAAAATGTAAACAACTATAATTTATTTTAAACTTTTATTATGTTTATTATTTGTTTTTTGTATCATTTTGATCAAATGATGTATTCTAACTTTTATTAGTATATAAAAGAGAGATTCATTAAAATTTAAAAGATTGAAGTAAACAAACATTTAAAATATATTTTAATTTGAATATTTGTTTTCCTTTTATATTTTTTTAAAAATATTTTTAAATTTTATCAACTATGTTTCATTAATATTTGCAAATTTAATAAATGTTTTGATTCTCATGAAATTTTATTTGGTATTATAATCTAAAATGTAAACAATTATAATTTATTTTAAAGTATTTGATATCGAAGAAACAATCATCCTTCTAATATTGAATATTTGATAATATTATGTTTCCTTTACCTTAATTTTTTATTATTTTATAAAAATTAATTAAAATTAATACTGAAGTAGTAAGAAAACGGGTATGGGTATGAGTACGGGATTATACATGTTACCCGATGGGGATGGGGATGGGACAAAAGTTTGATACCCGTTGGGTTTGGGTATGGGTATGGGGATGAATTTTTTTCTACGGGGATGGGTATGGGATAGCGAAACCCATCCCCGCCCCGCCCTGTTGTCATCCCTATGTACAGAAAAATTTCTTAATACGAAATTTCGAATCTGAACAGTTTATCAACCATCCCTATGTAAATCATATCAATGTGTTCTGCAAATACATAAGGATTTCAATTAAAGATTAATTAAATTAATTTCTTAATGAATTTAAACTAAGAACAATTTGATGTAGAAAATGTAAACCTAATTCAGATAGAATTCTTATACTAGTTCACTCCTCTTTAGCTACATCCAGTTGGTAAGGCAACCTTAGCCTAACTTTCCACTAGTTCAAACGATTAACATAATCCTTATAAGATTCAAACTTTTAAATATACAACCTATACAATAAGGCTCTCAAATCACACAAGAAATCAACACAACACAACTAGAAAATTTCTTGCAGATTTGGAATCAAACCAGACAGACCACAAATGCACAAGAAGGATCAAACCTCAATGGTGGCTCTCCCTAGCCAACCACGAACCTTCTTCAATGCACACACTAAGAGCAAGAAGCTAAGTGAAAATTCCCACTGGACCTTAAGATATCATGCTATCTAGATGTGAAGGTTCATTGCACAAAAGCTCAAGAGAAGGAAAGAATGGGTTGATTCAAAACAAAATAAAGTGGAATGTGCATGAATAAAGAAAACCCAAGAGCAATTAACAAAAAAACCCGAGAGTAATAAAAGGGAAACAAATCATAAAATGGAAAGGAAATGAATGGTAGAATGTGAGAAGCATGCCACTACAAAGGATAGCCCAAAGTCATGGACTCCTTTGAAGATAAGTGATAGTGCTGCCACTTGAGTCTAGGCTCAAGATAAGGCTTAAAAGTATTAATTCCCTAAGGAGGAAACACTCACAATGGTTGATACACAAAGGTGTGTAATTATCCAAAATGTTAAACCATTTTACAGGTGTTAGAGGACCCCTTATATAAAAGTGTGTAAGGGTCTTTAAGCAAAAGCACAAAGTTCTAAAAAGGATTACGATGCAAATAACAACACCTAGAATCTAGAAAGTAGGTCAACAAAGGAGCATATAGACATATTTTAGAAGCCTTCTTAGTCAAGGTAAGGTGGATGCTTTAACACCCCTTTCGAGATGCCACGTGTAAATTTATAATTGCAAAAATCCCAAAATTAAATTTTGATACCATCATATTAAATAGGAACATTTAACACTTTTTTTTCATTGAAAGCCACTTTCCAAAATGTTCATCCGAATGAAACTTTATTATCAAGTAAAACATTAATGAAAGCAACCAAACTGGTTTAAGTTCTCTGAAACAAAGCTTATTACAAGTTTAAAAACTCAAAACTAGTCAAACTATTACAATTGACTTATTCAAAATTAACCACTTCCAAAATCTTTTCATAAAACTTCCTAGGAAGTTTTCCCACGGCTCCTCACAAGTATGGCTTTCCATTAGCATCTGCATCAACATCTGCTCCCGTATAACACACGTTATACGATCATTGCACAAAAACAAACTCAAAAAAAAGCAAGGGTGAGCTAACAAAAAAAACATCATATACATAAATCTCACCTTGCGTTATCCCAACATATGCTCCTTTAAATCTCGCCCAAAATTACATTTTTGCATACTTTAAGCCACCATGTTTGCAAGAAAAAGTTATAAATGTAAGTTAGGCTTACATTTTATAATTAAGTAATTACATTTTTTTTAAATGAAAGTGTAATGTGCAACACTAATTGATGAATAAAAAATTGTTTGTCTAGAATGCCTAAATTATAAAAGCACTTGAATAAAAAAAAGTAACACATCTTATTAATGGACTTTTGCTAACAAACAAAAGGAGGAAAAAATATCTATGGTGCAATTTCTTATGAGTTTTGTAAGACTCGGAAAAAATAAATAAATTTCAAGAATGGTAGGATGGGTGTGAATATGTTTATTTAAAGTAATAAATAATAATTTATATAGAAGTAAAATGCAACACAATTGGTTAGAGCTCAATATAAAGGTTAAGAGGTCATCTCTTTGATTTGAACTATGTGCATTTGATATTTTTTATTTTTATTGGACATCCTTATGTTTGTAACTATTGTTTGTAATGTTTTAGCTTGGGAGTGGTAGAAAGGTAGGTTTGAGAGATTGACTAGAATTTTTAAAGGGCAAGAGAAGCTTGAAGAAGGAAGGAGTTTATAGCAAAGTCAAGTCTCAATTATTGAAGAAATTCCAAGTAAGATGAGTTGTCCTTTTACTTATTATGTGATTGTGTTTGGATAAACGTTTTAATGTTGTATCATTGGTTCTTGTTTTCTTATGCTTGTTGGAATGAAAGTGGGTTTGGGTTGGAATGACGTTGTCAGAATCAATTTGTTCAGTCTAGGAAAAAAAATTGGTTGAAGGTGGTTTAATTCATGATGGAATTATGTGCATGCAATTTTAAAAGGATGTTGGATGAAGGTGAAGATTAAATTGATCTATTTTGTTTATGGGTGTTGTTTTGGGTAATAATTTAGGTGGAGAATGTGTTTAGGTGGGTAGTCTATAAATTACAGTGTTGTGAAGTTTATAATTTAAGTTGATGAGTGCAGAATTATATTTGGTTCATTGTGGTTGTATGAATGGGTAAATGAAATGGATTCTCATAAGAGCATGGCTTAATTGAGTGCAAGATTAAATTCATTATGTGCAGTTTTCTCTTCGTATTTGATTAATTTGTTGATTGAACCTTTGTTGTGGTGATGTGAAATGCACCTAGAATGAAAGATTGAAAGGTATGGTTTGAAGTTTTGTGAATGATTATGTGTGGATTATTGTCGTACAATGTTATTTAGTGTATTTCCAAGTTGGGTGTTTAAAAATTAATAAAATTGTGCAATTTCACATTTTTTTTCATATTCTGATGAGTGTGTATATTTCTAGTCTACACAGTTTTGGTAAAATTGAGTTTCGTGGTTCTTTAACTGTTGGATTGAGTGGACCCTTTGATAGTTGATCGGTAACATGTTGTTCTTCAATTTGACCGTTGTGATTCTTGTTTAAAGTGCTATAGTTTAAGAAATATGTCACAAACTACTGCATGATGATGTTTTTCATATTCTGGCGAGTGTGTATATTTTTATTCAACGTAATTTTGGTAAAATTGAGTTTGTTGGTTCGTTAACCGTTGGATTAAGCTGAAAGATTGACAGTTGTTCCATAACATGATATTATTTGGTTTGACCATTTGGATCGTCGATTGGAGGTCTATAGTTGGAGAAATATGTCACACACTATTGTAGTGTTTTTGGGTGTGTGATGATAATTTTTTGCTTTAAAATTTTGGTGTATAATTATGGTTATTGATTTTGTGCAATTTTGTACAAAATCTGTTGTGTATTATATGTTAAAACTATTAAGTGCAAAGAAATAATGCTTGGGTTATGATATGATGAAGTATGGTTGATCATATGATGATGTTATAAGCATGTATATGTGTATATGTTGATGATGTATGGATTCTCATGTAATCGTAAACCCATGTTAGTTCTTTTACTTAGAGGCCTTTGGTGAGTCAGGTAAAAGAGTTTATTTCAGCCATATGGCTTTGTCATAAGCTTAGCAAGAGTGCTCTTACCCAAGGCTTTGGTGAGTAGGTAGAGTTATTGCTTGTAAGTCTTATGGAAAGTAGGAGAAATGCCCTTTTCCAAGAGGTGTTGGTGCAGGAAAGGTAAATGGTTAGCTATGAGAGAGTGTCATATCAAGTGATATTATTTGGTGACAATGTAAATTGGTTGTGTTATGAACATATGTGATCATGCTAGGTGGGTTGTATGTCGAAATATATTTTCTATGCGATGTTTTATCTAGTTAACTCACTTGGATGTTGTGGTTGTGGTTTCCACCTATGATGATCGTATGACTAGCGTTATATGGGAGTAAAGTGATGTTGCAGATGATCTTGATTTAGATGCACAACAATGACGAGCTTCGGCATTGCATTGAGAAGAAAGATTTTTATGTCTAATGTTTTTGGAACAAATTTTATTTTAGAAATAATGTATAAGTCAGATGATTTTGACGTTGGATATTCTTTTAATTTGGAATGTTTATTTTGATGAAATAAAGGAAGTTTTGTTTTTATGTGAAAAATTTTCTATGTATTTTTTTAGTAGCATCTTGACGGGGTGTTACAAGTTCTCTATCTCTTTTCTCTTTATCATGTCTTTCTTCACTCTATTTCAAGTTCATAGGTGAGTTGTATTGTTGTTTTTATCAAGTTTAGGATTTATAAAGAAAATTGTGTTATGGAAGTTATAATAACTCAATCTTGATCTTAGCAACTTGTTATCTATTCACAATTTGTTTCCTTCTTTTATTGATTGCAAATCTTCATTCTAAAAGTATTCCTAATCTTTATTTTTGTTGCAAATTTGGTGCTTTTTATTGACCCAATGGCGGAAAGCACTGCTATAGGATATATGCAAGCTAAACTCAATCATCATAATGAGGAAATTCATCACATAATAACTTTGTTAGAGCAACGTGCAGAAACTTCTCAAGAACCTGATGATTATTTGCACGTTATGGTTTATCATACTAATGCCATAACCCAAAAGCGCTTCAAATAACTACAAAGGTATTTGGATACTTTACTTGTACATCAAAATCGGCATGGGACTGAACTCTTCAACAAATGATCAATAAAAAGTATCTTCAACTGTATCCATGTTTTAGGTACCTGATATTTCTCTCATTTTTTTTTTTTTGCATTTTGATGGTCTTACACCAGTTCTTGAATGTATCTTGAAAGTTGAATTTTTTTTTCAATATCCATCACCATTCAAATGCCTCATGGCTGCATTGTTAAAATTACAACAAACAAGTTTTGTTTCTAACTATTAGTTACAATTTATGGATATAGCAACTAAATCTAATGGTTTATCAAATTAAGCCTTGGTATATTGTTTCATAGGTGGATTACATAAGGATATACATAGAGATGTTATTGTTATGACCCCTTTTCTTTTTCTTTTATGCAAGTTATTTTGTTAGCAAAATTATATAAAGAAAAGTATGTCTAATAATACTTCTACACGACATTCTTTGCAAAATTTGGTTTCTAAATATTCCTTGCTTCACATAATGTTACTATTTCTCCTGTTACTACTAAATCGAATCCTAAAATCTCTTTACCCGCTCGTTTATCCACTCCATCTTTGCCACCAATAAAGTCTAATGGCATTAGGAAGATCACTCCTGCAGAAATCCAATTAAGATGTGAAAAAGGTTTGTATTATTTCTATGACGACAAATTTACTTTTAATCACAAATGCCCAAATTGACATATTATGATGTTACGACGGGAAGAGGTATATGAGGATCAGCTAGAATTAAAACCTAAATCTGAATTGCAATATATAAACCCTAATAGTGAAGACCGTCACTTGTCTCTTAATGCGTTAAAACAAAGGTTAAAAGTAGGGATAATAAGGTTTAAAACATATACAAATCAATCACCCATTGTTGTTTTAATTTATGGGAGTAGTTTTGATAATTTTCTCCTACCAAGAATTGTCAAATAATATACAAAATAGAACCTGTTCCTTTTTAAAAAGATATCATATGTGATGGAAATTATGTCAGTTAAAGGATTGACTAAAAAATTAACCATTAAGGCTCATGGGAATATTTTTACTTTTCTTTTATTTTTGTTACCTACATTTAAGGGTGATTTGATTTTAAGTTCTTATTGGTTAAAAACTATAGGACCACATATTTCTAATTATGGAGAACTTCATTTAAAGTTTTTATATAATGATAAATTTAAAGTTTTGCAAGGTGAAGTTGACAACAACAATTATATGCTAAACTATCAAAATGTTATTTTATGGTTAAAGAGATAAAATATTTAGGAAAATACTATTTCTGGAGCAGGGGTTGCTATAAAAAATGTCTAAAGTGGAAGTTTTAAAAAACTGGCCTTAACCTATATCTATTAAAAGATTGCGGGGATTTTTGGGCTTGATGGGATATTGTAGAAGCTTTATTAAAGGATATACTAAAATTGTTACACATTTTACTAACTTGCTTAAGAAAGCCTCATTTAATTGGTCTTTTGTTACTAATGAATATTTTCTTGCCTTGAAACAAGTGATGGTTTCTACACCTGTTTTGGTTCTTCCTAACTTTAGTGAACCCCTCATATTGGAAATTGATACATCTAGAAGTGGTGTTGGTGTTGTCCTTAGTCAACATAACCACCCTATCACTTGTTTTTCAAAGAAACTATCCTCATGAAGTCAAAAATAATCAACTTATACACATGTAAGGGAAACTTTAACAAACTTTAGACATATTTGTTTTGTCACAAGTTTACAATTAAAATTAAGGGTTAAATATGTTTTTTGTCCCTTAACTTTCAGTGAATTTTTGAATTAGTACATTTTGAAACTTTGGACCAATTTAGTCCTTCATCTCTTGAAATACGTGGATTTAGTCCTTTTAATCAAATTTTATAAGGTTTATTTGACGTTTTGTACGTATTTCAGGATTGTATTTGAATTTTTTATAATGTTTAACACATTTTTGCTTCAATATTAAGTTAAATATTATTATGAAATGCGCTTGAAATGTCAAATAAACTTAACAACATTTGATTAAAATGACTAAATTCACGTATTTCAAAAGATAAAGGACTAAATTGGTCCAAAGTTTTGAAATGGATGAATTCAAAAATTCTCTGAAAGTTAAGGGACCAAAATCATATTTAACCCTAAAATTAATAAAATAAAAGTCTAAAAGAATTGAAACAAAAATTTCAAACTCTGGAAGAACAACAATGGTTACAAATATTTTTAGGATATGATTTTATAATTCAATATATACATTGAAAATAAAATAATGTTGATTCTTTATCTACACCTTTTTGTATGGCTTGGTATACTTTTATAGGATTATGACTTCAAGAGGTTCAGAACTTAATGAAGATATTGCACTGCATGATTTGTTGGTGCAAGACATCTTTCGAAGGGCAAGTGAATAGAGTTTGTCAACATTTTATACATTTTGCATATAAAAATCAAAGTAAAAAAATTATTACAAACCCCTAACCAAGGGACCAATCACAAGAAGCATGACCAAGCACTTGCAAGAAGAGTTGGATTCATTTGTGAAAGGTGGGCATAAGCTCTTATTCTCTTGGGCCACAATGGAGTGCAATTAGAAGAGTAGGTTTTTAGGCCTTATAATAGGCCAAATAGTCTAGGATTTCCTTTTTGGGCCTTGTATTATGGGTCAAGTAGTGTAGGGTTTCTAGACCTAGGGAGAGTGCCTAAAGTAGCACATTTGAGGATTGAATACAAGTTAACATGTGTCTAGCTTTCGCTTGGAGAGCAATGTTTGTGACGAGAAAAAAATTCTTACTTTTTAACTATTATTTATTTATTTATATTATTTTCTATATTATAATAAAAAAATTGAAACATAATTTTACAATAACATATCACATGATTAAAATATTCACATAAGCATATATTTACAATATTGTATGCATCTTATATCCACACCATTTAGTACATCTTATATTTCCTATACTATAAGAGGAAGAAGTGTTATTTATTTATAGTTTCCCCTCTATATACTAACTTTCAAATAGGTGGAGGGAAAAGGTTATGGATTAGGTTCACTTGGACTGTTGGGGATAAATAGAAGGTAACTCCGATTTTTCATTCGATGACAATCGGCGCGTTTGAAGCAGAAAGGAAAGTAACAGTAGAGTTTTCAGTTCCCTGAAATGTCACAAAATTATTCACTACATTGGTTTGTCATTCATTCCCCGGGAAAACAGCCACAATATCGGTGAAGAAGGGATCAGGCATGTTGCGAGCAGTCATCTATGATAAGGTTATAAAATTTTGTTTTTCATACACAATCATAAAATAGGGAAGTGAGACAAATATCACATAAAAAAATATACAACATATCATAATAAGATATAATGAAATGAAAATTCTCTCAAATCCATAAAACTGGATTTTATCATACTTTATAAAGATATTGATTAATTTTGTAGTGACTAGTTAGGATAAATGAGCTCATGGCCACCAAAGTAACTCAAGAACATCTCATCTTGAGTAATACTAACTCTTTTAAATCCCCAAAGTCATACCTCCAACTACAATAATCAAATATTTATTTATCATAAATTATATTTCAATATTAAACCATATAATTGTATAAATAAATAGATAGGATCAATGAATAATTAAAATAAATATAAATAAATAAAAAGGATCAGTACGTAATTGGAGATAAATATAAATAAGTAAATGAGAGTAAATATAAACTGAATAAATAGGACTAATGCACAACTAGAGATCAATATAAATAAATAAATAAGAAGAAGAACTAAATATATATTAGAATGAGGTTAGGGACACCTCACTTAAGGTAAATATAGATGACTCCTCCCCTTACCTTAGCTATGGAAGATATGCTTTTGAAGATGATCTTTGTATTTTATTTTTCTCCTCTTTCTTTTCTCACACTCGCAAAGACTCTCTACTTCTCCTCCTTTTTTTTTTCTCATTGTCTCTCTTTCCTTCCCCTTTGATTCAGTTCACCCATATTTATACTAACATTTTGTAATGATTGCATTTAGTTTAAAATGCACTATTTTGTTTTTGTTTCAGTTTTTCCTTGGTTTAATTTAGTTAGTTAAAGATTGGGCTACCAAGATTTTGTTTATCCTATCTGACGTTAACATTAACTTGGCTTAGCATTAACTGTGATTTGCCATTTTGACCACTCTTGGTGCATACATATGGATTGTAATGTTGTGGTGCAGATTCAATCTTTTTTTTTTTTATTTTACTTTTTATTAATATATAAAGTTTCTACATATATATTATTAAAGTTAAGTTCGGAGAAGACTATAATTTTTTTTATTAAATATATCCATAATATTTAAAATTACTTCAATAAATAGTATTATAAAATTATTGTGTAATATATATTATAAATATGTTTATATTATTATTATTATTATTATTATTATTAATCAAGCAAAATATATGAATTTTTGAAACTAAAATTTTAGCTGTAATGTTATAAGTATTATAACTTATTTTGAAGTATATTATTTTGTAGTAATATTTTTATTATAATTATTTTAATTGCAAACACTTAAATTTTGATTTCTTGAATAATTATAATTTTTATATCATATGTTCATAATTTATTTTACTAATCACAATACATATGGAAAATAATGTATCATAAGATTTTAGGTATTGTCATACTGAAAATATTGTGGTATAAATTTTGAGATGTTACAACGTTGATGGCGCCTTAGGTTTTTCTCCTTTTGGAGAGGAAGGGATGTACCATGCCATGTGTCTCTCCCTCATTGGAGAGCTTTTTCCCTTGGTCCCCAAGTTAGCCAAATTAGGGTATTTCCTTCTCCATTTTAGAGACAACTTTAGGGTTCCTTAGCTTATAAATAAAGGTGTCTACCCCATGTAAAAACTACTTTTGAGTAGAGTAATGTTACGTTACCAATTTTTAGCCATACTACTCTTCGTAAGTCACCAAAGGCTAGAACACCCCTTCTAGGTTTCCTCTAGCTACCCTTCATCTTGAGTTGGCCTAATCTCTCTTGAGAGCACCCTAAACACCACACCATAGACCACTATTTGCTAACCAACATCCACCAACCATCAAGCTTCCACACCCATTTGGAGTCTCCAACTTGCTTGAGTCATATATCTTGGAGGAGCCTCCCATCATTTGGTATCAAGAGCCTTGGTTCTTCAAGAACAAAGTATCTTGGCCCATGGTTTTTATTTCTTGTATTTTGTGTTTTCTATGCATGTTTCCTTTTACTATCTTGTTTGTGAACCGTTCATTTTTGTGTTTATGGTTCTTTTTTGTGTTTCATGACCATTACTACTACTTGTTTTTAGTGTGATTAAATTGCTTGAAATTTGAAACAATTGATGTTGTAAAAGTTGTTTTCCAACAACATATCGTATCGTCTTTTGAGAAAAAATGAGTGGCCTAGTGCACCATTAGCTCACAGCTTGCATAAACAATAAGCACCCCTCTCTTTTTTAGTTGTTTTTGGTTTTGTTCATCAATTATAGTGCCTTTCCTTTGGTATTTCTCTTTTGTGTGCTTAACCTTTGTTGTTAGCTTTTAATTTTCTTGCTTTCCATCTTGGACGCTCTCGGTTTTGTCACACACAAACTTCTTTTTTACTAGCTTTGTTTCATTGTAAGCCTTTTATTATTTTCTTTCTTGGCCTCCTTCATAATCATGGTGTGTTTTGTTGTGTAACCTCTCTTTTGAGGTGAACCAAATCCTTGAGGTAGCATCTTAGGGGGTGGAAACCTTAAGAGGAGTTCCAAGCCTTGGTGAGGAGACAAGAAGAAGAGGATTGAAACACTTGGAGAGTAGGAGAAACACTTTGGTTGTATGTTCATTTGCTTTCTTTGGTTGTAATACTTTCCTTACTTTCTTCTTTGTAACTTTGGAATAATTAGGTGTCTTGGGGGAGCCTTTGGTTTTCATCTCATCTCCTAATTAGAACCTTAACTTCTATAGTGAAATACAACTTAGTTGGTAAGTGCTTTGAAGGTTCTAAATGCCTTCGAGTCTTACCATTAGGCTGTATAGTTAGATTTAATTACTTTTCTTAATTGGTTTTATTTGCTTATGGTTTAGTATGTGTCTAGCTTTCTTTTCAAACTTAATTCCTTTTGAAAAGTTTAGTGCAAGAGTGTTTGGGTAAACTTTGGCAAGGAAAGACTTGGTTTTAAGTAATTCCTAGTGATTCACCTTTCTTTCCTATAAGTGAACTTGAGTATTCTTACCTCCTTAAGTCTCTTAAAAAATTCTTTCTGAAGAAATGGTTTTTGTTTGTTGCATGGCATAAAAACCTTAAGATATCTAGAGGACCTTCTTACCAAATTGGTAGTGACTCTAATGAAGAGACTTCAAAAGACTTAAACTAAATAAGCCAAGAGCTAAAGTCACTAAAATTTTGGAGGAAGCAATATGTAATTTTAAAAGAAAATGAGAAAATAGAAAGAGAGACCCATCTTGCCATCCTTGAAGAAGAGCTTAGGATTCTTAAGCAAAAAGAAAAGAAAATAAAATTCGAGAAAAGTTGAGTAGAAACCAATCAAGGGGAAGCTCTAAAACTCCCACGCAACTCACACACTATGAGGAGGATAGTAGAATTGCCAACCAACACTATCAACCTCCTCCACCTAGAGGAAATAGAAGAGAGTGTGAAATAAAGCATGGACCTAGAGAGGTTAAGGTAGATCTCCCTCATTTCCATGGGAAAGAAGATATTGAGGCATACTTAGATTAGGAGTGAAGGTAGAGCAACTCTTTTTTTGGCACCAAGTGACTGAGGAGAGAAAGGTTCCCATAACAACCCTAAGCATTAAAGGGAATGACATGTATTGGTGGACTTCCTTAGAGAGGGAAAGAAGACCCACTAATTCCCCTCAAGTTGAATATTGGAATGACTTGAGAAGTGTCATGAGAAGAAGGCACATTCCCTCTCACTACCATAGGGAGCTTATGGACAAGCTCCAAAGGCTACAATAAAGAACCTTAAGTGTAAAGGAATATAGGCAAAAGATGAAGCTTTACATGATGAGGGCGGGAATTAGAGAAGGGGAAGAGACAAATATCTCTAGAGGTCTTAGTGGTCTCAATCTTGAGATTAGAGATAGAGTGGAATTGTTGCCCTACCAAGACTTAAACGACTTGGTACAAATTTGCATAAAGATAGAGCAACAACATTTGAGAAAAAGTTTGAAAACTCTCCATTCTAACTTTTATGTTAAGAAAGACTACAAAAGAGAGGGTAAGCAAGTGAAACAAGAAGAACCCTCTAGGAATCTAGAGAAAGAAAGGGAAAGCGAGAAATAGAGGGATGGATCATCATCACATAAGCGCACAAGTGACATTAAGTGTTTTAAGTATCTTGGTAGAAGACATGTTGCATCTCAAAGCCCCACAAAGAAGACAATGATTCTAAGTGTAAGACCCAAAATTAAATAAATAAATAAATATTTATTTAATAAATGTGAGGGCGGGAATCCCTAATTTCATTAATATGGATAGAGAAGACAAAGAGCAATGGTAGCTCAAGTGGTTAAGAGTACTTAACTATTATAAGAGGACTTAGGTTCAAGCCTTGTGTATGTCATTAGCATATTAATTTAATTGTCTTATTATTTTAATAATACGCTGAAAGGAGTTCCCAATGATAGAGATCAAATGGGAGATCAATTATGGTGTAAGGAAGGATTCTAAGAGACTTTTGGAGCATGTGGGTGCTTGTGGTTTCTGTTGTATTGAATTCTCTTTGTGACCCAATCAATGCTATAATTATCATGATTCTTCTTTTCGGCTTTTGTGATTCAACCATTGCTATGATTATCATGATTCTTCTTTTTTTGGCTCGACGGATGTTTAGAGTTTTTCTTTTAAATACGACACACTTAATATTATTCTTGTTATTCTTATTATAAATTTTATTTTATTTTACCATTATTATTATTATTATCCTTATTATTATTATTATTATTATTATTTTATTATTATTATTACTATTCTTATTCTTATTATTTTATTTTACTATTATTATTATTATTTTATTATAATTATACTTATAATTATAATTATAATAATAATTATTATTTATATTATTATTATTATTGTTATTTTTTTATTATTCTTAGTATTATTTTTATTTTATTTTACTATTATTATTACAATTATTATCATTTTTATTTTTATTTTTTATTATTATTTTGATTATTATTATTATTATTATTTTCATTATTATTATTATTAATTTCATTTTATTTTATTTTATAATTATATTTATTAGTATTTTTATTTTATTTTATTTTACTATTATTTTATTATATTATTATTATTATTATTTTGTTTTATTGATGATTTTGTTATTATTATTGTTTAATTATTATTGCTTTATTTTACCATTATTATCATTTTATTTTTATTATTTTATTTTATTAATATTACTGTTTTATTATTATTTTTTCATTTTATTTTATTCTTATTTTGATTTTCATTATTATTTTTATTTTTAAAATTTTGTTTTATTATTATTACTATTATTATAATTATTATTGTTTATATTATTGTTGTTGCTATTATTATTTGTATTACTATTTTTATTTTTGTTATTATTTTTTTTATTATTATTATTACTATTATTCTCATTTTATTTTATTTTATAATTATCTTTATTATTATTATTATTTTATTTTATTTATTTTATATCACTATTATTTTATTATTATTGTTATTATTATCATTGTTTTGTTTTACTGATAATTTTATTATTATCTATTATTATTTTTTATTGCTTTATTTTATCATTGTTATTATTTTATTTTATTAATATTACTGTTTTTTTATTCTTGTTTCATTTTATTTTATTATTATTTTCATTAGTATTATTTTTATTTTTAAAATTGTTGGTTTACTATTATCTATATTATTATTATTATTATTTATATTATTATTATTATTTTATTTTTATTTTTATTATTATTTTTGTTATTTTCAATTTATTTTATTTTATAATTATCTTTATTATTATTATTATTTTATTTATTTATTTTATTTTACTAATATTTTGTTATTGTTTTTATTATTATCATTTTTTTTATTTTATTTATGATTTTATTATCATTATTATTTATTATTATTGCTTTATTTTACTTTTATTATTTTATTATTAGTATTTTATCTTATTATTATTTTATCTTATTAGCATTATTGTTTTATTATTATTGTTTCATTTTATTTTATTATTATTATTATTTTTATTTTATTTGTATTGTTTCGTTTTATTATTATTATTATTATTGTTATTGTTGTTGTTTTTTATTATTATTATCATTATTACTATTTTATTGTCCGTGCGATATTTTGGGGCAATGGTTATATGTTCTTCCTGGTTTGTAGATTATTTGGTTGTGGAGGATTGTGTGTTGGGTATAACACTTTGTTTTGATAGTTTTATGTGGATTTATTGTGATTCTCCGGGATGTATAAACTTAAGAATATGGTTGTGTTTGATGTATGACCATGTGATATTGTGTAGTTGAGTTCAACTTAATGATATGAAAGTGTATTTACTTGTCATAGATACATGTTTTTCGTGCATTGAGTCTCTTGTGTAAATAGGTTCATGGAACCTATTCTATAGGGTCAAATACTAGTAAATTACCAGTTACTGGTGTGACGTCTGGCGGAACGGTGTAAACCGCCAGGAGATAGGCTAGAAAGTGAACTCTAGAGTAAAACCTGAGAGTTGGCGCTTGGCGATGAAAGTGGTTCCGCTAGGTAGTGGTTGTAGAACTGGGCTTGGACCAAAATATAGTGCGTTGGCACCCGGCGGCTCCAAGTGTTCTACCAGGTAGTCTAGAATGCGAGTTAATCTAGCGACGTGGATGTTATGCTAGGCGATTTTGGATGCAGTAATGGATTACGCGAGGGATTCTACACAGCTTTGGATGGAGGTCTTGATGCGATGCTTTGCTGGGGGCCCAATTACGAGTGTAACTTGTATTAGGGTAACACGTGGCCACTTAAGGTTGTAGACTGGTGGTTTTGGAAGTCCAGTGGAGTGTGCGAGATCGTGGCTCGTACGACGGGGTTCCGAAAGATTGTCCTCTTTAGTGTAACTGATTGAGTTTGGTAGTCAGGGGACAACTATGGACTGTGGTTCGTTTTGGGGAACTCCACTTGGTGTCGCGGATTGTGGTCGTGGCAATTTATTCTCGCGTGTTAGGTGGTGGCCTGTAGTCGGAGGAGTAAGTAGACACTCGTGCAACAAAGATCGATCAAGGTACTCATCAAAGGGTGTAGAATCAAGAGGCGTCTTGAGGAAGATATGAAAGTTTGGGTCCGAGATTTGAGAGTAGTAGAAGTGTTAGGGGTTTTTAATTGTTATTATAATGTACCTTGTAATGTGTTTTTATTTTGAACTCACCCTATCTGCGTGTGTTTGACGATGATCATGTAACTTGTTACATAGGAGCAGATGTTGATGCAGGTGAACACGTGGATACTTAGAGCCGGAGTGGGGTCAGCATGGGAATTTTTACATGGAATTATTTTATGGATTTTATGGATTATTTTTGTAATCAGTTACTATAAATTGTTTTATATTTGTAGGCGTTGAACGCATTTATGGATTTTGTCTTTTAGTGCTTTTAATAAAGTTTAAAATTTTCCCGCATTTTGGGAAAGAGTTTTGGTTATTAAATGCGTTTTATTTTATCTTCATTTTATTTTATTTAAAATAGTAATATCCGACCGGGATGTTACACTAAGGGTGTTGATTCATATAGTAGCCAAGAAGAAGAAAAGAGTAACGTAAATTAAAGTGAAAGAGAGGGGTAAAAGAAGAAAGATTCCTACACTTGTGATGGAGACCTTCTCATGATGAGAAAAGTTCTTAGCAATCAACCTAGTCACCAATCACAAACCCAAAGAGAGAACATCATTCAAATAAGATGCAAAGTTTTAAACAACACATATTCTCTCGTTGTGGATAATGGCTCATGTTGCAATTGTTATAGCACTAGGTTGGTTGAAAATTTGGCTCCCCATCCCGAACCTTATAAACTTCAATGGCTCAATGAAGGTGGGGCTTTGAATGTGACCAATGAGGGAAGGTGAAATTTTCCATAGGCTATTATAAAGACAATGTGATTTATGACATAGTGTCTATGGAAGCATACCATATTTTTGTGGGAAGAAATTGGCAATTTGATAAGAAAACTATGCACAATGGTTTTACCAATGAAATCACCCTCACACATTTGAACAAGAAATTTATGTTTTATCCCTTAGCATCATCCAAGGTGTCGAAGGATCAAATATAAATGAGGAAAACGAGGGAGGAAGAGAGAAAGCACAAAAAAATGGGAGAAAGCTATATATATATTATTGACAAAATCTTATCTTACCATAATCTTTGAGTTTCTCGGATGGATACTCTTCAGTTTTATTCGTCATGCCTTCATCACTCGATATTTGATGGAACATGGGTGGTTTACCTATACAAAAGGCTCTGACGATTAAGTCAACAAAAGCTCTCAAAGTCAATTTTCAAATTATGCACTAATGAAATGCGTACATTTAATTGCTGGAGTCCACTCTTATTTATAGAAGACTAATCACATTTACTTTGGTTCAGACCATGGGCTGGGCCTTAGTTATGTTTACAATGGTCTGATCCTTTATTGGGCTTTCGTGGACTTTGTTCGACCCAGATTCGTAGTGGTTTAACTAACTTTTCTCTAAGTTAGAGTATGCGGTATCCAGCCATTACCACTTACACGTTTGTTTTGCGGCAGGTTAGTGTAGATGTCATCCCTCTGTTTTAAGGAGGCCATGTAGTTGACCAATTTGGTCATTATGTAGGTTAGTTTATTTATGTGGTTTTTACTAGTTAACCAATTTTTCCTATTAATATTTGCATATATTTGAACAATGAGATGATGAATCTATTACATATTAAGAAAAGAAGATACCAGCAAAATTACTACATTACTCATTTTTTTTATTGACATGTGTCATAAAAAATAGTTTTTTTGTCATTTTAAAACTCTGGTACAAAAGGACTTGGGTTCAAATCTTACAAAAGTCAATTTATTTTTATTTTTTCATTTATTTATGATTTCAACTATAATATTAATTATAAATAATATTATTATTATATGTTACTATTATATATTATTAATATTATATATTATTAATATTAGTATTATTAATATTAGTATTATTAACATTATTAATAGTAAAGTTATTACTTTTATTAGTAATATTAATGTGTAATATATTAATTTTCTTATTATATATTATTGGTATGAGAAAAGAAGTATTAGAAATATTATTATTATTATTATTATTATTATTATTATTATTATTATTATTATTATTATTAAGAATAATAACTATTATTATTATCATTAATAAAAACTACAATTATTATATTATGATTATTATAATTATTATCATATTTAATTTAAAAAATTAACATTTCAAAAATATTATATTATTAACCCATAATTATTATTATTAATATTATTTTTATTATCCATAATCATTATTATTCTAAATATAATAATTATTATTATTATATACTATAATTATTTTATTTTTATATTATTATTATAATTATAACTATTATTATTATTATTATAAACTTTAACTATAATTTGTTACGAAATAAAACGAATAATAGAGAGAATAATAGATAATAGAGAAGAGAAGAAACAATAGAGAATAGAGAATGATAGAATAGGGAACAACTCATGTATGTATTATTATTGATAAGAAGAGTCCTATTTATAGATACAACATGTAATTCATAAAGGAAACAAATCAACTTAGTTAATACAAATATTAACATAAAGAGTAATGAATTATATGAGTATCAATCATATGAGTAAATTTATCAAATCAATGGACAATCATTAATTCATAACACTTCCCCTTGAGTGTCCATTGATAAAAGAATGTGTCTCGTTAAAACCTTACTAGGAAAAACCCTTTGAGATAAAAAACCTAGTGAAGGAAAAAGAGTACAACATTTTGTATTCTTTAATACAATATTGTTCATCACATATTCTATATCATTAAGGTGACGGAGTCCGAACTTGTGAATCATTTGCTCAAAAGTTCTTCTTGGCAAAAACTTCATAAATAGACCTGCCATATTTTCACATAAATGAATTTAAGGATATCTATATCATCCTTTCAATTGAACAATACACTATTGTCTTCATATATGGTTGTTGATTTCATCTTTGTCGGGGATAGTCACAAGTTTCTTGCACATGTTGAATTATAGACTTTAACCAAACATATTCACAACTTTCCTTGTAATTTTGTATGATTAGACGATGTTGCTACTATGATTTGTTTCATATACCTTCATGAAATCATTGTGCTACCACATGTGAACAAACATCTTGTTTGTGATCAACCATTGTGACATTGTGAGAATATGTAAAATAACATGCATATACATAACCCATTGGTCTGAATCTGAATCATTTGGATGAAATAAGCTCATATTCGTAGTACCCTTAAAGTAATGAAGTATATGTTTTACTCCAAACCATTTTCTTCTTGTAGTTGAAGAACTATATCTTGCTTAAAAAATTTACAGCAAATGTAATATTAGATTGAGTATAATTAGCAAGATTAGTGTTTCTATGACACTAAGATATGGTGCTTCTGGATCAAGAAGATTTTCATCATTTTCTTGAGGTCTAAGAAGAGTTTTTATCAACATCTAATGACCTCACAACTATTGGAGTGCATAATGGACATGACTTGTCCATTTAGAACATTTTAAGCACCTAAATTATATAAGCCTCTTGATGTATAAAAACACCTTTATTTAAATACTTAATTTCTAATTTCAAATAAGACTTTGCCCTTTAAAGATCATTCATCTCAAATTATTTAGTTGAGTAATCAATTGCCTTTGTGAGCTCAGTAGGAGTTCCAACGATGTTTATGTCATCTACATAAACAATAATTATGGCAAATTTATTTTCGGATCTTTTCATATAAATACAAGAACAAATAGGATCATTTCTATATCCTTATTTTAATAAGTACTCAATAAGACGATTATGCCACACACATCCTGATTGTTTTAATCAATAAAAGAGCATGTTCAATTCTATTGAATAACCCTCTTTAGAATTTGTCTTGTTGAGCAAATAAAATCCTTCAAGGATTTTCATATAAATATGATTCTTATTCTCAAAAGAAACGTACGAATAGGTTGTAACATCATCCATTAGATGTAAATGCAAACCTTGTTGTGCAACTAGGATAATCGAATATTGCAATGTTGTTGCATCCAATACTAGTTAATATGTTTTTTCACAAATCAATACAAGGTTTTGTGAACAACCTTGAGCAACCAATTATGCTTTGTATCTAACAATTTCATCATTCTTAATTTGAATTTTGCGCAAAAATTCATATGTACTCAACGGGTTCACAACTTCAGGTGTGCGAACTATACGTCCAAAAACCTTTTGTTTAGTAAGCAAATATAATTATGCTTCTTTGCATATTTTCCTTTTGGCCAATCATGTCTTTGTCGACAATCTTCAATGATCATTGGCTATTGATCCTCATTATCATTAATAGCATTCATCGCTATGTTATAAGTAAAAGTTTCGTAAATGTTAACTTCATTTTGGTTTCATATTATATGATTCATGACATAATTTATTGAGATCTCATCATTTTCAATAATTTCAAGTACTTGAGGTTCTTCTGAAGCCGAACCATTAATTATGTCAAATGAATCTCTTGGAATTTCAACCTTTTCGATTAGGTCATTTTGCATTTTAGCTCCCTTTCTCATTTAAGACTTTTTATCTTTGGAACCAATAGGTCTACCACGCTTCAAATGTGTCCACATGAGGTTTTCAACCTTTTTTTTGCATCATAATAACTGATCATGTCAAACAAGGCAATCATTTTGATTTGTAAACTTCTAGTTTACCATGACATGCCTTTCAATTGTACTAATAAACTTGTAGTACAAATTATAAGAGAATGTTGATAATTTCTCCAATACACTTTCTTTTTCAACTCAATCATAGAGATATAAAGATATTTCACATCTTTTTCATTGTTTGTCTCAATATAATATCCATTTAGACAAATATCCTTGAAACTTAATAAGTTTTTATTCAACTTCTTGGTAAAAGTATAATAGCTCTTCTAGAGTCTTCAAATATATTTGTAGTACTATAAATAATACAAACATTGATGTCTCGCATTATCAAACAAGAGAAAAATGTATTACTCTTGAGAATTGTATAAGTTGTTGCACTATCAATAAGACACATATCCTTTGGTACTAGTGCAAACATTCATTTTTCATATAAACGTAAATTTCAATATGAGATTTTTTTTTGTAACACTCGCATAATCAATGAGGTGATCAATGCTTTCATTTACTTTAGCAAAGAAATAATAATATCAAGATGAGTAGCATCCATATGGCCATAATCAGAATCACCATCTTCATGAGCTAAATGTGTTTCTATGTTCTTGTCGTTACTTGTAAGATGCTTTGGTGTACAATAAGTACAACTCAAATGGCCTTTACCACCATAATGATAATATATACTTTTATCTTTTTGTCAATATTTTCACATTTTTCTTTTTCTCTTTTTCATATTATTGTGCCACTTCTGGTGACAAAATGTATCTTTGAAAATTTCTTTATAACAATGTCCATAATCAATATAACGATCACAATCATGAAAATATAAATCAAATGTTGTTGCATTCACTTCTGGAAATGGAGCAGAACCAATTTGGACAGGTTTCATGATTTTCTATCAAAAGCTCATTGCTTTGTTCAGCCATACAAAGACATGAAATAAATACATAATATTTATTGCTGCATTCACTTCTAGGAATGAAGCAGATTAGGCGGATCTCATGATTTTTCATCAAAAGCTTTATTGATTTGTCCAGCCATACATAGGCATGAAATAAATTCATAATATTTGTGAAATCTTTTTTCACAATATTTTTTGTCGCATAAGCAAATTAGTTGCTTAGATGCTTTATTTCTTTATTTAATGGTATCTCAATATCCATTGCATCTACATGTATTTCAACATTTAAAATCTAATATAAGAAATTCTTCCTTGTAGTATCAAGGATCACAAATCCAAATTTTGCAACGTTTCGCGTGTTTAGAACTAGCACATAAAATAATAATATTAATAATAATAATCATCATCATCAAAATAATAATAATAATATAATTACCGTCATAATAAAAATAAAAATAATATAATATTGTTCATTCTATCTCTATATTAGTAGAATGGTAAAACTGACAACTAATTTTTTATTATGAATAATTATTTAAATTTAACAAATTATAATTAATAGGATAAAATTGTAAAAACAAAAAGAACACAACAAATGTGTATCTTTTTATATATTTAGTTGTTGTATTATTATTATTATTAGCACTACGAGATATTATTATAATGGTATTATTATTATTATTATAGTTAGACATAAATCTTAATTTTATTTACTACAAGATCATATTTCAGTTAGTTGTCATTTTTATTTGTTTTGTTGCTGATGTATATCTTTATATATAATTATAGATTATTATTATTATTGTTAAAATTAGCCTTAATATTAACATTGACATTAATATTTATAGCATAAATATTATTATTATTATTATTATTATCATTAGTTTGTATTATTGGTATCATTATTATTTTTATTATTATTATTACTATTCATAATGGTGTTATTAATATAAGTTTTTTTTTTAATTATAAAAACGTTGTTATACTCAATACTTTTGCTAAATAGATTTTAATCTTTTAAATTTTTATAATTTATATTAATAATAATAATATTATTATTATTATTATTAATGGTTAAATAAATATAATAACAATTATATTATTATTCTACAAAGATTTGAAATAAAACAAAAAACAAAAAAAAAAGGTGCGTACATGCTCGAGTCTAGGGATGGCAACAAGACGGGGTAGAGACGGGTTTCGCTATCCCATAACCATCCCTATCGAAAAAATTCATCTCACCCCCTTAACCAACCCAACGGGTATCAAATTTTTGTCTCATCCTCATCTCCAACGGGTATCAATCCTTGTACCCATACCCATACCAACTTTCTTATTGTTTTAATATTAATTATTTAATTTTTATAAAATAATAAAAAATTATGGTAAATGAAACATAATATTATTAGATATTCAATATTAACACAAGGATTGTTTCTCTAATATCAAATATTTATAAAGAAATTATATTATAATTGTATATATTTAGAATTAGAAAACCAAATAAAATTTAATGAGAACCGAAACTTCTGTTAAATTTGCAAACATTAATGAGTTGTAGTTGATAAAATTTAATTTCTTT
>Ga0214545_1000149_pt1 | contig 85776 bp, 47 predicted proteins | sample CNSS4metaG_FD_160064 | JGI IMG/M metagenome (GOLD analysis project Ga0214545, IMG submission 160064) | Root nodule microbial communities from cowpea collected in UCLA plant growth center, Los Angeles, California, USA - CNSS4 | ecosystem: Host-associated > Plants > Roots > Nodule | place: USA...
ATATATATATATATATATATATATATATATATATATATATATATATATTTTTTTTTTTTTTTAATATATATATATATATATATATATATATATATATATATATATAGATATTGCTTGATGAATGGATAAAATATATTTTAAGGTTTATTTTTAAATAATTTTCTTTAAAATTAAAAAATAAAAATAAAAATATTGATATATTGAAAATAGGAAGATTTACAGGGTCCTGAACAGAGTAAAATTTTTGGGCGGAAATAGTGCATCGGTTCCGCCCCCGCGGAGTTGCCAATTCCTAGATGCCATTTGATTGAATGCATTTCAGTTTTATCTTTTTCAATTGTATTTTTCCAAATCCATTCTTATTCTGTGTTTTTGTGGCAGTAGTAAGGGATCAGATTGGGCAAAAAGGGTTGGAAAAGAAGTAACACGAAAATGTTTTTCCACATAGTGCTGGAGCGAAATATGCAGCTCCATCCACGATACTTTGGTCGTAACCTTCGTGATAATCTTGTTTCCAAATTGATGAAAGACGTGGAAGGCACTTGTAGGTGATTCCCCTTAAGATTCTTTCAATATTCTTTTCCTAGAAAATGAGTTGTGCTAAAATGTGAAAGAAGAGGAAATATGTAATAATTTTTTTTATTAGGGAATTGCAAAATAGTGGTTGAAAATGGCATGTTGTAGTTTTACCCAGTTATACAAGTTATTGTAGTAAATTTTATTGTACATTTGATTGAACAGTATATAATTTAGATCAGAGGAAAGTATTTATCCGTAAGTGACTGATTTGAACCTTGGATGAATATAACATTTGGATTTTCAACTATTATGCAGTGGTCGACATGGATTTGTGGTGGCAGTTACGGGGATTGAAAACGTAGGGAAAGGATTAATTCGTGATGGGACAGGGTATGTGACATTTCCTGTTAAGTACCGGTGTGTTGTCTTCAGACCATTTAAGGGGGAGATCGTAGAAGCTGTTGTTACCATGGTGAACAAGGTTTATGCAATTCCTTTCTCTTTAGAGTAATTAAACTATGTAACTCTAACCAGTGGAGATTGTGGTTTATGATTGTTGAGTTATGTTTGTACAGATGGGATTTTTTGGTGAAGCTGGATCTGTCCAAATCTTTGTCTCAAACCACGTAAGTTTGTCTTCTATAATCGGAGAAATGATCTCTATTATCTACATGTTATATCTAAGAGGTTGTTAGTGTTGTTCTTCATTTTGAATAGTAAAAATGTGCTTTCCTGTAATTGGAATGTTATCCTAGTATTTTAATTTTGAACACTAAAATTGTATTTGTCATTTATTATTGTTGCCATTGGAAGGCAAAATTATGAGTGAGGTTTTGGGTTCTCCACCCCACTCAAAAGTACGTGGAAACGCAAAATTATCACCATAGGGAATTAGGAGAGTGAGAATGCCAGGATCTTGGGCTAGGATAGGATGATCCGGTGTACATAAATTCATTTAAATGTATATTTTATAAAATATTATATAATATATATTATCATAACTCTTTCTTAATTTATTGTATTTGATGTCATGTATTTGCATATTGGATGTTGTCTTTGTCATACACTTGTATTTGTACTTATGCAGCATGGGTTAATGTTATGCCTCCTCAAAGTTGTTCTTATGGGAGTGTTTTGCAGTGATAAACTGAGGAGTGTCCAAAGATGATCCAAATACGCAGTTTATCTCAGTCTGTATGTTTTGACTGGTTCATTGTAAGGAATCAAAAGGGCTATTTTGCAAGTTTTAAACTGTAATGGGAGTTTGGATTCCGCTAGAATTTTTTGCCTTCATCTTTTTATTTGCTATTTGCTACTACTAACTAGTTTAATTTATACTGTGATGATTGTAGACATGCAAACCATCTTAAATTCAAGATCTCAATGAACTCTCTTTATTTTACCTTCTCAAATCGTTATATCTCTGCAGTGTTTAGAATTACCAAGGATTATTTTCTGTTCCTTTTCTATTTTCTTAAAATTAATTTAACAGTCTCTGTCGTTTCATTGCAATTAAAATTTTTTATCTTGTTACTCGTACATTTTTATATAATTTTTTTTTATTAAGATACCTTTTTTTTTTTCCTATTAGTTGATTCCGGATGATATGGAGTTCCAGGCTGGAGACATGCCAAATTACACTACTTCAGATGGATCGGTATGTATCATTTATAACTTCCATAATGTTAAACTGTAGAGAAATTTGTTTCTTTTTTATTTGTTGCCATTTGTTTTTCATTTTATGATTATTTTTACTATCAATTTTGTCTTTTGCAGGTTAAGATTCAAAAGGACAGTGAAGTGAGACTAAAGATAATAGGGACTCGAGTGGATGCTACTGAAATTGTACGAATATATATATGTGTGTGTATGTACATATGAATATATATGTGTATGTATATATGTATATGTATATGTCAAGATCCATCACCATTATCCTAAATTCTGCTTTGAGAAATTTGAATAAATCGAAAAGCATTCTGTAGCAGATGTAGCTTTTTGTTTCTCTGCAAATTTTCTATACTATTACGAATTCTTCCCAAAAGAGCCACTGATTTTTGCTAATTCTAATGTTTAGCTCATGCACCGGCTTAGCAGTAGTATTTGTGCATATCATGAAAGCCGTTATGTGTTTACATCTCTAGGATGGTAGTTTTTACTTGGTTTTCTTGTAATTTACTCTTTTGCAACTCTTTTATCACTATTGAACTTCATCCATTTCAAAACTTATTTGCAAAGTTCTAGCTACCCTGAGGGAGTTATAAATTTGAAATATATTTCTTTGGTTTGCAAGAATCGTGACAATTCCATGGTGCAGCTTTACTTCATTCTAAAAGTTGTGAGAAAATTGAAATCACAAATTCTCCAGTTGCATGCTGGCTAACGAAGTTTTAATACTACTGCACATGCTTAGCCATGTTTTCCTTCTCTTTGGTTCTTTGGCTATAGATATGAGCTCTGCCACTGTTCAGTTTTTAAAATGACAAGTACAGAGATACAAATCGCTTTTACAATTTGGATATTGAATGTTCATCTGATTTACAGTTTCAATGTGTTCTAGAACCCGTTTTTCTGATAATGCATAATTTGTTCTTTTTGCAGTTCTGCATAGGTACCATAAAAGATGATTTTCTGGGTGTGATCAACGATCCTACAACAGTTTAAACACCCCTTACTATGCCATTCTGTTGAAAATAGGAGCATTTAATGATTGTTACTTTTCTAACAAGCATAAGTTGTCGTGTTTAGATAAGTTCAATGTATCCTTAGAAGTAGTTCTCCTGAAAATAGTAGTAGTTATTTTGTTATCATTTTATCATCATCATTATTATTATTATTATAAATAGATCACTCTTCTGGGATTTTCTAGTAGAATCACGGTACCCATCTTCAATTTTGTCTCAAACAAACTTCTATTGAGATTGAATGTAGTTCATCAAAATAATATTTCGAGGACTTACCTTTACTAAACGGACGTATTTCAAAAACTTGTTATACTTGGAATTTGTGATGTAGAGTTTCTCTACCCTTAGGCACAAGCCAGTAGCATTGTTCTTTACTAAAACTGTTTTTTATTCTATTTTTTGTTATTTTGCATTATGCAGCTACCACCCTATTATTTATAAAATCTTCCATAAAGTAAGATTTAAAACTATTCTGACCCGCTTAAGAGCAGAAATTTAAAACATATTTTCCCAATAATTCACAAAGTTATATACAGTTAAAAGTTAAGTAAAGTTTTTATATCCTACTTTAGCATCCAACTGAACTAGCCATCTTAGTACTCGTCCTTTAATTGCTACTCAAATTTAAGAGACACAATCATTGCATTGCTTGTCTTCTAACACTTAACCTCCTCGTTTTAGCCAAGTTTACAAGTCAAATCAACCCATATAAAATCATTTAACAAATCACTAATCTATGCTAAGACATTGCGATTGGTGCATAGCACCAAGTTGACACTCTACAGGACCACAACCATTCAAATTGCATAAAATATCCCATCTTTAAAGTTAATCTCATCATGAATATACACTGTTAGTTCCACTCAACTTGTTCACATTCATGAGGGTGTATTAGGATTGTATTGAAAGCTTTCAAACGTCAATTTGCGTTTTCCTATACAGTAAGGTGCAATATACTGAAGAGAACGTGGGATAAAACTTTCTCTCAAACTCACATTGTTACAAAAAACAGAAAAATGATGAACAAACACCTCAATATTTGGTCAAGAAGCAATCAAATTCATTCCAAAGAAACTTCTATGTAAGAAACCCAGGCTACCAAGTTACACTCTCATGTATCTAAGAAATTTTTTACACGGGAAAAATGAGACATGAAACTAGAAACTTGTCACGTTCAAATTAGACAAAACTAACCTTTATGGCATTCCATCAATCCAGAATCCAGAAGGAAAAATTGTGGAAATTAATTAGAACTAAATCTACAGTCTAAAAAAGTAGCTAGAGGGTATTTTAAAGAAACCTTATTGTTACACGGTAGAGTGAGTTGGTCCTATGTCTTTCCTTGATGAACAGTGCATTAGGAGTAATTTAATCATTGATGGCAAAGTCCAAAAATATTCCTTCTCTATTCCTTTTGTCTCCTTCGAGCTCCAAAACAAGAATAGCACATTCAACAGTTAAAGGGTATTAAAAAAGGGGGAATTATAGCAACAAGATCAAACAAAGAAGTACCATCTTCTCCTAAGCAAACAGTGGCTAAAATTGACAAGCCCAGATAAGCATTGCATTACCTAACCATTTATTCTCCACAATACTCCCTTCCAAATGCTACTCTGCATCATCATTTTGGACTCTACCTCTCACCCTTTTCCTCCTTCAAAAAGTCCCTTTGGCCACACATTTTTCTCCTATACTAACTTTCACCATTTTTCTCCTTGGCATCTTCTCCAACACCAGTCGATTCTAATCTCTGTTGCTATCATCAGGAATCAGTAACATGCACCCAAATGAAAAAAATAAACTATGAACAGCTAAAAATGATTATCTCCTATACATGCACTTCCAAGCCACTTCATTCCAAACCCCACCAAAATATAAAGAACACCCCAACTTCATTTTTTACTCACTGCCAAATGGGTAGGCAAGGTAATGATCCTACTACCACTGTTAACTCCTCCATTGCTCTTCTTCAAGAAAGGTTTAGACAGTTGGAGAAGGTCAAAGAAAGAAGAGAGGGAAAGCAACTCCTTAAACTCTTGTCTTCTGAGAGCACTTCTTCATCTATTATGCAGAATCCCTCATCACAAAACTCTCATCATCATCAACAACATCAACAACACCAACAACATCAACAACAGCCAAGAATGGTGCCTCCTCTTCATAGGCCAATTCTCCATGATTCTCTTTCTCTTGGCCTCAACTTCACCACACAAGGTGATCACAACACCATGAACATGAAACCACCCCCATCCTCCAATTTATGGCCTCAGGGATCACCAACATCACGAAATTTTGATACCTCAGAAGTTGATACTTCTCTTCATCTGTAAATATGTTTACTGCTACTACTACTACTACTACTTTTCTCTGCTTCCTTCCCTAGTACCTTTATAGATGTATAATAATATAACCCTGTGTTCTGCATCGTTTTGTATCAGTAATCAAGGAGAATTTGTATCAGTTATGCTTCTTTTTGTCGCTGGAAAGTATGTGAGTAACATATGAAATTCGTAATTGTATATGGACTTCCTTAAACAACAGTAACATCGTTTTTCATAGGCCAGAAAATGGTATTTTGGGGTTGCATGTTAGAAAAAACATAACCTAATTCCATAGTTAATTCGCAGATTCTTGTTTTCATCAGATGTTATATTGTTTTTCTGGAAAAATAATGTACAATATGAGTTATTGTGCAGCTCGTACATGTTAAAAAACAATCTTTTATGTTCGTGTGAATTCAATTTACATACTTCTGTTCTATCAACATTAACTTACATGCATTTGAGTTATAATTTAGTGATTTATACTCATATAACTAATCTTGCATAAGATTGAAAATTTGATCCATTTATATTAGTCCGATATTCCAGCATTTCATTGAAATTATAAAAAAAAAAATCAGCTTTTACTTTTAAGGCTAACCATTCTCGTTACATATTATTATTATTATTATTTACGTTTAAAACTTAAAAAAAATTGCTATATGTATCAAAATATTTTTTGTGAAATATGCAAAGACATGAATGCATCATGCTGTACTCAAATATCAAATCACGCACTTATATACATCTAAACACGTGCGTTCAGACACACAAACACGACAATTATATTATGCTCTTTATGTATTTGGCAGTATCTCAAGGTGGCTTCTTGAACTTATATTTCTCGTGATATTGAAGGTAGAAAATATACTACATGTCATATTGTTGATTTCTAATGAAAAAATTTAAACATTCGACAATATTTTTTAGTTTGAAACAATTTTCACTAAGAAAAATGTGAATATATATTTATTTATGATGATTTCTTCAATGATGAAAGAATATGGATAATCTTTTAAGCACTTAATTACAAATTACAAGGATTTGGAACAATAATTAACATTACAAACTAGTTTTACACCATCATTACATAAGTATCGATCGACAATACGTACGTCGCAAACGTGTATATTTATATTTTTATTATTTAAAATAAAACAATGTTAAAGATATATAATTTTATTATTTTTTATAAATAATTTATTAAAAAATACAAAAAATAATATAATTTAAAAAGATGTATGTATAGTTTTGTAAAAATAAAAAAAAGAAAATATTTAACATTTAGTTCTAAAGAAAATTTATTTAAATATTTAAAAATAGAGAAAATTAGTCAATTATTTATTTTATTAAACAAATAAAATATTATTTATTTACTTATATACAAAGAAGAGACACAATAACTTCATTTTGTGCTATTTTTTAATCACATAATTTTACTATTTTACAAATAAAAGATAATTTATTTATTCATTGAATAAAAATGAATTATTATTTTTTTTAAAATTAAAGTTAATTAAATAATTTTTTGGCTACATAATTTATTTAATACTATTTTCATAAAATTATATATTTAAATATATTATTTTTCTCTTTTTAATTAATTATTCATTAAAATAAAAAATATATTTTTTTTCGTATATTAAAAATATAAATACACATATATTAAATTTTTTAATTAAAAGATGAAAAAAGTTAGTTAAAGGTGTATTTTTATAATAGTATAAATAAAAAGTATTTTAAGAAATAACCGGTCAAAAATCCGAAAAGGGAAATAAATAACTTAGAGCGAAGTGTCGGAAACTAGTAGCATCCAGAAGCTTCGAACTCCATATTTTGATGAACACAACCAAATCAAAACCCTTCTAAAACCCTACCATTTCCCTGCTTAACCAAACTTTCTCAATTTCTCTATCGTGCTTGTGGCTACAATCTTCCTCTCTCACCTCTTCTTTCTCTCATCAATTCACTATGCACAGACTCTCCATCACTGCTCGCTCATCATCCGTCTCCGCCTTGTTGCGCTATGGCGGCGCACTTCGAAGGGACGTGCTTGCTCCCATTTCCTCTTCTCATCTAACTAAGGTACCCATTTCGTTTACCTTTCTCCCTTTGCGAATTGCTCTTCGTTTTGATTTTTCATGTCATAATCCCTAGCTTGCTATTCATGTTTGCCTCGGTAGCCAGGTTGTATATTTTTCTGTTAGTGATTATGTTTGTTTTTATAATATTCCGGACAGACATACTATATTTGTAGAAGAACGTTGATGGATTGTGTGGTGTTAGTTTATCTGATGTTCCTGGGATAACAAACACGTGTTGCAACCATTTTTAAATATTGTCGGCTTTTGTGTGTCCCTTTTTGTTTTTCTTGTGAGGAGCAGGTCGGCGAGAAGGACAGCCAAGCTAGATGGTTTTCTATTCTGGGCTCGGACAAATCCAGCACAATTGAATCTGCAAATCATCCGAACCTGAGAAAAGATTTGTTCTTGGGTAGACGATGTGAATCAACTGCTGCAGAATCTTCTGCTTCTAGTTCCCCTCCAGCCGAGAGATATGAATACCAAGCTGAGGTATGGCTGTTTTTCATCTTGTATGGTCTCTCTAGTGCGTATGGTATGGTTTGCCTTGAGCTTAACTTTGGATAATATGCATCATTGGCAGGTTAGTCGGCTCATGGACCTCATTGTTAACAGTTTATACAGTAACAAAGAAGTGTTTCTTAGGGAGCTTATAAGGTATGCTCTTTCGTACTTGTAGATTTTTTTTAGTACTACTACTATTTGGATATTTATTGTGTGGAAACCTTTTTGGCTGAGGTAGAATTGGTTCGTTTTTGCTGGTGATCCTATATACAATTATGTTTTTAGAGCATTTGTGTTTAGATGGTGTGAATACATTTATCTATATTAATATTATACTAACTATAATTGCATTTAAGGGCCTGTCCTGGCTGTGGCAAGTGATTTCATGCAGATATACTACAATTATTTTCATGATCTGTTTTGAATAAATTATTCAAGTTTCTCCTTCATCCTTTTAGGAGACTATTTTTAAGAAGGGACTTAAAATTTTTAATATAGAATCCATGTACTTGATTATTATGAATGTATGTAATTGCGTGTTGCCCAATCTTCTAATCTATACATTTTTAATACAGCAATGCAAGTGATGCTTTGGATAAGCTGCGGTTTCTGAGTGTAACAGAACCTGGACTATTGAAGGAGGAAGTTGATTTTGATATCCGAATTCAAACTGATAAGGATAATGGGATCATATCTATTACGTAAGAGAAGTAACTTTGATTATTATTTAATATACTATTTTAATCTCAGTCATTGCTGCAACTTATGTTATATGCAGTGATACAGGCATTGGTATGACTAGGCAAGAGCTAGTTGATTGCCTTGGAACTATTGCTCAAAGTGGAACTGCAAAGTTTTTGAAGGCTTTAAAGGTCTTAATTTCTTCTGAAAGATGCTTTAAGATTTTACTGTCTTTATTTGCTTTTGCGTTCATTTAATTTACCTTCTGACAAATGTTTATCATTTAAAAGGATAGCAAGGATGCTGGTGGTGACAACAATTTAATTGGTCAATTCGGTGTGGGATTTTATTCAGCTTTCCTGGTTTCTGATCGGGTATGAATTTTTGTGTAAAAGTAAATATGTCTTGGTCTTTCATTTTTTGTTTAATTTGGTAATTATATCAATTTGTGTTGTTTGAAGGTTGTTGTCTCAACAAAGAGTCCAAAATCTGATAAGCAATATGTTTGGGAAGGAGAGGCAAATGCTAGCTCATATACCATAACTGAGGAAACAGATCCTGAGAAGATGATTCCAAGAGGAACTCGTCTTACACTTTATCTCAAGGTATGTTGATAATCATCTTTTTTGAACATTAAGTAATTATTTTAGTTTTCTTTTTCCCCGATCTTACAAATGTGATTTCATTATGGCCATTGCCACACTTCAGAGGGATGACAAAGGTTTTGCTCATCCAGAGCGGATTCAGAAGCTTGTGAAAAACTATTCACAATTTGTCTCGTTCCCAATATACACTTGGCAGGAAAAGGGATTCACCAAAGAAGTATGGCATCTAATCCTGATCTTTTCAATTTGGTAGCACTATCTATGATGAATATTACTTGTCTTGGGTTAATTTCGTTCTCCACTAGATTTTATAGTATTGATTTTTTCAGCTTTAATTGTATTTTGATCCCATTCTAGGTGGAAGTTGACGAGGATACAGACGAAGCTAAAAAGGATGGTCAAGATGAGAAGACTGAGGTAACATTTTGATTGTTCTGCATATGTGCCGAATCCAGTATTTTCATTGACGTGAATGTGTAATTGTCTAGCTGCTGCAAATTTACTCATTGGTTAGTGACTTTGACATATTGTCATGACAGAAAAAGAAGAAAACTAAAACTGTTGTCGAGAAGTACTGGGATTGGGAGCTGGAAAATGAGACCCAACCAATCTGGGTGAGTTTTATGATTTCCAATTTCATGAGTTGCATTCATAAATCTTTTAAAAAAATTATTAGTTGAATGAAGTGAAATTTGCTTTATTTTTGCAGCTCCGTAATCCTAAAGAAGTCACTAAGGAGGAGTACAATGAATTCTACAAGAAAACTTTTAATGAATACTTGGAGCCATTAGCATCCTCACACTTTACCACAGAGGTAAGGATTTTATGGTCTCAAGTGCAACCTTGCTTTGCGTAGTGGATACTTTTATTTGTTAATGAAAATTCATAGTTCGGCTGGAAAACAAGATTAATAATGTAAAGTTTTCACCACATTCCTGGGGAGATTCAGTGTTACTGGTAATAATTCTGGTGGTTATTTTTATTGACACATGATGCTTGTTATTTCAGGGTGAGGTAGAATTTAGATCTATACTTTTCGTTCCGGCCTTTGCTCCCTCAGGGAAGGATGACATAATCAATCCCAAGACCAAGAACATAAGACTTTTCGTGAAGAGAGTGTTCATTTCAGATGACTTTGACGGAGAACTGGTATAACCATTTTGCTATCTACATTCTACAACCTTGAGTAGCTTGTCGCTATTGTCAAAATTGTATTATCGTGAACTTATTATGTGTTTGTTGAACAGTTCCCTCGATACTTAAGCTTTGTCAAAGGTGTTGTTGACTCAAATGATCTTCCACTTAATGTGTCACGTGAAATTCTTCAAGAGAGCCGCATAGTAAGTAGATAGGGCAATGTGAATATGCTTCATGTTTACATCTCGATCCCTATTTTATCATACCAGTTGTGTCTTGCTTAACTTTTTCCGTGTTGCTTGAAGGTGCGAATTATGAGGAAACGTTTAGTTCGGAAAGCTTTTGACATGATTTTGGGAATATCCATGAGTGAGAACAGAGAGGTATATTATTATTCTGAAAATTGTTCATTGTATACACAGTTTCTTTTATTGTTTCTGAAGTTGTACAGTATGTAGGATAAATTTAGGTGTAGAAGTAAAAGGATAGTCTTTTGTTAGTATTTTACAGGCTGATTTGTTCTGTATGCAGGACTATGAGAAGTTCTGGGAGAACTTTGGCAAACACTTGAAATTGGGTTGCATTGAAGACCGTGAGAATCACAAGCGTATTGCTCCATTGCTTCGCTTTTTCTCATCCCAAAGTGAAGAAGAACTGATTGGCTTGGATGAATATGTTGAGAACATGAAACCTGATCAAAAAGATATTTATTATATTGCTTCTGACAGTGTGACTAGTGCGAAGAACACACCTTTCCTGGAGAAACTTGCGGAGAAGGATCTTGAAGTAATCTTTGTTTTCTTACTAGAGTTTATAACTTTGTATCTTTTAAGTACTTATATCTATCAATTAATAATACTTATATTGGTGTTTTTGCTATGTAATTTTTCAGGTGCTGTTTTTGATTGATCCAATAGATGAAGTTGCCATTCAAAACCTTAAATCATACAAGGAAAAGAATTTTGTTGACATTAGCAAAGAAGACTTGGATCTAGGTTTAACTTCTTTCTTCTCTAAACTTCATCTCAATAATTTGATTAGACAAACACTCGCATTTAGTTTACCAGTTATTTGTTAGTCTCTGGCAAATCTTACTGTCGACAATTTTGTGAATTCAGAGCTTTGTTTTTTATTGTTCAAGATTGTTACGCATTTGTTGTTTCTGCAGGCGATAAGAATGAGGAAAAGGAAAAAGAAATGAAGCAGGAATTTGGCCAAACATGTGACTGGATCAAGAAACGACTGGGAGATAAAGTCGCAAGTGTGCAAATTTCAAACCGACTTAGCTCTTCACCTTGTGTTCTGGTGTCTGGGAAATTCGGTTGGTCTGCAAACATGGAAAGGTTGTCCTCTTTTCTTTGATTGATCGTGTATTTTGAACGTTTAAGTAACAATGTGCAACATGTAACCAAACTTGCTGCAGGCTGATGAAGGCACAGAGTATGGGTGATGCATCCAGCTTGGAATTCATGAGGAGCAGAAGAGTGTTTGAGATCAACCCTGACCATGCCATTATCAGGAATTTGGATGTAAGATAAATGGAAATTCCCATTTCTTCGTCATGATGTCAAATTGAAAAATTATGATAACGCAATCAAATGGGTAATTTTCAGGCGGCATACAAAACAAATCCCGATGATGAAGATGCCCTCAGAGCTATCGATCTTTTGTATGATGCAGCCTTGGTTTCCAGTGGTTTTACGGTGAGCTCATGCTTAATAATATTATTATTTTTATGAATGTCATTTAAGTTTCCTTCGTGAAGTCCCTAAGTCGTATCTTTTGATTCGTGTTGGTGTGCAGCCTGATAATCCAGCACAACTTGGAGGGAAGATATACGAGATGATGGGTATGGCTCTCACAGGTAAATGGTCAACACATGATCAGTTCCAGTCCACTGTAACGCAGCCCCATATCCCAGAAACTGTAGAAGCTGAGGTTGTCGAACCTACCGAGGCTGGCGGTCAGAAGTGAGGACAGTCCTGATGACATTTTTGTTTTTTCCCCTTCCCTTCTGTTCTTTCTTCTTTCAAAGCTGCTTGCTGACGGGTGAAGTTGTGTTCTTGAAGAACGTGGGTGTTGGTAGTAACCATTTATATATATCATGAGGAATTGTGTGGCAATGCTATATCTGGAAGCACGTGTAATTTCAGCCTTTCGATTCTTTAGTTAGTCAAAAAAATCCAGCATTGCCAAGTATCATATTTTTATTAGCTTTTCTTTTGTTTTGGGATAAAGAAACGATATTAATTTAGATAAAGATTTCTTACGGCAGCATCTGACATAAGAATGACTGCCATGGAACAGTTGCTGATGTGCTCTGATACCTGCGCGGTGGTCCATTATTAGATTGGGTTGTGGGGGCTGCCAACTAGGCACAATTTAAGTTACAATTTTTTTCTGAAGATAAGGCGGTCTTTTTGGTCAATGCATTGTCGTTTTCAACACCCAAAATAAATTGATTGTTGAACGCTTAGTACGGTAATGTGATGTGATTGAACATTTTATAATTCAGGACAAATTTTCGGTGTAATTTAAAAATAATAGATTTTAAATAAATTCAGGTATGGATAAAAAATACTAGCTTCTTGAAGGAAGGTGTGTTTTAAATTACTTGAGTTACAAATAATTAGCTGAAATTATTTGAAAAAAATGTATTTATTCTGTAAATTTTTCAATTACTTAAAGTGCTACTTGAACTATGTTATTGTCATTATATCCTTTTTACTACCGGATATTTAAACGGAAATATATAAGTTCAACGGAGAAGCACATTAGCATTTAAATGGACGTATTTAATTATTTTAACAAACCATGCAATAAGTTGGCGTTCCACTCTGGTTGTGGTCACTAAGCCATATGGAAATAGTGCTAACAGAACACTCCAAGTCTCTTCACACTTTCTTTTTAACATCTATTTACTGTTTGTTAAAATCCATGTAGGTCCTACTACTTTAGGGATGAAACTCACCGAATGAGAAATGAGACCCATTAGGACCCGCATAAATTGTACTCAACAGAAGAGAGAATGTTAAAAATTGTATTGGTAGTATTTATCATTACGTAGTATTGGCATCCTTATGGCACACTGCAATTCATTGGTAAGTAAGCTGTATAGACAAATATGAACCCCAATAGGTTGAATGAGTTGTTGGCTCGATGGTTTGCAGGACACCCAATTTGATTGAAGATGCTATTCAGTTCATGATAAATAAACTCAACATATGTTACGTGCACTTCAATGTCATATCAAAGATTCCCTGCAGGGCACAACACAAATATTCAAATTTAGTAAAGGGTGATGGTGCAAAAGACTGTAGCTATGCATAGGGTTATGCTATTTAATTTAATGGGTAAAAGTCACAGTGGAAGCACAGATGCATTTGACACACAGGACTGGAAAAAACCGTTAGCCTTGCTGAATAGATACGGAAGCATTCAGTGGGACTGAAGATTCAAAATCAAAGTGTTAAAAAGAATGAATTAGGGTTGGATATAACACTGCCATTTGCCGCAGTGGCAAGTTGATCGTGACGATGCTGCAAAGAGCACATAAGGAATTGAGAGAATGAGAAATTAGAAAGAAAAGTAATTCTTTTGGAAAGTAATGATAGAGTAACAATCACCCCCCCAGAAGAAATATTACTCCTATAAAACTCACTTCCTTAAAAAAATCTACCTTCAAAATTCTCCCACTTCTTACCCTCAAACAACAAACCCCAATAGTTATTGGGGCAATCATTTATAAACTAAAAATTTTAGTCTTCCTGAAATGAAATTACAAACAACAGTGTAATTAACACCAGATGCATATAAGTACAATTGAAACTGATGATAAAATTAAGTGACATGCAGACTCAAATTTTTCGATGCTCGGAGATTCACCTATGCTGATGAGATTGAAAACCAACAAAGTAATAATCTTAAAAACTGAAACAAAAAGTACTTCAATATGAGACAGAAAACAAGGAACAAGTTCCTATGAACAGAACAAAGCAGGGTGTTCGACAAAATTTATCAAGATATCGAATACCATTTGAATGATGGACATCCTCTTTGGTCAAAAGATGCCTTCTGCAATTATATTATTGCCTGTTGATACAGTATAGCATGGCTTTTACGGTACCTACGATGAATTTGAAAATGTGGGTGAGTGAGATACATTTCAGACTACAGAACTCAGTTTACATAGGCTTCTATCTTAAAGTGAATTTTAGGCACAGTAAGTAGATATAGGAAGTATTGAATCTATGCTTTAGATGAATCTACGCTTACCTGCTTAAGTTCTCAAATAAAATCTTTCTGAGCGAGGATCACCATGGAAAATGCTGAGTAAAAGTGTTGAATCACAAATATCCATGCTAGCATTCAATCAACTTAATGCCTGTTGGTAAAAATTCGGGTAAGGCGTGTCAATGATATAAAGTTTATTCAAGGGAAAATCAATTAGCGATAAGCAAACCTTGGGACTTACTATTGCAGAAAAGTAATTATATGAAGGCAAAAAGAACAAATGGTCTTCCTCAATAACACTGATACAAAACAGAATGCCTACCTCAGCCCAGCTACACCCCTTTACTTTTAGACCAACGCAGAAGTAATACTTTCGCATAACAACACTCTCTAACTGCTTTGGATCCCACAAAACTTCTTTCTCACATTCTGCATCCACTCTGGTGGCATGAACTTATTCCTACTCTAGGTCCGATCCAAGATTGTCAAACTAAAGATCATACCCAAGATTGGAAGAAGGGAGGAAACATACAAATCATGGGATCGTAAATTAACTGAAAAGTTCTACTAAAACTAAGAAACTGAACTATAGGGAAAACGGGGGTGCTACGAAGCACAAAAAACCTCTCGAATTTAGATTTATAGAGCCTCTGTTAATTTTCACAATGTTCCTTATTTTGCACAGTCTCAGCCCAACCTAACAAGCTAACTATCTCAACAATGACTAACACTAATAGACATATAACAATTGTCCAGCACAAAAGTTGCGTAGACTCAAATACCAAGGAATGCTTATTAGATTACGCATTTCCTACTAAGCACAATAGGACCTAAACATAGAAAAGGCATCAAAGAACAAGTTGCACAAATCGAAACATACCCAAGTTATTTTTGGAAGAAATCATCATGTTTTCCAACTTTTGAGCAGCCTCAGTCATCCCTTGGGTGTTGTATGCCTGGATCATGCAAGCGAAAGTGATGCTATCAGGTTCACATTTTCTTTCTCTCATGGCCATGAAAAACTCGCTCATCTTTTTTAGGTCACCAGCCTGCCCATAGGCGCTAATTATGCAATTAAAGAAGGGAGTATCCAACACTACATCAGAATTATCAACATGCCTCATGATTGACTCAACTTTGTCAATACGTCCAACTTTGCTATATGCACTGACAAGTGAGCAATAAGTAATAGAATTAGGCTTCACTCCAAGATGCTTCATTTTTAGAAAGTGTTGATCCATCTTCTCAATTTCTCCAGCTTTGCCAAACACCTCAATGACAGTATTATATGTGACAATTGTTGGAGTGAAAAACCTTCTCTCCATGAAATCCATGACAGTCTTCATCTTCTTATACATGCCAGCTTTGCCATAGGACTTTATCATCAAATTGAATGTTGTTAAGTCTGGTTTTATGCCCATTAGCTGAAATTCATCATACCACTTCTCCATCTTATCAATTTGCCCATCCTTTCCAAGTGCCCCAACAAAAGAATTCAGCGTGAAAACATCTGGGTGGCAGTTGCCATTTTCAATCATATCATTCAATGTATTATCCATCTGTTCAAACATGCCAGCCTTACCATAACCATCAATTATGGAATTATACGTCACAGAGTTACATTGGATGCCCAGAAATGACATCTCCGCAAGGACATGTTCAATCAAATCAAAACGACGAAATTTTGCACAACAACTGACAAGAATAGAATATGTATATATATCTGGTTCGCAGTCAACAACCGATTTCATATCTTCAACAGTAGAAAGTGCCTGATCAAGGAGACCACTATGACCGTAAGCACTTACAAGAGCAGTGTAGACATCAACAGTAGGTTTAAGCCCTTCAGAATACATGATCTCAAAGAGATGGGAAGCCTCTTCAGGCTGTCTGCACTTGCCAAGCATCATCAACAGTTTTGCATATGTTTGGCATCGTGGTTCATACCAGCATTGCTTTCGAAGAAGTGCAAAAATCTGCAAAAGGAAATAGGTTGTACTTCAGACACACCTGGACACAAATATTAATCTTAAAAATCAATTGCAGTCACGTTCCCCGACCTAAACAAATCTACTCAGGTCGTACATTCATAGACCAGGAAATATTTCAAATTCAAATCAGCCCTAGGTTTTTTGCAGAACAAATCTGTGATTGCATGAAGGCCAAATGAACCAGGTGAACGACTGAATCAAGATTTGTCGCTCAAAAATTAAGATTTACATAACTCTCCAAGTCATGCCCATTGGAAAAACTTCAGTCACACTCAAAATGAAAAGTTAAGCAGTAAATACAAAGCATCACATGATATTGTTCGAATTTAAACACCTGGCAAGATTTCCAGAACATCACACTTTACACACTACTCTCATCTGTCCACAAAAACCAACAGTAGCAACTCCAAAATTTCATAACCCCAAGAATAGCTCAATCTAGTCAGTATAACACAACTGACCATTGCATTGCACTCAATCCAAAAGTTAATTCTCAAAACATGTCAATGAATTAAAGGTAGATGAAACCATCATCCCCAATGATTATAAACTCGGTGAAAGGGCTAAATTATCCCTAATTTGATTATTTGAATAACTCAGTGTCCACTTAAGGTGCTTCATTCCAAAAAAAAAAAAAAAAAAAAAAAATCAATCTCCAACCAATGAAGATTGGTTCCAGTTCCGCAGAAAATCCCCTCATCATGGAAGTGTGTAAATTTAGAACTGAACAGCATCTAAAACAAAAATTGTGTTTGCCTCAAGAGCGGATTGCCAACGACGGCGTTTGATGGCGTCATCTAGGGCTTCGAGAAGGGCCTTGGGCCAGAGCTGTTTATGGGAGTTGGACTTGGCCTTGTTCTGAACGCCTCTAATGGCAGCTTCGGTTCGGAGAATGCGCGACAACTCCTTCTTCGGCTCTTTCACCAGCCCCGCACTCCCTGCTTTCGCCCTCCGCTTCAACGACTCCACGTGAAAACGACGCCGTGTCTTTGGAAGGGCCTTGTCGGTTGCAGGAGCGAAGGGTGTGGCGGAGGAGACACCGGACGACCATGTCAAGTTCATTGCAGACCCACGCACCAACCAGAGGACTCACATCTTTTGTGATAAAAAATAAAAAATGATGATTATAATATATATTAAAATTAAAAAATAATATTAATAAAATAATTATTTAAATTTTAAAATTTTATTTAAATAATAAAATTGAAAGATAAAAAATTTAATATTATATAAATATTTAAATTTTCAATGGTTATTATGATTTAAATATTCATAAATATTTATTAAATATTTTAGGGAGTTTAATGTATTTATTAATACTAAATATATTTATAACGTAAATAATATTATATAAATATTTAAATTTAAATGTAATATATAATGTATATTAATATTTATAATAAATCCGCATACATTATCGAGAAATGGTTTTGGAGATTGACCTGGCATAGTTTTGTCAAAACAAAAGATAACAGTGTTAACTTAACGCTCCTTGCAACCGCGTGGACCGGTCACCGTTGATAAATACCAGCCTCCTTCCCTTCCCACTCCCACTCACGGAGTCACAGTTCAAACGAAAAAATATCAGTTTGATTATTCTATTTCCGTTTCTCCTTCATTCGCCGTTTCACTCTTTTTCACCGTTTCTTCCCTCCTTTGACCTAACCCACCCCTCTCCTTGTGTTTGTGTTTTGTGTGAAGAAGATACTTTACCTTCTCTTCCCCTCTCTCTGGTAATTTTCTTCTCCTTTTCAATCAATTGTTTGTTCTTTTTTTCTTTAAGCATATATTTGTTTTGATTCTGTGAATTTCGATCCACCACGTTCAACGATTGAAAACATTCTTTGTAGCAATTTTGTTAGTCTGAATTTCATTGTCAACTTGTGCTGTGGGTCGTTTGAGTTTTCTCTTCATCGTATGATTTGATTATTTGATTACGAGCAAACTTGTCTGACATCAATTTTTCTGTTAGAGATTGATTGCATTTCTCTCCAGCTTCTTTTGTACTGGTTTTGCATAACAGTGATGGATTTTTGTTGTGATTATTGTGCGGGATACGATCATTTGCCTTTTTCGAATTTATTTGTTTTTTGCCATCAGTTTGTGGAAAAATTAGGGCCTGATTGATTACTAAATAGTTTGATATTTTTACTCTCTCCGATCTCTGGCTCTTGCTTTGGATGAAAGCCTGCACCTGTTGGCAGATTATGAATTTTCTCCAGTTCCTTTTACTGTAACAATGAATATGTGTAGTTGCTTACAAACTAAATCTTTTTTGTCGGGTATGGTCACTAGGTTTTAACAAAAACTGAAGCCTTTGCCGCAAAATCATGCACCCTCCACGACAGCAGTCACAAGGTGGTGAAGGACTACGAACTTCTCTGTCTCTAGTTTCTTCAGATCCACGCCTTTCCCTTGACGAGCCTAGATCAAACACTGGCAATCTCCGTGAATCTCCGACTGAAAGTGCCAGTTCTCGGGAAATTTGGCCTGTTGCTGCAGCAATAAAAAGGGAGAGTGATTGCCCTGATCAGGCAGTTATACGTCGTGTTTCTGGTTCTGACAAAATTACTCTTCATGACGTTGCAAGAGAACGAGTTGATATAATATGTGAAAAAATGGTTCATCTACCTTGCGAATTTCTTGACGAACTGAAAAACGAACTTCGAGTTATCCTTGAAGGAGGTAATGGCTCGCAACATAGAGAGGAATTTTTTATTTTGCAGAAGCTTGTTCAGAGCAGATCTGATTTAACAACCAAGACATTGGCAAGAACACATCGTGTGCAGCTCGAAATCCTTGTTGCCATAAATACTGGAATTCAGGGATTTTTACATCCTAGCATCAATCTATCTCAGGCTTCATTGATTGAGATATTTCTATATAAGAGATGCAGAAACCTAGCTTGTGGGAGCCAGCTTCCTGCTGAAGATTGTACCTGTGAGACATGCACCAATGGAAATGGTTTCTGCAATCTTTGCATGTGTGTTATCTGCAGTAAGTTTGACTTTGAAGTAAATACATGCCGCTGGATTGGATGTGATTTGTGTTCTCATTGGACTCACACTGATTGTGCCATTCGCGAGCAACTTATTTGTATGGGCCCTTCTACACAGAATGGAACAGGGCCAAGCGAAATGGTTTTTAAGTGTCAAGCATGCAATAGGACTTCAGAACTGCTGGGTTGGGTTAAAGATGTCTTTCAGCATTGTGCACTGTCATGGGATGGAGAGGCCCTGATTAGGGAACTTGATTTTGTCAGTAGGATCTTTCATGGAAGTAAAGACCCACGAGGGAGGAAACTCCATTGGAAGTCTGACGATCTCAAGGAAAATTTAAGAAGTGGCAAAGTGGAAACTACGGCTGCATGCACAGCAATATTGATGTTTTTCAAAGGTACAAGTTTTCTAGTTTATCCTCAAAATTGTAGTTAGTATAATGTAATTAGTTAGTGAGGCAATACTGATGTTAAAGTATTGGTAGTTTTATTCATTATCTTTTCTTTTTGTTCTAACCAATACGTTTCATATGCGAAGAGCTTGAGCTGGACTCTCAAAAGACCCTGGAAAATGTTGAAAGTGGAAGTGGAAGACTGATTGTTCCACAGGAAGCATGCAATAGAATTTCAGAGGTGGTGCATGAGGCTGTAAGAAATATGGAAATGGTAGCCAATGAGAAGATGAGAATGTTCAAGAAGGCTCGGTTGTCTTTTGATGCTTGTGAACGTGAATTAGCAGACAAGGCCAGAGAAGCAGGAGAACTAAAAATGGATAGGCAAAAAAAGAAGTTAGAGATTGAAGAACTAGAGAGAATTGTGAGGCTTAAAAGTGCAGAGGCTGATATGTTCCAGACGAAGGCTAATGAAGCTAAAAGAGAAGCTGAGCGGCTCCAGAGGATTCTTCTTGCCAAGTCTGATAAATCAGAAGAAGAATATACCAGCAATTATTTGAAGCAAAGATTAAGTGAGGCCGAGGCTGAGAAGCAGTATCTGTATGAGAAGATCAAAATGCAGGAGTCTTCGCGTATATTGCAAAGCAGTGGTGGCGGTGACCCCTTGGTGTTTTCCAAAATCCATGATCTTCTCTATAGTGTTCCTCCCAGTGCAGATGGCCCATCTAATGACGGCCATCCTTTTCGAACAAACCCATAAGCATTGACTTAGTGTATGCATATTGTAATCGTCTACCTATATAATAGTAATATTATTTTATTACGCAATTGATGCAGTTGGTGTCACTAGGTTCGAGACGTTCCAGACAATGTAACCCTTCATGGGAAGAGATAGGAAGAGGTAGTAGTAATTTGTTGTCGTATGCGGTTTATATTTGAATACATTAAGTTATTAAATGTCTTGATTTGTGAAATCTAATTACCTAATCATTATGTTTGGCATGGTTGAATACATTGTTATTGACTGTCTTGATTTGTGGAATTCAATTAGCTAATCAATATGCTTAGCATTATGATGAGTTATTCAGTACTACAAATCAAATAGATGTGGAGAATATTGGATTTTATTGATAAAATGGAACTGACGGTACAAAGAAGTGTTTTTCTCTCCTTACTAGAAAAATGGGATATTCATCTTTTTGACAGATGGAGCTGAGTGTGGCATGTCCCTGTTCATGGGGGTTTGATCATTAGCCTCTGGAGATCGGTGGAACGATACCATGTTTGCAAACGTCAAAGCAGCACTGATTCCGTGGCATCTTATTGAAGAGCTTTGGCATACATTTGGTGTGACAATCCTTGCATTGTTGACAAACAAACCTGTTCTCCCGCTGTTGGTGATGTTGATCATCCTACTTGGAATGCTGGAGGGAACCACAGAGCCATTTGGAAAACGTAATAGGTGACTGAGCAGCAAGGGTGTTGGAATAGAATGGCTGAGTATGAAATCATGCAGCTTTTCCAGAGATATGGAGAATTGTGATAGTTCATCATCATTTGGCATTAGGAATGTCAAATCATTGCTTCTGAATGAATTTTGCTGGCTGTTGAGAATTTTGAGGAGGATGACAAATCCATAGTAAGATCTGTTTCTCATGTCAGTCATGGCTGCCTCTAGGTCGGTTTGGTTGAATGAAATTGTTGACTGACATTCAGCAATGGCAAAGAGGAGGGTAAGAAGTGCCACAGACCAGAGAGCCATTACAGGGTAAGAACTTGAATGTTTACTGTTGTGTGTTTTGTGTGATGAATGCATTGCCATCTCAATTTGCTTGGTATATATAGCAACCTTTATGTTTGAGGCTTATGTTGTCACACTTTTTACCTCTGTTAGAAGGTAGGCCGTAGGCCGGTTATGCATGAAGAGGTACCTAGAATGCAGTAGTTAGTTCAGAAAGCTGGGAATGCTTTAGGCATCTTGGTATAACAGATAGAAAAGATAAATGAAAAAAAAAAAAAAAGGAGTTATATGTAAAATTTGAAATTGAATTTAAATTAATTGCAACTTTTAAAAATGTAAAACCAATAATCAATGATGATTTTTTTCAATTATCTGAAAGTTGAGTTGAACTTAGTAATGGCAACTGTGCCTGCAGATAGTTGGATTTGCTTAAAAAATATTCACGGGTTATTTTATATTCATACGTATTATGGAAATTTTTGGATCTTTTCACAATTTTAATTTCTAAAATTTTAAATAAAATTATATATAGATCATTATTTTATATATAAAATTAAATGAAGAAATAATTTTATCATATTATTCAAACAAAACTGTGTTATAAAATATTAGTACAAAATAAGTTATTATAAGTTTAAACAATTTTTTTATTTCATTAATATAATTAAAACACACACATATATATATGATTAAATTATAAAATATTAACTAAAATATTTTACTCATTTGGTATATATTAGATTTTTGTCATAGACATACATTTTGTTCATCCCTACTTTATACTAACTGAGTCTCTATCTTATGCATATTTTTGTTTTGTCTTAATTAGACAATTAAGAGTGATTATTGTGACTTAAGCCCCGAAAATCAGGTAGCCATCTCATTCATTCCTATGTACGAAACAATATATAGGTAATTGGAATGAAAATTATTAGTTAAATAGACTTTTTTTTATTTCATAATAAGATATTTTAATTTTGTCTCCTATAATCTTAATTTAGTACAATTATTTAAAAATGAATTAATATAATTTATTATAACAAACTTATCATAATAAAGTTAATATACCGCTATTTGACATTTATTATTCATAGCATATAATTAACTGATCATGTCTCAATAGTTATTCAAGTTATATCATTGTAAAATAATTATCATAATAGAAGAAATTATATTAATTTTCATATATTTAAGTTGTAAACTTTAAAAATAAGTAAATATAAAACTTATAATTCAATTGTTTTAAATATGTTAATACAACTTTTATACTGATATTTAAAAATTGTTTACATCATTACATACAGTTCAGTTCAATTGTAAAATCCAAACATCATTTAACACAAAAAATATTTAATGACATTAAATTAAGAAAATTATATCTATTTATTTTTAACTTAAATTCATAATATATCAAAATCTGATACATTAACAAATTCTAATTTCATGTTTAATTTAATTACAACAAATATATTTAATTTTATCTTTTAATTTAATACTCACCACGTTTTTCTTGTAAGCATAATTATTGTTATTGCTAACTAAAAGCAAAAATTTAATTCGTAATAAGAATTATTTGAGTATTTTAATTAGTTAGATAAGAAAGTAAGAGAATATGTGAATTAGTTTAATCAACGCATTTACTATTTGTCATATACTTAAATGGCATAGCAGAAAAAGTTTTTTTCTTTTCTGCGAATCTTGGATTGAGAATCTTAGTTTTTCCAATGAATCATTTTCATCTCACTTTCATTCAATATGATTCTCATGGAAGATTGGGAATCCAAACTTTTCTGGCAGAGAAAAAAGTTACAATTACATTAAAAAGACTATATTAACCTTTTTGCAACTCGTAATGTTACATATTCCAAAAATCATATAGATAAAAGAATAACTGAAAATTAATTAAAAAAAATCAATGATCAATTAAAGTCATACACTTCTTTTAATTGATTTTTTTTTTAGAACAGAACAATTTGGTTTAGTGTGTAATTTGATACATTAGAATTGATATACAATTGAATCAAAATATATATTATTACACTTTTTCATCTTTATATTTGATAAAAAACAAATATCTTTCAGTTATAAATTTCTTCTTTTTGCGCAATTAACATTTAATTTCTCTAATTTAAATTATCTTCATCCTATGTCCAGTGCACATTTTATTTCTATTAATGAGCATTAATTCCTTAGAGTGAAGAAAAACCATCAACAAACATTGAGTTTATAAAATTCAAAGATATGCACACCATTTATTTCTTTTTACACTTTTTGTCTCAAATACAAACTTCATATTTTTTTTTTATCAATGAACTCTTTAAAAGGTGTCAATTATGGAAATATATATTAAACATGAATTCAATAATTAATATAACAACAAGAAGATAATTCAAAAGAAAAATCAACAACAAAATATCCAAATCAAGACCCATCTAAACCTAACCTAAAAGTGTGAAACTCACAAAAGATTAAGAAGAAGATAAAGTTGAAGTGATGCTATGAATATCTTTAAGAATCATTCTATAATATTTTTTTCAAACTTCAAAAGAAGGTGATTTTTTTTCTTAGCTTTTTCTTCTTTGTGACTCTTGTAGAAGCGAATAGAGAATTTAGATTCTCTGCTGGTCTTTTTTTTTCCTTTACTGTGTCTTCATAATATATTAATTACCATTAATTTTGATGTTTTAAAATGTATTAAAAAAATATTTAAAACACCAACACAATATATTTTTAATACTTAACAGATGATAGCAAAAAAAAAAACCAATAAAAAATATGGACTCACAAATAGAACATTTCAATTATGTAATATTTATTGGAATCAATGGTAAGATTAGGACCACCAAAGGTCCTAGGATCACTAAAACATTAAAATTGGAGCATCATGGACACAATAATGTGAGGACAAAAGTTAAAATTGCATTTGATGTCATTTTTATTTTTATTTTTATTTTCATGAAATGGTATTCTTCAATGCTAAGAGATTAATATTACACCTTCCATGGTGAACAATGTCAATCCAATGGTAGTGTGCATGACCTGTTCACACTAAGCATAGTTTTTCGGCCACCCAACATCTCTATGATCATGACTGGTTTTTTATGTCTTCATTTGAAGTAGTGGAAAATTTGGTATCATCAATTTCAATATGTTCAAAAAATTGTGATACATCAATGTTGTCATAGCAACACACCAACTTTAACTTTAGAACAGATTTTCCATGTCATCCAAGTTGAATTTTTGATCAAATTTTTCACACAAAAAAATCTACATTTAAGTTTTTCATATATGCCAAGAACACACTTTAATTTAATCACATTTATAGAGTTTGATTCATGACCTAAACAAGGAGGGTGTTTAAAGTGTGAAATTTGTTTTTTTTTATAACTATATTGTTCATTTTTCCTACAGCAATCCAAAAGATAACAATTAGTGTTTTTTTTTTTTTTTTTAAATGGACTATGATACTTTGGTACTATCAATTTTTATAGTACCACTTAACAATCATGAATACTACTATTTTATTTTAAAAAAATTGTTTATATTTATTTCTATTAATTAAATATAATATTTCATTATGAAAAAGAGATATTAAAGTGGAAGCAAAAACGAAAAAAGATGGATGTGATAAACGTTATTTTTTGTATAAATAATCTAAAACACGAATTCAAGTATACATAGATATTATTTAATTATTTGGCATCTTTTAAAATTTGCATCACACATGGCTAAGCTGATATTTTCTTGAAAGTGTTGTTAATATCTCACACTGTAATAACAACCATTTTTCACTTTCTTAAATATTGATTCTAAATGCTTAATCAACATTGCATTAAATTAGCAACCTCTCATAAATATATAACTTTAGAATCTTTCAATAAACACCTAAAGTTGATTGTGGTAATTGTTTCTATTAATGAAAGTCTTGATTACCATCTCAAATATTTGTAATTGTTTTAAAAACAATGTTACAAATAATTTCTATATGGTTATATAATAATTACTTGTATTTATTAACAAGTACACTTTAAAAGTTATAAAACGAACTGTATTCATAAAAAAATTAGTTAGTAACTTAGTTATATTTTGACTTTTTATTCGTTTAGTCCTTATATTTCTTATATTTTTCTTTTATTATTTTTATTTTTTTAAAGACTCAATGTTATATTTTTTTTATAAAATTGATGTTAATACTATTCGAAATGTTTTACTTATCAAAATTTAAAATAAAAAATAATTTAAATTTTGATACGTGGTACCAAATTTTGTCATTAAATACCTTAATAATGATTTCAATTTCATTTTTTTAAAATTAAAGACTATATTAAATCTTTAAAAGAAACAAAAAATTCAATTTAGTAGAAAAAATATAAAAACTAAAATAAATAAAAATCCAAATATAAAAGACCAAATTCTAATTAAAAAAAAAAACATGTATTCCTTTTATGAATTAAAAGTAAGTACTTATCTCTAAAAAAAAATTTGGCCAACATATTAGCAACATGAAATGCTTGAAATTGATTCAGCTGTTGAAAAATTGAAGTGGCATTTGTTTGAAGTGGTATTTGTGTCTCCACCAAAGGTGGGGGACACCCTCTTAATCAAATACCCTCCAAACGCTACCTTCTATCTCAGTAAAACAAAAATTATTTCTCAAATCTTCGATTTCACCCACCACTTTGTGTGTGATTAAGTGTCAAATTAATATAAAATTGATTAGAATTATTTTTTTAATACAGAATCGGTATGTGTTTGGTTTTGAAAATTCATTAAAAAGTAAAAATTTATATTAAATAAGAAGTAACTAGTTCTTATTTTTATGTTGAACAATTGATTCAACCGAAAACAATTCTTCAACGCGAAACTAAACACACTCTTAATGTGCTAAATCCATTTCAAGACAATCTTAGAGATTATAATCTTCCATGTCCATTTTATAAACCCATCTTCATCACCATGTCTTCTTCACACCCATTATTATAAACTATAAACACCTAGCTAACAGACATATCTTTATTATATTACAAAAGTTCAAAATTAATCAACTTGATCAACAGTGTTCACAACCTAATTAATTCAGGGTTGCAGACATTTGCATGGATTAAAATGAGCATAGCAAAGGTTGCTATCAAGCTTGGTCAAGACAAGGTTGTGTGTCAGGAAAATAGATAGGTGAGCTAAATTATAATGTCTTTTGTCTTTTTTCATTTTTGTCTCTATTTTGTTTATGTTGACAACTTCGGACTTGTACATATGTTACGGTTGTCCATTCATTTTCTTCGTGAAAAATATGACATTCATGGAGTTATATTGTTAAGAATAATTTCAATCTATCTCTCCATTTTTATAACATTTTCAACGGATTAGATATACACTATAACAAAAATTGTTTTAACTAACAACACAAAATTGTGAGTTAAAGTTTAAACAACAATTTTTTAAGTGTAGTATAGGTAAACATAATTATAGATAATAAGTCACGATTTTCAGTATGACAATAATTTTAAAATCATTGCTTAAAATCCTCATAAAAGGTAACAATCTTGATACATGTTTCTTAAAACTTCACATTTTCAACCCTATGAGTTCTCGATGTTTGCAATCTAAAATCAAAGGAAGGGAAGAAATTAAAATTTTTCGTTTTTTGAACTAAGTTTTGCATTTTAGTAAAAAAATGAGGGAGAGAATATTTCTAATTTAAAAGCTTTAATTTTTAGTATATTTTAGACCACATTTTTATGGATTAGCCCATACTTTGGACACGATAAATGTTGCTTAAGATAGTTTTTAAGTCAAGTCTAAAAATATGTTACCTTTACTGTGTTTAAACCATATTTTTATACTTGTGGTCTCGTTTAATGTTATCTAAAGTCATTTTTGTTATAGTAATATTTTATATTTTTGAATATATTAGTAGGAGAATAATATGAGAGATGATTAGAGTTTTGGTTAATAAATATTAATTATGATGTTATTTTATAGTGATAATTGTGTAGGTCTAACAGGGAGTAGAATAGGTATAGGTAGGTGCATAGTAGGAAAAAATAGGGCATAGGGGAAAGTAGGAACAGTGATAATAGTAATATAGGAATACCTTTTTTGTTACGTTGAAATTGAAAGGAAAGGAGCAGTTATTGTGCATCCGAGGCAGACTACACATGTTGTTGGCTCAAGGATCACTTCTTTATGTTTGTTTGGTACCTGTGTTCCATCAAACCTCTGATGTTACCCTACGTAGTTAGTTATCTTCTCCAATTCTCTTTCTCTCTCTCTCTACTCTGTGTTTTTCACATTCTCACCTAGGTTTTCTTTGCTTCTAAAACTTGTAATATGCAAGAAGAAAGAAGAAGATTGTATGAATGGCGGAGATTTGGATATTAGGGTTTTTATATGAAAACGTAAAAAAATAATCAAGTTTACTGGGTTTGTGTTCTTTAAGAAAAATATGTATTTAAGAGAAAGTAGGATTGACTTATTAGCTTTATAAATATATATATATATATATATATATATATGCAATTATTAAAAATTCAAGTGAGTTGAAGTTTTATATCGAATAAAAATGAGAAGATAACAAATATATACAAGTAGAATGATCTATAAATTTATTGTTTTAAAATTTTGAGTTAAAAACTGTAGTATAATATTTTATATAGATTTGTTTATGATTTATTAATGTTGAATCTCTTGTTGTCTCTCTTGAAAAAATCCCACATGGGTATGATTTAAAGTAGATTTAAATGGTTCTATCCTTCCAGTTGGCCTATCATGGGTTGAGCTAAAAAAAGATAACTTAATCCAACTCATTTGTTGGTGAGTCAGAAATTTTGCAACTCGACCAAACCCATCACGGGTTGGTGAGTTAGTGCATTGACTCACTTACGATTTTTTTTTTCAATTTATTTCATATATTTATGGCATTACAATGAAAGTGAATTGACTTAATTTATTTTTTATAAATAGTAAGTGTTCACTTAATTCTCGAAATATTATTATAAAGATAATAATTAAATATTAAAGTATCAACTTATATAACTTGACAAACAAATTACTTAAACATTCAAACTAATCAAATATTATTGAACAGTATTCTAACATTTAAAAATACGATGAAATTGTGAACCTTATAATTATAAGTAGTAAATAATTATAACAAAAAAAATTATAAAGCAATGTTAGTGGGTTAACTCATCTTCAACCCAACTCAAACCCGTTTAATCCGTGGATTAAGTAAGTCAGATATAATTCAATCCACTTTTTAAAAAACTAAATTTTTTTAACCCAACCATACTCGAACCTATAGTGAGCCTGATTGACTCACATTTTGAAATCTATTTTGACATCTCTAAATATAAATGAACTATAAATACATTGTCTTAATGTTTTAAGTCGAAAGTGATTTGCTAATATCTTATATATGGACTTATTCACTACCCATTGATGTTAAATTTCTCTTTGCCATCAAAAAATTCTTACAACAATTAAACCATATTCTGCTTCTAATTTAATGATTTAATAGATTATTTTGTAAATTATGAAATTACTATATATATATATATATATTATTATTATTATTATTTTTTGTTTAATATAATTCATTTCCTCTCTAAAACATATATGTGCAACGACCTTTCTCCGGTTCTGATTCATGTTTCCTTTGCATTTAACACAACGTCACCATCTTCCTTATATGCCACTTCATTTCTGAACCTTCAATAACACTTTTTCCAAATTTGAGTTCGGATGCTTCGCAATTTGCTTTTGGCCTTTTTCATCCAACCCTTCTAAAAAATTGGACCCTCCTATGTTTTTGTATCTTGTTTTTTTTTTTCGAATTTTGTTGTTGTCCTTGTTTCGTTGAATCGAAAATTTCAAAATATTTAATGCAAAAACTATAATCTACACCAGTAATTTGATTATGAAAAATGAACCAAACGTTTCAATGTTGATTTTCGATTATTAGGTCAAAAACAAGAATAAAAAAGAGAGTTATGATGTCTAGACACATTATAGTACCTTTTTGTATAAGATCTTTATTTAGACATCTTAAATATAAGCTTTTACGCTAAGATAGACTCGAAGTTTATAACATGAAATAAGATTTTGTTTAGAAAAACTCTAAGGAATCCGAAAAATAAAATATTACATTATATTATGTAATTGGTATATATAATATGGTGAACAAAATAGCTAAATGAATAACAAATTGCAATTAATTATTGATTATGTTTGGGTATTTATGAAGAGATTCATATATACTGTTCATGTGTTCCTCCCTATTTTATTTACATATGGACAAACATTACATACATACAAAAAGTATCCATCAACACCTTCAAGTGAATTTGGTGGAATATATTTGAGAAGGTTTTAATAATAATAATGACGAAATTTATAGGGTTTGTATCTTTTAATTAATAGTGGGAATTAATGTTTCTATTTTTTTTTATCATTACATTTATTCATAAAAACAAATCAATTATCAATATTTTTAATTTTTAAATAATTCAAACTTATTCAATTAATATTTTTTAAAACAAATAAAAATCAAATTGACAATAGAAATAGAAAAACTACTACGATTTCTAAAGTAAGATTTGTCATTAGAGATTACATAAAAAATTAAGTTGTATTTTATAGGACATAATGAGATTGAAAAAAACAATAATATATATAAAATGCCAATTTTATTTTGTCACACATGCCATGTTTCAAAGGAGGTACATGGCAAAGAGTGATGTTTGTGGCAATGAAAGTGTAAAGGGTGAAAGGGACGAAAAATAATATAATGTCACATGGGACTTATTAACCAAGTAAGCATCAAATAATCTAATAATAATTAATAAGTAAAATATGCAGTGCACAAGGTGGTCCATAGAATAATTTCTCTTAAAAATAAAGTATAATATTTTTTTTTATGCTAAAAAAACATTGTATTCATCGAAGATTGAGAAAATTTCAAGAAATCCTACTCAGCTATTAGGCAGCAGTTAGTATTTGCAAGTACTTGTAACTTACAAAAATTATTTTAAAAACAGGTCTATTTAATTGGGAATTTTAAAAGCATTTTATTTACATAAAAAAATCTATAAATTCAAAAAGATTTTGTGGGATATATATATATATATATATATATATATATATATATATATATATATATATATATATATATATATATATATAGATTTTTCTATTACACGCATTTGATACTATTTTTACGTTAAAATGTTAAGACGATTGTGTTATGAGTCTTTATTGTTATATAATGTTTAACTTTGTCTATTTTATCTAATGTAAAATTTTGACTCACACTTGAACTATTTTCAAGACTTTCAAACTTCAATCATAGAAGAGAAACGTGAAAAAGTAAAATGTCAAAGTTTTCTGAAACCAACACATCCCATCTCATTTTTTTTCTTATACATAAATAGAACATAAAAAATCCATACATAGTTGTTCCTCTTACATTGAAAACCAAGAAACGATAAAGAAAAAACAATTGGTGTACAACCATGCAAGGAAATTGTATTAAACAATCTAAGCCGTTTGAAAACAGTTCCATGTTGTTGGTGATGAGTAATTTAAAAAAAAAAGACCACGAAGAACATGTTTGTGGAAATAGTAATATTGTAGGAAGAAAGAGAAATGAAAGAAATAAAATAGATTAATTAAGGTAAAATGAATAAGTTAAGAAGAAAAAAAAAATGAATATTATTGTTTTGAGAAATGTTGGTAGGGAGAATAATAGGCATTGTGGTGGGTCTATGGCCAACTGGATTTTGTAATTATTGAAGCTACACATAGTTACTTGATGTGCCCCATACAGTGATGCACTTCCCACATGAACATAGTACTTAGCTCCAAAAACATCAATAAATCAATAAAAATAAATAAAATAAATAAAATAAAGAACTAGTTTCCATGGCAAGAAGTGAAAAGAAAAGTTGGAAAGGGAAAGTAACAAAGCTTCCAATGCCATTATGCCCAAGTGGATTACAATGAAGCATGGCCCTACAAGTTTAAACCATCAAAGTCTTCCTTTGATCATTCCATTAATTCTTTTTTGCTTAGTCGCTTTCTTTTTCACCCTCTCATCTCTTCTCTTTCTAAATCTCATAAATTTATTTTTCTTCCATAATTAAATATATTTTTTACTTCTTAATTTTTGGTGAAAATTGAAATTACTTCCTCTTCGAAACTTTGACCTAATTTACTCTTTTAATTTAAAAAATCCGTGAATTTAGACTTTTTGACCAAACTTTATTAAATTTATCTGACGTAATCTTTTTTCGAAACTTTGATCTAATTCAGTCTTTTAACTTTAAAAATTCATGAATTTAATTTTTTCAACCAAATTTTATTAAACTTATTTGACATTTGAAACGCGTTTCATAATAACATTTGAGTTATTTATACTCTTTTGCATATTTTTACTTTAATGTTAATTAAAATACATGTTTAAAACATTAAACAAATTTAAGAAAATTTAATTAAAAAGAAATATTTTTTTCTAGTAAACTATAAAACCACTAGTTAGCTCAAGCAAGATGTAAACTTATATTTGAGCAAAGATGATTTGTTTATGTAATAACAACAATTATAATGACGACACCCTTGAAAAATATGATATTTTATTATTGTGAGTATAGATATTTGATGATTTTACTTCATAAACGTACTTGAAGTTAATGGTGCCAAATTGCCAACTATATATGAAGAGCTACCAAAAAAAAAAGGTAATGGTGCGAAACCAAATTGCCAATTATGAACACTCCTCATAAAAAAACAAAGTAATGGTGCCAATAGGAACCACAGCTAGTTCAGCTTACATCATCATATTCCAATATATATTGTTATATCACCAAATCAAACTCACCTGCTTTTATAATACGGAATTTTGTTTCCTATCATTTATCATACAGAACACGTATATCTCTGAAAAGACGACTATGCTGTTTGTTTCTCAGAAAATTTTCTTTTTATAATCCAAGTTTTTATAACAAATAGTAAAGATTAAGGCTTACTTTTAACCTTTTAAAAATAAATAGATACATAAATAGAAATGGTTAAATATGTGTTTGTTCCTTAACTTGTAGTGAATTTTAAAATTAATTTATTTCGAAATTTTAGATCAATTTAGTCATTTATTTTCCGAAATACGTGCATTTAGTCCTTTTAATCAAATTTTGATAAGTTTATTTGACATTTTAAACACGTTTCATAACCCTATTTGACTTAACATTAAAGCAAACATGTGTCAAATAGTATAAACAACTCAAATACAATCTTAAAATGCGTACGAAACATCAAATAAACCCAACAAAATTTGATTAAAATGACTAAATCCAGGTATTTTGAAAAATGAAAGACTAAATTGGTTTAAAGTTTCAAAATTAACTAATTCCAAAATTACTAAAAATTAAGGAATCAAAAACATATTTAATTCAAATATAAAATATTAATTTTGTAGACGTGTAAAACTGTGCATATTGACATTTAAGTCAAAATATATCAAACATTATAAAATAGTTTAAACATCATCTTAAAAAATGCATTTGTCATGTAAAAAAAATTAAGACAGTTGAATTATAAGGATTATACATTTTTACTTTAAAATTTGAAAACTAAAATATATCAAAATTTGAGGTAGACACAAATTTTAATGTTGTATCAAAGTAAAAATTAAAAACATATTTAATCTTAAAATTGAAAAAAACATTCTTAACTTTGAAACTTAATAATGCATGACAAGTTCTTCTAACATCATTAACAATTAACCTAAAGTTTGTGTAATGTTGTGTTAAGCACTTGAAGAAAGAAAAAAGTGGCATGACATTAAGAACAATTATGTGGGTGTATGTGAAACAGTGTTGGTAGTTACTATTTTTGGCAGAAATGACAAATATCACAAACATAGCTAAACTCAAAAAAAAAAAAAAAAAGGCACAAATTAAAAAATAAAGAAAATATATGTTACTAATCATAAATCATGATTAATTAATAGCATAACCCTACTTCCATATCCCACAATGATGATTAACTCTGAAGGCAAGAAATTGATCACAGATCTAAACTGCATTAAGATGATAAAAAAGAATGAGTTAATATAATATTAAGCATGCAATGATGGTCAAACCAATTATGGTTTTGATTGTAGTTTTTTTAATGTAAATGGGGTTTTGTTTAGTACTATTGGTGGGTTGATTCTAACCTTTTTTATTATTATTATTATTATTATTATTATTATATATTGGTGGGTGAGGTATATAGCAGACATTCATTTTCTTTGATGCCCCCATTACACCTATATGCCCCTCATCAAACCTATATAATTTTCTCAAAAACCATTGATTCCAGAATCTTTTCGCACCATGCGCACGTTAGCATACACTCCTCTGAATAATTGCCCATTCTTCTTCTTCCAGTACATTCTCAACACAATATTACAGTGTTACTTTCCACTTCTGATGGAACTGGGAACGGGACAATGAGCTACCTGCATTGACATTTTTACCCTTTTGGAAAAAATGAAAATTTTTTTCTCTCTCTATCTTTCAAATTCTTATTCCCTCTCTCTCTCTTGCTCTCACCGTTTCACCAGAACCATTTCTTCTCACATCTTTTTTTTTTTTTTTTTCTTCTGACTCTCTTTATCTTTTCTGGCACTTAAATCCGTATTCTGCAGTGCACAGTTGGAGTACTCCCTCTTTAAACACTGGAGGGTGCGGTCATTTTCAACTCTTGCAAAAGCAAAAAACACCAAATACAAGTTAAAATTAAAAGAGAATTGTTAATTAAATGAAGACCCCTAGATTCAATTATGGCAGAGCTAAAAAAAATGAACAGTAATAATTGATGCTTAAAAATTCTGGTTTTTTTTTTTGCTCCTTTTAAAAATTTTATTTTTAATCATGGTTTTTGTTTGCTTTTGGTTAAACCTCCCCCACCAGATGATGAGATAATCATGATCCATCCTCAATTAGCTAATGCTGCACACCAAACTGGAGAGAGAGATTGACAGAGGGAGAGAGAAAGAGAGAGGGGGACACCCAACGTTTTCTGAAAAACAAAATGGGTTATATCAGCAAATTTGCAAGAAGATGATGGTCAGTGTGTGATATTGTTCCACTCTTGATGTTTCTTTTGGGTGTTCAGAGGTCAGTGAGGCAGAAACAACCTGTTATAGAAAAAGAACAAATTTTCCCATCTCATTCACAATTCCTCTCAGTGGGTTTGATTTGGTGTGATAATTACCCCATGCTCCTCTCCCACCTCTTCTTATTGTTATCTCTTCAACTTCAACCTTCACGGATATCCACAAAAAAACAAACTTTTTGGTTGGACCACTCCAGTTCAAGCATAGTGGAGCTCCTTTCTTGAGATATACCAACTGGGTTTTGTGCAACTTTTCTCTTTTGCCTGGTGGAAATAGCTTAAAGTACCAAACTTTATGCGCCCTGAGGGGTGGACTGGTGAGAGAAATTTTGGGGTTTGCTTCAATTTTGCTTTGCAGTTGAAGATTCATGGTGGGGTGCTTGGTGCTTCAGTTTTTTGAATCTTCTGTTCAAGCTCGGGCTTGCCTGGAATCCTCAAGACTATTACTTTGGTGAATTTGGCAAGTATGTCTGTGAATCGAAAGCCTCCTGCTTCGAATGGTAGATTACAATCGAATATGAAGTCTTGGAAGGTGAATGAGCCTCTGCATGGGTCTAGTTCTCCCAGGACATGTAGGAGAAAACCCTTCCTCATTTGGTTCTTTGGCTTTGTTGCCATGGGGAGTGTTTGGTTCATCTTGAGTTTCAATACTAACTATTTGGTGAACAAGGAGAATGAAGCAATTTGTGAGAAGAGAGCAGGAATCTTGCTACAGCGCTACAATGTTAGTAGGGAACAGATTTATGCTTTGGCCTCCTTGTTCCCTGGATCAGATCAGGTGAACTACACTCTCCTCCTTTCTTTCAATTTCTAGCTTCATCTATTGTGGTCGTGAAGGATAATTGTGTACTTTTGCTCAGAAACTTTAACTATTTGACTTCTTCTATTACTAACTGCTCTTTCTGTTGAGCGTTAATTTCGTTAAACAAACAACTTCTTGTTGGGTTGTATATTTGAGCTGAGTGGAAGATGTTAAACAATGGAAACCAAGAGATTCTCTTAATGAAAGGGTATAAACTATCCTCTTCTGATTCTTTTCTGTACAAGGTTTTTCTAGCATCACTTTTTGTTGTAGAACCGGTTGATTTCTAAAAGTGACGGATACCCTCTTCGTAGATAATTGAAACAAAACAGTAGTTGTTGCTGATATGAATGTGAACATTAAACAAAGTGATGCTCCTTATTCTCCATCTTACCTGTCTATAATGCAGATTTTATTCAACTGTATTGATGAAAGAAGACTTCGGATGCTGTTAAGTAGCGGCATGGTCAGCACTCCACAGTTAATGTGTCCAGAGAATCAGGAGTTAAGAAAGGAGCATCTTAGTGTAGCGGACACTGTAGAACCTATAGAGCAATGTCCAATTCTCAATGATTATGTCCAGGCAAGGATTGAATTATCATTCCCATTCAAAAATTATGTATCATTGTCCTCGGGCACTTCACTTTCGACTGATTTGGTTAGTTATTTCTTCCGTGGAAAGGTAGAATCTTTATCAAAGCTAAAACTTGTATTTGTTTTCCCCAATAGGTCAATAATTTGAATTGTTAGTTCTCCTAAAAAAGTGTTAGTATCTAAGAAGTATAGTCTAGCTTACAATTCCTTTCCCCACTGCTTAACCTATCCTAGGGAGGCATAATATGGTTGTTGATTGAATGGAGATAAAAGGGCATAGTGACGGACTTTAGAATTCCTAGCTATCCTTTTCTGTAAGAATGGTGAGTTTGTGGAAGCTAGCTAGGTGAGAAATGCAACTACTAATAATGCATCATCTTATTCTACAGTGGTACCATTTTGAATGCACTTGAATGTAATCAATAGATTCCCTTAAATTGCCTATTCAGAATCATGGCATTCTTTTTAGTTTGGCTATGCCGTAATAAATCTTGTCTTGGTGTCTAAAAGACAGGGCATTACCAGTGATAGTCTAGCATTTCAAATCATTCAACCTACAACCTAACATTATAGTCATGTTGATGGAAAAATAGTGGATTTTGGGTTAGTTGCTGCAAATATTGCCTTTTCCATGTTGTCATTTATACCACAGACTCTGCTTCTAAGCTCGTGCTGTGACTATTAAAACGTGCACTCCTTGCATGTTTATTTGAAACATGTACTTCTATTAAATAATTAATTTGCTATTTCATGTTGGCTTTGCAGAACATTGTGCAACCGTGGGAAATGAGGGTATCTGCAATTTGGGGTCATGTGAGTTCATCTAATTTAACTAAAGGATTCTGGTGGGTCCTCACTGGAATTATAATATCCTACTTCTGTTTACTACGGAGGAGTCAAAAGCAGAAGATGGTTCAGGGGCATCCAGCTCCACAACAAAAGCGGCTGAAGCATTTTCCACGGGGTCCATCAAGGGGTGCTGGGAGGTGGAGGAAAAAATTACTTGTTGTATTTGTGTCACTTGGAATAATTGGGTCCTTTTGGTTATTTTGGCACCTAAATAATGACATCATGCAGAGAAGAGAAGAAATGCTAACCAATATGTGTGATGAGAGAGCCCGAATGCTGCAAGATCAGTTTAATGTGAGCATGAACCATGTTCATGCTCTGGCTATCCTTGTATCCACATTTCACCATGGTAAACATCCTTCTGCAATTGACCAGGTATTGTACTCAATTTTCCCACTTCATCATCTTATGCAGACTTACTCATGGCATGATCAATGACTGATGTTTTTCATGAGTTATATATGTTTTCGCTTAGTGTATCTTATGTGAATCTAAGTGTCATATTTGTGTGGCTTCATGGTAGACAGAATATAAGTTTTTTTTTTTTTTTTGGTTTTTATTTGTTTGCTAAGGAGAGCAAAATATGATTCTAAATCTCATCTGTAAAACTAGGGGAAAGGTGTGGTTGCTCACTTTCATGTAGTAACAACTGCATAAATATAAAATAAAATAAAATGAGCAAGAGTAATGGGAAAAGGTGGGATACTGAAAAAAGATGATAATATTGAAAAAAATGGAGTTCAGGTTGAGCCATTGATCTGTAATTTGTGACACTTAAGCTGTTGAGAAGTACAGACAATGAGGTTAATCTGTTACTTTATGATTCTTTTTTCTCCACAACTAGCCTAAAATAAAATTTCAGACTTCTCCATTTCTTTCATTGCATTATTGGTAGTGTTGTTGCAAAAGCTAAATCTCAAAGGAGAATGTCAATAATGGTATCAAACAAATTAATTTTGGTACTTTTACGTTGTCATTGCTATAGATTTTTATTAGTCAAGTCTAACTCAACACCAAAAGCTAGCTCGAGGGAGGAGGAGAGAATTGTCCAAGTCTTGTAAGGGATAATTTGGTTGGTCTTATTTTTTAGCCAATGTGGAGCATAATAATATGCATACCCTCATACCCAGGACTAGATGACAACGAGTGAGGCTTTTAACTTTTAAGGAGACATTTATCAGGTGGCCTATTGTCAAGATTGAATAGGCTTTGAAATCATAGTGGAAATGGCTGGGCCTAACTTAACTCTAAAAGTTAGCTCAAAGTGGGGGTTGCACTTATGGCTGTAGGACAAGGAGTATTTTGACCATATTTCAATCTAATGTGGGACATCTTAACAACTTCATATATTTCCTTTAAGTATCTGCTAATTTTACAAAAAAAGAAGAAGAAAGTTTGAGGTTTAAACTGGGTTCCTATTTTTACTCAAATTCTGATGTTGTTAACATAGAGAATGAGTGTGCTAGACTTTTATGGTTTCAATATGGTGAATGTTGCATAGTGTTCATGTTATATTTATGATCCTTCCCATGCTGTTCATGTTGTAATACTATCCATCTTGAGTGAAAACAACAAAAGAAAAGAGAAAAAGTAAGGAAAAATAACACTGAAGCTTCTGTTTCACTGCAGAAAATTTTTGGAGAATATACAGAGAGTACAGCATTTGAAAGACCACTTACTAGTGGTGTTGCTTATGCTTTGAAAGTTCTTCATTCTGATAGGATGCATTTTGAGAGGTACCATGGGTGGACAATTAAGAAAATGGAAACAGAGAATGAGGCATTAGTCCAAGATTGTATTCCTGGAAATTTGGATCCAGCACCCATTCAAGATGAATATGCACCAGTGATATTTGCTCAAGAAACGGTTTCCCATATTGTATCTATTGACATGATGTCGGGGAAGGTGTGTTCTGCTTAGCTTGCTGTCATTCTAACATGATTTACTTTTTCTTAGCAAATTGTAAGACAATGGCTTAAAAACTGCAAATGTAAACTCATCTATTCTGCACAAGCTTGAGAAAACTAAGTTGTGAAGTCATCAGTTAGAAAGACTTTTGTCTTTGTGTTTTCTTTATGGAAGGTAGTAGCATTAGATGCTTAAAGTTATGTGTACATGGAATTGAATACTCGATCTGGAGATCACTTAATAGCGTGTCTTACAAAATTTACTTTGAACAGTCAAAGTTAAATGTGGCATAAACAGAATCTACCTAATACAAGAGTTTTACTTTTGAACACCTCGCATCTCCTGTTTTTCAAGAAAATCAACTCTGACCAGTGGCATATTTTTCATGCTTAATCAGTTTATTCACTGTCATAACGGTGATAGACTAAGAAGAAACAAGACTAGGAGTTATCATCTATAGAATTATTTGTTAAATTTATCTGGCTGTCTAAAAGAAAATATTTTTGCCGCATTGTTACACAGGAGGACCGCGAGAATATTTTGCGAGCAAGGGCATCTGGAAAGGGCGTTCTGACATCCCCTTTTAAACTACTAAAGTCCAATCACTTGGGTGTTGTACTTACATTTGCGGTCTATAACACTAATCTTCCTTTAGATGCTACACCAGAGCAACGTATTGAAGCAACTGTGGGGTAATCCTACAGGCTACAGCTAACTGTCTATTGGTTAATATGCATTTCATGTGTGCTCTGATATACCTCCCCCCATAAGAGAATCACAAAAGTGTTAATGTGTGTATTGGTACCTATTAATATGCAGGTATCTGGGTGCATCTTATGATGTTCCATCATTGGTGGACAAACTTCTGCATCAACTTGCCAGCAAGCAAACCATTGTTGTAAATGTTTATGACACAACTGATGCATCTGCACCTATCACAATGTATGGTACTGATGTTACTGACACTGGCCTACTACACATAAGCAGCCTAGATTTTGGGGATCCGCTCCGAAAACATGAGATGCACTGCAGGTTTGCTTTCACACTATAATAATTGCGTAATGTTCAAAGAATTGAAATATCATCAGTGCATTTCCATTTCCTTTGCTTTTGCAGGTTCAAGCAGAGGCCTCCACTACCTTGGACAGCAATCAATGCATCAGGGGGGGTGTTTGTTATTACTTTGCTGGTGGGTCATATCTTTTATGCAGCAATAAATAGAATAATAAAAGTTGAGGATGGCTATCGTGTAATGAGTGAGCTGAAAAGCCGTGCTGAGGCTGCAGATGTGGCAAAATCCCAGGTATGATATATTTATGGGGTTTATACCGTGATATGCAGATTAATTGTTAGCCTGGTGGCAAGAGTATCGGAATTCTTGCTCACAATTATGGTGTTTATTGCATCATGATTATCATCATTCAACATCAGAATTATTTCTGATAGTGTGTGTACATTCTTTTACTTAATTAAAATTAATATTTGGACTTCACCTCTGAGGATTGCTTTCCCTTTTTGTAGTTTCTTGCTACAGTTTCACATGAGATAAGGACTCCAATGAACGGTGTTTTAGGTAAGTGAAAGTCTTGATGTTTTAATAGATAATCCCAACCTGTCAATACATGGTGATAATTATCAGCCATTTAAAATCATTTCTAGGCATGCTGCAAATGTTGATGGACACCGAGCTTGACAAAAAACAGATGGATTATGCTCAAACTGCACATGATAGTGGTAAAGATCTCATATCAGTCATAAATGAGGTTCTTGATCAGGCTAAGATTGAGGCTGGAAAGCTTGAACTTGAAGCTGTAGCTCTTGACCCACGTGCTATTCTGGATGAAGTTTTATCTCCTTTCTCTGAAAAATCTAAAGGAGTAGAGGTGAGATACTATCTTTCAGCTACCTTAGTTTTGTACCTCAGTTTTACATTAAGTCTCACTTGAACTTTGTTCTCTATACTTTTTGTTGACTCCAGCTGGCTGTTTATGCATCCAATCAAGTACCGCAAGTTGTAATTGGTGATCCTAAACGATTCCGGCAAGTAATTACAAATCTTGTCAGCAATTCAGTCAAGGTTTGCTGTATTTCATGCTGTATTTTTTGTGATTTATTATTCTTCACATATATTGTAATGCTGGAAACATCTCATAATTTTAGGCGCTGCTGCATTTTCTCCCTTTGAAGCATACTTGGCATTGTAACCCACCTTATCAATTAATCCCTCAGCTTTTGATCTTGTCCTTTTGAAAGTGTGCGTGCCCTTTTCTGATTGATTTTAAGACATCAAAGCTGAGTTAATAAGCAAATTCATCCATAATCCTGGTGATATTGATCTTTATTCACTATTTCTTTACAGTATCACCTTTTTTGTCTTTAATATTTTTTTTTTTTACTTTCACTAGCAAGTGATCCGTGCCCGTGGTAGGACATTGTAATAATACATAATCAATTTAAAGAATTTATATGTTTTTCTCTTCTATTTAGACTTTGAAACAATCCTTTCGAATTTCATATTAAATTAGTGGATCTTATTCTTATTGCTTATTTATAATCTGTCTTAATTAGTTTACTTGGTGCGTTTCAGTTCAATCATGATAAAGGACATGTGTTTGTCTCTGTTCATCTGGCAAATGAAGTGAAGAATCCACTTCATGTTATGGATCCAGTGCTGAGTGAAGGCATAAACATCAATCAAGATGTATCAAACAGAACATATGATACATTAAGTGGGTTTCCTGTATGCAACAAATGGAAAAGTTGGGCAAATTTTGAAAAGTTAAGTAGAGTAGATGATCCTGATATTATTCAATTATTAGTAATAGTTGAAGACACAGGTACAGGAATTCCTACAGATGCACAAAGCCGCATATTCACGCCTTTTATGCAGGCTGATAGTTCCCCCTCCCGAACGTATGGTGGAACTGGAATAGGACTGAGCATTAGTAAGTGCCTAGTTGACCTCATGGGAGGAGAAATTGGATTTGTAAGTGAGCCTGGAATTGGAAGTACATTTTCCTTTACTGGAACTTTCAGAAAAGGAGAAAGCATTTCTCTGGATGCAATGTGGCATAATAACAGTTTTGGTTCAGAGTTCCAAGGATTGAGAGCATTAGTGGTAGACAGAAGAAAAATCCGAGCTGAGGTCACAAGATATCATCTGCAGAGATTGGGAATGTCTGTGGATATAACTAATAGTCTGAATTCTCAATGCTCTTGTCTATCTAGTACTTGCGACATGAGGTAATTTACCATTTTGGCAGTCTAAAAGTATAAACTTTCCTATTTATGTTTTCACATTCTGCAATAGCATAAGAGCAGTAACTGAAAAATATAGGTGTAAATATTGTTCTTAACTTAAATGTATCTTGTTAGACTTCAGAATAATTCACATGTACTAGTCATTTACAATGGAAACAGAGGATTTTAGAATATAAAAAATCAGTATCACCTGCTTTATGGGAAATTGAATAAGAAAAAAGCATAGGTGACATTCACAATAAGTTTTTTCCCAGACTGACTTGATGATTCTCGGTGCTTACTTTCACGTGAAATATGAATGTTGTTGATCTTGAAAAGGTTTAAGGTGCTGGTGTTCTGGGGAAAACTCAGTTTTTGTATTAATAAATTGGACTAATTGGTTGTTCTGAATCAGTTTGATAAATTCTATCATTATTAAGATAATACACATTTCCTCAGTACTAAATTACTACTTTTGCTTTTTCTTCAGTATGTCAGGCCAGTTGGCCATGATTTTGATAGACAAGGATGCTTGGGACAAAGAATGTCTTATCTTATGCAAAATCAAGAAGCTTAGACAGAATGGCATCAAAAGGGATCCAATAGACTTACCGAAGATTTTTCTCCTGGACACCCACCCTCAAACCGACGAACATGATGAGCTAAAGTCGGTTGGTATCATAGATGATGTACTGATGAAGCCTCTTTGGCTTAGTTCTTTGGTTCACTCTTACAGAGAGTCCCTTGGTGCTGAAAAAAATCAAGTACATAGGAAGAAAGTATCCAAACTTGGGAGTTTATTAATGAACAAACAAATTTTGGTGGTTGATGATAATGCAGTGAACAGAAGAGTTGCAAAAGGCTTTCTACAGAAATATGGCGCAAAAGTTACTTCTGTGGAGAGTGGCATGGCTGCTCTAAAGGTGCTTAAAGTGCCACATAATTTTGATGCTTGTTTCATGGATCTCCAAATGCCAGAAATGGATGGGTAATTAATCTTCTTATTCCTATTTTTCAAGTTTCTGAATTTTGATTTCAAATGAAGACACCGTTGTCACCTATAAGAATAGAAATTAGGAGCAATGGCTGGTCTAGTAAGTAGATAATAATTAATAGAACTGGTGCCAAAATTCATACTCCTACATTTATTTTCTTTTGCTAAAGAACCTGCTACCTAGAATATTTTAACCGTAACTTCTTTTTCCTGGGCTTCATGACTGTTTCGCTTACCTGCAAAAGGTCTACTAAGATATAATTTAAAAGTATTTCTCTGTATTTTAAATGGTACAGTTTTGAAGCAACAAGGGAAATCCGCAGAATGGAGAGAGAGGTAAATGAGGAACTTGCATGTGAGCAATCATCTGCAGAGATGTATGGAAACATATCTTATTGGCACATTCCAGTACTAGCAATGACAGCAGATGCAACTCAAAGTTCAAATGAAGAGTGCAGAAACTGCGGAATGGATGACTACGTGACAAAGCCATTTGAAGAAGAGCAGCTTTATATGGCAATGACACGATTCTTCCAACCAGATTCATAGTGTGGAGTGTCTAGGTTAAAAATGATTGATTAGTAGTTCAGATACCTGCTGACAAGTGTTGACCAACCTCATGCAACATGTCAAATGTCAGTTTTCCATTAAAAGAGCTAGCGGGTGGATTAATTCTGGCTAGTTATGTTCAGATATTGTAATGGTTGGACATGCCCCAGCCAGCATCAAAGCTTTCAATTCTGCATAATGGATCTCAGCTATGGTATTGTTTACTGATAGTAAGTACCATGTTCTCATCCCTGGAGTTCCTTTCATTTACTTAGTAATGATGCATAAATTTCCAGTGAAATTCACTTATCTTGAGCCATGGTGAGGATTTTACTTGTAAGACTATACACCCATTAATAAATTTTGTTCCTTTTTTCATTTTTTTCAGGATGCTGAGTTCAAGTTCAAGATGTTATCACTTATTGCAGCCCAGGAGATCAACAGAAGGCATAATTGCATTGGTGTATATAACCTGTTTTTGGTTCCTGCCTCTCATCTCTGATTATTCTTTGTGTATATTTATCCAGAGCAATTAGATTAAGATAAAATGTTACAGTAACGACATCATTGATTCAATTTTTGTGGCCAAGATGAAAAAAAGGGTGAAAGATCTTTGAACCCTCAGAATTTTGTTAAGTAACTTGTAAAGGAAAGTTATTATTACATGACACCGGTAGAATGGCATATGTAACAATATCAATATTTTGTGACTAGGGAAATTTCAACTTGTCACTGAGTTGTAACTGTTTCTTTCCACATAAATGCTCTGTGAAGGCTAATAAATGTTCAATTCATTAAAGTTGAATGTTGAGCAACAAGTAAGGCTACTGGTTTGGTAGATGAGACAGCAGAACATGAGGACCACTAACGAACTAAGACTTTTTTTTTCACACTGTAAAGGGCTAAAGAAAAAAACGGGGTTAAAGCTGAGGAGTGTGTGTGGAAAGTAAGGAAGAAAGAAGGAAGTGAGATAAATAATCATTTTGTCACTGAGAGGGAAAAAAAGGTAAAATCGTTGTTGAGTTGGACGAACTTCTGACAGCAGAGAAAGTTAAGAATATAAGTCTTTTTCTTTCCCCGAGTGTGTGAGTGTGGACCATGTGCCAAAGCATCACATAACCGCTAAAATTGGAAGTGGCGTTAGAAATAATGAGCTTATTTATTATGAGAGATTATATATATAAATGAGACCAATTTATATACAAAATTAATACTATTTTTAATCTAAGATATTAACACAACGAGTTTATGTTTAGTTTTTGTCATCTTTAAATAATCTTCTCCCATGCTACAGCTAAGTTCTTTCTGTCAAAGTGGCCACCATGAATGATCCACCTGCAAGGGAATAACGTAAAATTCCTGATTAGCCGTTAGAAAGAGACCATAACTTCCTTGCTTTTTCTTTGGCTGTTTGTGTACTATATAAGCAATGTCTTTGGTATTTATTCTACACACTCACTAGTCTTGATCAATCACCAAAGGCTCTGTTATCTTCTCTCGAAAATGGCAACATTGAAGCTGAAGTTAATGCTTCCTCTACTTTTCCTGTTCATGATTCCTCCAAAACCAGGTAACGGAAAAGTACTTCTTCCTCTACCCCAGAAATAAAAACATTAACTTTTTATTCCCTCTCCCTATTGTATGCATTGTGTTGATCTGAAAAAGTAGATTACATTGCATTGATGCAGCATATGGGGAGTTTGAGCAATGGTGTGTTGCTGATGAACAGGCCACACAGAATGAATTGCAGACAGCTTTGGATTGGGCTTGTGGAAAAGGAGGTGCAGATTGCAGAAAGATTCAAGTGAACCAACCTTGCTATCTTCCAAACACGTTAAAAGACCATGCTTCTTATGCCTTCAACAGCTACTATCAGAAGTTCAAGCACACTGGTGGTTCTTGCAACTTCAGAGGTGCTGCCATGACAACAGAAACGGATCCTAGTAAGTATCAAACTCATTCCTCATAATCACTCTCTGATTTCCTATTTTGGTATAACTAGGCACATGATGATGATGTTTTTTACCTCTGAATGGAGGATTTCTTAAGAAGATACAAGCAGAGTTTACAATTATATCCAAAATCCCCATACAACATTCAAAATAATTCAGTTTTTAGTTGTTCTAAGTTTGCAGCATAGAACAAAGTGTGTGAATACTGGTGATTTATAACCTTTGAATTCTTAATGTTTGTGCACAGGTCATGATTCTTGTCACTATGACTTCATTCCATGATCGCAACTGTGACAGAACTTCAAATAACTGCAGCAATAACGAGAAGTTGGACTTTTTCTGGGTCCCAAACTCCAATTAAGCATTTTTTTGTAGATTTTTTATTTTATAATATGGATAGAGCTGAAATTTTCCTTTGCAATTGCAAAAACTAATAAATTAATTTCTTTTTTCCTACCTTAATAGATGTGTAGTCCAATTTAATTTCGTCATTTTTAACGGTGTGATACAGTACTAGTTTTCCGGCACTGGACCTCTGACTTCTAAGGCCCAATTCAAATTAAATTATTAACTTGGCCCATATGAGTGTATTTTGTCTTGTTGTGTTTAGGGAGAAGGTTAGTTTCACATTTTGGTTAAAAATGCCTATACTTGAGACTTCTTCTTAATAATTCAATATGTATCATAATTTTAAATTTTTAAATTATAATTAGGAATGACAGCAGAATGGATCAGTAAATAAATTATGAGTCAATAAATTTGATAAAATCTTTGAGGCAAAGTGTGCCTTGCACCATTTCATTCATGAATTAAAGGAGATATCCTCAAATTGGAATATCACATAGTTGGAGCGAAGCTGAAGATGTTGTTTTACAGTGCTTTCAGTTTCAACATTTGTGGATCAGTAAATTTTTATTTTGAAATATTTATTTCAGAGTGTAAAAATTATACTTTGAAATATCTCAAATTTAGCTCTTTTTTAGTTATTTTTTACATAAATTTTACTTTTGCTTAAGAATGATACAAGTAAAAGGGTACATGGGCCTCCATACATGAAGTTTGGCCTATCAATACGTAAATGGGCTATACAATATTGTTTATCAATTAGTCTCAGCCCAAGTGAATTAGTTTAAGCTCAAATTATTTGTCAATTTAATTTTATCATTAGAAACATTTGGTCAATTTTATTAGTATATTCAACATCAAATCTTTAACATAAACATTTAAAACTGAAGTTATGAAAATAAATAATAAACTTTTCATTGAAAATTACTTCTTATAATGAAAACGTAAACATCATTTAATATTTTTTTATGTCTTTAGTTTTGTCATTTCATTCTTTATGGAATTTTGACATCGAGTAAAAATAATAAGTTGAACATCGTATAAAAGCAATCATCCATAAATTCATTGTTTTTAAAATTTTAAATTAAAGATAATGTCAATTATTTATTTATGATTTTTCATTAATCTTTTCGAAAGAGCCAACATATTTGTTTGGCTGTTTGTGTACTATATAAGCAATGTGTTTGGTATTTATTCTATACACTCACTAGTCTTCATCAATCACCAAAGGCTCTGTTATCTTTTCTCGAAAATGGCAGCATTGATGGTGAAGTTAATGCTTCCTCTGTTTTTCCTGTTCATAATTCCTCCAAAAGCAGGTAACCCCAGAAACGAAAACATAAAAATGTTGGAAATAAGTTTCCATTGTGTTGATCTGAAAAAGTAGATTGATTGCATTGGTGCAGCATACGCGGTGTTTGAGCAATGGTGCGTTGCTGATGCGCAGGCCCCTGAGAAAGAATTGCGAGCAACCATGAATTGGGTATGCAGAAAAGGAGGTGCAGATTGCAGAAAGATCCAAGTGAAGCAACCTTGCTATCTTCCAAACACATTGAAAGATCATGCTTCTTATGTCTTCAATAGCTACTATCAGAAGTTCAAGCACAGAGGAGCTTCTTGCAACTTCAGAGGTGCTGCCATGACAACAGAAATGGATCCTAGTAAGTATCAAACTCATTCCTCATAATCTTTCTGATGGAAGTATCGACTCTAATATTACTGTTGGGTTATATATTCTTTAATATATTTTGATTACATATAAATTATGGTTATAGTGATCGAGAGAATGTAGTTTTATGATTACGTAACATTAATTTTACACATACAAAATATTTGACACTATTTTTAACTTCAAAATTTTAAAACAATAATGTTATAGATTTTTATTCTTATATAATATTTAATTTTGTGTATTTTAATATGAGAATTTTATCTCACGATTTAACTATAACTAGGATTTGAAATTATTCTGTTTTTAATTGCTATAGATTTTTAGCATAGAACAAAGTGTATGAAAATGGTGATTTATAACCTTTGAATTCTTAATGTTTGTGCACAGGTCATGGTTCTTGTCACTATGACTTCATTCGGTGATCATAAATGAGACAGAAGACTTAAAATAAATGCAACAATAAATAAACTCCAACATTTGTCTGGCTCACAAACTCCAATTAAGCATATATTGTGGACCTTTGTCTTTTATTTAATAATATTGATGGAGCTGAAGTATTTACAATTTAGTTTAAAATATAATAAATAAGTATAAAATAATTAGTAATTAAGTATCATATTAAATGAATTTTAACTTTAATAATTATTAATATAATTTTATTTTATTCAGAAAAAAAATACACACAAATATTATATAATTACAATTGATAAATTATTTGATAAATATAAAAAAATTAAAATAATAAAATAATTTTCACGTAATTGTATTGTAATTAAATAAAATTATATTAAACGTATGAATATTATAACACTTATTTAAAGGAATGTAGTAATAAAATTTAGAATTCTATATAATAAATTTTATACTAAAAATATTAATGTACTATCATAGTAAATAATATAAAAATCATTAAATAATTTTATTTTAAAAAATTAATTTTATATTTAATAATAAAAAATAATTTTCCATCACAGATTATCATCGGTCAACGTTTTTAATTTTTAATTTTTAATTTTTAATTTATTTCATTATTGGAGGTGATTATGATTATCTCACCTGTAATAATATGTTTGTGAAAATATTTCTACAACGTTTTTTCTTAACGGTATGATTTTATTATGTAATTAAAAGTAAAATAGAAAGTTAAACCTGAATAAAAAAAAAATTAATTATAAAATATCATGGAACAATATTAATAGAGGATGAACTTTAAATTTAACGACAGTAAATTTCATTATTTTTTCAATATTTTTTATGTATATATGAAAGAAATTCTAAATGATGACCGTATAATATTTAGGATTCAAAATAAAATAAAATTGTACTAATGATTATTGAAGTTAAAATATATTTAATGTCATAATTAAATATGATTTTTTTATTTATTGGTTTACAGAAATTATATTATTAAATTAAAATTTATTTAATATCAAAATTAATTATATATTTTTATAAAATTAAATATTTATTAATTATTCTTAATTAATACTTTTAGGATAGTAATTAGACATTGGTTAACAGGACTCTTTATTTAATAATGTGACACAGTACTAATTATTTGGACTTCTTAGACCCAATTCTAGAGAACTTGACCCAACAATCAGGTCCTAAGCAAGGCAATATCTTTTAGCACCATATGCTTTCTTCTGCACCTCCACATGTGAGGAAAAATCTAAATTGTCCATGATTCTAGATCGTATTATCCATCTACATTCTAAAAATGTATTTTGAGTATAATACAGATAATGTATTTTCAAATTTAAAATTATATTATAGATAGTATATTATATAATACATTCTGAATTATTTAGTTCTTCCTTCTATATTATCATACCAAACTAGTCCTTACCTAAATATTCTCTCTCAGAATCATCATTAGAAACATTTGGTCAATTTTTTGAATATATTCAGTATCAAATTTTTAATATAAACATTTAAAACTGAAGTTATGAAAATACATAATAAATTTTTCATTGAAAAGTACTTCTTATAATGAAAACGTAAACATCATTTAATATATTTCTTTTATGTGTTTAGTTTTGTCATCTCATTTTATATTTTATATGGAACTTTGACTCATATTAAATTATTTTTTATTATAACAAATAACTTTTTTATGTTAAAGTTAAATTTTGTTTGACAAAGAGATCATGAATGATAAACATATTAGGGAATACAGTAAAATTTCTTGTTAGTCATTAAAAAGAGGTCATAACTTACTTTTTTTAATTATTGAAAATTTAAGTTTCACAATGAATAAAAATAATAAAATTGAACATTATATAAAAATAAGATCTATAAACTAATTAATCTAAACTCATGTTTTATTTAATAATATTGAATCTCTTCATTAATCTTTTCGAAAGACCCAACATATTTGTTTGGTAGTTTGTGTAGTATATAAGTAATGTGTTTGGTATTTATTCTATACACTCACTAGTCTTTATCAGTCACCAAAGGCTTTATTATCTTTTCTCGAAGATGGCAACATTGATGCTGAAGTTAATGCTTCCTCTACTTTTCCTGTTCATGATTCCTCCAAAACCAGGTAACGGAAAAGTACTTCTTCCTCTACCCCAGAAATAAAAACATTAACTTTTTATTCCCTCTCCCTATTGTATGCATTGTGTTGATCTGAAAAAGTAGATTACATTGCATTGATGCAGCATATGGGGAGTTTGAGCAATGGTGTGTTGCTGATGAACAGGCCACACAGAATGAATTGCAGGCAGCTATGGATTGGGCTTGTGGAAAAGGAGGTGCAGATTGCAGAAAGATTCAAGTGAAGCAACCTTGCTATCTTCCAAACACGTTAAAAGACCATGCTTCTTATGCCTTCAACAGCTACTATCAGAAGTTCAAGCACAGAGGAGCTTCTTGCAACTTCAGAGGTGCTGCCATGGCAACAGAAACAGATCCTAGTAAGTATCAAACTCATTCTAGGATTTAAAATAATTCGGTTTTTAATTGTTATAGATTTGCAGCATAGAACAAAGTGTATGAAAATGGTGATTTATAACCTTTGAATTCTTAATGTTTGTGCACAGGTCACGGTTCTTGTCACTATGACTTCATTCCATGATCATAAATGAGACAGAAGACTTCAAATAAATGCAGCAATAAATAGAGCTCCAACTTTTGTCTGGTGTGGACCTTTGTCTTTTATTTAATAATATTGATCGAGGTGAAATATTTACAATTTAGTTTAAAATATAATTAATAAGTATAAAATTAGTAATTAAGTATCATGTTAAATGAATTTTAACTTTAATAATTATTAATATAATTTTATTTTATTTAGAAAAAAATACACACAAATATACATAATTTATTGGATGAATATAAAAAAATTAAAATAATAAAATAATTTTAACTTAATTGTATTGTAATTAAATAAAATTATATTAGAAGTATGAATATTATAACAATTATTTAAAGGAATATAGTATAATAAAATTTAGAATTCTATATATAAATTTTATAGTAAAAATATTAATGTACTATCACAGTAAATAATATAAAAATCATTAAATAATTTTATTTTACCAAATTAATTTAATATTTAAATAATAAAAAAAATCCATCACAGATTATCATCATTCAATGTTTTTTATTTTCTATTTTTAATTTATTTTATCATTGGAGGTGATTATGATTATCTCACTGGTAATAATGATGTGTTTGTGAAAATATTTCTACAACGTTTTTCTTTTTTAACGGTATGATTTTATTATGTAATTAAAAGTAAAATAGAAAGTTAACCTGAATAAAAAAATTTAATTATAAAATGTCATGGAACAATATTAATAGAGGATGACCTTTAAATTTAATGACATTAAATTTCATTATGTTTTCAATATTTTTCACGTATATATCAAAGAAATTATAAATGATGACCATATAATATTTAGGATTCAAAATAAAATAAAATTGTAAATTGAAGTTAAAATTTATTTCATGTCATAATTAAATATATTTTTTTTTTATAAAATTCAATATTTATTAATTATTTTTAATTCATGTACTGATTAACAGAAATTATATTATTAAATTAAAATTTATTTAATATCACAATTAATTATATAATTTTGTAAAATTAAATATTTATTAATTATTCTTACTCTTAGGATAGTAACTAGACATTAGTTAACAGGGCTCTTTATTTAATAATGTGACGCTGTACTAATTATCTGGACTTTTCTAGTTAACTTGGCCCAACAATCAGGCCCTAGGCAAGGCAATTTCTTTTAGCACCATATTCTTTCTTCTGCACCTCCATATGTGGGGAAAAATCTAAATTGTCTATGATTCTAGATCGTATTATCCATTACATTCTAAAAATGCTTTGTGATGTGTAATCTAAAAATATAATACAGATAATATATTTTCAAATTTAAAATTATATCATAGATAGTATATTATATATTATCATACCAAACTAGTCCTAACCTAAATATTCTTTCTCTCTCTCAGAATCATGATGCCATGCCATGTAAGTTAGGTTTTTCATCTGATATTACTCAAAGAACTAAACACCTTTGTTTACCTCAAAAACAGGAAAAGTATATAGCACTGATATTCATATTCCTATGTAATATTTTTGGGGTTTCAATGGTTTCTCCAATACTCAAGGAACCAAATTGAGAAACCCTAAAACAAGAGTCAACCAGAATAATTTGAGAGGTGAAGCATTCTACTGTCTCTTTTTTGAATGTGGAATTAGAATTAACAGCATGGTTCCTCCAAAGTCAAAGTCCTCGGTGGACTCTGCAATTCAACAAATCAAATAAAACAGACATTCTGATTAAGACATCATATATAAAACCAAAACTATACATTAATTGAGGAGTGATCCTAGCCCACAAATCTCACCAAAACCATATCCTAATTATGCACTTATTCGATTCGAGTCAGGAGCTAAAATACACCATTCTTTGTAAAATTCTAATTTTTTGTTTCTGGTTTAACTTAATCCTGCAAATTGTAAACTGTTATTTCTCTTGGTGAAACTTTTTGCTGAGAAAATTGACTAGGAAACTGAGATGATGATGTTAAGCTGAAAATGTCTTGTTTTACCAGTTCAAATATGGTACTGTGCTTGACAAGTGCACAAGTTGTTTCTTCCAGTCCAATATTCCAAAATTCTCAGACGTTTTTGAAGGAAATAAGCAGAACATGCCAAACAACACTTGTTGGTCTAATGTGCTGAAATGCCCTAATCAAATAACTGACTTCTGACTGATATATATATACTTGACGAATTCTAAATTGCAATTGGTTATGATATACCTAGATTCTAGAAAATAACCTATAATTAAGTACTAAATGCTCGCTTACCTTGTCCTTCACAAATTGAATTAAACGTGTCATTTGTTACTGTTGGCAACAATTGTTCCGTAACAGAGATTGGATAGAGTAAGTCACAATCAAATTATGGTATTTGGACTCATAGGCTCCTAAATAGAAAGAATCGTGCCCTGACTAATAGTTATAGTTTTTTATCAAGTAGTAAGCAGTCGATCCAATAATTATTTGATATTATCTCCAACATAAAATCTTAAGAGAATGTTTTATTCGATATTAACTTTTTTATTTTTACATGATTTATAAGATTTATTATTTTTCAATATTTTTCAATATATATATATATATATATATATATATATATATATATATATATATATATATATTTATTGTTACAGAGACCTCACGTGCGTTACCATTTGACAACTTGTAAATTTAAAAATGTTTTTTATTTGGAGTGGTGGATTTGTATGATTTGGAAGTAGAAAAAGGAAAAGGGTAAACCCTAAACGAGAGATGGAAGAAGAATACATGGGAACTTCTCCACCGCACACTTCCCAATCGGAATTTGCCGCGTCACGAAGAAACAGAAACGCAGTGCAGCCTAAAATAAGGAAGAATTTGTTCGAAAGTAAAGAGTGGCACATGTGCGGAGAGGGACCCATGTGTTTGCCAAAATGCGTAGCAGAACATGTTGTTGAACAATAGCCTTTAAAATTTACAAAACCTGCAACTTCGGTAATTGATGAAAGGATAAGAAGAGGACAAATTGTGCAGATAAAAAGGAGAGAACATTAAGGTAATGTATCTCCCAAAAGGCCTTACATGGGCGGTGCCATGACAGAGAAACCGAATGCAAAAGTCAAGATCTTTCATTATGGCTTTTAGCTTTGGAACACACTCCTCAAACTTGGTAACATTTTCAGACATGTAATTGGACCGAGTTTAAGGCTTGCCCCACAGTGAGTGTGTTCGTAAAACATTGTTCACTCTGATTAGGTTCGGCTTCATCTTAGGAATTAGGAATCGGGGGACAAATATTTATCTGCAAGGCCTACACTTTCTCTTTATGCATGCATCCTAAAGTACTACAATCGACAACCTTTTGCTATTTCATCAACGTTTCTCACAATAATAACTTCGTGTCTCTTAAGTTCCTCTTTCTTTCTCATAAGCTTATGCAGTTTTGTTATCCATCAAAAGAAGAAGGGGTTATATATCTTTTTGCAAAAATGATTTTTTAAACATTTTTTTGACAAAGTTATTATATAGGGTAATTTTTTACTTTTTTTTTTATAGAAGTTACAAGAATAAAGTAATCAATTTTAGGGTTTTTTTTACTAAAAATAGTAGTTTATTAAAGTTTGTGAAATAAAATTTTGTCAAAGTATGTTTTTCATCTTTTTGATTTCTTAAGTTTCGATCAGGAAGTAAAATGTATTAAACGAGTTTTTCAATTAAAAATATATTAAATTGAGGTCATAATAAAACGTATTTAAAAATTCAAATAAATTTAACATTTTAGTTAAAAAGATTAAATCGACTAAAATATGGAAACTAAATTAAATCAAAATTTAAATAAGAAACTAATTCCAAATTTTATTTAAAAATAAAAAAATAAAAACATATTTAATCGGTTAAAATTTTAGCTTTGCGATCTTTACTGTTACTTGTTAAAATATCATACTTAAAAAAAGACGTATAGATAATTTCAGTCCATTTAGAAGATAAGTCTTTATCTTTATGTTAAAAGATTTAGGAGATAAGTCTTTATCTTTAAGTTAAAAGAAGATGTTTTAAATTATATATGAAAAGAATAATTGGAATGTGAAAGTTTATTATAAAGGGATATTTCTCCCATATATATGGATGAATTGAAGTCAATTATTGAAACCTACTCCCTAGAGATTTTTTTTATTGATTTCTAATATGTCACGTGGCTAATAGAATAACTCACTTAATTGTCTTTTAACTCTAGTATTATAACATGTACATTTTCTAGTACTATGCTTTAATTAAAATTAAAATTTTACTTTAAAAATTTACATATTTTTTATGCAAACTTAATATATATACACAAAAGTATTTTTTCTGTTCCTTCATTATTGTTAAGGAATACTGTTGTAGCAACCCATCTTCTTTACTTTCAGATCTAGCTGAAAAAAAAAATTAATTCCATTTTGATAAATAAATATGTTAATTCTAAGAGTTAACTCTTCAACAATAAAAATGCAGTGAACCTTGACGAAATGTGTATACAGGGGGAAGAAAAAACTTTCAAAAAGGGATTCGATTAAACTGAAACATTGCATTGTTAGACAACTTTAATCTTAGGATTAGAATCTTATTACTTTATGAATGAAGTACATTAAATGGACTAAATGATAATTGAACTGTTTTACTTTTTATCCTTTTAACCAATGCTGTAATCAACAAAACTGAGTCGTTGTTAACAATCAGTTGAAAAAAGCTGTCAAATTAAAATTAGAACAAATTATTATTTTTTTTCTTACCCTTTCATATCTCAATAATGACAAAATTTTGAAATCTCAAAAGCTAATTAATTGACATTTTTAGCCCAGTTAATTCAGAAGACTGAATTCATATACTCTCTGAAATGTCTTCAATCAATAGAAAAGAAAAAAAAAAACATGTCGACACAATTATCAAATGAAAAACATACATTTTAGTTAAACTTGCACTGCAACATCTTGTATTCAAATTTGAAATTCTTTTACGCTTTATCTTTAAAGTTTGAACTTTGTTGATATCCAAATCCTTTGGGCAATTCGTGGAAGGGGCAAGAATTATTTAACATCAATGACTGACCCCATATGAAGATCTAAATGTGGGGAATGAAATTAGGGTGGATTATGGGAGAATGGCTTATGTCACTCCCATTTTAATAACTAAATTTTGACAATTTTTCTTATAACTTGTAGTAATATTTTCTAAATAATTTTCTTTTTTTTTATTTTTTTTATATTCTAAGATCACTTAAAAATATGACGTTAAATTTATCAAAATGTCATTATACATTAAAAAAAAATGATTTAGAAGAGATGATAGATGATCTTTGCTTGACCGAGGAGCTAAATTAAGTACATGCTCCACAAAATGCCAAATAAATAACATTTTCTTGTCTTAGTAGATCTTCCACAAAATCGCTGGCGCACACCAGAATAAACACAAAACTCCAAATTTCAGCAATTGGAAAATAAAGGACAGTAAATAAGGTTGTGTGGGCCATTATGCACACTCACTTTTGAGTGGACAAAGTATTACCAAGATTCCTTTTTTTTTTTTTCTCTTCTTCCTTTTCTCTGTTTAGTTCTTTGGTACATTTGATTCCCTAAGCATATTTAAAGGCGAAAACTATTTGCCAAATCACATCAACACTTGGTTTCGTTTTGCAAGAATAGTGGATGCATAATAATTCGACACTTGGTTTTGTTAGGAACGTGAGTCTAAGTCTCGCGTCGACTACAAATGAGAAAGTAGAACATTATATAAGAATAAAGATTCTTAAATTTATTATCTTAAAGTTTTAAATCAAAAATAGTGTCAATGTCTTATATGATTAAACTCGTTTTATTGATGTTTGTTCTCCTGTGAAATCTCTCCTTCTATAAACCCAACAGGTTTCACCCAAAAAAAGAATTTGTGGGTTTATTCATTTACGGTTTCTAGAGAAAAGAATTATTATGCATTTGTTGCCGTTGTTTTTTCAGCATTTGATTACGAACATGATCCAACAATATCACAAGAGCACGCGTATAAAGTAACACTCATATATTATGTATGTATGGTGGACCTTAATAAATAATACCTCTTTGCTTTGTCTTTTATCTTTTTCTTCTTCAAATTTGTCAGTTTATTTGAAATTTGGGATTCAAAGTCCGTTATACGCAGATTGTTTATTAACAATCTTCCAAAAAGTTTATACATCTAGTCAAATTATTTCTATTCGTACCACTGTGCATTGGGTACATCAATTCAAAAAGAAATAAAATTCACACGTTGTATTAAAAAAATCTATTAATTCTAGAAGAAAATGGTTGAAAGCTAATTAACAATTATGAGATATTATTTAAATTCACTTGATCTATCTTATTGCAGTTATCGTCCAATCCTTTTTTTTTTTCTTTTTTTGTTTTAATAAGTTGAAGACGCAATTATGGAAGATATGGTCCAAGAATGCGCACTCTTAAATAATTTGGGGTTGTAACTTTCCATGGACTACATCATTATAGTTTCTAATTGGATTGGGATAAGAGGTAGTGATTATTTTAAAGCTTTAGAGATTCTAATAGATGTTTTCTAGATAAGTTCAATGGATTATGAAAGAGAATAAGTGCAACAAGCAAAATTAATATATTATAAATAAATGTAAGGGTTTAAGAATAAATAAATAAAATGCTAAATTAGATAGAAAGGGATCAAGTGCATGTTAGCTGAAGTGTAAGGCACTACTTCTTACATCATGATTCCATCGCCTTTAATGCAAGCTTCTCTTCTCTCTCCTCAAAGTTTTCCATGTTATTTATCGATCCAAAAATTATACTATATTTATATATCTGATTTTTACGTGATTTAATATGAATTATTAATTATTTCAAAAATAAAAAGTAATAGTTAATTAATTAATAACTTACACTAAATAACAGTAAGTAAAAGATTATTAAGTAAAAGATGAGAGTAAAAAAAAGTTTAAAATATCCTTGAAATATAATAGAAGCACCTGAAATAAAGAGTGAATCTAATAAAATCAAATTAATATGTGCACAAGATCCGATGCAATGCAACTAATGAATACAACAGATTTGTCACTTCCCAACCTAGATTTGGCAGGAGGATGAGCATGCTTTTATTTGCAGACATGAACTTTGTGTAAGTTATTGATACATCTAAAGTGAAAAAGTGTCTAAAGTGATAAAGTAAGGGTGTATTTACTCAGTTTTAACTAGAAATACCTTATGATTACATAGTATTTCAATTCTAATCAAAGAGTAGATAAACCACTTTACATACTTTTTTCACTTGAGTGAAGTTGAATTCATGATTTCTGTACTGTTTGTCGTGGAGGTAAGCCAAAAAAAAAAAAAAGTAAGAAACGTTTAATCTACAACTAAGTGGGGTACTGTTTTACACTGTTTTCTCCTTAACTCTATAGGTTCTATTCTCTTTGGTTCTTTCTTACTTCAATGTTTATGTTTGCATATCATATAGAAGCAGTCAGAAATCATTTTACTTCTGCTTTTGTTCTATGATTTTCAAACAACTTACTGAAACAGTATTTCAGTTATACAATTACTCTTCAAATTTCCCAAATCAAAGATTGGATTTTGCTAATAATTTCTATATAATGCAAGTAGATGCATCTTTTTTCAGCAAGGACTAGTGTAATGGTGTATCCTCCACCTATGATGAACAGAAAGAAAAACACACTCTGCAAGACTGGAGCAGAAACTCTCATAAATAACACTAACAATACAAGTTTTTATACCTAAAAATAAGAGTACTTTACAATTGATTGATGAGTTGAGCATGTCATTTATCTGATGTCATTTCCCATACATGTCGTGCAAGAGATATCGGTCCAGCTAAACCACCCTGGATGGATACACTTCCAAACCTAGTCATCATCATTATTGCATATATTATTTATGTACAATACTGAACATTAATCTATATAATAATCCTTATTACATGAGGTTGTTGATTTAAATAACTTTGAAGTTTGTTAGGGAGTTCTTTTTTATCACTAGTTGAGAAATTAAATTAAAGTTCACATACACTATTCATAGTATTCAATACCCTACTATTCAGCAATGATTTTCACTGTGTGAAATCAGAGAAATTTATGAATATCTTGTTAATCATTTGTCTAAGTAGTGAGAAGGACATAAATAAGTTGTTTACATTAAATGGTTAACATTCTATATATTAAGAGCAGCACCTTAATGGTTTAATATGGCTTGAATAGAGTTAAATGACAAAATTACTAACACAAACAAATGATATTTGTAGCTAAATTTCTTGTATTTTCTAACCTGATGTTTTACATTGGCGTGATTACTAGAATTTTCTCAACAAGTCTGAAATCTAAAAACTCATTAGAATTTTTTCAAACGAGTCTGAAATTTGGAAACTCTTTTTTAGACGCCAGATTGGCATCAAAGTTGGTAGGTCATTAATGAAAACCATATAGGAGGTTGTGTGGATGTGTGGTACTCAAGTGTATAAAAAGAAAAGAGAAAAATTGTACATACAATACCAGTATTTGTTTGTTTTACATTTAATATGATGTTTTTGTTTTGAAAAAGAATGATATTAATGGTATAAGGAAAAAAATGAATAGGTAAGTAGATGGATTGAAAAGGAAACTGAGTGAAGCAGCAAATGCTAACTCAGTGAAAGAGGGCCACGTGTGATGTGAGACACAATTGTAAGGGTGGCATTGATGGCTGTATTTGACCAAACAAACTGATAGCAAGGGGTGCTCTTGTCATTTCAATAAAAAGAGTTGTCACCAAGCATCATATTAACACCAACCAATGCTTTCTCAGTAGTTTTTTCTTCATTGGAATAGCCTTGTCTTCTACTACACTCCCCCATGCTCTCAGATTCTAGCTCACTGTGCTTTTCCAACCCTGGATTTTTTCTCAAATCTTGGTAAGGAACTGGTATAATGTTCAAAAACTTCTCAAACTGAAGCCATTGGCTTCATACTTTCCTTCAAAATTTGCTTCTGGTTTTATCTTCTCTTATTTACAAGGGTTTGTGAAGTAAAGTGTATTAAGCTCATACTTCTTGGACCTTTTGAGTTCCAGTGTTTTAGCATTTCTGTTTTTGATGTCATGATGTGAATGGATTTTACAGAAATGTATATCTCCCTTTTTCTAATCTTTAATTGATTCTTAACCAATTCATGCAATGAGAAGTGCACTTTAATTTCCAGTTCTAATCATGAGTTGATGTGCATTTTGTTGTTAACCTATGTGCTTATGACATAAACTATGATTTATGTATGAATACCGTATGAGTGGTAGCTTGATTAACCTTGCTTTGTATAGGTACTTCCCGTTTGCTGTTTCTGCTTTTTGTGTTTTGTACATCTGTTCTGACCGAAATTTAAAGCTTTCTTCTTTCAGCTCAGCCAAATTGGAAGCACTGAAATGAATTAATCAAGCAGAATCGGAAATTTTCTTCACAACTTTTATAAACATTATATTTTCATTAGATTTGGCTGAGGATTTTCCCTTAAATTCTGCAGTTGTTTTTAGTGGCTGGCTTCATTCAGATGAAAACTAATTCAACCATATGTGGGGCCATGTACATTTCTCGCGTCTTATTTGTTACTTTTTTATTGAAATCTGATGTTCATGTTTGGATAATTCCCTTTCCCTTTCCGAATAATCATTCCCTTCTCTTTGTTTAATTCTGGAAATTTCAAAAGTATTTTTCTTTAAACCAGTAATCTTTAGAATTGGTCAACTATGATGTTTCTTGGAAATTCTCACTGATAGATCCCAGTTTGTTCTTCATTCTTTTGTGATAAAAAGAAAATAAGCAGATTGTTTGACTTGGTATGAGAGTCAAGTTGATAATACACGGTAGAAGAAGAAGAAGAAGAAGAAAAAAGTAGACTAATGTTAACAGTGCGCTGACTCTAAACTCCTAGTTTCTGTAGGACCTGAAAAAGTTGCCCTTAAATTCTGTTCCTATCAACTGAATATTTGAGCTGTGTCTTTCTCTCTGTTCTATTCATTGTAAGTTGCAAGCTGCTACTGAATATGATAAAACTGATGCTGGGATTTTTCCACGCAGACAGAAGATCATGTTAAATCTGCGGTTTATCTCCACTCAGAAGAGAGAACCTGAACAATTCAGGGTCATATCTGTTATGTTGCCATGAGGATCAATTAACAGCTATCTCTAGGCCACTATTGTCCATTGTTCTGCTGCAAGATACAATCTGAAAGAGATAACTTGAACTACTACAGCAGTTATAATGCAGGCATCAGAGCAACATAGAAGTTCAAGCATGTACTATCAACCATTACAACAAATTGAAGCCTATTGCTTGCCGCAGTATCGCACCCTTAATCAGCAGCTATTTTACCATGATGGAGGCCATGGAACTCACTTTTCAACTCCAAGTTCTTCTGAACTTTACTGTACATTGGAATCATCTTCTGTAGCTGGCAGTTTCACTCTTTACAACTCTCCTTCAACTCTTAGTTTCTCACCTAATGGTAGCCCCATATCGCAGCATGAGTCTCAGTCATATCCTTCTGATCAGTATCATTCCCCTGAGAATACCTATGGCTCTCCATTGAGTGGCTCCTGCATAACCGATGATTTAAGCAGCTTCAAGCACAAACTGAGAGAGTTGGAAAGTGTGATGCTTGGCCCTGACTCTGATAATCTTGATTGTTATGACAGTGCCATAAGCAATGGAAACAACTTTGCTTCACTTGAGATGGATAGCTGGAGACAAACAATGGTGGCAATTTCTAGCAAAAACCTGAAGCACATCCTTATTGCATGTGCCAAAGCCATTGCAGACAATGATTTGCTCATGGCACAGTGGCTGATGGATGAACTAAGGCAGATGGTGTCAGTTTCTGGCGACCCAATTCAACGGTTGGGAGCATACATGCTGGAAGGACTTGTTGCAAGATTAGCTGCTTCTGGGAGTTCAATATACAAAGCTTTAAGATGCAAAGAACCAGAAAGTTCTGAGCTTCTCTCCTACATGCACATACTGTATGAGGTTTGCCCTTATTTCAAATTTGGGTACATGTCTGCAAATGGAGCCATTGCAGAAGCTATGAAAGATGAAGAAAGGGTGCACATAATTGATTTCCAAATTGGTCAAGGAAGCCAGTGGATCACTTTAATTCAGGCTTTTGCAGCTAGACCTGGAGGGCCACCCCACATTCGGATTACAGGTATTGATGACTCACAATCAGCTTATGCTAGAGGTGGTGGACTGCACATAGTGGGAAGGAGGTTATCAAAGCTTGCTGAGCATTTTAAGGTGCCGTTTGAGTTTCATGCTGCAGCTATTTCTGGTTGTGATGTTCAACTACATAACCTTGGAGTTCGACCGGGGGAAGCTCTGGCTGTGAATTTTGCATTCATGCTACATCATATGCCAGATGAAAGTGTGAGTACACAGAATCACAGGGATAGGTTGTTGAGGTTGGTTAGGAGCCTATCGCCGAAGGTGGTGACACTTGTTGAGCAGGAATCTAACACAAACACTGCTGCATTCTTTCCTCGTTTCCTTGAAACTCTGGACTATTACACAGCAATGTTTGAGTCAATAGATGTGACTCTTCCTAGAGATCATAAAGAGAGAATCAATGTTGAGCAGCATTGTTTGGCGAGAGATTTGGTTAACATCATAGCTTGTGAAGGGGTTGAGAGGGTGGAACGGCATGAGGTGCTTGGGAAATGGAGATCAAGATTTGCAATGGCCGGTTTCACTCCTTACCCTTTGAGTTCACTGGTGAATGGTACCATTAAGAAATTGCTTGAGAACTACAGTAATAGATATAGACTTGAAGAGAGAGATGGAGCTCTTTATCTGGGTTGGATGAATAGAGATTTGGTTGCTTCTTGCGCATGGAAATGAGACATGGGTAATATGTGACTCCTGCATGTTTGTCAGGGTACAAAGAAGAACCTATGCCTCTTCATTTTCTGTTCCATTGCTGTAAAAGTTAATGAGAAAGTTCTCGACATTAAATCCAATCTAATAGTCTATTTTCTTTGTTTAAAGCATTTCTATAGAAATTGTAGGTACAAATTTCCTTTTTCAGCAATATTAATCTGTCATTTCAAAATCTTTTCTGGCCCCTGAATTCTGAGCACCCCAATGGTTATATAATATACTTAGACTTAGTGACGGGGAAAGTAATTTGTAGAATATATCAGAAGCATTTAGAAACTATGCTATCCTGTTATCAGACATTGTTGTCCATGTATTTATTAGATGTTTTGCTTTAAGCGTTAGGATTAAATTAATAAAACAGCCCACGTGGCTTCATTTAAGATAACTAATGATAACTGAAACAAAAAAAACTACGACTGAGAGTTTGAAATTTGATGAAAGTTATCTTTATTCTGTAAGAGGGTAGGCCATGGGACTAAGATTATCTTTGCACAGTCACTCCTTTTATTGGTCCAGGGTCTGCGTATTGAAGGGGTTATGCTGGTGTGATCGTTGCTTTGGTGGACCAATATGAAGGAAAATTCTTGTGTCCTTCTACAGAAAGAATTTTCATTTTACAGGAAAAATATTATATCATTTTAAAGAGGGTGTGGTTTGGATCATTAGGGGACCTCAACATTTGCAAGTGTCGCTTTGTGAAGGAAGAACGAATTTCTAGCAAGCTGACTTACTCGAACATAACTTGTAAAGGTGGACTTGACAAAATAATATCAGTGCCAAATAGGAGAATTGCATAAATTCCAAAGGGTATAGTGACTTGTAAGATGCAACTCTTTCTGTATTTTCAATTCAGTAGCAAGAGAGTTGAAAGTCAAAAAATAAAAATTATAAACGAATGTGTAAGAAGAAACACTCTCATTATCTTCTAGACTTCAAGAATGAGCTTAAACGTAATGGACCCATAAAATTCTTTAGCAGCCTCCAAAGTTGACACCAATTGGTCTTCTCGTGTACTGAGACAATGTAAGAGAGGATTTGGCTGTTTATATATTCGGTCTCTAAGCTCCAAAACACAGAATAGTGTCTATTTCACCTTTCGATAAATGATAAAATACCAACCAATATCCTGTTCTATTCAGTTGCCATTGAACATGACATTAAAGAATGAACCTAAACCACTGCACCAACACTCACATTTTAGCGCATGGAATAACTTTTGCTATTTTCAACTACTACAATTCTGCATTGCACTTCTAAATTTACAAGAAGAAAGGAGATGGAAGGATTACTAGGCACAAAACAAGAATTACATCTGAATGACTGAGTATGCTCAACGATATATTAGAATTTTAGATACATATGTACGAAAATGTAAATCTTATTTAACTCTAACAATAATGGTATACAAGTTTGATATCCAATGTAGTATTAATTGTAATTTGCATATTTAGTCAAACTGCCCAAAGAGAATGAGAGCTAGAAGAAGAGTAAAGTGAAGGTTAGAGTAGAGATAGGAATTATAATCCCACAATATATCTGTCAAGCCTATGTCATAGTCAAATATTTATACTCTTCTGTGACCATCTGCAGCTTCAAAAAATATTGCAAATTTAGCTTTGGACCGGTTCTGCATCAGCTGCTGGTTGCTTGTTAAATTCGCTTTCTGTACTGGGGTTATCATGAATGGCCTTAGTTCCTTCTGATAAAGGTTTTACCTCACTTTTCAGCTGTTCATTGGATCTACACGGAACTCCAGAACTAGAATTGCATATAACATCACTGCTGACAGAATCGTCTTTGGTACCTGAGTTATCTTTTTGTTGTTGCTCATTTAATTTAACTTCAGGACCCTCATTTGAAAGGCTTATCACACTAAACTGAACCATATCACGGACCTTTGACTTAGTAGTTGACTTGCCATTTAGTTGCTCTGATAATTTGCTTGCCGAGCCCAAGCCACTTTGTTCCCCTCTGTTAACAGCAGTATCTTCAGATTCGGTTCCTGCCTTGCCATTCATGGTCGTTGTGTGAGTATTTGTAGCTGCATTATGAGTGACAGTCCTTCCAGGGGGAAGTTCATGATCATGTTGTCCCTCATAGGTAGTTATTACAATTTTTGAATCATGAGAGGCCCTTTCCACATGCTTTTTGACAGGGCATCCAGGATTTGAGCATCGATAGTAACTTCTGCAGTAGAGAGAAAATCCAATCACATTAAATTAAAACATTTGTGAATGATGCTTCCATGTAAAGCTCAGAGCACAGAGGAATAGAGAGAGCACATAAACATCTAAAAACAGTGTAACCAGAATGAGAAGAGGTAACTTGACAAGTTTAACCAGCTGGAGAAGAGGATGCAGCTAGACTGAAGGAATTGGTATTCCCAATATTCTAATTCAGAACCGGAGCTGTATTGATACAATTTCCATTGCTTTCTTTTTATGCTAAAGAAACATGATGCTTGTAATAAAATTTTTCATCTGTGTTCAAACATTCAAGAGTGTTGCTTGCATTTCAAAACCAGTATAGGACTGCTAAATCATGGTTAAAACCATAATATTGAGACTATTAGTTGTGTGGACTTAAGATTAAAAATCCTACAAAAAGTGCATGTGGAACATACTTTGAAAATAATATAGAAGAAAATACTATAACCATTTCCTGTTGCTTTCAAACAGGCAAAGAATATCTCAAAGAGATCATTACACTAGAAGCTAATGAAATTAATTTATGGCGACAAGGTTTCACGCTAGCTCATCCAAGGCAAAATGAGATACCCATCACAATGGCAGAAAATAAGACTGTATTTGAAATGAAAATTTAACATGTACCTTGGGTTTGCATTCCCTTTAACTAGCTTCTGCCCATATTTGCGCCAGCGATACCCATCATTTACCAAATCAACCTCACTTGAAGTCTGAACAACAACACGAGATTCACGAGTTGACATGTTAACTCCAATGGAATCAGCATTACTACTGTCTTTCTTCCTGCATGGTATCAACACAAATTTTAAAACATATATATCAAAGCAAATTTTAAAACATAGTGATAACAACTTACTGTCGCTTTGACTCAGGATCCTCGTTGTCATGAACCTGATTCTTTGCCTTTGACAATTGTAAATGTGCAGCTTTCAACTCAATAACTGGGGACACTTTTGCAGTCGGAAAGGACTGTAAAGGCTTGATCTGTTGAGACGTGCATCCTTGCTCAACGGATGTTTTGTCTTCAGAAATGGTGCCATAACATGCATTAAGATCTTTTCTATGAAATCATATAAACTAAAGTACTAACAATGTTAACTGCTCACCTTTCACATTGGCTAACAAGGGTTTGCGTGCTGCTTGTTCAACAACCGGAAAAACACACTCAACTGATACTGTGGAGTTCAATTGAGGCCTAGGATGATTATGCTGTCCGATACAAACACAATCGGTGATGTTCCCATTATTAGACTGCTGCAATTGCTTTTTTGCCTGGCAATTTGGATATGTACACTTGTAATAGCTCCGTATAAATTCATTCCCCTTGACATGTTTCTGACCATATTTTCGCCAGTTATAGCCATCTTTAGACACCTTTTCACGTATTATAGAGGGACTTTCTTGACTGGATTGCAATGGAGGCAATTCATTCAAAAGAGTATCAGGGCTCTGCAAATGTTTCTCAGGTGGTAATGAGCACGTGCTTCCTTCTTGATCTGATTCCAGGGCACATGCAGTAGCATCGGAGTCCTTCCCCTCTTCATTTTTAACTACAGCAGAAGGAGAACTTGTTGCTCCCTCTGGTTTGGAAGGATCATTTTTAGTATCATGACCTTGTGACAATGTAACATCACTATCAGGACTGGCTCTATGCTGCAGCAATTTACCAGAAGGGGTATTTTGATCTACACTTTTGTCTGAAGAAACCATGTGAACCTACTTCTTATAAATCAGAAGGAAATGGGTCTAGTTTCACTGACTGCTTCCATGAATGTCCTGAAAGATGACTAAGCAATGTGAGCTTGTGGCTGTTCAGACCTGACACATTTGAAGAGCTATTAGAAAAAATACAAATTTAGGTTCCAGTTCCATGTGACAGAAAGATCAGTAATAGCTACAGCATGAACAGTGGGTAGGGAAATTTTCTGTTTCATCCGAGGTTCCATTGTTGAACTTTTTATCAGTTCTATTAATGTCAACCCTGTTCTAAGGCAAAAAATGCGGAAAGTTTTCGCTGAAAAAAGAAAAGAGTATCCTTTACTTATTGTTTTCCCTATGTAATAATTAACAATTTCTTTTTCTAATAAAAATTCCTCTTTCTACTTTTACTTGCTAAACAGCAGATGCTAAAAAAAACCCAACTTTTATTAGCAGAAGCAGCAGCAATATGAAACTCACTTTAAACATGCGAAATCATTCATTCACTCATGATGGACCAAATACTATATCTAAATATTCCAAATCGGAGTCTTGACGCCATAGATGAACATACAAACATACACACGCATAATTAAAGCCATACTAAATTCCAATTCACAGAAGCTCAACAAATCTCAACCAAAAATTTAATTTCCAGGTCCTACTTTGAGATCATACCATTCTCTACTTAATTATCTGTTAAACAACCCAATTGCAAACAAAACATTCAGAGATAGCTTATTCTTTATTCTTTATTCTTTATTCTGTTTCTGAAATTAACCCAACGAACCAAATCAAAAAGAGTGTTAATTCATTTGCTAGGGTCTCAAAAAAAACGCTCTTTTCTACCTTCTCTCCAAATATCCCTTAACCCAGAAAAAAAAAAAAAAAAAAAAAGTCCGACATCGATTTTAGTACGCTAAGATTAAAAAGGGTGAATAGAAAAGAGTGAAATTGGGTTGTGGGGACTATAAAGAGAAAGATTGCACGTGGGAAGAGATGACTTACCCGGAAAACAAGAAAAGTCTCGAAATTGGAGAAGAGGGAGTTGAGTTGAGTAAAGAAGTGTTTATTTGTTGCAGAGCAGAAGAAAACGTTGTTGATGTTGTGTTGTGGGTTTGGGTGGTGGAAGGAAGCAATGCAATGGGAGTGAGTCCAATGTAACATCCTTATTTAATTGACCCAAAAAACAAGGCAAAAGGTAACAAAAGTCCACTCTCTCTCTCTCTCTGCTGTGTTATTAATTTTAAAGTGACACGCTGACATACACACACATAGAATATGCTTTTCTGAGCTTTCATTTCATTTGTCAAGTCTTCAATCGACGGTTCTTGTTCTCCCTCTCTCTCTCTCAAACCGCACCACAATACTCTCTGCTCTGGGCTACATTCACCAATTGGGCCTGTTTTATTAACTGCACCCCATTAGCATTTTGAAAAGGACTTTACAGAACATGTCTTATATTTTTTAACATTTCATAAAGAACTTTCTGAGCACATGAAATAAGAAAGGAAAAATAAGAATAGTTATGTCATGGTAAAGAATTAACATGGAGTACATTCAGAGAAAAAGTATATATAGTAACGAGTCTAAAACACTTTTAAGGCTTCTCAGGGTTTAGGGCCGTTCTAGCCCGCCCGCGTTCTGGCACGTGAAATGCGTGGTGCATGGTTGGTCCGCCCCACAAGTTGAAATTGGATTTGTTTATGTGGCCCACCCAGCCCAACTGTATGGCTCGTAGTCCACGGGCTAGCCCCCGTAATTAAACAAACATAAAGCAATTCCTGCCAAGTAATTAAGTAATACTACAGATATGTTACAAGAGTTAATAACCGATGCTCATAACGAAATATAATTCCCTGCCAACATAAACAAAATGCAATCACATTATTCCAAATCAAAGCAACAAAATCCTTAAACCAAATTAAACCAAATCAAAGCTCATAATCTTTAAGTTCAACCAACAAATTCAAAACTCCTAATTAACAAAATACACAAGCTCATAATCCTTAAGTTCAACAAAAAAATTTAAAGTTTCTAATTAACAAAGTACACAACTAAATATGGAAATATTCTTCATCTTCCATGTTAATAAGATTGGATGCAACTTTGGATGAACCTTCATGTAGCACATTTTGGAAATCCATGCTTCCAACTATAACTGCAGGCTTCGACGGTGGAAGACACGTCGTGGGCTTCGATGGTGGAGGAGGCACTGTTGGCTTAGGCGATGGAGGAGCCGCTGTTGGCTTCAATGGGTGGAGGATGCATTGCTGCCTTCGATTGGTGGAGGAAGCACTGTTGGGTGTTTGGAGAGTGTCGCTGACTATTTCTATTTCAGGGAGGCTCTGGATCTTACATTGTGTGTTTCGCGAAGGGAAGAGAAAGAACATGATTTTTTTGTGAGCACTCAGACACCTGACTTGAGTATTACACCGCTACGTTGCATTCGATCGTGGAGGAGGTGCCACCACTGTTGCGATGACTGCAGGACGCACCGCACTGTTGTGACAAGTGGAGGGTGCACCGCGCTTCTATGAAGGGTGGAGGACGCACCGCGTTGTTTTTTAGATATTGATTAATTATTTTTTAGACTTAAACTTTGTTTTAAATATGTATATTGATGAGAAATAAACGAATAAATTTATTTTTAAAAGTGATAAAAAGGAAGATACATATGAAAACTAAAAGTGATGTTAATGATTCAATTGTTGAATTAGAGTAACCTTCATTTAAGATTCAAATAATTATATGTGAGAAGTTTCATTAATTACATGTAACGTATTATAAGAAAAACGTCCTTACAAGAATATTCTAATAATTGAAAGAGATAAAATTAGAAAAACTGATTTAAAATGATATTCATGTCACAAATACAACTTCAAAATTATCACTTCTTAAGAATAAAACATATAAAAAAAATTTAAATAATAAATTATTTATACTTTTGTTATATTAGTAACAATGATTAAGTATATAAAATTTTAAATATATTATTTTGATACCTCAAAAACTTTAAAGCTCCAACCTCAACTCTAAAGCATACCTTTGTCTCTTATAATTTAATGCACTTTATTATCATCATAATTGTAATTATTGTTATCATTATTATTTTCTTATTGTTAGTTATAAATAATCCTCGGATACACAGCTCGATAACTTGAAAAATTATTCTAAAAAAGCCCTTTAAACACACAACCAATGGCAAAAACTTCCATGTTGTTTCCTTGTTTGATGGTTCTATTTCTCATAATATTTACGACAGGTATGTTTCGCTTTGTTTCTCTTTTGTTGTGTCTCTTATATACAGTTATTTATACTTTTGTTCGTGTCAAAAATCACAAATTTTCTTGAATTTGGAGTTGTGCTTATTTTTATATGATGATTTTTGTGAAATAGATGAAACACCATGATTGTTTAACTAATGATTTGACAAAGAATGAACAAATTTTGCAGGGGTTGTGGGTGATTGTAACTACGAGTGCTATAATAAAGCTCGTTGTAGTCTTCTGAAGTGTCCTCTTCATTGCGAAAGGGAATGCATCAGAATGTGTTGCACTTGCGTGTGTCGTGGAAATGAAAAACCTCAAATAAATATGTGATAATTTCATGCCTTTGTTGTGGAATTTATTAGTAATAAAAGAAGTTGAAGTAATAACATGATCATTCTTGTTCATCAATTACATTCAATATACTTAAAAATTGCATAAAACTAAAACAAATATATTTCCGCTATAATAATCTTGTATTATCTATGTATTATCAATAATAATGGTAATTACTCATAGATCTAAGAGTCTATCGCGACAATTATAAATTATTTGGGTATTAATCTTGTAATATTTTTAAACAAAAATAAAGAACTAGAGAGGATAAATATAAAATATTAGGTTTAACAAAATATTTTCTTTTTCAGATATTTAATATTAATTTTAATAAAATAAAGCGATGCATTTATCCATTCCCATATACACATAGGTCCCATTTGATGGTAATAATAAATGTTAGTTAAAACATTTTTATGCATATATTATTTTTTGTTATGAGTGGAAACATATGTTTACGTATATGTGTGTTTATTTTTTTATCATTATAAAAGATATATAAAACTTTTATATTAAAAAAAGTTAATTGAGTTTTTTTTTAAATTAAAAGATAAAATAATAAAATAGTATGTTAACAGTATCTTCAAAATCGTTAGAAAAAGCTCATTTAAAAAATTAACATTTATTTACTAAAAAAATATTTGAAAATTAGTTCAACAATATCTTTTTGAAATATATTTTTCATATATTCTCAAAATCTCATTTTAAATTATATGTAATATATACTATATTGATAGAAATTAAATTAGGTAGATTTTTATTTATTAAATGCAATAAAGAATATAATTTTATTGAGATATATTTTTGTGACACTAAATGTAGTTATATAGTCACGTTTTTTTTTAAACAAAAAAGTTAGACACAAACACATTAATTTTGTTCTCATTTCTCTTCTGTTCTCTATCATTGTTGAAGAAGATAAAAAAGAGCAATTTACTCTTGTCTAACTTCATAATAAAATATTAGTTTAATCGTTAATATTTTTTATCTTATGATTTTTTTATATATTTATATTTTATAAATATGAAAAGAAAAGTTATGTATTATATGTTTTTTTATAATTATTTTTTTAATTGTAAGTTGATTATCATTTATTTTTATTTTAAGAATTGTTTGGATCGAGGGGAATGATACGAGGGAGAGAGAGTGAATAAATATAGGAGATAGAAAGATGATTGTAGTGTTATTTGTTTGAAGGAATAGATGAAGGATTTTGAAGAGAATATGTGTGAAAGTTAATAAATGATTTCGTGGATGTGATATATAAAAAAAATGTTTTAATAAATTAAAATATAAAATTATACTTTTATCTTTATAATTAAAATGAATAGAAAATAAAATCTATTTAGATAAAATAAAATTATAATAAATGTAACCAATTTAAAATAAAATGTGATTTATTGCAAATAATTTTAATTACATATTGAATTATAAAAAATAATAAAATATTATTAATATATGCAGAGAATTTGAACCGTTCAAGGTGCAGTTAAAATAATGCTATTGTATATGTATGCCTTACTATGTAACAAAATAAAATAAAATAAGGACAAATTCGTTATTTCAGTGGCTATTTACATTAAATTTGTGCAAATCTTCGTGTTATGTGAGGATCAATCTCTTCTCTCTCTTACAATCCCATCCGCCCAAATGATAGCAAATATCCAAATGGAGGTTACATTTTCAATTTTTTTAATTTTGATAAATTATATTTTAGTATTAATTTTTTGTTGTTTAAATAAGGATATTGACGAGGAATAACCGAATATATTTATTTGTTATAAGTGATAAAATAGAAGATACTTATGAAAATGAATTTTTGATATAGAAAAATTCTACTCATTCACATTGAAGCATAATACTACATTTTTAATTATTAAATTAAATAACAGGATTTAAAAAATTATATTTGGAAAGTTTCATGTTAATTATTTGTAACATATTTAAGGAAAAATGTCAAAAGAACATTGTAATGAGTGAAAGATATAAAATTAGAAAAATTTATTTAAAATGAAATTCATGTATACAACATTAAAATTATCATTTTTATAAGGAGAAATATATAAAAAAATTTCAATATTGAATTATATTTACTTTTATTATTTAATGCACTTTATTATCATCATTGTAGTTATTATTTTCATTATTATTTTTATTATTATCATTATAAATAATCCTCAAATACACAAATATGTAACTTGAAAAATTATTCTAAAAAACCCCTTTAAACACAAAACTAAGGGCGAAAGCTTCACTATTGCTTCTTGCTTGATGGTTCTATTTTTAGTAATATTTGCAACATGTATGCTCCGCTTTGATTCTCTTTTGTTACGCCTCTCTTATATACAATTATTTATATATTTTTGTTTATCTCGAAAATCACAAATTATTACAATTATTTATATACTTTTGTTTATCTCCAAAATCACAAATTATTTTGGTTTTGGAATGGTTTTTGTATATTTTTATGATGGTTTTTGTGAAATGGATGAAAGACCATGTTTGTTTAACTAATGATTTAACAAAAAATGAACAAATTTTGTAGGGTTTGTGGATGCTTGTAGCTACCAGTGCCATGACAATGTTGGTTGTGAACAAGGTGTTGCATTTGCGCGTGCGAAAATTAAAAACCTAAAATAAATATGTAACAATTTCATGTTTTGTTGTGAAATTTATTCCTATTAATAAGAGAAGTTGAAATAATAACACGGTCATTCTTCACCAATTGCATTCCATATACCTTATTCTTAAATTGCATAAAACTAAAACAAATATATTTCCACTATAATAATTTCATATTGTTTATATATTAACAATAATAATAATAATCGGTCGCAAATCTAAGAGTCTAATTCAATGGCGACAGTTAGAAATTATTTGGTTTTCAATTTAGTAACATTTTAAAATAATAGTAAAAAATTAAGAGAGGACAAATATTTAAGATTAAAAAGGAGAAAATAATTTTTTTTCAGATATTTAATAATAATTTTAATAAAATCAAGAAGTGTGCTTGCCATCTCAGATACACATTAGTTCGGTCCCCAAATGATGATAATAATAAATGTTACTTAAACAACTTTTATGCATATATATATATATATATATATATATATATATATATATATATATATATCTTTTATATTTTTAAAAATTAATTTTTATTTTTTTTATATATTTTTTTTATATATGTGTCTATTTTTCCTCAATTTTTTTCCTTATTCATTACTTTTTCATATTTTCTCCATTTATCTTATTTTGTTCCTAAGATTATCTATAACTATATAGAAAGATAATTTCCTCTTTTGTGTTCACATTTCATAGTTTCAATTTTACTCTTTTCAATATAATTATTTGTTAGATTTTTTAAAAATTAATCGTTAAAACTGTTTATCTTCTCTCCTTTGTTCTTTTCCTATCCATTAACAATTATTTTCTCATCTTTTCTAATTTATTTCACTTTGTTTTTAATAAATATAAATTTATTTTGTATATTAACTTAATAACACTACAATGTCATCACTTCTAACATTATATCATGCATGTTTAAAAAGATGCGTATGTGTTTATGCTAGTATATGTAAAGATGATTCCCTCTTTTGTGTCCACATCTCATAATTTCAATTTCAGTCTTTACAATATAATTATTTCTTAAATTTTTAGAAATTAAAATTTACTTTTACATGCTTTATATAAAAGTGTCTATCTTCTCTTAATTTTTTCTTTATCCATCAACAACTAATTTCTCATCTTTTCTCCATTCATCTCACTTTGTTTTTAATAAATATAAATTTATTTTATATATTATTTTAATCACATCACAATAACATCATCTACTAATATAATATCATGCATATTTTAACAATTATGTATACACATAATAATGTATTTACACTGGTAAACATACAATAAAATAAATATAGAATTATCTACACTAAAACAATTGGTTATAAAAGTGAATGCTCCTTATTATATATATACTTACTGATGAAAACTTATTTTAAAAATTATGTTCCAAAATTTTGTTCTGAAATATTATTTCATAAATTCCAAAAAGATTATTCGATACCATTAGGATGACTCTCTTAAAACTCTTGAGAGTGTAATTAGAAATTATTGGAGTACAAGAAGAAAACATCCACATTTTATTGTTTTTTTTTTCTTTTGCATTAACTCGTTTTGTTTTAACTCATTCACGTGTAATCTATTTTATCTAAGATTTTATATAATTATATTTCATTCATTTTATACTTCATACTTTCTTGTAAATATTTGGTTTAATCATTTTGTATTATAAATTTAAATTTTATTCATAAAATAAAATTAGGATAAAGAAGTTAAAAAACAATTAGAAGTTAAAAATAAAAATATGTCTCATTACGATTAGTTTCATTTTAAAAATAAAAATTTATGAAGTTACTCCTTTTTTCTAACCTTGGTAACAACAATAAAAGAGTTATTGGAAATATTAAAACTCTAATTAATTAATTAATTAATAATAGTTTTTATCGTGTTCAAAGTATGAGAAAACGTTATATAATGACTTTCTACTTCCAGTCAAAATCTATTTCAAATTTCTTTTAATATTAATTAAATAAGTTAAATAATAATGTTTTATCATCGTAGTTATTGTTATCAATATTATGGTTATAAATAATTCTCATATACACAACTCCTTAACTTGAACAATTATTCTAAGAAAACCCTTTAAACACATAACCAATGGCAAAAACTTCAGTGTTGTTTCCTTGCTTGATGTTTTTATTTCTCGTGATACTTCCAACAGGTATGCTTCGCTCTGATTCTCTTTTGTTGCACCTTTCTTATATACAGTTATGTATATACTTTTGTTTGTGTCAAAAATCACAAACTATTTTGGATTTAGAGTGGTGTTTAATTTTATATGATGATTTTTGTGAAAGATTTAAATATTTTTTTAGTTCTCATTTTTGTAGTGTTTGTTGCGGATGGTTTTTATTTCTACCAAATGTTTTATTTGGACCATTTTAAACATTCGCTAAAAAATGAGGATCATTTTAAACATTATATCAAAATGAGGACCATTCGCAACAAACACTACGAAAATGAGAAAAAAAAAAATATTTAAGCCCTTGTGAAATGGATGAGACACCATGTTTGTTTAACTAATGATTTGGCAAAAATTGAACAGATTTTGTAGGGTTTGTGGATGCTTGTAGCTATCAGTGCCATATGAATTCTGGTTGTGTAAATCTGCATTGTCCTTATCTCGCTCCTCGTTGCGTAAAGCGATGCATCAGAAGGTGTTGCATTTGTGCGTGTGAAAAGGAAAAACCTCAAATAAATATGTAACAATTTCATGCCTTTGTTTTGAAATTGATTCGGAATAATAAGAGAAGTTGAATAATAACATGATCATTCTTTATCAATTGCATTCCATATACCTTATTCTTAAATTGCATAAAACTAAAACAAATATATTTCCACTATAGTAATTTCATATTGTTTATCTATTAACAATAATAATGATAATCGGTCGCAAATCTAAGACCTTAAGTCAATGATGACAATTAGAAATTATTTGAGTTTTAATCCAGATCCATTTTAAAATAAAAGTAAGGAATTAAGAATGACAAATATAAAAAATTAGAAAAGATAAAATAATTTTTTTTTCACATATTTAATAATAATTTTAACAAAACCAAGAAGTGTGTCTACCCATCTTGGGTACATATTGGTTCGCAAGTGATGATAATAATAAATGTTACTTAAAACATCTTTTATGCATGTACACATTATTTTCTTATAATAAGTTGAAACACATGATTAAATATATTTGTATTTACTTTTTTATCATGACAAAAAATATATAAAAATTTTATATTAGAAAATTTTAATTGAGTTCAAAAAACGGATTTACAAAAATTAAAAGATAAAATAATAAAAAGAACATATTAATAAAGAGTAAAGTTGGTAAAGAATTGTGTATAATAAAATAATGACAAAAAACGGTTGTAAAAGTAAATTAAAAATATTTATAAAATATAAAAATTATCGTTATAAATAAAGAGGGTTACCTCTTCTGTGTTTATATTTCATAACTCCAATTTTACTTTTCACAATATATTTATTTTTTTAATTTTTAAAAATTAATAGTTACTTTTTACATTTTTCTATAAAAATGTTTATCTTCTCTCCTTCTTTTTTCTATATATGATTTTTTTTTTATTTTGTGTCAATATTTCTTGATTTAAATTTGACCATTTATAATATAATTATTTTTAAAAATTTTAAAAATTAACATTTACTTTTACATGTTTTTTAAAAGTATCTATCTTCTCTCTATCCATCAACAATTACTTCCTCATATTTTCTCCATTTATCTCACTTTGTTTTCAATAAATATAAATTTATTTTATATATTACAATATCATCACTTACTAATATAATATTATGTATATTTTTATTAATATAACATCATTTATATTTTAAAAATGTGTAATTATACTTATAACTTATGTGTTTATGCTAGTAAAAGATAAAATAGATATAGAATTATGTCCACTAAAACAAAAGTTATAAAAATGAATGTTCACACACACACACACATATATATATATATATATATATATATTTACTGATAAAAATTTATTTTAAAAATTATTTATGTTCTAAAATTTTGTTCTGAAATATGGTTTCGTAAATTCCAAAAAGATTATTCGATACCATTAGGATGACTCTTTTAAAACTCTTCAGAGTGTACATAGAAATTATGGGAGTAAAAGAAGAAAACATCCACTTTTTATTGTTTTTGTTGCATTAACTCGTTTTGTTTTAACTCATTCATGTGTAATATATGTCTCATTACCTTAGTTTCATTCTAAAAATAAAAATTTACGAAGTTACTCTTTCTTTAACCATGGTAACAATAATAAAAGAGTTATTAGAAATATTAAAACTAATTAATTAATAACAATTTTTATTGTGTTCAGAACAGACAGATCAAACGTTATATAATCACTTTTTACTTCAAGTCAAAATCTATTCCAAATTTCTTTTAATATTAATTAAAGAAGTTAGATAATATTGTCTTGTTAGTTTCATTTTAAAATAAAAATTTATGAAGTTATTCTTTCTTTAATCTTAGTAACAACAGTAACAACAGTAAAAGAGTTATTGGAAATATTAAAACTTTAATTAATTAATTTTATCCTGTGAGAAAACGTTGTACAATCATTCTCTACTTCAAGTCAATATCTATTTTAATTTTTTTAATAATAAATATTTGAAAGCGAATGTTAACCATTGTTTTTATACAAAGGTCAGATGCATAATTTCATCACTTTTATATTAAAAATTAGAATAATTAATTATAAATATAATAGATTTTATATAAAAAAAAAAAACCTTTTGAAATTCTAAGTTATATTTTCCTGACACAAAATAAACACTTTGAAATTCCTAAAATATTTACAAGAAAATAAGAAAAAAAAATCTCTTTAAGACTTGAAGATTATTTTAATGAATGTTGAGATGTAAAGATTCGAAAGCTTTGAAATATACTATCTATAAATTTTGAAAAATAAATCACTTTAAAATTTTTAGTAACGAAAATCTAGTTATTTTATTATTTAATTTATATTTTATTTTATTTTTTGTAAATTTTTAATATTTAATACTAATTTTTTTTATTTTATATAATTTAATCTTTTATATTTAATTATATTTTAACTCCTAACAATATTAAAATATAATTATGTTATTATTTTTTTAATTCTTTTATAATTTGCATCAAATAAAATATTAAACATAATTTTTAGTTTTAAATAATTATGATCATTTTTATCCTCTAAACAAAAAAAAAAAACAACAATAATTATTATTAAGTGATAATTCATTTAATATCACAATTAATTATAAATTTTCATACAATTTTATCAATATCTTTAAAACACCGGTTAATATAATCTATAATTAAATATTTTCTATTAATTTAAAAATAGTTGTCAATTTATCAATAAAATTATCTTTTATCTATTCCATCGAAATAATTCCGCGTGTTTTCTACAATGAATTTAAAGATAATTTTTATGCCAATTCTTATGCTTTTATTATAAAAAAACTTACACAACATAGATTTAATTGTATTTTGTACCATTTAACTTTGATATCTCTTATAATTTTGTTAGTGAATTTTTTTATTATTGTACCAAATCATCACTGGTTAAGTCTAAATTATATGTTGGCAAATAATTTAGATAACAAAACCAATACAATAAATGAAAATTTTATGATAATAAGATGTGGACCAAATCATCATCAAGATATGTTTACTTTTTTTCTAAAATAATCTTCAAAAATTTTAAGCTGCTTAATTTTAATTCACCTTTGGTCACTTTTGATAATAGATAATATATTTATATTATGATAAATATAATTTTGGATATTAAAATCAATTTAAAATTATTTATGATAAAGATTAAAACTAAGATTTTTGTTGTGAATATTGAAAAGATAAATATCGATTAATGTGTTCCAAAAACGAAAACGCGCTTTGGAAATTTGTTCGAAGTTCCCTTATAGCTTCGTCTCTGTATTGAACCAGAAAATCATCTTCTATACCCAATACCATCAAATCCTAACCCTAAAAGCTTCAATTTTTGAACTTGCAATCACAAATTCCTTCAATCAATCGCAACTTTACCCTCAGCAGAATGCTTCAATCCCCAGGGCACTCGCCGCTGCACTTGTCGTCGCCTTCTCCTTCGATTTCGCAGGTGTCGGTGCAAAACCCTAATGATTCAACATCGTTGTCGTCGTCGAGTGCGAAGAACTCTAGGGTTCTGGACGAGGACACTTACGTGGAGGCGTTGGAGAAGATCATCGAGCGCGACTACTTCCCCGACATCTCGAAGCTCAGGGACCGCCTCGACTGGCTCGAAGCCATAAAAACCGGCGACCCCGTCGTGATTCGCGAGGCTCAATTGAAGATCCTCGAACGCCGCGCCGGCGCATCAAAGGTAACCAATCCCAACGATACTTCTAGAACCGCCTCCCACACACCCGGTTCCACGTTCGTTAGAAATTTCACACCTTTGGATGAGTTTGACGGAAAGCCCCCACAAACGCCTCGTTTAATCCCGGAGGTTAAAGAGGGGGAGAGTAACGACGGTGGAGTTGATACTTCCCTTGGTCTTGATCAATTTCTTAGGAGGTATACTAGTGAGGATAATCAAAGCTTTTCCAAGATTTTAGAGAAAGTGAATAGGAAGAGGAAAGAGAAGTTTGGGTATTTGAACGAGGATGTGAAGGGTATTGAGGATGTGAAGAGGGATAGAATTACTGATGGATATGGAACCTCTTATCAGCCTCCGAGTACTCTTGAAGGGTGGAATTACACTGCCAAGAATTTGTTGATGTATCATCCCGCTGATCGGGGTGAGGTTCCCTTGACTGAGGAGGAGATGGCTGTTAGAATTAAAGCTGCCACGAAAGAGATCAATCGTGGGAACACAAGGTTTCATGGTAAAATGATGGATTCTAGGCCGAAAGATGATGGAACTGTGGAGGTTCTTTATACGCCTGTTGCTGGTGCTACACCAGCTCCTATGTCTCTTAGAGACGGGGATAAGTTACAGAAGTATGATTTGGAGGATTTGAGGAAGACTCCGAATCCATTTTATTTGGAATCTGAGAAGAAAGCTGATAATGGTTATAGCTATGTTAAGACACCATCCCCTGCACCGGGGGTAGATGAATCCCCCTTCATCACTTGGGGAGAAATTGAGGGGACTCCATTGAGGTTGGACCAGGAGGATACACCGCTTGATATTGGTGGTAGTGCTGATGGACCTCATTACAAGATTCCTTCTGCACCAGTGAGAGATGCTAAGGCACACGCTCTTTCAAGAGAGGCTGCACGGAAGCTGAGGGAAAGGTCAAAGATGTTTCATAAGCCACCATTGGCATCACGGGTTAGAGGAGGGAGTGCTAGCCCAAGCATGCGTATGCTGTCTCCTGCTGCACAGAAGTTTGTAAGGAATGCATTTGCCAAGTCTTCGTCTTCTGTTGATGAAACTCTTCGAGCAAGTTACCGTGGTTCTACTCCTGCTTTGTCTACTCCTAGAACTGTTGGTAGAAGTGTGTCAAGGGTTGGTAGAGATGAGAGCACGGTTTCCAGGTCTCCATCTGTTAGAGAGGACTCCAATCCTCCCTGGTGATATGTTGTAAAATTTAAAAACTGTGATGAAATGACCGTGCTCTAGGTGTTCCTTCTCCCCCTTCATAATGTGTTTATTGTACTGCCGTATACATTTGGAGAGAAAGAACAATCTGAGAATAATATAGACTTTGCATACTCAATTTTGTAACCTCAGCTTAGTTATAGCATTACTCTTCGATTACTGGTTTTCTATGTGCAAAATCTTCTTGATAAAAGTTCTTCAGAACGCACTGCTGTATATTTGATTAACTACGATGTTACTGTCTGACTTTTTTGTTTATTTGGTTGGTTTCGTTTTTATTGAATAGTTTCTTCACCTCTCTTTTTTGCTTAAAGTAGGTTCTTTCTGGTTTCTCCATGCATCTATGCAGTTGCCTGCCATGTAGCCAAATCTTACATGAAACTGATGAACTGATGTAAATGGCTGTTTGATAAGTATTTTTATGGTATAAGCCTTTCGAGTAATTATCAGATGATGGTTATTATCGTACAAGACTTGAGCCTGCGTGTGATGAATGTGCAATGTACAAATCTCTTTTCAGTTCTTCAACTTCATTTACTTTCTAAAATAAATAAAAACAATCAATCGCACCAAAGAAAGCCATGGAGAGGCCTGAGGTGTGTTCCATTAATCAAATGATCGACTTGTCCCTGGTTATCCTTCCTGAAAATATAATCTCCATTGATGAAGTTAGTTTCTTGTTCACCCATCTTTTCAGTAATTTGTTCATCACTCACTAAGTTGATAAATCTGTCAAAAAAGTTTCATTGATGAGCATTTTTTGTCAGTAATGAAATGAAATTGGCGCAATGGAATCCAAACCAAATTTTAATTTTTTTCAAAACTTCTGTAATTTGAAGTAAAAGCTACACCAATGCATACCGTACGGATGAACCAATTATATTTGCCAGCAGATTATATGAATGTATGATGAAAAATGTGATGCCGTCGAAGGCAACAAATTCAATGGATCTAAACATTTCAGATTGAAGCATTTGACTATTACGCATGTCATCATCAAGGTGATTTAGCTGCTGAATACGTTGATTCAATTTTTTAGCTAATTGACCTAATTTCCCAATATAGCCTCTCAGAACCATAATGCACCGCGTGTCATAACTCGTGAAAAAAAAAAAAAAAAAAAAAGATGCTTACAGCGGTAGATACTCTACACTTTGCAGAGAGCGAGTGGTATTTGAAAACAGATAATTTGGAAGAATCGTGAGGTAATGATGTTCGGAAACAGATTGGAAGAGTGAGATAATGAAGTAGTGTTGGTAATTTGTAGGTATACTTGAGCACGGGCTTCGCCTGAAACTTTAGTTGTGAGAGCAGTGTTCCCCATTCTTCTCGTGAATGTAAGAAAACACCTTCAGAATCCAGATGCAGTGATTCTCTTCATCACGATTTTGTGTCATGGCAAGGATCTCAAAAGCACCAAATAAAAAATAAAATTGTAAATGGAAAGGGGATTGTGTTTGTGTACCTCTGCATTGCCACCTCATCCATTCGTTTCCACTTCTAACAAATTCCACCACTATCTTCTCTCGGCTATTTAATCTCTACACTTCCATTCAGGGTTTCAATTCCAGGTTCCACATTCTCAATTCTCGTTAAGGTAACCTTTCCAACTTGCGCTTAAAATCACTATTTTCTACTTTGATTTTCATGCATTGCAGTAACAGAAATTGTACAATCCAAGAAAAATAGAATGTATGTAAGGTAGCTGATGATGTAATGAACAGACACACGGCGAAAAAGTAGGGTTGTTGAAAATTATTGAAGCAATGGTGATCCACTTTCATGATTAATTTTCAATTTGTTTCGTTTAGTGTGGGAGAGAGAGACTGAAAATGCCTGCGGAGAAGTCGAACAGTTGCGACACCGAAGTGGAGGCGTTTGTGGAGGTTGATCCGACGGGAAGGTTTGGGCGTTACAACGATCTTCTCGGTTGTGGAGCTGTGAAGAAGGTTTACAGAGCTTTTGATCAGGAGGAAGGAATTGAGGTGGCGTGGAATCAGGTTCGGCTCAGGAATTTCAGCGAAGACCCTGTTCTCATCAATCGCCTTCATTCTGAGGTTGAGTTGCTCAGAACGCTCAGCAACAAGTACATCATCGTCTGTTACAGTGTGTGGAAGGATGAGGAACGCCACAACATCAATTTCATCACTGAGATTTGCACTTCCGGCAACCTCAGGGATTACCGCAAGAAGCACCGCCATGTCTCCATTAAGGCTTTCAAGAAGTGGTCCAAACAGGTCCTTGAGGGGTTGGAATATCTTCACACTCATGACCCATGCATCATTCACAGGGATCTCAATTGCAGCAACATCTTCGTTAACGGCAACATTGGCCAGGTTATTTGCTTCTGCTTATTATTAGTTCTCATGCTATTGAAATCATATCAAGGAATGAAACACAGCCATGCCAAACTTGAATGCAGTTCTTTTCCTTTCACAGGTTAAATGAAAAAAATGCGGTTTACTTTTCCTGATTTAACTGGTTTTAATTAATGTGAACAGCTTGGTTTTTCATCTTGGCTTTTTGCAGGTGAAAATTGGTGATCTTGGATTGGCTGCAATAGTGGGACGGAACCATGCTGCACATTCAATTTTAGGAACACCTGAATACATGGCACCGGAGCTGTATGAGGAGGATTACACTGAGATGGTGGACATATACTCTTTTGGAATGTGTTTGCTTGAAATGGTTACAATGGAGATACCCTACAGCGAATGTGACAGTGTGGCGAAGATCTACAAAAAGGTCACCAAGGGAATTAAGCCTCAGGCTTTGAGCAAAGTCACAGAACCAGAGGTGAAGGAATTCATTGAGAAATGCATTGCACAACCAAGGGCAAGACCTTCAGCCACAGATCTCCTTAAGGATCCTTTCTTTTATGAACTCAACAACGATGAAGAATCAACACCAATAATTTGATAATGTTTGAGACCCTTTTGTCCAATTCAACAACTTTTTACTTCCAATCAAAGTATATGTTCGTATTCCATTCTGATAGTTGCTTAGTAGATGCATTTCTGCTTCAGTTTCACTATATCTGTATTGTACAGGACTTCCTCAGTGAACTGAAAGTACCAATCAACCCAGTTGTAGTTTTTTCAGCGGATTCCCTCGTTTGTTTCTGCCATATTCTTTTTTATTTGTTTCAACACTTAAATCGTTAGGAGGGTCTCACAAAATGGGTTGCGTCAATCTAATTTTAACTTCTTAAGCTGTACCTACAAGCTCATTTGGATCATAAACAGACAATTATCAAATTTATATGCTGGTCTCATACATTGAAAACGGAATTGTTATTTCTTCAACTAGATTGTTTGATTTGAATTTCAGATTCAAAATTAAAAATTAATTCATCCTAATCGAACTTTTCTTATTGTATTTAAATATAATATTATATGTTTATAGTTAATCATAATTTTATTGTATGGTATGTATAATGTATTTATACGTATAAATATATAGTAATTTGAAAGGTAGTAGTAAGATTATGTATTTATTTATTTATATGCAAGAAAATTAAAATGATGAATATGATAATAACTCTGATAAATTATATATAAGTCTCTTTATCAGATAACTTTTGAGGGTTGATATTTTTAATCAACAACTTGTAAAATAAAAATCTAATTTAAACTATATCGCAAAATTATTAGTTTTTTTTATAATTAAAACTCAATCAAATCAATTGGTATTTACCTTTTATATTTAATTCAAATAACTTTTAATTGAAAGTAGAATCAGAAGAATAGGCTATACCCTCCTGCTAACAGATCTTCCTTTTGTGTTAAAATAAAGTGCATAACACTATTTAAGCAGCTTTGTACCCCTCTACACCTTATAAAAAAATCATGTTTTTATTGTATAATTCGAAAATAAAAAAAAAACATTTAGATTGTCAATTCAAAAAATAAAAATGACGTCTAAATAAAAGCCTTCCTTAAAAAAAAAAAAAAAAAACCATTAAATTAAATAATTCGAAAATCAAAAATAATTTTTGAATTTTGTAATCTAGAACTTAGAAATCATTTTTTACTTTTAAATTGTACAGTAAAAAAAATTAAGAAAAAAAGTACCTTCCAAGTTGTATAATTCGAAAATCATTATTTACTATCAAAAATGGTTTTCGATTATATTTAACCTAGAAAAGGCAAAAGTGGAATTTTCTTTATATAGGGAGTGTAAAAGAGAATTTATGGAGGTGTAGGAAAAAACACGTCTGATTTATCGTTGGTCCATTTAGAAAAAGAGGGATGGGCCGGAAATCTTAGACCATCCTAGTAGATGTTAGCTCGTTAGATTTTTTTTTTTAATTTTACTTTTTATATAATTGTATTTTTAGTTTTAAAATCACATTTAATTATGTAAAAAAGTCTTTAATTAACTGATATGTATACATAACATAATTAATAAAATTATATATATATATATATATATATATATAAAATTATCTTGTTATAATTAATAATTGAAATGTAATTTGTAAGTACAGATAATTTAAGTTGTAATAATATTATATATTTGTATCTTTCAAATAACATAATACAAAAAATTAATTTTCTAATCTATTTTTTATTTGATCCTTTAATTGAAAAAAGTAACTAACTAGTCAAAACGAATTAGCAAATTATAAATATCAACTCAACTCACAAACTTGTAGAAGACTAACACTCATTATATTTAATCGATTTGTCATAACTTAGATATCAAAAAAAGAATAACAATTGACATTAAAAACATACACTTATGTTAAGACTACAAATGTTGATGTAGCTCTAATTTGAGTTGACCTTATATAAGCTCTGAGGTAAGTCAAACTTGACTTAGCTTGATGTGGACCTATTTATGCTTGACCAACATGGAATCTACTCAACTCAACTTGAGGTGCGTATGACTTGACTTAGTTTGATTTACGCCCAACTTGACTCAATTAACGTGGTATCGATTGAACTAAGCACAATATGTTGTTAATCAATCTTTCCTTGATGTAGACTTAACCTAACCCCGCTTAATTAACTTGACTTGGTCCGACTCAACTGGTTCATACTAACTAAGGATTGACCCAGATAGACTTTGTCTCTATCAAACTCGACTTGATTTATATATATATATA
>Ga0214545_1000153_pt1 | contig 84957 bp, 44 predicted proteins | sample CNSS4metaG_FD_160064 | JGI IMG/M metagenome (GOLD analysis project Ga0214545, IMG submission 160064) | Root nodule microbial communities from cowpea collected in UCLA plant growth center, Los Angeles, California, USA - CNSS4 | ecosystem: Host-associated > Plants > Roots > Nodule | place: USA...
TATGAAATTTATGCGTAAACCTCAATGTACACATTGTAGCAAATTATGAAAAATAATTTTTTCAAACTGTCCAATCGGACAATTCAAGATTTAATACAAACGATTAAAAATTTAATCATTTGTACTAAATCTCAAATGGGAACTAAGTTTCGCTCACTGTATACTATAAGTATAATAAATCTACATATATAAAATAACACTACAACAATAATATTAAAAAATAAAATGCAATGAGAATTATTTAAACATGCATATATCTAATAATAAATATAATTTTATTTCGTAATTTTACAAATATTATTATAAAATTTTAAATAAAAAAAATAGGCCAAAAAAATTAACAAAAAAAATAGTCTAAGACTAAAACTATAATGACATTTATAAAAAAATACAAGTAATTCTATACATACAATGAACAAATATATACATACAATGAAAAACTAACCTCTTCTAATTGAAAGACGAACTTTGAGAGGGAGTCTAGGGTCTTCGCACACTGCTGACCAAATGGGAACGAAGAGCAAGTGGGATGAATCTCAAAACGCTGCAAATGGGGATGAAAACGAAAAATAATCTGTTCAAAACGCGTAAAATCAACCCATAATCAAACCCCAACAAGTTTGATGGCGAAAACCTTTCGAAACTCACTTGGAGGGGGTCGAAAATGGTGCCGCTGGCGGGAACTCTTGCGAAAACGATGAACAGCGCGAGGGTTTCTGCGTTTCGCACAGAGATAAACCAAAACTTAACATCGGGGGTGTGGTATCCGACATTAAGTGACGTCGGGGGTGGGAGGGGCCAACGTCCAGGGATGTCCTGCCATGCTAGTCTGACGTCAAGGGACGTCTGTCGTGCAGGGGGCCGACGTCCTTTTTTGAGTGACGTCAGAGTATTTTTTAACAGACGTTAAGTGACGTCTGCCCGCTCCACGTCAGACGTTAAAAAGGTCTCGTTATTTACAAAAATGCCACCGGTCATTTTTAACATTGGGCTTTTTTTAGGCAGACGTTATTGGGGTGACATTAAAGGGCTTTTTTCTATTAGTGTGGCCAAGAACAAACAAACATTGATCTAAAGTGTCACTATAGGTGAGATAACCTCACTCATCCACGTCAGCAGCATTATCTAGATATGGTAATGGATGACTAATAAAAAATTAAGATGACCAATTAGTAGGTAAAGAAACCCTAAAATGGAACATGTCTACAAATTCTAGGTACGTAAGAGACGAAAGCCTATCCAGATATTATAAATACACATTATTTATGAAGTAAGAAATCTATCTAATTATTACGGTATTTAATATATGTGATATATTGTTAACTTGAATATCAGAGAATGACTTTCAAGACTCCCCGATCAAAGATCCCAACATCAAGTTGGGAAGGTACAACCATATCTTGATCCCATACACGCACGAAGACATCTTGGCTTGAAAAAAGAGAGCACAAAAGATAGTGAGTGCAACCATATCTTGGTCCTGCAAGAAAATTTGGCTCTTGCCTTGGGATCGAGGTATACGTCACTTTATGGTGTCCACTAGAAACATGGTGAACAACAAAAGAATGTTTTGAGACAAAGGTACCTGGCAACACTCTAACAAAATGTCGTTACTGATGGAGTTGTAGAAGGAACTAGTGGACTTGAAAAAGCGCAATGCTGAGGAGATGAATGTGTTAAAAGCAGAAAATGCCCAGATGAAAAGAAGACTGGAGGAAACCGAGATAGAAAGGAGCCAACTAGAGCATACTAAAATGCATCCTACCACATCACCCCCTCGAGCGCCCACCAAAACCATGGAGGAATGTTCTTAGGGCACAAACCAGCGTTTAATAGACATTGACAACACCTTTTTGCTACTCTCCGAAATTATGAGGCATCCTTTCATCGATAATATAATGGAAAAGCCTCTCTCACATAATTGGAAGCCTTTAACGGTCGACAGGTACGACGACAGTACAAACCCCGATCAGTACATTGAAGTTTATGTTACTCTGGTCAACTTGTATACCACAAATGACATCGTCTTGGGTAGAGTACTCCCTACCTCTCTAAAAATTTTCATGCTTAGTTTGGTTACTAGACTTCCCACTTCTCTATTGACTACTTCAATATGCTCGTAACTAGCTTCAGCACCCTATTTCCAGCAAGCAAACTGAATCACCTCACTTTAAATGCCCTAATCAACATATAACACGAGAAGAGAGAATCCCTCCGAGTGTTCATGGACGTTTCAGAAAGATAACACTCTGTAACACCTCTTTAGAGAGATGCTACGTGTAAACAAAATTTTCTCTAAAACATAAAACACATCCTTTGATACCATCCTATTAAATAGGAACTTCACATCATTCATTCTCAAAATGACACCTGTCAAGATAGTTATGTGAAACAACTTTACTCATTAAAATGAAATATGTTTCATCCAACCAACTGAATTAAATCGTCAAAATAAAGCTTAATATCCAATCTTTCAGGTGCAAAGCAAAGCCACTACACTATTACATTTTACTTTTAAAAAACCTTTTACAAGATCAAAACAAAACTTCCCAAAGCTTTCCCCACGACCTCCTCACAATAAAGCTTCTCCAGCTGCATCAACATATATGCTTGTATAACACAAGTTATACGATCATCGCAGGTGGAAACCACAACCACAAACATGCAAGGGTGAACAAACCATTTACCTTATCACATAACATCCATATCAACATACAACTCACCTAACATTATCATAATATCCATAAACTCATCCATAATATCCACAAATACATGTTCTCAACCCCACAACATGAATCCATCAACATATTACCACCAAGTAATATCAAACGGTATGGTATTGTCTTATAGCCAGCCACTATACCTTTCCTACGCACCAACGCTTGGAAAAGTCCATTCCCCTGCTTTCTATAGACTTACTAGCAACAACTTCACCCACTCGACAAAGCCTTGGGTAGGAGCACTCTTGCTAAGCTCGTGCTATAAACTGACGGAGTAACGAAACCCTTTTACCCTGACTCGACAAAGCCCTCTAGGTAAGAGAACCATCATGGCCTTACAGCTATCCGAGAATCTATACTATTCCACTCCATATGTATACTCATGCAACATCTTATCACTTGATCCACACATCTCAACTCATCATGCAACTATATCTTATCATGCCACATCATACCATATCATACCATACATATGCACATATAATTCTAACAATTATATAAGAGTACAAGAATTCATCTTATCAAGACATACATGCATCACAAAGCATCACATTGCCAATAATAGGTGCATATTAACACTTTAGTACCCACAATACCATACAAATCAAGCATAACAAAAACACATGCAACATCAACGCTCAACGCTAGCGCTTAGTGCTATTTTTCTCATAAAAATCACCGCTCATCAACAAAAGTTTGTGCTCAATGCCAGAGCTCTCGTAAATTCACTCAAGACGAACGCTTAGCGTTTGACAACGCACAAACATACCCAGAAATACGAAAAACAACGTAACTATACATACTTTGGACATTTTTAAGGCACACAAACACAAAGGAACATCAAAACACATTTGGAATGCACAAAACTTCATAGCATCCCATTCCTTATTTCCCAACCTTCTACTTCATGCAAATACTTCACCGTTCAACATATAAATTCAACCAAAACACTAACTCAAGCACTCAATAATAGGTTTAATTAGTCGGATGGTATCCACTTTTGTTTAGATGTGTCAATTTTGTACCCGCTTTTAAAAAGGTGTCAGTCGAGTCCCAACTTTTGAAAAAGTGTCTCAATTAGGTCCCTTTCAGAAAAAAATTATTAATGTCGTTAACTTTATTCATGAATTTTACCACTAAATTTTAATATAAATATCGATACTTAATTTTGTAAGTCATTTTAAATATCAATACTGTTAAGGATATTAATAATTTTTTTTTTCTGAAAGGAACCTAATTGAGACATATTTTAAAAAGTTGAGACTCAATTGACAAATTTTTAAAAACGAGTACCAAACTGACACATCCGAATAAAAGTGGGTACTATCCGACTAATTAAATCCTCAATAATAAAACATCCTGAATTTATACTCCACTTATTTCTGCACTAGAACATTAGCATAAAATTTTCACTCCATAATCCATCTAACTTTAACTTCGTACCATTTTAATCCAATTTGACCAATGCTATCACCAAATAATTCTCATCTCCAATTCAAATAATAGATAAAAATGCTCAAACTGTAATTCTCATCTCATTTGACAACAAATTTTAACACAACAGGCTATCATGAAATTTGATCGACTTACCATCCAAAGGTTTCCTTCTCCCATAAAATCAAATTCCCAGTGAAAAAAATATAATCTTGATATAATTTATTGCTTTTATCCTAATTTTACAAGACAAAAAAAAGAATAAGTCTATTAGCACCATGAATGCATACACATAGTAGAATAAATTCATCCTATCACAATTTTCACCGAATTCATCAAGATTAACCATTCTCAAGGCAATAAAACCTTACTTTAACTCATACTCCATTACAACTAATGCATACAAATTAAAATAGAACATTTCCCTTTTACATGGGATTCATGCTCTAAGATCACCTTAGCTTTGCTCTACCCTTCTTTACAAATTTACAAAAAATATACACCATTTCACCCTTTTTTGCTCTAGCCAGGATTCAAACTCACAACCCCCAATGCTCAAACAACACCCCAATCCATATCAAACATCATGTTTTCTTTTCAATCTACACGCACAACAACATTTCAATGTATCCACACATTCAATGCATTCAAGAAAGCAACCCAATAAATGCTAAACATGACAAATAAAATGCTAACTTATCATAGGACATAAGTTACGTTTAAGCACATGCATAGGAACTCCTAAACAATTATAAAACAAATATATATATATATATATATATATATATATATATATAATTGCTCCAAATACACACTCAAGGATCAAACCCACGACCACCAATCCCAAGACAAGGCTCTAACCAATTATGTTACTCTTCACCTTTGTTTATGATCTTTCGTATTAATTCAGTTAAGATTCCTCACCACCAATTATCCCTTAGAAATATGATTATTTTCCTAGGTCTTACACACTCAAACTATGAAATCTCAATTCAGAGGTTGCCTACCACTATATGGTCACAACATTTTTTCCTAAACCATTCACTGATAGCTTGTGCAAGAAGCCAACAAGGAATCTGGATGAATTAAGGCAGAGAATAACCAAGTTTATGTAGTAGGAGGAGTTAAAATATTTTTTAGAAGTAACACGAGGGTTGTGCTCGAAATAATAGAAAAAAAAATTGCCCGACCAAAAGAACCTTCAAAAGGGAGTACCTCAGTCCTGAGAGTTGAAGATGGAAAAATTTGCGAGATACACACCTTTGAACGCACCAAGGTCACATGTCTTGGAGGAGGCCCTAAATACATACCTCTTAGAGACACCGAGGAAGGCGAGCACTCTACCTAATGCAAATTTTAGTTGGCAATGTTGATATCACAGGAACTTCAGTCATACCAATGGTGAATGCTTAAATCTCAAAGGCAAAAATGAGGAGATTATCTAGGCAGGGAACCTAAGACGTTTTTTGTCTAAGGATGAAGGGGTTGTTATCCAAGAGATGAGAAGTTATAGAGGTGCTGGAACAAGAGAAGGCAGGCCACATCGAGAATACGACAATCGTTGACCGTTGTGCCCATACTCAAGATAAGTAAACAGGATATATAGAACCACCACCCGAGCCGAGAACCCCTAAGGAAGGTAATAAACACTATCTCGGGGGGATTCACAAGAGGAGGATCCTTGGCAATGACTTGGAAGAAGCATTTGTGAGTGGTGCAATCTGTAAACGTAGTGTGGGCTCCCTTATGAAGGACTATGACACCCATCACTTTTACCAATGTCTACTTTAAAGCCATGGATCCTAAATAAGATGACCCAATGGTGATCCTAGTGGAAATTAGAAATTTTTCTGTTAAATGGATAATTGTCGATTAGGGCAACTTAATAGATATTCTTTACTGGAAAACTTAAAAAAAAAAACTATAGATCATTGAGGAAAGCATATATGTGTGTGTGGATTAGATCCTAAGTTTTTGAGGGGAGAGGGTTGACACCCAAGAATGTATAGACTTAAGTTCCAAATATGGTGACAAAAGTAGTACAAAGACCATATCAATAAGATTCCATGTGGTTGACACTAATACCTTATACAACATATTGTTCGGACATCCCTCTCTCAACGCTTTAGGTACTATAGCCTCTACTCCATAATTGGTCATGAAGTTTCCCTTCTTGGAGGGAGACTTCATCATTGTGCATGTCAACCAAAAGATTGCCTGAGAATGTTAGATAAATAGCCTCCAACTCCCTACGCTCACACCATTTCTATCGGTGACAAGGAGGATTCGACGAAAGAACCAAGGTTGAAAACTTGGACTCGTGGATGGGGATGATTGTAGAGCTGAGTTAGTGGCCGATACCAAGCTATTTCCCTGTGTAGAAGGTAAGAGTTGGAAAGTAGGAACTTGCATGACAAATTGTTAGTAGACATTCTAAAGTGTCACAAGTTGTCAACTTGGCATTGATAGATCCCTGGCATTCCCTCGAGCCTAGCATGTAACAAGTTGTCAACCTTTAAAGAATCCCAACCAATTTCCTAAAAGAAAAGGAAGTTATGGGGAAAAAAAGAGGGTAGAAACAAAGGCCGAGGTCTAAATTTTTTTTCCAGGCTGGTTCAATTCATGAGGCACTCTACACCACATGGTTAGCCAATGTCGTGTTGGTAAAGAAGGCTAACAACAAATGGCACATAAGCACAAACTACACAAATCTAAATAAAGCATGCCTAAAAGATAGGTACCCACTATCGAGTATTGATCGCTTTGTTGATGGCGAGGCTAGACATAACATACTTAGCTTCCTCGATGCATAGTCGGGGTATAACTAGATCCTCCACGAAGTCATGTCTTTCATTCTCAAGAATGCAGGAGCAATGTACCAAAGGCTAATGGATAAAAATATGATAAGACAAATTGGTGGTTAAATTAGACTCCTTGTAGAAACACGTAAAGGATCTGACATAGGTCAATATGAGGCTCCATCTTGAGAAATGCGTGTAAGTATTGAAATGGTTGAAATGCCAAGAAGGGGGTGGGTTGAATTGGCTAATTAAAAAATAAGGTAATTTTTAAAAGCTTTAAACACGAGGCTTGAACATCACATAAAACATCAAATCTTCACATATTCATCAATTTAAGCATGGTTCCAACATGTTCCAAGGCAATGACTTCATGTATATTCATCAAATCTTCAAGCACCAAATTATCAAAACCAATTGTGCTAACAATGCGTGTTCACAGTCAATGGAGGAAATTCCTTGAGTTCATGTTGCTGAACAAAGGCACTGAGGTGAATCCCGACAAATGTCGAGCAATGTTTGACATAAAAAGCCCTAAGAACATTAAAGAGTTCCTCTTGGCTTGCATGTCGTATAGTTGCTCCTGAAGACTCACGGCCTAAGTCAACCAAGTATCTTCTCTTCACTCAAGCTTTTGAGGATTTTTCTTAGCCCGAAATTCTCAACTTTCAACTTCTCAAGATCAGCATTGGAGCCTACCTTCATTAGTTATGATCTGAGTTGCCTCCCTATCACCAACACATAGGATTGGTGCTTAACAAAAAGCATTGAAAAGCATCTCTTGAGAGAATGCGATAATCACCACAACTTTGACGTATGTTAAACTTACTCATATTCCCTTATACACTTTTAACTTTGTCCCTATAAGTTGAGCATAAGACTTCCCGACATCAGATCGGGAACACTTAGGGTAGGAATGATGTGAAGATCCATCTACATCAACAAATCTATCCTTTTTCTTTTTCTTTTTCTTCTTCTTCTTCTTCTTCTTCTTCTTCTTTTTCTTCTCCGCGGAGGGGGGAGGTCGCAGGTCAACAACACTCATAGGAAAGCAACAAGCAAATTCAGTCGAGTTAATTATCGACTTAATGAAAAAATAAATAAAATAAATACCATAAAAATTTGTCTAAGGATGATAAGATACTAATACAACCAAAATCTTTCGAGGTTGGAGACTTCGAGCAAGTTCATTCAAAACACTAAGTATTCTATTATCCTCTGCTATTATCATAGACCTCGCCCATTCATCATAATGAATAGGGTGTTGTGTCCAATAGAAATTGAACTTAGGCGTGTCATTTTCAAAGAATTACCGACGCTCTGCTGTATTTACTACCACCTTAAAAAACCCATTTTTGAAGTTCTTAAAAGAAGAGTTGTAAGCTCTGCTGTATTTACTACCACCTTACCGACGCTCTCTCTGTCTTTTAGAGTGAGCAGGATGAGTAAGTAACGTGGTTCCCCCACGAAATTGACATATATTTATAAAACCTTGGAGGGACACTCAACAGTTGTGGTCCATGTCCTAAATCATTAGGTCTCATCAAATATAATGGCTATTTTCCATCAACCTTTACACTTCCCAATAAAGCATGATAGTCTAACAAATATAACCTAGACTCACATGTACACCATGCCATTGGGCTTTTAGTCTCTTCATCCCTTTAGGTCTTTGAGATTGTGGGACCATTATACCACCATGGCTCAATAAGGGCCAACACACCAATAAACTAAAGACAATATTGAAGACTCTCAGCCACTTGAAGAAACTTCGAGCTTGGAAGGCTAAATGTACTCGGGCCCGAGGACAAACAAACCTTGACATGAAGTGTTAGTACAGGACTAGACAACCTCAACCTTCATGTTAGGAACATTATCTTATTATGGAAATGGATGGCTAAATAAAGATTAAGATGATTACTTAGCAGGTTAAGAAACCCTAAAACAAAACATGCCTATGAATTATAGGCCTATAAGGAACGAAGGCCCAGGTACAATAAATAAACATTATTCACAAGGTATGACATTTATCTAATTATTACAACATTTAGTATATGTATAGTTGACTTGAGAGTTAGAATGACTTTGTAAACTCCCCAGCCAAAAACTCCAAACATCAAGTGGGGAAGGTGCAACTCGGACACGCGCATGAAGACAACTCGACTTGAATGAAGAGGGAACACGAGCATATCTTTGTCCTACAAGAACATTGACGTCATTTGATGATAACATTTTGGTCACACAAATTATTGATAAAAATTTAACAAATTTACTAAACTTAATGCAGTATAGTCAACCCATGTCTAATCTCATAAGCATGCAATTTAGGAATGTACCCATTACTAAACATCATTATCTCTAAAAGAAATAGTAAAGAAATGGTGTTTGTTTGACAATGGATTACTACTTATAAAATAAAATAGTGATAAAGATAAATTGAAACAAAACAATGAAAATTTAAATAACTAGATTAATTTATTTATTTAAAAAACAAAAAAAAACGATAAATAACTTGAAGAAAAATAACAAAAATTTAAATAACTATATTTTTTAATAAAGAGAAAAAAAATGCTTTAAACAAATTAAAACAAGAAGATATCAAATTGGAACAATTTCTAGAAATTGAATGAAATAACCAAAGCGAATGAAAAAGCTAAGTTTTAAAATCTTTAATTGAATTTAGACCAAAAAAATAGTAAAAAAAGAAAACATAAATCCAATATCAATTAAATTAAAATGTTGAAATAGATATAACCTTAAATTAAATTAAAAATTGATTAGAACCTAATAAAAAAAATTGTGTCTTAGTGAATTTGGAAAATTGAGAGTGAATATAATAAAATAAAATTGTGTATGCAATTGAGAAATACAAGGTAAAAGTAAAAAAACGAAAAAAAATAGAATAAAGTCAAGTATTGGGTTTAAATTAAATGACTAAACAAGTAGCTAAAAGAAATTAGAACGAGAGCATGGATGAATAAAACAACTTAAGATCATATAAAACTAGAAGATTAAATAGAAAATGTGAAATATATTAATAAGAGAACTAACCAAAAAGTTGTAGAAGCTCCTTGTTATTTGACTCAAAGTAACAATACAACTCAAAATTATAAGAACATAAGGGAGAAAGAAGGGAGGCTTTTTGCTCTAACCTAGTGTGTCTTGTGCTTTGTGTCCAAGTCCTAATTTACAGAGATAGACCAAGAGCATTATTACAAAAACAAATACCATAATTAATTATAATCAAATAAAATTGATTGGGACAATTCAATTTTTCCCTAATTTGAATGATCCACGAAATATATTGCATTTAATTCTTGAAATCAAATGTTTGAAAATAAAATTGATTAGAGCAATTTAACTTTTTCCTAATGTGAATGATCCAAGAAATATATTGCATTTAAATCTTGAAATTCTGGCCTTTAATTTAACTAAGTTGGCTTTTAGTAATTAATTTGATTGATTCACAATCTTCATTAGTTAACTCCTTGAATTGTTGGCCATCCAATCTCCAATGGACTGCACAAGATTGGGCTTTGATTTCTATCAATTTGGCTCATGTTAAATAATCTTGGATTACCTTTCTCCTAAAAAAAATTGAATGCTAAAATTATGCAAAATGCAACAAATTTAGTAAGATTGAATTATGTTATATTTTTATTAAAAGATTCTAAATGCATGATTTATAAAGATAATAATTAGCTTAGAAAATACTCTTAGATCAAGAAATAAAGAGTAAAATGTCATAGATCATCGCCCACTTTGGGAACGAGGTATATGTCAATTTATGGTGTCCTCTAGAAACATGGCGAACAACGAAAGTACCAAGGAACAATCTTAACCAAATGGTGTTACTGAATGAGTTGTAGAGGCAGACTTAAAAAATGACAATGCTCAGGAGATGGATGAGCTAAAGGAGGAAAGTGCCAAGATGAGATGAAGGCTAAAGGAAGCTGAGATAGAAAGTACTATTAAAGTACTATAACAAAAAATGTGGATATAGAAAAAGACAAAAAAAGTAAACATAACACAATAGCAAATCTTAAAACCAAACTATATTGAAAATTATTAAGAATGAAAATGTGGGATGGGCCATGCAGCTGGGGTGGGGTGGGATGGGTTGGCCTGCATAGTCCATATTGTGTCAATTTACCTCAAAATGTGTCCATAGCTTATGATGTGTCCAGTGATACGAGTATTGTCGAAAGAGTCTTTCATTACTTCTCAATTTTATTTGACAACTTTAGATACTTATAGGCTTATAGTATTTATTACCTTGGTATCTTAAATGTTATAACTGAGGAAAAAATTATAAAACAAATCATTCCTTCTGTGAGTAAGTTTGCAGGCTTGTAGGCCAAATGTTATGTAGAAAGGAACAAGAGAAGTTAGCCCGTATTTCTTATATGAGGTGGGTCAGCCTAGCCTAAGGATGTCAAGAGGGCAGGTAAGGTATGAGTAGTAGCTCCCTCGTACCTTATCTGCTAGATAAATATTTGCCACGTACCCATATCCATATTCGTACGGGTATCCATTATGCGGGTCCCATCTTTTTTTTATATTCACAGATATCCATGGGTACCTGCGGGTATTTACAAAAGAAAATTTTAATATTTAACAACACATTCTAACCATAAATTCAAATAAAAATACAATGCATAACATTATAAATTTCAAACAAAAAGCAAAAAACCCATTTAAATAGTGTTGAATGACAATTTACAAAGAAATGTAGATTATTTAAAACCAATTGATAAAAAATAATTCATTCAAAATCAATGTGTTCATGTTTTAATCATGTTTTTTTAATTTTTTAATTTAAATTAGAGTATAGCAGGTACGGGTATCCATGAGTACAGATATTATGATATCCGTACCCGCCCTATTAATATGTGGGTATAAAAAATACTACCTGTTACCCACGGGTATCTATTTATAATATTTATTTCCTACCGTTGTGGGTTTTATCTGTAGATATCCACGAGTACGAATTTTTTTGACACTCCTAACGTGCCCCGCTTTTTGTGGGCCAATGTGGGATGAGCGGACAAATTGACATGCATTTCCATCCCTAAGAAATGCAACATACACACCACCCATTTCATTCAAATACTTAATTAGACAAATGTATGAATCACCTTATTAACTTTTTCAAATATACATGTTATTCCTCCCACATTTATATATAAAGTGCATATCATGATATTAGTCATGTTAACAATTCAAGGTGCATTTAAAATTCCACATTAGGTAAAAATTAGGTAAAAATGAGTAAGGTGAATAATACAAATCTATTTTCTTAATGTTGTAGATTGAAAAAATGTATTATGATCTCTTATATGAGTTAGTGAAATGCTCATTAGTATTGAATATCTTCAGTCGAAGAACTTAGAAATGGTATTATTAAACTTCATACTGAGGTATTAGAAAAATATATTCACTTGAAAGGAAAGTGTATCTATGAAAAAAATGAATAAATAATCCACACTAAGGAAAGGATATTTTTAGAAATTTAAGATGAGTTAGAAATTTTTTATGTTGGATAAAAATAATAAGATGAACAATATACATGATGAAAAGACTTAAACTTATTATTTTTCTTTTAGATACCAAAATATTTATAATAATTTTTTAGAACTACATTACAGTTAATAAAAACCAGAACGCAACTTTTATTTCAAAATTTAAAGGATTTTACACAGTTAGTTTTTCCTAAAATTGAGGTGCTTTCTTGTCCTTTGCTTATTATCATCAAAGCACCAAAATCGGGATTTCACTCAATTTTTTATTATTTATTTTATTGACATTTTCCTTAAACATTGTGTTTTCTTGGTTTTTTTTTAAACATTTTGGGATCTCAATTTATAACTTTCAATTAATTTTCATGATTTTATAAAATGCATGATTTCACATTTATTTATATTGACATTGTATTAGAAATTGCAATAGTTATGACGAAAAGGATAAAGAGTTACAAAATATTGCGACGAGGGTTTTGAGTCACACTTTTAATGTCGTTAAGGTGAAAGAAATCGGAGCATATTTAATAAAATGTATATTAAAATAAAAAATCACTTAAAACAACAAATATTAAATGTTTTTATCTTTATTAAGTACAATCTTCAACTTGATATTAAATAAAAGGTTAAAGACGAGAAAGAAAATATTTGTGATATATATATATATATATATATATATATATATATATATATATATAAATAATATTGAATGATGATGAGTGAATTATTGAAAAACATGAACTTTACCTAACAAATGATGTTTCATGGGTGAATATAAATATATCTTCCACTCTTGAAAAGAGAGCTCAATGTAACAAAAGGAAGAGAGATATTTGTTTAAACTTTAAAACTTGTGCAATTAAGTTAATAATAAATGTTATGCTACTCATCAAGTTTTTTTTTGGTATATATCCAAGAAATTTAACTACTAAGATTGATAAAAGGGAAAAAACCTACCATAAAAACAAATGAGAATGAAATTTTGAAACATGGTTAAGACGTGGAAAAAGAAGGTAAGGATAAGTTGAAAACAATGTCATACTAGAAGAAAAAAAAATAATTAAATGATATTGGTATCCGAGAGGTCTCAAAATCTCAACATTTTTCTTATCAAATTGAATTGTTTTGGGTTAATTTAGGTGGTTAATCATAATTTTTTTAGCTTAGATTTAGTTTAGAAAGTCTTTTAGTTGATTTTTGTAAAATTAGCTTAATTAGCTACTTTTAAGTAATTTTTAATGTAAGTCTTGAAATTGCTTTGGTTCATAGTAGTATAGTTTAGTGGTTAGTTTAGTTTCATTTTAATAAGGATTAGAATAGATATTAGACCAATAGTTATTTTCAATTGTAGATTCCAACACATTAGTTTAAGTATTAAGTTTGATCTATTAGCATTGGTTTCTTATCTCTTCATTAGTTTAGATAGTCTTTTATAATTTTCCATTACTATAGCATAGGAATAGAACTTAGTCTTAGTCTTAGATTAATATTAGATAGAATTTGCTATAATAGATTTAGTGTGTAGCATAGTTATTCTGACTTGTGCTAAGAGTGATTGATGTAGGAAATTTGAGAAAAAAATCAGGGTCGACCAGTTTTGACCAACTTTGTCCAATGTAGTTTAGTGTAGTTAGTTAATTTGGTTTTGAACGGTTGTTAGTTAGTGAAGATAGTTTCTTTACCTATAATAGACAGTAGATATAGGTTCATTACTTTGATAGTATAAAAAGAAAAAAAAAAAAAACAGAGTCTTTTGGGTACGATTCATCACTTCACAGTTTCTAAACAAGTTTTTATTCTTCTTGGAGAAGTTTCCAGCTTGGGAGGTACTCATGCAGCCATTGATCGCATAGTAGGCTTTGGCTCAAGAATTCTTTCGAGGCATTCATGTTTTCATCCAGTTTCATCGAACATTGTGGTTTGAAATCAATTGTTTTCCATTCATGAAGTTTTTTCATTCAACTACACCGATTGTTCCATCTATTTTTCTTCTTTTCTCATTCAAACAGATTCTTAGTGGTTGAATTGATTGTATTGTATTTGTTCTTGGAACTTAATACTAGATTAAGTATAGAACCATGCTTAATTCTAGAGAGTACACAGCGAGCCTTAGTCAAGTGAGAACAATTATGATGCAATTTAATTCAATATTGAATTTCTGGTTTGGTGAACTTTCTCTGTGATTTTCTAGTTTTTAGTGGACAGTTCATGATTCAAGTATTCAAATTCGTGTTTCATGTTTCTAATAAGCTCTTGTTACATTGTATAATATGTTTGAAGTGTTTCTTTTCAAATTTGATTGAAATTTCACAATTATGATGTTATAATTCGGTTCTTAGTACATGTTTGGGTTAGTTTTAATATTTAAAAGTTTTTCATAGTATTTGCATTGCATTTTCACCATTCGCATTTCATTGAGACATTTTGTCGAGCACATTTTGCATTTGCAGTTTCTCATGGTCATTTTAACAAACACTATGTTTTCGCAATTTTATATTGTTCTGTATCTTCCAAAGCTTAAAATAGGTTTTATATTCATTATCATGTTCCATGCATCCATATCTCATTTTTTAAGCATTGTGATTCATTTTAATATGTTGAACCATAGTGTTTGCACCTTCACAGTCCAGTTTTACATATATATTTAGGATTAGTCTCATTCATCGTATAGTTGCATTTTAGGATCAATTTTAGATAGTTTTAAATTGTTTAGTATTTCAACCCCAATAAAATCAGTTTACACAAGTTTATTAACTCAAAACATTACATCTCTTTAAATTTGATACCTTGGTTGGTCTCTTACTATATTAGAGGAGGAAAACTAAGATTTTGCATCAACTAATGCGGTTAAAATGTGTTTATCAATATTGAAGATAGTAACTGAAAGTATAAAGTTAATATTTAGGATTTAGATATAGAAAATAATAATTTATCATTTATCATTATGTTTTATTTTTATGAGTAGAACAATTTTTCTAATTAATTTAATTTTTATATGATATTTTTTAAAATAAAATCTCATATAATTTAGTTTTGCTTAAAATTATCACATTTTATTTATTACGTGTCTTACTATCTATAAGGAGAATTGGCTCGTAATTCAAAATACATGAAAAATAATTCAGTGTATTATTGGTATCTCAATTCAACAACTCTCACTAAAATTAGTATACATTCAACTGCATTGAAAAAAAAAAGACATATATTAACTTTTTAATCATGACCATTTTAATATAATAGTTCATATGTTCCATAATAACAAGAATTATCAAATTGAGATTCATCAAGGCGTAACTCTTGATTATAAAAAAAAAATACAAATATATAACGTCAATAAAATTTTTGAACGGTAAATTAGAAGTTTTAATAAATTTGAAAAAGTTACATACAATTAAAACACACTTATGTTATCTACATCTCACTTGATATACTGTATTTTTATCTCATCATCAGTCTCTACTGCTTCTACCTAAGCAAGTTTGGCATAATATGATTCTGTCTACCGGGGCCTGTCTTGCTCCGTTCAGTGTAAGTGTTCGTATAGCAGCAGTATAATAGTAGAAAAGTGAAGGAAACAAAATTCTTATTAAGGTCAAATGCACACCAGACTTGAATTAATTTTTAATTTTTTTTATATTTTCTAAAAAAAATTAAAATTGATCATTTAACACATAAAAATTAACTTTAAAATTACCAAAAGGTCACCAAAAATTTGCCTCCTACAAAATATGTATAGCGCCACCGCTAAACTTATTTGACGTTACGTGTTATACCGTCTCCTGATCCCGTCATTTGAGTTAACCCTCCTCACTAATTGGGAAAGATTTTTTTGGAACAAAGATATTAACTATGGCTACGTTATTAAACATGAGAAGATGCGCAAGCAAAATTATAAATCTTAAAACACCGGAGCAAAGAGTAGAGCATTTTAGAAGGCAGTAAAACTGGTCTGTAGGTGATGTCCAGACAGCTTTAATTGATCATCGGGTAGAGAACCAACGCCCTAATATAGAAGGATCGATCTTGTTTCATATACATAACTACTATAATGTAAGTTTAACTTCAAATGCAATCTCAGTTAGGCGTTATCTCAATCTAAATAGCCTCAATATCAAACAACAATGAAATTAACTCTGGCAATATGAGCCACCGAAAGGTAATTATCTCAGTCTGATGTCTGGAACCAATATTGCATTTCCAAACCCCTCAACTGTTTAATCAACATTTACTTGTCAGGGGACTTGCTACCTTCTGTCTCCCATTTCCTTCCTCTTCCTTTTTCCTTGCTCCATTCTGGGTATAATTCAAATCAAGAGCATAAACATGACATGCATTTCAGCCGCTCAATCAACTTATCTGAACAGCATGAGACCAATCTCAGGTTCGTGTGCTAAACCTTCTGATGACGTTCTAATGTTTGCGAACAATGAAGCTGGGTTAACATCATAGCACAAAAATTGGTGACAACGTGGAAAACTCAAAAGCATCAGCTCATCTAGACTCTTGCATCCTTTCAGGTAACCTTATTATCTGCACCTCTATAAAAAAATGTCTGACAAGCTAACATCATCTCCGCAGTGTATTTGGAGCTCCATCCTTTTACGCTCATTTTTTGCCTTTTCGAGCAAGAAATCGTTCTCTAGCAGCTTGGATTCTGCTTTCACGATCATCAGCAGTACTGGGAACCTCAACATCCATCTTGGGTAAATCTGGAAGATTTTTCACAGGTTCCTCCTCAACATGATGAATACCACCACTGCTTCAAATAAAGGAATTAGAGGCATCAATTATCACAGTTCTCTCCTCCCCCAATACAAAACATAACGAAAGAATGTTCCAAAAGGTTTAATACAGTGATAGTTTACCTTAATTTGTACACATCCAGGGTCTTGAGCTTGTTAATAATGGGTATAACCCATCTCATCTCAACAGCACATACATTTCTCATGTATGGACGTGGCGTTGCAATTAATTCATGGTACACAACATAGTCTGGGAACTTTCCCTGGTCATCAAGACTCAATACAGATGATGGATGCACCTAGAAGAAGATTAAGGCAATTAATTTATCTACAAACTAGAATTCAGTGCAACTAAATACTAGCTCGTGTCTACAAAATTCACATTACATAAGACTTCTTTTTTCACTGCGACATTTCTGTAAGTTCCATCATCAATAAATATGGACTTCAAAGTATAATATGGATTTAAGGAAAAACTAATTATATTAAAAGAAGTGAAGTAAAAGTGCTGCAATGGTGAATATAAATTTGTCTTACCTGGACTACTTGACCTTGAAAACCCAGAGTTCGATAACCATTGTGATGCATCTTTCTTTCAGCCAGCTGATTTGCATAGCCCACACATAAAGCCTTCCTCAAATTTCGATAATCTTGTCTGAACTCTTCTCTTTTCCCATTAGCCTTTACATCCAGTGGTCCTATTGTGAGAATGAAAAAAAGTTATACGTAAAGTGGGGAGGAAACAACATTATATATATAGTGGAATAGTTTTTCCCAACAAGAATAACGATATGTTGTTGGTTGTTGGTGGGTCAATGCCATCAAAGTTGGCCCCATGGCACTATTGATCGGCTCAGATATTTGGCCAAAGGTTATACTCATATATTTGGTTACAGTGAAACGTTCTCTCCGAATGCCAAGATGGCCTCTATCAAATTATTCTTAGACACAACTCTCTTCGACATTGACCCCTCTATCAATTGGATGTTTAAAATGCCTTCCTATATGGTGATTCATTCGAAGAAATATATATGAAGCAACCACCTAGGTTTGTTGCTTAGGTGGGGTCTTTTGGCTAAGTATGTCGTCTCTACAAATTCGTATATGGTCCTAAACAATCTCTCAATGATGGTTTGGTAAATTCAATATAGTTCAACAGTTTGGTGACTTGAAGCAAAGCTAGCCATTTTGTGTTTTATCATCAATCATTCTATTGTTGGGTGTATTCTAATAGTGTAATATGATGACATTGATTTAATAGGTAGCGACCACCATGCATCTCACAAATAAAACAACCCTTGTATCATTATTTTCAGACAAAAGATCTTTGCAAATTCCAGTACTTCTTGGGGATTAATGTAGAAGAATTCAGCAATAGAATTATTATTTCTTAGAGGAAGTATGCACTAGATATTTTAGAAAAGACTGCGCTAGTGCATTCCAAACCCATTGAGACACCTATGGACCTATGGATCCTAATGCTAAGCTTATACCTAATAAGAGGAAGACACTCCTCAAATTTTTAGATATACAAAAGACTGGTTGGAAAAAGTGAATTTATCATGATTAGTAACTAGGATTGTGATTAGTATAAATAAGGATTAATAATATAAAGAACAACCCCTGGCACAACAGTAAAGTTGTGTCTTGGGGACCACTTGGTCATGGATTCAAATTTGGAAACAGCTTCCAGACATTTGCTGCGTACAATGACCCTCTCCAATACCTTTGCACAAATAGGAACCTTCTGGTTATATAGTTTATTAGTTAAAAGGGTTCATACTCTAGGTTTTATAATATATGAAACATGTTAAAACATTGTAATCGGTTAATAACAATTTAGTGTTTCCTTTTCTTTTATCTCTTTCCTTCACTCGATATTTAAGGCTATTTTTTCAGCATTCTAAAAGTAACAATTAATCTTTTACAAATTAGAAACAAGCTCATATAGACACAATAAGGATGAAGGGGATGCAAAAGGAAAAGAGCAATTAAAAGAATTAAAGAGGATATGAATGTGATGAATTTCAAATGTGGTTCATTTGCGAGTGACATCATTACTGTATTTGAAAGTATATTATATTCACTTCAACAGGTAAATTTCTCAAGAATGTGGAACACTAACCCTTTGATATTTTCTGCATTATCTGGGATAACTGCTTACGGACATCTCTGACAAACAACATCCCTCGCACCTTCAATCAGTTAATTCCAGAATAATCACATATACTACGCATTAAAAGAATACAAAAGATCCGCATGTAGCTATCACTTAATATTTTAGAATGGCTCTATTTTGAAGACTACAAGTTTTAGATAACTATCAGGGAAAGAAAAATGCAGTATCATCAAGAAATAAGTTAACTCCAGAATCATTACATATATTATGCATTAAACAAATACAAAAGATCACATGTAGCTGTCACTTTATAATTTAGAATGGCTCTCTAATTATGACTAGAAGCTTTAGATAACTGTTACAGAAATAAAAAAGCAAACAAGCATTATCATCAAGAAAAAGCAGAAGATTCTTTCTCAATGACTCGTAAGCATGTTTTCTTTAAATGATACAATATCTGAATCAAATTTGTGAAGAGTGAAGACGATTCCCAAGGATATTATTAGGCTTCTAACTAAACATTTTGACAACTTAAATGCATAAGCCAAGTCTCAAATTTATGTTATTCTTGACATTACTAGAACACATATAGGTACCTGCAAGCCGTTATCTTTGCACCATCCAATGTCAAAATCAGTTTGATCCCAGCATTGGTATATGTGTAGCAAATGAATGTGATCACCCAATCCAGAACCATCAGCAAGGTTAGATATTGAGTGTTTCCTCTTTTTCTCAGTCTTTCTGCACATTAAAGGAATGTTATTACTGCTTAGCTACAGTCCTTTTGATGTTTAAATGTATAAGCCTCGAGAAAACCAAGATAGAAATCATCCTATGTCCCTGATTTATTTGTTTTCACTTGTTTTGTAGACTGGTAGTAGTAGTATTTACAAGTATGAAAATTTTAAAATATTTTACAAGAATGTAGTTAATTGAAAAACTTTGTCCTTTTCAGTATGATGGAAAATATCAGGATGCTAGGATCTTCCTCTATCTCTGCATGTGTGTGTGTGTGTACATATACAAACTTCAGAGTTCAGACTATTCCACCTCTGCACAGGTAGCAATGTAGTCTCAGCTGACAACATGGCAGCAACAGTCAAAGCCTCAGATAAGCAACCTTGATTGTTTGCCTCCATTAAAGTTCTTGCTAAGGATGGTTCTAATGGAAGCTCTGCAAAGAATCAAGAAACAACTCAGCAAATCAAGAGAAGTACTCTTCCATATACATCTGCCTAGGAAAAAAAATGGGTAAGAAGAATAAATTGTATGCTCAACACTAAGCACTACTTTCATTGTCAAATCTAGCAAAAAGAATCTTATATGAAAAATAAAAAAGACCAAAAATATGGAAAAGCAGTGAAGGCCTTTAACAAAATCTTGATCAAGAAAACATTATAACATGCGCTATTTCTGCATATAGGTTTAAAATTTAACAATAAAATGTTGAGAAAAAATCATGTACCAGCCATTTTCTGTCCAAAACTTGTAATTGCACCATTTTCATCTATAGCATCAATCAGAAATAACTGCTTCAAGGCATCTTGTAAGGACTCAACTGCAGAAAACCCAGTTACCCAATTACTAAAGTAAACTTGAGTAAAATTCATTTACATAATAGTTGCTAGTCAAGGATAAAAATAATATTTAAAACTACAAGAAACTAATATAAGGACTGACCCCTGATCCCCAAAAGTATAAAGAAAAATGGAACTAAAATATTTGAGATGACAAAAACAGATTTCCAGGAGCATTATCGATGAGAATCAAGTTTAGTTACTCAATGCTGCAAGGAGACAAAGTGTCAGCAGATAGATAGTTCGTTACATGATGGAGGATCCAGAAAGTCAAATTTTAGAATGTCAATATCTGGGAGGTCCAATGACTTCAAGTAAAGAACACTGCCAGCGAGGGAAGATCTCTGAATTTCTGGAACTGTGACATCCAAAAACTCATCATTGTAAACACGGGAGGGATATAGTCGGTAGCATTTCCCAGGACATGTTCGTCCAGCTCGGCCTGCACGCTGGTTAGCTTGCACTCTGCATAGTCAGGAATTATTTGAAATCATCTTACAGCTTATAAATAGGATATTTAAGATTGATGAAGCCACAGAGAGACACCAAACTATTAACTGCATACTTGCTTATTTGAACAACATCAAGAGAATACATGCCACTGGATGGATTGTATTGTCTTTGCTTCACATACCCAGAGTCAATAACATACCTAAAGTTCATAAAATTTAAAATGGTCAGAAGATGTTTATGTGCTTGATGTAAAGGAGAAAATGACTGAAAAAACACTCCAAATCACAGTAGGGGTGAATTCAAATGGTAAGGTTTGTAGCCTGACTTGTCTCAGAAGTTGCACCTCATAAAGTCTAAAGCAAATCATGTCATTGTTGCCCCTCTCCCATTAGTCTATATAATATCTTGCAAAAACATTTGCAACCTAAACAACAACTTGAAGCAACAATACATCCTGTTTCACGTGATATTTTTCAGAAATAGAATGCACCACCAGCTGTGGCATACACTATATACTGAGCATTCAATATTGTTTTGCCATGAATGTTTTCATACTTTCTTAGGTGGAATATTATGCAATATTGACTACGCTTTTACAGAAATAGTTTACTCATGAACTTCAAAACTTGTCAATAAACAGATTACAGGGAGTTTTGGTTTTCAAAAAATTTGAGATTTCTTATCTGGTTAAGATTGAGATATGTAGGTTACAGAATGAAAAAAAAAATTGTATTATAATATTAAGTAATAATAACAATTAGCAACAACAAGAACAATACACAATAATTTATCTTTGTGATGATGCATAACTAGACACCTGGATATGCTAGAGAATAGTTTCAATCCCAAAATAACAATATTTAATCAACTACATTGTCCTTACACTACACCATCCACAGTCAAGGAAGTTTCAGCAATATTTGTCGCAACTATAATTCGCCTACAATTTGGAGGGGGAGGACTAAATACACGCACCTGTACAATCATAAAACACATGCATGAGTTTCAACAACAATAATAAAAATAGTCTTACCCAATAGGTGAAGTTGGCTACATTCATGATTATCAATGCACCAAAAGGAATTTCAATGCCTCAAACTTTATTTTCTGGGACAAAATATATTAAACATCAATTGTTGTATATTTAAGGTTTTCCTCAAAAAATAAAAGAAACAATTATATGACTGTTAATTGAAAGGGAAGAAATATGATTTGGCATTTGTTAAGAAGCAAACAAGGTAAGTAACAAGTTAAAAGAGGAAAGAACTAAGATAAATCTTACAATTTGAGTTAGAGGCTAACTCAATCTCTCAAATCTAGTCGTGTGATTGAACATCTATCATCTTAAAATTTCAGTCAAGACCTAATTCAACTGCACAAAACCAACTTGCAAGATGTGGATTGTCTCCCATATATATACTATATTCTGGTCATATCTCTCTAAGCTATGTGGATCTCCAAAACGAAATACTCTCAAGCAAGTTTCACACTTAAGCCAGCAGCATGTTTCAAATGCAAATCAATCAAGTTTGACATGAACAAAACTAAAAAGAAAACCATCAACTATTTGTAGGAATGAAATTGTAACTCCTTTCCAAATATTCTCATAATTACTGCAGCTTTTATCTATAGTATCATTCATGCCTCGTCTCAACCATTTATAAAAATTTGATTGTATTTAGAATTTAGATTGAGTAACTCATGCAGAGCAGATTTTACAAACAAAAATTACTTACCTGCAATTCAGGGGGTAGAGAACCATGTAGGGGAAGGATTATAGCATCCATGCAGGAACCTTCCTCAAGAGCACGAACCTTATCTTCTAACTTAGATACCAACTTCTCTATGTCATCCTACATGAAGATCATTGAAATATTTTCTTGCATCATACCAGAAACTATGGGGCCTAGGATATTGGTTAATTCCAGAAAACAAATGTTTACACACACACACACATCCAATCTCCCAGAAAAATTTTAAAAAAGATAAAAGGGATTATTTCCCCTAAGTTAAAATAAAAAGCTTTGATCCAAAATATACACTAAGATTTACATTCTGGAAAAGAAAAGTTTAGAGTAAATATCACATAACAAAAATGTTTACCTGTCCAGTCATGAATATTAAAATATCCCCTTCGGGTTGGCGAATATGTATATCTGCAAAACCAGTATTACAAAATTTCCTGAATTTCTATCTGCAAATTATAATTCATTCAATCATAAAGGAGCAGAAGAAAGTGCCTGTGATTATTTACATCATGAACAAAAATTTCACAATTGAGGTTTAAAATGCATCCCACCCTCCTTATCAGCTTATGTTCTTGCATGCAACGACCTTAACCAACACCATTCTCTTTTAATAGCCAATACAAGTTTCAAGAAATGTTACCTTAAGGATGGCAAATATGCATGCTTCATACAAGTTTCTATCAATATGCTGCAAACATTTAACACTTTGACAGAAATTTTTACTGACTACATGATGTTATGGCAAATTAATTCACCGCACAAGCACACATATGACTTGATATGCAGACAAGTTTAAAACTTCATGTCGTACCAAGAGCTGTCTTCAGCGAAGACTCGAGATAGCTCGAGGGACGCTCACTGCTATAAAGAACCTCAACTGGATACAACTTTCCCGGGATGTTCAATACCGGACAATCAGCAAAGAACTTGGATACTTTATCGCCATCAAGAGTCGCAGACGTAATCAAAACTTTGAGATCAGATGAACGAACTTTAACCAGGCGTTTCATCAGACCCATCAATATATCCCTGACAATAAGCACACAAATCACAAAATGTTCATACACAACAATTATCAACCTAACAAAGGAGAACAGCACACAGTATCCAATCTTACGTGTTTAAACTCCGTTCATGCGCCTCATCCAATATAATAACAGAATACTCACGCAACTCAGGATTTGCCAGACTTTCACGTAGCAGCACTCCATCAGTAAGATACCTTAATTATATCAAATCAATGGCAATCAGAAGCCAATTGAAAACAAAACCAAGTCAAGTCAATAGAGTAATACAAAACGAGAACGTAGTTACTTTATGCGCGTGTTGTGAGAAGTCCTATCCTCAAATCGAATGGCGTAACCTACTTCCTCGCCGAGCTGAACGCCGAGTTCTTGTGCGACTCGTCTGAGGAAGTTAAACGACGACGTATTGGTGAGACATGGAAACGCATTGGAGAAGAGTCGACGGAATTAGTTGGAAATTGAAGTGGTGTTACCTGGCGACGGAGACGGCGGCAACTCGACGTGGCTGAGTGACGGCGATTTTGCCGTAGCCGCGGCGGTGAAGCATCTGAGAGAGTTGAGTGCTCTTGCCGGACCCCGTCTCCCCGATGACAACGACAACGGCGTTCCGCTCAACGGTTTCGATGATTTTTTCTTCATATTGGACTATGGGAAGAGAAACCATCCTGTTCCTCGCGTGAAAGCAAGTAGAGGGCTTAGTTCACCTCCACAATCAAATTAAAGGGCGCGTTCAAACGACAAAGCATCTTCGTCTAAATTTCAGTAATAATTCAATTCCTCCCTTAAAATTTTACATATTATTATAATCTTTTAATTCTAAATAAATTTTTTTATATCCTCTTATATTTTAGGATAAATAGTGGTCTAAGATAACAATTAGTGATATAATTTTAATGCAATTTAGAGTTGAAGATGTATTTGCCTAAGTATAAGAAGGAAATTTGATCCCAATTGTTTTGGGTATTTTGTCCTAGTTTTAGAATTGAGACATAGTGAGGTCAAAAGAGAATGACTTTTGACTTTGGGTGTGAATCGAAGTAGAAAGTCACCATTTTGCATCGATTGAAAAGGAAACTGAACCCATATACTTGCGAATATTAAATTTAATGTGAAATTTTGAATTATTTTTGGCTTCAGTTGTAGTTTGAACTGAAGCCATATAGTGTATGCTTTGGCCTCGGTTATGGTCTGACCTGAGGTCATATGTTCCCTTTTTGCTTTGGCTGATGTAACAATCAAGGCCATATGTCTTGCTTTCTTTTTTTTTAATTATTTTTTTGTTTTTGTGTATTTTTGCATTTTAAAACATGTATATTTTCAGCAAAACCAGCTAGAACATAAAATAGGAAATAAATTTTATGAATCCCAAATGCATCCACAACTCAAATAAATCTAAAAGTCTTTTGTAATAACAAATACACTAATCAATAATATTGTACATTTGAATTATAAATTTGGCACACGATATCCTATTAAATCTTATGGACTTCGTGGGAATTAGTGTAATACTCTTGAATGTCTGCGAAATAAGACATTAACTTAAGTTGGTATATAGAAAGACAATATTGCAAAGTATTTGTTTCAATTCAAATATATATTATCGTTTCTCAATTAGTTGTAATACGAGCATGCACAATGGTTGTCATCCATTGCATTATGTAGTATCTACACTCTTAAGAGTCAGTTTGTCTATTACACTACATTATATCAACAACATTACAATTAATTAAGGAAGAAATCAAATCAAACAATTATAAATATATGGATAAAAATACCAAACCAGAAGGGAACACCATGCAAGACATTTTGCCTTGCCCGTTGATCTCCCTAACAACATGTTATGTCCAACAATTTAACTATGATAAAGGGAATGTGTTAGGATATTGTTATATAACAAAGAATATTTATAAGATTGACATTGAGGTTCTTACCAATCTATCACTTGTCTAAGATGGTTGGGGGAGGGCGGTGCAAAGAGCAAAATCACATAGCAAGGTTCTCCCTTAAGGAAACCACAAGTAGCTGCCAATGACGCCTTAGAAGAAAATAAATTCATTGTTATGCGTTACAATGACAAATTATATTCACAAGTTAACAAAGATGACTTACCCAGCAACATAAGGGACAAAATAAATTTCTTTTCCCTATTGAAAGCGTTTGGTCACCTATGATTGGGTGTCATTAAACTTGTTGCCTTCATGAGTGAGTTGGGAGTCTATAAACCCATATTGATCATTCAGTCCCATATTTTCAGTGACACCAAACTTATACCTAGACAAAAAATTGATTAGATACAAGTAAATAGATAAATAAATCATGTAGGTAAATAGATAAAATACCTAGGCACATATACCGCGAATTTGGGAACCTAAATAGGGTCTATGGCCTCGGTTTAATTAATAATCGAGGCCTAAAGTGGATATGGCCTCATTCATGTTCCACCTAAGGCCAAAAGCTCTACTAACAATGGCATTTTTGAAATAATGGGGGAGTTTGATGAGTTATAGGCTTCGGTTGCCTTATGACTGAAGTAGAAAAGCCCTTATAGGCTTTAGTTGCTTTTTGACCTGAGGTAGAAAAGTTCCCAAAATTGCAAAAATGACATTGCATCCTTATAAGCTTCAGTTCTGCAATAATTGAGGCTTATAAGGCGATGTAAAATCCCAAAATTGCAATAGTGTTGGTCTCTTGAAACAAGCACTTAAATTTTGTTATGAATTAATGATCGTCCATTGATTTGATACAGTTATTCAATTACTCATATGATTCTTTTATGTAAATATTTTGTATTAACTATTTGATTTGTATTCTTTATGGGTTACATGTTGTATTTAGGACTTCTCCTATCAATAATAAGACACATAGAAAAGTTACTCCCCATTTTCTCATCCTCTATTCTTCCTTCTCTTACTTACTATATTATTAGATTTATTTTATAACACGTTATCAACATGATGCTCCAACCAACTAAACGCTAGTGGAAGCGTTTTTCTCTCTAAGACAGTGTTCCGCATGTCTCACTTTTCAAGCTTTTCCTAATCCATTCTTCATTTACAATTTTATCTTATATTATTGTGATAAGAATTGTTTTATCTTACAACTTTATTCTTGTGATAAGAATTGTTTGATTTTATCAATTTTCATCTCTGTATTATTATTATCATTATTATTATTATTATTATTATTATGGTTATTATTATTATTATTTTATGTGCTTAAACATGCCAAATGTTACAAATTTGAATTTGTGACCTTTGATATTACAATAAATAATTACTTATATTGAATTTTAAATGTTGAAATACATTTAGATGCAGTGGGTCTTGGTGATACCATTAAAGAAAGAAATAAAGCATCTGAGCAACTAATTTGCTCTTGTGGCAACAATATTGTGAAAAGAGATTTCACAAATATTATGAATTTATTTCATGTCTTTGTGTGGCTGAACAAGACAATGAAGCTTTTGATGAAAACTCATGAGATATGTCCAACTGGTTCTGCTCCATTCCTAGAAGTGAATACAATAATATTTCTGATTTATATTTTCATGGTCATAGTCGTGGCCTTGGTTGTAGTTGTGGTCATGCTAGGGATCATGATTATGGACATGGTCATAAAGAATATTTCAAAAATACATTTTATCATCAGAAGTGGAACAATAATGTGAAAAAGAAAAAAGAAAAAGGTGAAAATAATGGCAAATAAGATGAAAGTATATGTTATCATTATGGTGGTAAAGGTCATGAGTTGTACTTGTCATACACCAAAGCATGTTAAAAATAATGAGAAGAACATAGAAACACATATTGCTTATAAAGATGGTAATTTTGATCATGGCCATTTGGATGCTACTCATCTTTGATATTGTTATTTTCTTTGTTAAACTAAATGGAAGTACTGATCGCCTCATTGGTGATGAGAGTGTTAAAAAATAATATTTACTCATATTGATATTTATGTTTATATGAAGAATGAATGTTGGCACTAACACCGGTAATGAGGATATGTGTCTTATTGATAGTGCAACAACCCATACAATTCTCAAGAGTAATAAATTTTTCTCTTGTTTGGTAATGCGAGAAGTTAATGTTAGCATTATTTATAGTACTACAAATATATTTGAATACATAATATATAATGTATGAATAGTAAATTTTACTCTTGTATGAAAATATGAGAAGTCAATAGCATTATTTATAGTACTACAAATATATTTGAAGACTTTAGAAGAGCTATTATACTTCTACCAAGAAGTTTAATAGAAACTTATTACGTTTCAAGGATATTTGTCTAAATGGATATCATATTGAGACAAACAATGAAGGAGATATTGAATATCTTTATATCACTTGAATTGAGTCGAATAAAAAATGTATATTGGAGAAATTATCAGCCTTCTCTTATGGCTTATACTTCACATATATTAATTCAATTGAGACACATGTCATTGTAAGCTAGAATCTTACAAATAGAAATAAATTTCTTGTTTGGCATGATTGGTTGGGTCATCTTGGATATATCATGATGTGAAAAATAATATTTGAAAACTCATATGGACATCCACTTAAAAGTCAAAAACTTCTTCAGTTCAATGATTTCTCATGTATCGCATGTTTATAGTGAAAGTTGATAATAAGACCATTACCAGAAAAAAATTAGAAATGAGTCACTCTTATTTTTAGAAAGAATGCAAGGTGATATTTGTGGTCCAATACACCCATAATATTGATATTTATATATTTCATTATTTTAATTGATGCATCCATTAGATGGTTACATATTTGTTTAATATCAACTCGCAATCAGACATTTGCTAAGTTATTAGCACAATTGATCAAGTTAAGAGGCCACTTCCCAGATTATCCAATTAAGAAAATTCGTCTTGATAATGCTGATGAATTTACGTCTCGTGCTTTTAATGAGTATTGTATGCCAATTGGAATTGAAGTTAACATCGAGTAACACATCTTCATACTCAAAATGGTCTGTAGAATCATTGATAAAATGTATAAAATTGATTGCAAGACCATTACTTATGAAAGATAATTTTCCAATGACTACTTTGGGATATGCAATTTTGCATGTTGCGGTATTGATTCTCATTAGACCAACAAAAATACTCTCCTCTACAATTGGTTTTTGTTAGCAATATAATATTTCTCATTTAAGAATTTTTAGGTGTGCTGTATATGTCCCAATTTCCCCACAAAAAAGGACTATGATGGGTTCTCAAAGACACTTGGGAATAGAGATGTCAAAAAAAATCTGTATCCACGGATAAAACTCGCAACGGATAGGAAACATATATTAAAAATGGATACCCACTACCTGCGGGTACGGGTATTTTTGATACCTGCATGTTAACGTGGCGTGTACGGGTATCATAGTATCTGTACCTGTGGATACTTGTACCCACTAAACTTTAATTCACAAAAGTACCCTCATATATATATATATATATATATATATATTGGTAAAAAACATTATGGCCTAATTTTTTCTAAGTTGCACATCTTATCTTGTCTTTTGTCTTCTGTCTTCATCCTTCAAACTTCAAGTATTGGTACGTTGTCTTCTTCCAAGTACACCCCTTGACATTCTTCTCTTTCCTTTATTTGAAATTGGGTATATACATCAAACCCTATATAGACAATGACGTTTATGGTATGCTTGTTGTCAAATGATGGAATCAAAATAAGAATACTTGGCACGTGGCGATTGAGGTTTATTATTTATTTATTTATTTTGTTTATTTTTCAAGAATCAATCGGAGAAAATGAGTTTTTTTATCAAAGCACTAATTAAAGACGTTTCATTGTGTTGAACGTCATCTTATATTTAGTTTTATAATTATTTGGACTTGTATGAACTTGAGTTTATTTGAACTTTATTTAAAATTTATGACAATGATGTATTTTATTTTATTTTATTTGAATTTATGATTAAATATTTGTTTTTTAAATAATTTTGTAAATACCTGCAAGTACCCGTTGATATCCGCGAATATGAAAAAAAATAGGCTGGTACCTGCATAACGGACACCCGACAGATATGGGTACAGGTACGGGCAAATATTTATCCAGTGGGTAGGGTACGAGGGAGCTACTACCCGTACCCTACCCACCCCGTTGACATCCCTACATGGGAATATATGTTGGATATGATTCTCCGTTGATCATAAAATATCATGAACCATCGATAGAGACTTATTTACAGCTCGATTTACTGATAGTCATTTTGATGAATAAGTTTTTCCAACGTTAGTGAGAGGAGAAAAGAAATTGGAAAAGGATATTGGTTGGAATGAATTATCATTATCTCATCTTGATCCTTGTACAAAAGAATGTGAACTAGAAGTTCAAAAGATAAATTCATTTACAAAAATTGGCCAATCAATTACCAAATGCTCTTAATGACACAAAAAGGGTAACTAAGTCACATATGATATAGAACCGAAATAAAGTTAACATTGATGAGACTTTTGCTTATAATATAGCGATGAATGTTATAAGTGACAATGAGGATCAAGAACCAATGACAATTGAAGATTATCGACAAATAAATGATTGACCAAAATGGAAAGATGAAATCCAAGAAGAAATAGATTTGCTTGCTTAACGAAAGGTTTTTGGACTTGTAGTTCACACACCTGAGGGTGTAAAACCTATTGGGTACAAATGGATTTTTGTACAAAAACGAAATGAAAATTGTGAAATTGTTAGCTGCTTAAGTTTTTTAACAAAGACCTGATATTGATTTTGAAGAGACATATTCTTCAGTATTGGATGAAACAACATTTTGATATTTAATTAGCCTAGTTGCACAAGAAGATATGAGTTTACACATCATAGATGTTGTTACAACCTATTTGTATGGTTCTCTTGAGAATGATATTTATATAAAACTCCCTGAACCTAAAGGATTTAATTTGCCCAACAAAGTAGATTCTAAAGAGGACTATTCAATAAAATTGAACAAGTCCCTTTATGGATTAAAACAATCAGAATGTATATGGTATAACTGTCTTAGTGAGTAGTTGTTAAAGGAATGGCATAAAAATGACCTTATTTGTCCTTATATTTATATAAAAAGATCCAAAAATGAATTTGCCATAATTATTGTTTATGTAGATGACATAAACATTGTTGGAACTCTTAATGAGCTCACAAAGACAATTGATTGCTTAAAAAAAGAATTTGGGATGAAGGATCTTTGAAGGGCAAAGTTTTGTTTGAGATTAGAAATTGAATATTTAAGCAAAGGTGTTTTTATACATCAAGAGGCTTATACAATTAAGGTGCTTAAAATGTTCTAAATGGACAAGTCACATCCATTATGCACTCCAATAGTTGTGAGGTCGTTAGATGTTGATAAAGACTCTTCTTAGACCTCAAGAAAATGATGAAGATCTTCTTGGTCCAGAAGTACCATATCTTAGTGTTATAAGAGCACTGATGTATCTTGCTAATTATATTTGACTTCATATTGCATTTGTTGTAAATTTGTTAAGCAAGATATAGTTCTTCACCTACAAGAAGAAAATGGATTGGAGTAAAATATACACTTTGTTACCTTAAGGGTACTATGAATATGAGCTTATCTTATCTGAATAATTCAAAATCAAATCTAATGGGTTATGCAGATGCATGTTATTTATTATATTCTCGCAATGTCACAATGGTTGATCACAAACAAGAGATTTGTCCACATATGGTAGCACAATGGTTTCATGACGATATGTGAAAGAGACCATAACAATAACATCGTCAAAATCTTGCATAATTTTAGCATTACATGAGGCAAGTCGTGAATTCATTTGGTTAAGGTCTATAATTCAATATGTACAACAAACTTGTAGTTTATCCTCGGAGAAAAATGAAATCAACAACCATATATGAAGAAAATAAGGCATGCATTGCTCAATTGAAAAAAAATATGATATATTAAAGGAGACAGAACAAAACATATTCCAAAATTCTTTTTCACTTATGACCTTCAAAGAAACGGTGATGTAGAGATCGAAAAAATTTGTTCATATGAAAATCTAGCAGATTTATTTACAAAGTCTTTGTCAAGGATAACTTTTGAGCAATTGGTTCATAAGATTGGACTATGTCATCTTAATGATATAAGTTTACATGAGGGGGAGAAATATGATATGTAAAAAAAATATTATATAGAATGATGTACTTTTTTTCCTTCACTAAATTTTTATCTCAAAGAGTTTTTCCTAGTAAGGTTTTAATGAGGCACATCCTCTTATCAATGGACACCCAAGGGGGAGTGTTATGAATTAATGGGCGTCCATTGATTTGATACAGTTACTCATATGATTGATATGATTGATACTCATATGATTAATTACTCTTTATGTAAATATTTTGTATTAACTATTTGATTTGTATCCTTTATGAATTACATGTTGTCTCTATAAATAAGACACTTCCTATCAGCAATAAGACACACAAAAAAGTTGCTCCATGTTCTCTTATCCTTTATTCTTCCTTATCTTCTTTAGTCTAGTATTAGCTTTATTTTAGAACAAAATTTACTTTAGTTTTTGTGAATGGTTAAGTATGCATTTGTTTCATTTTTAAGTAATTATTCTGTATATTTATTCAATACATAAAACAATAATATGTCATTAACTTTGAGAAAAAGTATTTTATCATTTTGTCTTACTTTGTATCAGTTCTTTTAAGGACTATTAGAATCTTTATTATCTCTTTTGTATTTGTAAATGTAAATTTAAAATACTTAACAGTTGTTTTAAAGCTTAATTAATTGATTGTTTCAATTTTGATGGTAGTTTGTCAATTTGGGCTCAGCTTTTGAAAACATTTCTATTACTTCACAAATTTCAGAAAAGTGTCTCAATTAGGTTCTGGGAAAAAAATTATTAACGGTGTTAACGACATGCCACATGTCAATATGTGATTTTTATAATTTTTATATATTTTTTTACAATTTTTTTTGTTGCCATGTGTTAAGCCCTTGGTGTGACACGTGGCAAAGCAATGTCACGTGTCAATGTCAGTGTCATTATTTTCAATTTAGTCCTTATATATGTCTCTTTGATTCAATTTAGTCCCTACTTATGCATCGTTTATTCAATTTTGTCTCAATTTTTTTTTCAAAATAGAGTAATATTGTTTTTCTCTTATTTGAGAGCAAATTTATTATTTGTATAAATGTTATACTGATATTTCTTTTTTATTAAAAAAGATTTTTTAACATATTACACTACTGTATATTATTAACTCATGTTTTGTTAATGATTTCTTCTTCTTTTTTTAAATAGAGCAATAGCGTGTCTATCTGATTTGAGACCAAATTTATTATTTGTATAAATGTTATACTGATTTTTTTTATTAAAAATTATTTTTTAACATATTATATTATCTTATATTATTAACCCGTGTTTAATTAATCATTTCTTTTACCACTGAATTTTAATATAAATATACTTAATTTTATAAAAATATTTATACTTAATTAATTTTAATTTTATAAAGAAAACATGGATTATTATTTGTGTAAATGATATAACGATATTTTTTATTAGAAATGACTTTTTAACATATTACATTATTATATAGGCTTAAATATACATTTGGTTCCTATTTTTATTAAAATTATTCAATTTGGTCCCTATTTTCGTTGTTTGTTCAATTTGGTCCTCATTTTTGTAAAATCGCATTTAATCGAGTCCTTTTGACAAACAGTGTTAAAATTGTTAACGGAATAGTGACACGGTGAAACTGTTTGGGTTACGTGTCAAATTTTTGACAGTGACGTTGGCATAGTGAAATTTTATGGCCGTTGTAGGTTTAAAAGTTAGTGAAATTGATTTGGGGAAGAAATTAGGGTTTGAGAGGTTTCAAGCAAAATTGTGCCCAGCAAGAAACTTGTGCATAATCCAGTTGGTGATTCAGAATTCGTGTTTGAGAGGTATGTCTCCTCTTGCTTGACAATCTCCAAGCGCAATCTCGAAGCTTCAATCGCAAATCACTCTCCAAGCGTAAATTCCCCTCTTCGCGAATCCTAATTGATGAACAAGAAACTCCACCACCCAAGAACCTTAATTTTCCCCTTTCTCACCAACCCTATTTTTTCCCTATCTCTTGGCCTCTCGAATGCCCAATTTCAATTTTTCACTCAACGAACTCTCGAACTCTCAAATGCCCAATTTCCTCTCGAACTCTCGTTACAGTAAACCCTCAATTCAAATTTTTTAACTTTTTTAACTTTACCATGTTTTATCTTTTTACGTAATTCAAATTTTTTTCTCCAATTTCTTTTCAACGAAAACACTGTGCCAACGTGTGCCATCATATATTAAAAAGTTTGACACGTACCCCAAACAGTTCCACCGTGTTAGTGTTTCGTTAACAATTTTAACACTGTTTGCCAAAAGGACTCGATTGAATGCGATTTTATAAAAATGAGGACCAAATTGAACAAACAACGAAAATAGGGATCAAATTGAATAATTTTAACAAAAATAGGGACCAAATGTATATTTAAGCCTATTATATATATTATTAACCCATGATTTCATGATCATTTTTGTTTTCAAAATAGAATAATATTGTATCTCTCCAATTTGAGAACAAATTTATTATTTGTATAAATGTCAATATTTTTTTTATTAAAAATAACTTTTTAACGTATTAAATTATTGTATATTATTAACCCATGTTTTATTAATCATTTCTTTTACTGCTAAATTTTAATATAAACGTCAATACTTAATTTTGTAAAAATATTTATACTTAATTAGTTTTAAATTTATAAAAAAAAAGTAGATTAGAAAAATATATTTTAATTATTAAAAAATTGAAACAAAATTGAATCAAAGAGACATAAGTAAAGACTAAATTGAATTAAAGAGACATATATAAAGACTAAATTGAAATCAAGACAATAATACTTGACAATGACACTAGTACATGACCACTTGGCATTGACGGTTCCATGTGTCACACCAAGGACTTGACACATGACAACAACAAAATTTTGCAAAAAAAAATTATTTTTTTTTTGAAAAAACCACATATTGACATGTGACATGTTTTATAATGCCGTTAGTTTTTTTTTTTCTGAAATGAACCTAATTGAGGGACTTTTTCAAAAGTTGGATGTAATTGAAACTTTATTAAAAGTAGGGACCAAATTGACACACTTCTACCAAAGTGGGGACCATCTGAGTAACAAAGCCTTGTTTTAGAGAAGGCTAAGAAAGATCTATTATATCTTTTTTATTTGTAAATGTTAATTTAAAATACTTAGTAGTTGTTTTAAACTCACCTCAATATTAAGAAAGATAAAATTCATAATCAATTCTATCATTATATCAATTATTCATAGAGTGCAAATAAAACTAATATAAGTTAAGTAGTAATAAAATTATAGTTTTTTGGAATAAATATGTTTTTGTCCCTAAAATATTATGTAAAATTGGATATGGTTCTTGGTAAAAACTTTGATACTGTTTGGTCTTTATACTTTTAAAAGCATTGGTTTTGGTCCTTGTAGTGCATATGACCAAGTACCGCTCGACCATACTAGTATGGTACCCATCCTTGTCCGAATATGTGTCAAACGACTAAGTCGACATGTACTTGGCTCATCCCTACTCGACCAATATAACATCACATAGGCCACCTACTCATAACAATCCATGGTTAACTTCGATAATTCAAAACTAATAGGTATTTGGGCCACTAGACACGGCCTATACAGGTATGGTCTCATGAGTAATAGTATAAATAACACATCTTACGAGGTATCTTAATTACGTTCATTAATTACTGGATTTATTGGTTGTTGACGTACTTAACTAACTTGAGTGTCAAAATGTCTTCTGTAGACACAACCCCTACCCGGCTTGAGGAGTACTAGTACCCTGGAAGAGAACGAGTACCCTTGAATTGTTTGGAGTGAATGATGAGTCCCTAAGTGCTTTTTTTTTTCAAGCTTAAAATAACTACTTTAAAGGCTAGATAATGTTATTCTTGGTATTTTAGGGCATTTTCAATATAAATTAGATAGTTAAGCTGTGAGTTGTATTTTCTAATTACTAGGCTTTGTTTAGTACTAATATAGAATAAAGTAGAGATTGTCTAGGATGTTCTTAGTATTAATTGATATACTCTATATGTCAATTGATAAAATATGTGGATTCTTAGTTTTACTTTCTTTACATTTGTTTGACCACATTAACATTATCAGTTAGTTTTAGTTAGTCATAACAGAGGTCATAGTAGTTTAAGTAATGCTTATAGTTGTGCGTTTAAGTGAAGATTTAGTTTCCATTTTAGTTGTTGTGTTGATCTTTAGAATAGCTTACCGTTTGCTATTTTTTGTTTAGTACTTTATCTAGCTTTAATTTCTTTTATTTGTGTATATATAGACTATATTCTTTCTAATATTAGGTAGCTTTAATTTCTAAGTTCAATTAGTAACATGTATATTAACTTCTTTGCAATTCAGTGTAGTATTATTCTTAATAAATCTCACAAAAATTTTCTCCAAATTTTAATAAGTTTTGGGTGTACTTAAGTTAGGTAGAAGTTAGGGGTGATCATGAATTGGATTTTTAATGATCCAATCCACGTCTATTTTAGGACCAAATAATTGGATTAGATTTTTAATCCCAATCCATTTTTTCAGCCAAACTAGTTTGGATTTTTTTTTAAATCTAGATCCAAATATTTGGGTCAAGTTCAAAATCCATATTCTAATTTTTATAAAAGAAATTTAAATTAAATTTTCTAAAACTTGTGTTCTTAGGACTGACACCATCGAATTTGGCAGATCTTTTGTTGCGACCAAATTAGGCGAATTTCAGCATGGGACAGACTCGGCTGACTTTCGGTTGTGGTTGACTCGGCTGACTTTCGGTTGTGGTTGACTCGGCCGAAATTTGGTCGGGGCCGGCCGAGCCAGACTTGGTCGAATTCGGCCGATTTTTTCTAGGGCCAACTAGACTAAATTTGAATGAATTTTGACTAAGGTCGACTCGGCCGAGTATGTACAAAATTTTGTCGTATGAGGCCAAATTTTGGTTGAGGATGTAGTGGCCGTATACGGCTAAATTTGTTCGGCAAAATTTCAGGTGGAATCGACTTGACTAAATTCGGTTAGGGACGATTTCGCCTAATATGGCCAAATTTCGTCTGCCAACTATGGCCACATTTAGACAGGGCCTACTCGGTAAAATTTTGGTCAGGCTTGATCCAACTGAATTCGTTGGCCAGGGCTGACTCAGCTAAATACAGCCAAATTTCGGTCATGGCCATCTCGACTAAATACAACCAAATTTTAGTCATGCCCGACTCAGCTTAATAAAGCCAAATTTTGTTTGGGGTTGACTTGGCCAAATAAGGCTAAATTTGGGCTAGGGCTAACTTGACCAAATTTTGGTTGGTGCCAACTTGACCGAATTCAGCCGAATTTCAGTCGGGGCCGACGACTGAATACCGCCAAATTTTGATCGTGACAAACTCGTTCGAATACGACCAAATTTCGTGTAGGTCGTCTTAGCCGAATACAACCAAATTCGGGCTAGGGCCGACTCGGCCAAATTTCGACCAAGGCCGACTTAGACTAAATTCAGACGAATTTTGAACGAAGCTGACTAGGCTCAATACGACCAAATTTTGGTCACGGTCGACTTGGCCAGAAATGACCAAATTTCGCCCGAGGCCAATTCTGTCCAATGTCGTCAAATTTGGGTCGGGGGTCAACTTGGTCGAGTACTTCAAAATTTGGTCCAAGGTCAACTAGGCCAAATTTCGACCATGGTCGACTTGATTAATACGATTGAATTCGTATAGGGCCACACTGACTCAGTTGAATACATCTAAATTTGGGCTAGTCCATCTCAACCTTTAGCCTAAGCCAACTAAAATTTTAAATTGAAAATTTGGATTGGATATTTTGGATTATTTAGAGAATGAATATCCAATCCATAAAATATATAAAATGTATATCAGATTGAAATCCAGATCCAATAAAATGGATTTTAAATGGATTGGAGTTTTAATAAAATGGATCTTAAATGGATTGGATCAAAGCAAAAGTGGATCAGATCAAGAAAATTAGATTTTTGCCCACCCCTTGTAGAAGTTGTCTTATGATTGAAGGTGGAAGTTGCACTTTAAAAGAGTGAACCTTGAACTCAAATTACATTGACTTTGAAGCTGCATGTGTTGAATTTGCTGCTATAGTATGACCTGCAAAGAACTAAACCAGCTGTTAAACTTGATGGCATTCATGATTGGAGAAAGGCTAAACCAGTATGGACCTTTTGTAGCCAGTTACGCAAAAGTAGAAGGTGATAAAGCATACAACTAGGAAGGAAATTGGTTACTATCAACACCCAATTTCGTCCGAGTGAATAAATTTATTTAAAAAAAATAAAAAAAAAAGTTTTTTAGTTAAAGGAAAAAAAATGTGAAACAAAATTTTCTTCAAAGATTTTTAAACTTTAATTTTAGAACAAAAAAAAGAAGAAAAAAAAGAGAGATGAAAAACAGAAAAAAAAAGGAAAAAAATGAATAGCCTATTTTGTTATCACACTTCTCTTCATGAGCTCAACAACTCAATATATCTTCTACCTTTGTTCTGATAGAGAAACTAGTGATATGATTCTAATAATTAAAAGCAATATCTCTTTATATAATTAGAATCAATATTACTAATTGAGATTGATTTTGTGCTCTGATTTGCTATGATTTGATCCTCATAATGTGCTGCTATCATGACCAATTCCTTCCATATATTGTTCATTACAATTAAGGTTGAGATTGCATTGATATTGCAAGATGTGAGTATAAATACGCACTCTGCGGACCGAAAAAAAAAATTCTCTATACTTATCTAATTCTTTCCCATCCCCACTCCCACACACACCTCTTTTCTTATCTCTCTTTCAAAAAAAAAAAAACATATTGAAGGAGGTAGTAAACAAAGAGAAGAAAACATTTTCTACATTCTCTCTTTCTCTCATTACCACCCACACAGACACCTCTTATTTTTATCTCTATTGGAAAAATAAAAACAAAAAATATTAGAAAAAGAAGCAAGAAAAAAGAAAAGAGAAAAGGTGAGGAGATATCGAAAATTTTTGAAGGTACGTCACTCTCAGTTCTTTCATCTTTTGATTTAGTTTTTCCAATTTTTATTTTTTTTAATCATAAAAAAAATATTTTTTCCCTTTCTTCAGTGTCTGCTCGGCTGCTCGCGTCGCATGACATCCAATTTAACTTTTGTTTTTTTCTAAAAAATATATATAGATGATCTAAAAAAAATAGCTTCCATTGTTTACTTTTTGATATCTATCTTATTGCTAACGTCGCAATGACATCCACATCTACTTGTAAATAACTTTAAAAAATATTAAAAATTTATAAATGATTAAAAAAATGAAAAAAATAAAAGATAAAAAGATGAATGTATTTCAAGTGTCTGTCCAGCCACTCGCGTCGCATGACACCAATTTTAAAATAATTCAAAATACGAAAAATTTAAATAAAAAGGTTTTCAAAAATATCAAAACATTCAAATCATTTTCCAAATAGTTTTTTTTTTTTGTAAAGAGCTACATAACCTTGATTCTCCATTGTGAATGCGGATACGTAAGCGCGAGGATTAATCCTCGCCGGACTCAAAAAACCAAAAAATTATTTTTGTTTCTTTTGTACATCCTTTTATTGTTACTTTTGGAGGAAATTAAATATTTTGAAAACCACATCTTTTTGCATATTTAATTAAAGGTACCGTTTGAGGACAGACGTTGTGGGGTGCTAATACCTTCCCCATGTATAACCGACTTCTGGACCCAAAATATGATTTTTTAGCATACCTTGTCTTATCTTTTTAATTTTTCCATAGTTTTCCAGAATAAACTATGGTGGGGACTCCAAACTCTATTATTACAAATTTTATGTTTGGTTCGCCGTCTATTCGCGATTTCGGTAGTGACAGATACATATTTAACTAAAAGAAGAGCATGAAATGGATAAAGAAGCTCACATTGGAATTGACCTATTGCAAGGAGTCACTCTAACCTATGATAACAAGTAAACAAGTTTAAGAGATAATGAGCTATAAATGGTGAAGTAAAAAAAAAAAAAAAAAATAAGAGTACATAAAAGGAGAAATAAAAAAAAAAAAAAGGGAGTTGAGTTCAAAGAAAACTTACGCAGAAAGAAAGAAGCGTGGAGAGCTAAAGGCACGTTGCTGCAGGAGTTCATCGTTGTGTGGCTGTTTCTCTAGATCTTTCAAGGACTTCTACACTACATAGTTATGTTGAAAGATTTGAGGTTCATATTTGTTGATTTTTACTTTTAGTTCTTCTGTTTCATGATCTTGAACTCCAAAGTGAGGTTTAGATGGTGTATTCGAATTTTCATTGATGACTTTTGTGATTCAAATTGTTGTTCACTTATTTCCAATTAATTTTACCATTTATTCACATTCCATTATTGTTTAAACATGCCCAGTATTTTTATGCTTTCACAAGTCAGATTTTGCACTTTTCTTTTATGTGAATTTGATTGAGCTTTTGGAAAATACTTAGTTCAGGTAAACGCATAGTCATTACCTTGATTTAGTGAGCACATAATGGCCACATATTGTAACGTCCCATTTAATTAATACACGTAATTAAAAGAAATGCCACACATAAATAGTATGACAACACAGTCCTGGGGTGCTTAACACCACCCCTACGGAACTAGGCACACCATGATGCCAATGAAAACAGGATAACGGTTTGACTAAGAGTATATAAATCCAAGAACAACAAATACATGGACCACGACCCTAAAGAAAAGCCCAAAAGAAACTAAAGTCCAATCCACGCGGACTATGCAGCGGAATTACCACCTCCCTGTTGTCCACGGGTGTTCCTCGTCTCTGCTCACACCAACAAATTGATGATCATCGCGAAAGAGAGTACCACACAGCAGAACACACACCAACAAAAGTAGGGTAAGCTAGAGCATAAAAATCATTTCATCAATGAAGTCAGATACATATTCACAGTCCATCATACAAATGTCACACAAGCATATTACGACCTTCCAAACAATACACTACGACTCGACTCGACTCATCCGAATACATATAACATGGTCGGATTCATCGGATGCTTGCACTTTTGGTGGAAACCTCTGCTCACCCCCGAGCTGCTCACCCCCGAGCTATGTGTTACAAGTGTTATAATGAATCAATTTTCCCTCACCACAGGGTTAGCCCTTAATGAATTTCGGACATCCTGCTACTCTCACCACAGGAGTCAGTTTGCTCTAGGTGAGACTAATTGACCCCTTAGAGTGTCAGGATGCAACATTACCTTGAATCCTTACCTAGTTATACAGATGGGGCACCACCATAGATACCCACTAATAAGGTCATGGAATTACGTCCCGACCACTGAAGTACGACTCTGAAGTCTCACCTAGAGACTCCAAGGGATTACGTACTGACCACTTACCAACATATAAAATCAGTCAGGAAATAATCACATACACCATGCATGGAAGATTCATACCTCACTTAGGCGAGACCTTCCTCGCCTAGGCGAGGCGCTCGCTCAAACAAACTGAGCTGGTCGCCTAGGCGACCCCTCGTGCGAAAATTCCTAGGCAAGCCTCAGCTCATCTCGCCTGGGCGAGGCAAGCTCGCCTGAGCGAGATTATCAGTTCTCGCTCACGGTTCACTCGCATAACAGACCAAACCAACCCCAAACACGTGCAACATACATTTCACAAACTCAGGGAAACATTCAGAATCATAAATCACGCGAATCATATCCAAACAATCATGGTAACGACTATTTTGCAGAAACCCTAACTTCCCGTACCTGGAAAAGGGTTACACGAGGTTTCGACACGGGACCACGAAACACAGAAGCTCGAGCGATGGACTTGTAAACTGGCGGAACAGTGGAACAGTAGGAGAAACACGATTATTTTCGAACCCTAACCGGTGGAATACGAAGATAAAGCTTTAGGAAGTAAATACAGTAGGTTTAGAATCACTTACGTGGAGTAGAAATCACTACTTGAGCTTTTGGACGGACTGGTTCGAGGCGGGAACAAACCCTAGCAGAGCTCTAGTGCACCAGTGAGGGAAACGACTGCAAGTTCTGTGAATGCAAGGAAATGGAGGCATTAGGGTAACAGGAGCAGGTTTTATCAGTTGGGCCAGCTCTAGGCCCAAACACAAGGAGCAACCCTTTACTTTAGGGCAGAAAGTAATAAGCCAATTTTAATGGGCCTTACACATATACACTCAAGATGCACACAATAGCTCTTTAGGAATCAAAAGCATAATTTGGTTCACTTGAAGAAAAAGTAGAAACTGGCATGGATGTTGATTTCGTGATTTGGTACTGTTTCATTTGAAATATTTTCTATGCGTTTTCTTTGCTGCATCATGTTTATTCTATGCTCCCTAAGCTTCCATGAACCTCTTGAACTCAATTTGCACCCACTAAAACTCATAATTCAATGAAATGTATTTTTACCATTATTGTCGTTAATTAGGGTTCATATTTTGGTTTTTCACAATTTTAATTTTCACTTTGAATTCATGGTTTTGTATATTGAGTTTATTAATATGCGAGTGTTTCAAATCATTTCCAACATCTAATACACACTAGCATTGTATCAATTCACGACATTGTTCATCTCATAGCTTAATTTCAAGTTCATATGCATTTAAGTTTGGATGTGTAATTTTAATCATGTTTAGTAGGAATTAAGCATATAGTTTAGTTGCATTTAGTGTAAGGATTGGTTCTATAAGTCAGCTATGCATGAAAACAAATGCATTCACTCAAACATTCCATGAAACACCTAGAATGCAATTAGGTTTCTTGTAAGAGCTTCATCTAACAACTTTTATTCATTCTGTTTTGCATCATTTTAGACACATTCAAAGGCTAGACTAGCTTTCGTTCAGTAGTTTATGCATCTTCATAATCAACATTCATCATTTCATTCATTCACCTTTCATTTAGGAATGAAATAGAATAGGTTGCATTCGTTTTAGGTAGTCTAAAATTAATGTTATTAAGTTTTCCCATCCAAAACACATCAAACACTCAAAGATTCCTCAATTGATTTGTTGTATTTGCGGATTGATCCTTGGTTAGCTATATATTGCATTAATTGGGAAAACTAAGTATTTGTATAGGCTTATACGACTAGAGACCTATCAGTGAAGTGTTCGAAAAGAAGTGTTTTAGAGCTTCTGAAGTCTTTGCAAGATATATTTGGTCATGTAAGAACAATCATATATTTCAACTTAATTAAAATTTATGGTACATGTCAAATGACATTCCAACAAAGTATTTGGACGGTTGACACATAAGGTGACATATGTTAGACACATAAGGTGACACATAAGGAATGCTTTTGGATAGTGCGACAAAGGAAAAAATTTCCAAAGACTTATTAAAAAACAACTAGATATTATAGTTCCTAATTTCTAGCAACAACCCTTATTTCTAGTAACCACTAGAAAGTTTATTTTAAGCTTTATCTAACACTAGGGTTCAGTGGAGTTAAAACTTAATTCTCCTCAAACAAATAATCACAAACTAAAAATAATTAAACAATGAAAATTTGCTCGGCCTCTTTGCTCGACCAATTCCATGTGTGGTGGCACCACAATTACCGCGTCCTTGATCAGAATCTTTGGGCAAAACTCTACTAAATTTGCCATGTAACCTTACATAGTGGCTATTGTGGAGAGAAATTAGTGTCGATGATTTTCTCTTGGACATCATCTCATTGATCGCGATCGATAATGAAGATTAACCATGTACAGGTACTTCATCGCCACCACGAGTGACACTAACAATGAGAACCAAAGACATTAAGAGTTAAAAGCAAAATGACATGAGAACCAAAAGTGAGAGGGATAGTAAGAACCAGAAAGGGAGGAAGGGAATGGGATTGGATGAAGTGAAATACCAACGAGATCAATGAAGAAAACTGTGAGATCACGTGAAGAAGCTAAATGATTTAAAAAAACTAAATAGAAAATATTACCTAACTAAATTTGTTTACTATTACCATATTATTATTTGCGATATTATATTTATAAGAAAATCTTTAATAAGTAATTTTGAACTTTTAATAATGTTGCTGCAAATTCGTCGGTAAAGACTCAAATCTATCAATAATTTTGTTTTTTGTTTTACCGATGGATTACCAACGATCACAAATCTGTCTGTAAACCCCTCGTCAGTAAAATGTACCGGCGCATATTTTAGATCCATCGGTAATTATGGGTGAACACATCCTTCGAAAAAATTCGTAGGTAATTATTGATGAACCGTTCCTTTGATAATTACCGACAGCCAAATCCGTCGGAAAACCTAAACACACAGGTACTGATGTTACCGACAAATTGGTTTGTCGATAATTATCGAAGGAATCGTCCGTCAATAATTTTCGACGAATCCATCTGTCGATGAAGTTAGTACCTGAACGCGTTGTTTTCCAACGTATTTGGCTATCGAAAATCTGTCGGTAATTGGTCAATTTTTGTTTTTTTTTGGTCTGTTTGTTTGTTTTATAAGCCTACAATAGCTACATCGAGAAAAACTCCAGAACAAATAATGGTACGATACATACTTAATATTTAAATCATTGAGAAAATTTTGAATAAATACGAGCAGAAACACTTGTCTCATGTATTTGCTCGAACATAAGGAATGAATTGGTTACGATAAATGAAGGTAATGGTCTATATAAATAGGCTAAAATATAATTGACCACAAAGTTGTTTACAAATGAGATTATAACATACTCAAGCATATCTGCAACACAAATAAGCCCCAAACGCAACTAGGTGACGCAACTAGATGTAGGCCGCATGTTGCGAACCACAGGCATGCCGTTGCAAACCAAATCGGAGCTTGCGAAGTACCCTTACATAGGCAACTGCAACACTTTAATCCCGTCACTAGACCGTGCTTAATCTGCGAGCACCATACAACAACATGAACTGGGTCAGAAAACCGAAACCCCTTTTCCCTTCTCCCCATCTTATGAGCGCACCACCATTGCAAGAGTTCCGTCGCTGCACGCACGTCGCTTCGAAGCCTCCACACGAAATCTGGACGAACCGCGCACACCATGACACGCGAGAGAAAACCAGAAGCAGCACATGGGTTAACCATGGAAGATGAACACTGGACAGAGGGGGTTCAAAAAAGTGTTCTGCTGGAATGCGAGAACACAAGGAGAAGGTTAGCCACAAAAACACTCTAGATTGGATATAAAACCAGGAGAACTCATCGCGTGAAAGAGATTGGAGATATAAATGACCCGCGAGGAAGGTGAATAAGGTCGTGTGCCAAAATTTTTCTAGAATTAGGGTTCGAAACTTTTTATTCGGGGATTTTCAGAAAAACATTCAAACAAAAAATCCTTAAACCTGATTGGGAAAGAACTGCCCGACAAAACCCTAAATTTTCAATTAGGGTTCGTCATAAAATTGGAAAGAAAAAAAATTAAGACTTTTTCCAACATAAGAACAAATTTTAATTATAATTCTAACATGTTGGTACCAATTGTTAGATTATGTACCTTTAAATAGATCATAAGAAAAATCAAACCATTCATAGAATAAGTTATTCCCAAATATTAAGAAAAGTTCCTAATACTAATAGTAGAATGTGGAAGAGTACCTGATGAGTAATTAAGAACAATATAAATGAAAGAGTGGTGGTATCTTCCAAATAGAATCAATGAAAGATTAGAAATTGTTTACGTGTGAGACTATACTGCTCTCTTTTTCGTAGGTCTTTCTTGAACACATTTTACAAATGTATTTTTACGTCGTCTCATAAAACTGACTAATGAGATATCAGTTTTATATCCTTACCAACAAAGACCAGGACCTCTCAACAAGTTTATGAATACTTAAGTCTATCATAGACAGTTCATTGAACAACCCATCATGGATGCTTCATCAGAAACTCAATATATAATATCTATAAATTAATAACAATTGTACAATATAATTGATATTTATAAATAATATAATTTATTAATTAATGTTAATCCACATTAATAACATAACATAGATTAATAATTTTATATAATAAAATTATATAAAATATAACACATGCAACATAGATAAGGTAACAATATTTTAAAACTTTTGGTTAAAATCATATTTATTCAACGCTTAGAAAAACAATGAAATAGTATGCAAGATGATATAATAGATTTTAAATGAGTGTAGGATACTAATAAAGAATTTACTCCATCCTTCCATATATGAAAGAAAAAAAATTGATACATTTTTGTCACATTTTTATACTTATTTGATACGTTCTTTTTCACTCTCCAATAAAAAAAGATGTTAACTGTGTAATTGTGTCAACTCCCTGTTTAAAAACTGTTTATTCTCTCTATTTAGTTTAAACTGCCGAATGATAATTTAACACACATTTTTTAAATTATATTCATTAAAAAATACATTCATTTGAAAACTCATTTTAATAATATATTAATATATATTAAAATTAACAACTCTTTATAATAAATTCTTATTCAATAATTCAATTTAATATTTTAACTTAATATTTTATTATTAATTACAGTTAGTTATTGTTATGTATTTATAAAACTGGTGTCAGAATAATTTTTTCCTATCTACATTTATTAACATTATATCTAAAACACTTAACTAGTTAGTAATTTGTATATTATTTATCTTTCTCTGAAGGGGAGCTTTACACAAATAAGTAAGTTTATTAGATTTAGTAGAAGGGTTCCATTAAGTGTTGGTTTCTGAAAATTAAAATTTTAGTTACCATGTCTTTGTAACAGGTATGGTTCCACAACATACCACACACTCTGTTAGCAGACGTGAAGGGACACCAAAACTTGATGAAGTTGAAGTGTGAATTCTTGACATTCCCAGGAGGGTGCACCCAGTTCATTCACGGTGCTCTCCACTACATTGATTTTCTTCAACAGGTCATTTTATTACATTTATATAAAGTTTTATTACAACTTCCACATGATTGTTGAAAAGAACTTGTAATTGTTTCACAGGCTGAACCAGGTATTGGATGGGGAAAGCACACTAGAGTGATTTTCGATGTTGGGTGTGGGGTTGGAAGTTTGGAGATTTTCCGTGTCTTTTGCACAATAAGTTGTAAATAATTAATGTCATTTCTCCTCATAAGTTCCTATTTTTTCAAATTTTTAGTATGCATATTGTATCAGGTACTTGTACCTGTACATTTGAAATAACTCAGAACTTAATATTTAATAGACTTGGTTTACTGAGGTGGTATAAGAATCTCTTTGATTCAGTATAGTAGTGTTCTATCCTTATTGCCACATATAACTTCACAAGTTATACTACATGGGAGGATAAAAAGCAATGTTCCCCACTTATATCCCAATCTCATCTTTATTGCTAATGCACATATGCATATCTTGAGGACCTCACACAAAAACCTCCAAAACTCCCTCATCATATAAAATTATGCCTACACTTATTCATTATCCTAAACTGACGCTCCAACTACTCTCAATCATTCCAAATCTCTTTGCATCATCCTTCATATAGCCTCTCTTGGTGTTAGATATTACTGTCCATACACTTCACCACTACTCAAACTTGCACTATGTCCATAGCAGGCCTTATGGACCCAGAAATTAATCACAAGTCCTTCCACCGCAGAAAGGATTATGGTGACCTTGATGTGTTTGAAGCAGCAAGGTGGGTACAGTGTTGTTGACTAAAAAATTTACATCTATATACATGACATATCAAAGTCAATTGACTAAAACTATGCCAAACAACCATAACAGAATCAACCACAAGTTAACCACAACAGGTACATTATCAGAATTGAAGAACATTGCCAGTTGCCTCCCTCGACGGTGCAACCACAAATTTAGCAGCCTCCTTCGCAGCCTCGCTCATGCCAAGATCTCTGCCAAAGAATGGGGTTCTGTGAGCCTCCCTCGTAGCCTCGTTCTTCATAAACAACATCAAAATTCATAACAGAAGAATGAGACGATGAAAGAAGAGAAATAAACCCTACTCACTGGTAGCTTCACTATGTGAGGATGGCAACAGCGGTAGCGTCACGGACGCCTCACAGGAGACAACGTCAGCAGCGGTGGCAGCGGTGACACCGTTGTTCTCGGCTCTCCGGTGACAACAGACCTTTGTCATGGTGACAGTAGCAGACCTTCGTTAATTTTCTTCAATTTTGTGTTTGCGGAACTGTTGGGGAAATATTTGGCAGAAAACTGATACGAGGGGAGGGAATCTGAAATGTTGATGTTTTATAGTCAACCAAAATACCGACAAATTTATAGACGGCATAATCTGTTGGTGAAAGTCACACAACTTTACCGATGACATTATCATGGATAATTTGTCTCTCATGATTTATCAACAAATTACCGATTTATATATTCGTCTATAAATTTAACTATGATATTTGTTGATAAGAATATATTTCCGACGAACTATTATTTGTTGGTAATTATTCACCGATAACAAGCAATTTTTTCGTAATCGTAAGAAAAAAAATTGATAAACATAAGTAAATTAACAAATAATTATAATATTTTTTTTCGAATACTTTTTATAAGAAAATCTACATGTATTTCTCATGTGAAAATAAGTTTCTATCAAAATCTGCAAATGTTTCTCGCTAATTATATTCCACATGAAAAGTCAAATGAATTTCTTGTCAAAAGGATTTCTAATAAACGTATGCATCAATTTTTTGAAAAAAAAAATTATAAAAAAATATGTAGGAAATGAATATTTTTCTGGTAATGTTTATTTATTATTGCTATTAGACCAGCAAGAAAATTACTCATCTCTTTCCTGCCATTTTCTAGATCTCTTTCCCTGCCATTTTCTAGGAGGTCGTCTTAACCTTGAATCAAGGTACGTAAAGTCTTTTTTGGATTATACTTGTCGATACAATCAAATTTTCTTTAATAGAATCATCTTTTGTAATGTTTTACCACTTACAGTAGATAAACTAAAGGTGTGAATGTTTTTACACAATCATCCAATGGGAAACCATTTTTAAGGTTATACAAGTTAGTATTTTAATTGCGTACAAGGATAGATGTAACAGTATAAATTATCAGGAGAATATGATTAAAATCAAAATATGTAATAACTAAAAATTAGTAAAGACATATGTAGCTTATACAAATATAATAAGTTGATTATTTTTTTTATATATATATATATATATATATATATATATATATATATATATATATATATATATATATATAAACTTAATACTAAGCTGTCAAGATAAACATTATAAACATATCTTATATTTTATTATTGTTATCTATTATTTAATTTGTCGTTTTGTAAATTTATCTAAAATGGTTGACAAAAATACAAAACTGTTAAACGTAACGGTGTTTCTTTCTCTAATTGTAGGTGCCCGAGACATTTTCTATATGACAAGATCATTTTTTCGACGTATACCAACCACTAGATCTATAAATTCTCTCAAGGGACAAAGTTACCAGCAGATTTCTGGACTCTTAATTCTATCATCCTTGTTACGTGGATATGCTACACCCCAATTTCCTCTGTCATGTGAGTTGCAAATTCTGCTCAAGTTTCTTTATCATTTCCTTTCATTTATGTAAATTAGTTTTCTTTTTATCACGAAATTAATGATGTTTAATTATCTGCATGCATCAATCAATATGATTATTAGTTTGAAATTAATTGTTCTTTAACATGCCAAAATCCTTATTCTTGTTCACAATTCTATTCATAACGTATATGTCTGATTGCATTGAGATCTGCTACATGGATGTGCAACGAAATTAAAACGTCGAAGTCTATGTATGATTTGATAATACTATAATGTGTTTTTTTTTTTATGTTGCCTTCTTGATGTTTCTTTTATGCATTTCAATTTTCAGAAGCCTAAAGCTATGGAAACCGGAAGAATGAATAGTTCAAGGCATCGTCCGTTACACACTTGTGGACTTTCAATCTTAGTCATTGTTGATATGGTGATGGGAAAAACACAAGATATGAATGGACCATTAGGTTCAACGTTGGAAAGGGTAATGAAGTTAGCCAAATTCGCCGTGCCCCTTATCTACGCCATGCAAATCTATTGGCTTACGATTCTCTCCTTCATCGATGATGCCATTCTAGCAACTGAAAAAGTTATAGAGAAACTGTTTCCGCCTTCGACACGCGTGTTCGACAAAGTTGATGAAATTGTGGTAACGATGGCGTCCTTTCCCGAGAAATTTGAAGGTTCAATGAACAAGTTTCCTACAATAATCCATGAGGTCCCCTTTCTGAATCGGGCACTGACCCTTGTGATCTCAAGGTTGAACAGTTTGGTCTCGACGTTGAAACGTTGGGGATATGAAAACTCATGGTGGAACGAGAGAACCGGTGTTGATAGGAGATGCAATGAAGGGTACATGGATTTGGAAAACTTTCCTCCTATAATATCAGAGTGTGAATATAAAGGGGCTCATGACATTGCATTCCGAGGTCTCGTAAAAGGGTCATACAAGGAAGCTTTGGAGAGAGGGAAAGAAGATGACCCACAAGAAAAAATGGAGATAGGGAAGGTAGATGATAGAGGTGATGATTGTGAAGGCAAAGAAGAAAGAGAGAGTAATCATGAGAATAATAAAGAGTGTGATGATGATGATGATGCTATTGTGAATTGTCAAGTTGGAGAAAGTGTGAAAGATGCCCTTTTGGAATTGTTTGAGTCTGCATGGGTCATGAAAGATGATGATAGTTAATTAACAAAATTTATCACATAACAATTATGATTACAATCCATCTATATTGGATTGTTTCTTTCTGTAAACTAATATTTTCATTTTTGTATCTTACGAAGATTGATTAGAACTATAGAAATGTGTAGTTCCAGACTATACATAAATTTCTACGTTATTAGAACCAAAAAGAGGCACGTGGACAATGAAACTAGGATGTCTTATATGTGTGACTCATATTTATGACACTAGCATCGTTGGCTTCCATGGCTAACTATTACAAAGGCAGTGCCTCTTTTATATATATATATACATAATTTTTACTTGAAATCTTGAAAGGTGATTGTTAATTAAATCCTTTTTAGCGTAATCAATATCTTTCTGCTTGACCATTGATTAGATGTTTGATAATACTCTTTGTTTAGTTCAATCAAATAATGTTGTTACTGCCATTAACCGAGCGCAACATTTTAATTATCATTTGTTCTTACTTCAAAAAGAAGAACAGCTGTTAATATATGGATGTCATCTGTTAGAACTCAGAAAGAAAAATGTTTTTTTCTTTAACATTTATTAATCTACATGGGAGAAAGCAACAAAGAAAGAATTGATAAGGGAAATTATCTTTTGATAAAAAATATTTTGACAAACTTAAGAAACTTTCTAAAAATAGAATTAAAATAGATTAAATTTTTATTTTTTAATTAAAATAAAGTAATAAAATATTTTTTTTACCTAAATAGGAAACTTTGTTAAAACCATGGTTTAAGCCAAGGTAAATAAAGATTAGTCTTCTATAAATAAGAATGGACTCCAGCAATTAAAGGTATGCATTTCATTAGTATATAATCTGATATTTGATTTTGAGAGCTTTGGCTGACTTAATTGTCCGAGTCCTTCTTGCAAGTAATCTTCCAATAATTCACCAAGTGTCAGATGACGAGGACATGACAAATAAAACTGAGTTACGTCCATTCGAGGAGCTCAAAGATTGTGGTAAGATAAGGTTTGAGTCCCGTAATGATCTAATATTGTCTCTGCATGAACAAAAATTATGTAAATAACTTAACTTATGTGTATTTGTTCATTGAACTATAAAGTGTCTTTGAATATTATGTTACTTGAAATATATACCTATGTAATGAAGATAAACATAGAATTTATAATACATTGTTATGTAATATATAAATGTCCTGTCATAATTAGGTAGATATTTTAACATACAACCTAAATCATGAATGTTATCAACAAAAACTCTCTTTTCTGTTTTATTGAATGATTTAGAATTTAACATTTATTAAATCTCACTATGTTTTCGTAGTTTTTATATATACTTTTTGTTGACATGTAATCCAAAATATAGGAATAGACAAACAAAATATTTATGTTTTTGTTGCATTACAATTGTACTTATAAAAGCCTTTCTGGAATGTTTCGATATAGTAATGAGAAAACCTTTGTTTCTCATATCTCTTTGTTTTCTATCTTGTTTTGTCTGACTCTGGTCTTATAGTGCCCCAAGAGACTGGTATCCAAAGCTTAGGTTCGTGGGTTTTGTTGAAGATAACCTATGAAGGGGGATTGTAGAATGAGCATCACTGCGGATGAGCGATTATGACTATTATTGTGGGTGCCTTACCTGGAAATCTCCCTATCTTTGATGGGCAAGGCTACGAAGACATGTGCGTAAAGATGGAAGCCATCCCAAGAATGCGCCAGAAGAGCAAAACAAAATATATAAGGAGAACAAATAACTGGACTGCAATACAATTTGAAATTGTTTCTATGATAGAGGAAGATACAATTGTTGAATACTTTAATAAGATTAAAATCTAGGTACACTCCATGCGCTAATGTGATGAGGAGGTTGAAGATATCAAGGTAAAGAAAGTCTTGATTGTTGGATAATCTTTAATCTTGTTAGATAATCTTTAATTTTGTTAGATAGTATTTAGAAGATGTTTTAGATTATAGGGTTATTTTTATTTAGCATAGTGATAGGATATTCTATATTTGGTGAATTAGATGTAAGTTAGTTGTTATTTTAGTTAGTTAGAGTATATTTGGTGAATTAGATTTAAGTTAGTTGTTATTTTAGTTAGTTAGAGTATATAAGATTTAGTTTGATAATATGGGGTATTAGATAAGATTAGATTAGATAAAGATTTAGTTTGGTTTGTTATTATTTGATTTGTAATTGGCTATATAATAGCGCATTCTCCACAATGAAAAATACCACAATGAGTTACATTGCATATTCTTCTAGTGTGTGTGAGTTTTTTCCAACAAAATGGTATCAGAGCTTTATGCTCTGAGTACCGAGTGAAAAGAGAGAGAGAGAGAGAGAGAGAGAGAGTGAGTGAGTGAAAAAAAGTGTGCGCTTGAGTGCTTTGGGAGAAAAAAAAAAGGAGAGATGGCAAAAGTTGTGAACGGTATGACGGTGCCGCAATTGACAAAGAAAACCAATTATGATAATTGGTGTCTGCAGATGAAGACCCTTCTGGGATCGCAAGACATTTGGGATATAGTGGAGAGCGGATACAAAGAACCCTGGAGGACACGAATCAGACGACGACCCAGATTACCGCACTAAAGAAGACGTGAGTGAAAGACAAGTCGGCTTTGTATTTTTTGTACAATGCTGTTGACGAATCAGGCTTTGAGAAGATTGCAAACGTTGCATCTTCAAAGGAAGCATGGGATATTCTGAAGGTTGCATACAGAGGAAACGACCGGGTCAGACAAGTCCGACTTCAAGCTCTCAGAGGAGAGTTTAAAGGGCTGAAGATGGAAGATAAAGAGCAGGTAACCGAGTACATAACTCAGGTAGAAAAGGTGGCCAACCAACTCGGCAGGAATGGAGAAGTAATGCCAGCAAGCCGGGTTGTGGAGAAAATCTTGAGATCATTGACAGATGATTTTGAGAGCATTGTATGCGCCATCGAGGAGTCGAAGGACCTGTTAGTTCTCTCTGTGGAAGAACTTGTCGGGTGATTAAAGGCCCATGAACAAAGGAGAAGGAAGAAGCACGAACCGCGTGATCAAGCACTAAAGGCGCAACTTGATTTGGATGAAACTCGGAATACTCAGAGCCGAGGTCCTGGAGGCAGAGGACGAGGTGGCCGAGGTCGAGGTAGACAAGGTCGAGGTGGATGTGACCGAGATGATGTTGAAGAGAGCACAGTTCAAATCAGGCAGTAGAATTGGCATGGTCGTGGTCAAGAAAGGGGTCAAGGAGATTGGTCAAAGTCAGAAGTGGAATGCTTTAGGTGTGGCAAGTACGGCCATTACGCAAGAGAATGCAGATCGGCATGTTGCTACAACTGTAGCAAGACCGGTCATATAGCAAAATACTGTCAATCAGAGAAAAAGGAGAAAAATCTTCTCACAGAGGAAGACGACGAGGAAGAGATAGGGATTTTAATGATGATGCAAAACTTAGATGCCGAACTCAAGAGTGGTGAATCGGAAGTTGAGTGGCATTCAGGCCGTGTGAAGGAAAGGAGATCAGGTGACGAGCTTAGTCCAAGTTGTTTAAACTCGGTCTGGTATTTGGACATAGGAGCGAGCAATCACATGTGTGGAGATGAGAGTTTCTTCAGTGAACTCACCAAGGTGGAGGCCGGATTAGTGTCATGTGGAGATGATTCCAAGATGGTGATTAAACGGCGTGGAACAATCCGACACATGCAGAAGGATGGACGGGTTAGAGAAATCAGGGATGTCTACTATGTTCCTGAGCTGAAGAGTAATATTTTGAGCATAGGTCAGATAGTGGAGAAAGGAAACTCGATTCTAATAAAGAACCAGGTACTGTACTTGAAGGACAAGCACGGTCGGCTAGCAACCTGGGTAGAAAAGGAGAAAAATTGGATGTACAAATTGGAGTTGAGCATCCTGCAGAAAAGGTGTTTGAAACGTGTGGACAGTGAAGGCAACATGGGATCTGTTCAAAACGACATGGTGAAGAAAGAGACAGGTAAGCAAATTAAAGCAGTGCGATCAGAAAGAGAAGTGACAACCAATCTTACCGAAGAAGTTGAAGAAGAAGCAATGTTGTTGATGATGGGATGTAGCTCGAGGGATGAGCACAAGCAAGTGGAGAAGCCAACAAGAAGGTTGAGTGTCATAAATCAAACTAGTAGCATGGAGAGGTCGTCAAGTCGTGCAGATAGCTCGGAAAGCTTAGATGAGAGTGTGGAGATCTTAAACAACTCGATGGAGCATGTAGAGAGTTTGATGGAGCATGAGGCGAGCTTAGTTAGCTCGGTGGGAAGTCTGGATAACTTGATTAAGTTGGTGGAGCAAGTGGAGTGCCCATATCATTTGGGGGAGCAAGTGAACATCACAGAAAGCTTAGCAGGGAACCTAGGTAGCTCGGATAGCTCAGCGTGGATTGTGGATAGCTCGAATCTTGAACAAGAAGAGCAGTTGCATGCCGAGAAGGATCTGAGAGTTGTACTGCAGGTGCAAGATGAGAAGTGGCAACTTGAAACAGATGATGAGTTTGGTGTGAAGAAGGCGTGGGAATTGTTCGATCTCTTAAAGAGAGCTCGGCCTATTCAAAGGAACCCAGTTGATGGCAAGTAGGCCACAAAGACAATAAAGAACCCAGTAAAGGATAAGTCAGCCAAGGTTAAGATGAAGTCAGTCAAAGAGAAGATAAAGACGATCAAAGAGAAGATCAAGTCGGGCAAAGAGAAAATCAAGTCGGTTAAAGAGAAAAGCAAGCCGGCAATGGAGATAGAAGATTGTTCGGGACGAGAGAAGAAAAAGATTTAAGATTATGGGGGAGTTTTATTGGATAATCTTTAATCTTGTTAGATAATCTTTAATTTTGTTAGATAGTATTTAGAATATGTTTTAGATTATAGGGTTGTTTTTATTTAGCATAGTGATAGGAAATTTTATATTTGGTGAATTAGATTTAAGTTAGTTGTTATTTTAGTTAGTTAGAGTATATAAGATTTAGTTTGATAATATGGGGTATTAGATAAGATTAGATTAGATAAAGATTTAGTTTGATTTGTTATTATTTGATTTGTAATTGGCTATATAATAGCGCATTCTCCATCAATGAAAAATACCACAATGAGTTACATTGCATATTCTTCTAGTGTGTGTGAGTTCTTTCCAAAATTGAGGACATTAACTTCAAGATTCGACCATATCATGGTTGCCATAGAAGAGTCAAAGGATCTTGATGCTTTGACTATTCAAGAATTGATAAATTTCTCGAAGCACATGAACAGATAATGAATGAGAGAAAGATCGATGAAAAGTTAGAGCAGGCTTTACAAGACAAAATTGGACAAACCAATAGAGGTTGTAGTGGTTGGAGAGGTAGAGGAAGAGGAAGATCCAAAGGAGGAAGAAATGGAGACAAAAATGGAGAATCAATATCCCAAGAATGATCTGGAAATAATGGAAATGATAGGTGGTGGAAACCAATTTAGAGGAAGATGAAAGTATGGCAGGAAAGGCGTTGACAAGAAGAAAATCCAATGCTACAACACTAAGAAATTTGGGCACTATGCGTATGAGTGTTGGCAAGGAAATAACAACAACAAAGTAAAGAAAGATGAAGAAGTCAACCTGGTACAAGATGAGGATGGATTTGATTTAAATAAGGTTCTATTTTTGGTAACCACTAGTAGAAATGATGACAGCAGGACAACCTGGTATCTTAATACCGGGGTGAAACAAACACCACTGTTGTTTACATCCTAAATTGATGACCAACAAAGAGATTGAAGCTTGTAACACCTGAGGAGGCATGGTCTGGGAGCAAACCAGTCGTGCACCACAAATGATAGTATAAAGATGTGTTTGATCTAATATAATAAATTTTCATAGATAATTTTAGTTTACGTATTTTTTATTTTTAGTTTACGTGTTGCATTATAACTGCACAAAGCAATATAAGTTATATTAATTACTTCAATTTTATAAGTGAAATATACTAAATTATTAAAAGTAAAAAAGAGAAAATAATGAAACCTTTGATAGTTTTATTCAAAGGATTTCAAAATAGTTGTTACTTTTAGAAAGTTAGTTAACAACAATTATTGTAAAGGATAAAATCGAAATATGAATTGTGTACACAAACGAGGAGAATCCACTCACTACAAAAAATATGTGTACGTAACAACGGTTATTTTTGCATTTTGTGTCGTTTTTAACCATTGTTATTTATTGAAGTGGCGATTTCCAGAAACACCATAAATCTTGTAGTCTCAAAGTATAATATGACGGTTTATAATGAACTGCTACAACAACTACCATTTTATATCATGTATACAGTGACAGTCCAAAGAGGTAAATAATGTCAATTAAAACGGACGTAATATTTTTACTAGAATGCAAATTCAATGGAAAAAACGACACTTATAACTAACATTATTATCATTATATTATGACATTTTAACTATCACTATTATAATAATTATAATTAATTCTTAGAAAAATTAATTTATTATCAAATGTCATAATTTTATTATTTAATTATTTATTATTTTTTACAAGCAACCATACTTTCATAATTCAATAAAATTTATTTTTTATAATAATTTAAAATATATAAAAAATTATAACACTAACAAAATTAGCAAACTAAATTGTTTCATTCATTAAGTCGATATAACATAATTACACTAAAGTAACTTTGATTTACAAAATAATCAACACAACTGAAGCAACACATCAGGTCATATACACACTCTTAACAATTGTTGAGCACACTAACTTTATAAACAATGCAACTATAAATGAATATGTGAATAAATGTGCATAATGCACAATCCATGTTCTTTCCATCTACTTGGGAACTCGACTATGAATGTTGTAAGCTAAAATCCAAATGAGCAAGACTGTCAAAATGCTTCCAAACAAAGCCACTGCTACGGAGGCACCAACATGTCTACAAAACTTATCATAAACATTGCAAATTTTGTACTAGTTGACATGCTTGTTTCCCTTCAAACCCAGACATGCTACACCCCTAGTTATGCCTATTGTTGAGGCTGTTATCACTAATATAAAGGCATGCAACAACAAAGCAGCCATAACATATTTGCATGTATGTACACCTATTGTGTCAAATGGTAGCTCCATAATAGCAAATGCTACCAAGAAGACTTGTTTGAAAAAAAGTATCCTTGAGAATAAACCATTATATACTAATAATTAATTAGCCGATATTGTATGAAGATGTAAGACTTTTGATATATAAATACAATAAGACAATGCCTAAGATCGTGACATACCCACAAATGACAAAAAATTTTATTGTGTCCTTTCACGAGCCGTAAAAAAGAAAGTCAAGGCAATGAAAACAATGAAAATTAACAAGCAAAGAACAAAATTAAAAAGGTTGCTAAACGACATGTAACCTCAGAATGGGAGAGATGGCCTTCAAAGTTGACATCAAAAACAACATTTGTCACCTTAAAATTAAGCTCAAATACTAAAACAATTAAGGGAAAAGTTTCGAGCGTATCTTGAATCTTACATTTGGCATGCACTATAAGGCCCAATTATTATTATACCCAATGTTTAAGGGTTGCCCCAACCTATTAGACCTAAGGTTGACCCATGGAGTACCCAAAACCCTCCTAAAGCAGTCCTAACACTCTCATTTTTCTGTTTTTCATAAACAAACCAGCACTCCTCCCCCTCTTAGAGCTACAGCAACTCTCTGCTAGGGTTTGGTCTCTAGTTCTCTTCAAGTTAGCTCAACCCCTGCTCTATTCCATGTAATTTGTTCTTATGCCCATACTCTTCCTTCTTCAGCTTGTTTTCGTGGTTCCTGTTAGAGGTTCACGGTAGTAACCTCTTTTTCATTCTATGTCGTTGTTCCCACTTCATAAATCTACTCTTGGAGCTGTTATGTTCGTGGGCTTAGGTGTCAGAGTCTTTTGGGCTAGCTTTTTTCAAGTAAGGGAAGCTAGGGTTTTAAGTTCTTAATGTACTTTGCTTGTTTTTCAACTCTATTTCGTGCTTATGGTGATTGTATGATGTTTAACATGACATGAATATGTAATGTGCATTGCTCTGGATGAATCTGTGTGTTGGCCTACGTGAACAGTGGAGGAAACCCTCCCAGGTGCTTGCGTGAGCAAGAAGTTATCTCGCTCAGGCGAGGAGGTCTCGCTTAGGCGAGAGAACGCGACAGCATCACTGTTCCACTTTTCGAGCTCTCGCCTAGGCGAAAGGAGCTCACCTAAGCGAGAGAACCCTCTCGCCTAAGCGAGGCCTTTCAGCCTGAGCGAGAACTGGGCGAGAATACACTTAGGTCCTGTTTTCCCCTCTATTCTTGGATGATTGTCACATGTTTAGTTAGATTACTATGTTAAAGCATGAAATGAGTGATTTTGCATGTATTTAATGGTTTATGGGCTGAAATTGATGAGTTTAGTATGTTGGCATGGAACATGAATGGATGGTTGGTTATGAATGTTGGCATGGAGTTGGTATACATGATAATTTTATGCTTGGTGGATGAAACATGCATTTGGTGTGGTTTAGGACGTAATTCCATGAATCTCTAGGTGATTACGATCAAATTTCATGTAAGGTCGACTCCACCAAATACAACCAAATTTGGACTGCACCGACTCAATCGAATACGACCAAATTTGGGTTAGTCCATCTTGACTTTCAACCTAACCCAACTAAAAATCTAGATTAAAATTTTGAATTGAATTTTTTTGATTATCCATATTTGAAAATTTGGATTTAGAGAATGGATTCCAATCCATAAAATATATAAAATGTAAATCATATTAAAATCCAACTCCAATAAAATGATTTTTAAATGGTTTGAATTTTGAATAAAATAGATATTAAATGAATTGAATCCAAGTACAAGTAAATCATATTAAGAAAAATTAATTTTATGTCCACCCCTAGTCATATTCAATGAGAAAATAGATTTTCATTCACTCAACCTCTATCACTCTCTCTTAGTAAACAAGGTTTTGTAACATTGTGGCAATTAGGAAGTGATTACATAATTTAAAGTTTCCATATTTACTCGATTAAATAACTACACAGGGATCACACAGAACTTCATTAGTTTATATCTCCTCCAAATTTAGTCAAATATAATTAAAATATACGTTCAAATTAATTTTTGTAATGAATGTTAACTTTAAATATTGTACCAATTCACAGCACATGGAATTGATTTTAAGCGTGCAAACAGATATTAAATGGCTGGGAAAAACCAACTTAGACCACTCACTTCTTTACGGTTTCAATGGGGTAATAAATAGTAGATAGGTTGACATAATAATTTCGTGCAAACAAGTAAGGCCGTCAACATGTAAAAGATAAACTTATGTTTTCAGTTCTTCCCTTGGTTCCAGCAATACCGTGATTTTCTAACAAGAAAAAAAGCAAATTTTCGCTTTTTTTTTTGTAAATAAATTATAGTTTAACTATGATAGTTATCAACTGTTGCCGCCATGCCGTAATGGTCTTTTCTTTTCCTCGTAAAAGATGGATTAAATTTGGTGGGTCACAAAACAAAGTACAAATCGAGGGCATTGCGGTGCGGTAAAGCAACCAAAAAACACGGACCAAAGATGACGCACGACTGTTTAAAGCTGAAATTGATGGCTAAAGCGACATCCGTTGCCTTCTAACAAAACTTGCTCTCTCTTAACTACTAGTCGTAACCTGCTTTATTTTCTGTAGGGACTACACAGATCTTTCTGTGTAGATTTTGTTCACCGAGGAAACACCTAAACACATAATTCACAGTTATTTTCAAGTTTGTAAGCCTAAGAACACCCCACCCTAAAAAATAAGGAAACTAACACTTGGAAACATTGATGTTACAAAGGAAAGCGAAAGAAGAAAACAAAATCCATAAATTACAAAGGTCTGTACATCTCTTCTTCGCTTTGAACCAAAAATCAAGCAGCACCCATAGGAACAGGAAGTAGAGGTGGATAAAGGCACGGCCACAAAAAAGTAAAGATGCTAACACAGATTTACAACAACCAAAGGAACCTCAGCACTGGTAGACAGAATAGCTCTTGCTTTTCCAGAAAAAGCTAAAAGCTCTCCCAGACTTTCGTCTTGAAATTGACTTGCATAGCGGTTTCATTTCAGCTGGAGGCATAGACAAATCAACAGTTTCAGGTGGGCACTGATGTGTCTTAACTGGTGAATGGTCCCGCCGCTGCTCTCGGAACAGCATCAACAGTTTCTGAGCTTTTTCTCTGCCTCTTGGGGTCCCATTCACTGATATTGAAACCAATGCTGGTATAACCCCTTCTTGCAAGACCATGTCACAACACTCCTCACTTCTATTGCACAAAATTAGGAGACAAGTGACTGCTTGCTCCTGTTCCAAGAGCTCATCAGTGTCCAGTATTGAAGCCAGTGCACTAATGAGTCCGGGAGTTGATACAATTTCCTCCCTTCCAACTTCAGAAGCAGCTAAATTTATCAAAACCGCTATGCATCTCTCTGTCCACAAGCAATCAGTGTCGCCTTCAAGAAGGAACTGTAGGCCACTAATGATGCCAGATGAAAGGAGGTGTTGAATGTTAGAGGCCATAGAAGAAAGATTATAGAGAGCATGGAGAGCATCTTGCTTGCATTGAATATCAGAGTCAGATTGGAGAAGCTGGATTAGGAACTGGATAGCCTGACTCATGCCAATCATTGGCTTGGCTTCTTCAAGGCAAGAGAGATTCAAATAAAGAGCGGTAATACAACCATAAGAACCAGTTTTAGAAATCATCTCTTCCAACAATGATAACACTCCAGCTGATAACATAATTTCCTTATTTCTGTTGAAAAAAAATGATCAACTTCAAGTTAATAGCGTCCAGTGAGCCAATAAAGAATCAGTCTAATCTCTGAAGAAATTATGTATGTTATCGAGTTCTAGAAATGAATTCAATCTGGGCAGTGATCGATTTTTCACATCTATTCGCACTATGCAAAGTAATCAGTTTGATCATCAATGGCTTTGGCTAAAACACAACATAAAGAATCTCAAATATAAAGAACTGTTTCGATTTTGTAATACGAAAATCAGTTTTAATTTATGACTACAAACTCGAAATATAAAGCAGACCTGTTATTATTCACAGCCAGGTTGAAGAGAGCCATTGTTCCACTTTCCACAGCCATCAAACTACCTTCATGCACAGCTGATTGCAAGAAGTGCAAAAGTGCTTCGACAAACCCATTAGCCCCCATAAAAATCCGGGCTTCCTCATCATCCCTCAGCAGCAACCTTAACTGTTCTACCACTTGACATTGCTTACTCCAATTATTCCCCTCAGTCAAAACTTTGAGAAAGCTAAAATACTGCTCTGTATCTTCCTCTTGTGCAGACACACTTTCAGTTCCCTTTTCAACAGATTCCTCTGAGATACCACTCTCTTCCAAAGGAAGTGCTTCAACACCCTTCAACTTGCAAGAGCTGACACTATCTACAGCTTTTGAACTTGTAGATTCAGACTCTGATAATAACTGCCAATAATTAAGGTCAAGAGATTCAGGAGGGCCTTCAGGAATAGGAACTCCATTTTGTTCACACCAACTAGTAACAAGGCCCTTAACACAGTAATTAGGAGTTAAACAAAGATGTGAAAGTTCCTGCTGGGTCTTTGGGCAGTTGTTGTGCCCATCACTGAACCATTTCTCTATGCAAACTCTTTCATATGTTTGCCCAGAAGCAATGATAACAGGATCATACATAAGTTGCAGAGATATAGGACACCTTAACTCTTCAGGTGGAAGAGGCATCTGCCCTGATTTCCTACCACTATTTGGTTTAAAATTAAAGCAACTGAATTTTGAAAGTTGTCTGTCAAAGGCTTGACAATGACTACCAGGAACACTGTCCTCAATACATCCCTGAACAGTGGGAGAACAAGGTGCAGAACCCTGAGAATCATTGTCATCTGAGAACTCACTTCTAAATAATTTGGAGTATTTCCTCATAAGATGCAGGAGATATGCAATAATTGATTCCTTCCGCTTGTCTTCCTCTGACCGAGCCCTTTCTAGGAGTTTCTTGAGAGCTCTTCTTTCGGCAAGAGCTGCTCTTGAAGATGTAATTCCAAGTCTAGTAGCAGCCTGGTGGAAACATTCAAGCTCATTGCTGTCACTAGAATCATTAAACTTTCTTCCCTGTTGGAGCAATGCAATCAAATCATTGCCAACTTGCTTTTCTGATGGGTCAAGTGCAAATTCTATTGTCACAAACTCATGCACAATCTCCTGAACCTAAACAGGAAATTAGTCAGTCAAACCTCAGACCAGGCTAAACATTGGCAATGATAACAAGAAAGAGAAAAATTTGCACATGAAGATATACGAAAGCCAGTGCTACAGAAAGCAAAACTCAGATGAAAACAAGGTGTATTCAATTATTTTGGAATAACAAAATCAAACATGAAAATAGGGCCACTATCATTCAGATGATCACAACAGAAGTCAGTAAGAATAAGAGGCTCCAGATAATAATAATGGAATCACGAACCTAAACTAACTAACCGTATCCTGCGTAAAAAGTACCACCTGTTGCTGAATAATATTACCTGACACCCAATAGATAGTGGAACAATTTCTTCCACTCGTCTAAGACTATCTTCAAGAGCAGATTTAGCCTTCTCAAATTTTAGGAGGACGGAATCAGCAGTTATAGCCTGCATCATAATTGATGCAATACGTAAGATATTTTACAAAAGTGCATTAATTTCACCCGCCATCATCATCAAGAGATAAGTGCTTCATGAGATAAGGTAAAATAAAAACTGTCTACTCAAACACATAATCAGCAAATAAAACTAAGAAATAAGTCGTACCAAGTAAAGTTTACTACACTCTGAACAGTGCTGAAGAACATTCTTTACTTTCTCCAAGGCTACATGCAATGAACATAATGCCTGAATACCAGATTTACTCCTAGGCCTAGCAGCTTCTAAAGAAGGAAATACAGACAATACTTTGCAATATATTACAGAAAGAGTCTTGCACATTTGTCCATGTAACTGCACAAGAAACCAGATAGATAACGGTCAGAATACATTACAGAAAATAAAATAAAAGATTACAAAACAACGGGAAAAAGACTAGAGCAAGGAAAGCAGTATTTAAACAGTCCGTTACTGTTTTCTTTTCATTTGTCCAGAAATGAAAAAAAATATATATCTCAAATAGCAGTTACGATAACCAGGTAAAAAAAAAAATCGATGCCTTTGAAGGTAGACAGATTCAACTGTTTTGATTAATTCAATACATAAAAATAACTTGGAAAACAACAATAAAGAAACGGGTTTCAGTTTCCAACCTAATTGAATAAGAGCATAAAGAAACTAATACAAAATAAGTTTGAGTATTTAATTACACCTCAGCACAAAGACTGTATACACTGTAAAAGAAATTGTCAATCTACTAAACAAATAGCATTAAAATTCCCAAAAAGAATTTGAAATAATCAAAGATGTAATAATACCTTAGCATCAGTTGCAGCAACTAGATTTTCTTCAACCTCAGCAACATCCATCGTTCACAGTATTGTCCGTGATATAGCTTAGGTACCAAATAATCTCAACTATTTTAGCTGCAAAACCAAAAAGGAGAAGGCAAAAAAAGAAAACTAATCAAACAAACAGATGCTAACAATCAAAGTTCAGAAAACTTTGAAGAATCAGGAAGCAGCAAACAACAAATTCCATCTCGCCATACTTCAAAATATACAATCCAAAATATCATATATTTTAGGCATGACTATTCCACTTTATGCAGCGATAAAACAAACAAACCACGGCTATCAAACCAGCAAACCAAGAAAAAACAAGCCAAAGTAGGCATAGCCTTGCGCTTGCCATACCCTTGATTTTCCCAAAATAAGAAGAAAAAAAATTCACAACACTTCTCTCCCAAACTGAATAACACACCAGGAGAATAAATAACAGATTGCACACTTCGCTAAAATTTCAAAACACCCTTCGAGACAACACAAGCATCACCGAACACGCCTACTGGTAATAATCCATCAGAAGCCGAACAGCGATTCAAAGTATACAGCAGTTTCACCAACCCAGAACATTCACCAAAGCAGATTAATAAAAGTAAAGCAAAATCTGCACATAAGGAATAGGTCTAGGGTTTTGGAACAAACCCGAAACATACCGAGCTGAAACACAAGTAAAAATCACAAGGAGACTTCATTAAAAAATAGAAGAAGAAGAAGAGGAAGAAGAAAGGCTTTGAAAATTTTGAAATTAGGGTATTGGGGTGGAATGAGAGAGGGTGAGTGTGAGAGAGCACTGAGAAAGAGAACTGTCTTTTGGTTTGTGAGTGTAGTGGGAATTAAAACTGAACTGTCTATTTCTATTTTTGTTTTTTTATTTTTAGGTTTGAAGATGAACAAATGAACAATTATTGTTAATTAATTCGTTCCAGAGATTAGTTTCGGTTTGTGTCATGCTTGTGTGAAGTTATTGTTTGTTTTGAAATGAGTTTTGTTTTGTTTTGAAAGGGGGAAGTTAGATTTTGCGCCGCTTTTATCTCCCGGTTCAGCACCGGCCCACAGTTGCCGACAGACCTCGTTGTTTTGTCGCATAGCGGAATTGTCACAATTTTATGTAATTACCATTTTACCACAACCGATTTTTCTTCTGTTATTTTCTTGAGTTTGAATAATCAAGGGATTCGTTTTAACTTGCATGTTCAAATTCAAATATATTCTTGACATGATTACTTCTAACATCTAGTTTTCTAAGAATGCTTTTGGTTTGATTGGATCAATCTCTTGCAGGATTATTTTAATATTATTTTTCTTTTTATCAACAACTTAATTAAATCTTTGTTTTTTAAAGAAAAATGATAGTTATCAAAAAAAATTAATAAAAATAAATTATCTATTTAAATAAAAGAGTACTATTTTATTACTTTATTTTAATTAAAAATTAAAAAAATTATTTATTTTAATTTTATTTATGAAAATTTTGTCAAATTTATTAAAAAATATTTTTTTAAAAAATAATTTTCCTTTAAAATTATTATCATATAAATATATCTGCGTACAATTTAAGTTTTCTCAATAATAAACTTCTGTTTATGAAAAAAAAAATGTTTCTGTACCAATACAAAAATAATATTAAATCGTTTTCGAGCAAGTTACAAATTGCTTTCATTAATTATCAAGAAAAAACTTATAATTCAATCAACAGATAAATTACACATTAATTTTCTAAAAAATTATATACAAATACTTGTCTAATAGTTGGTGAGCAATTACTTCAGTTTAAAATTTAAAGTTTTTAACACACTTTTAAATATTATATATATATATATATATATATATATATATATATATATTAGCGTACAAATAAGTGCTATCGTAATTGTGTGTATGCATTTTTTAGATATGAATAATAGTATGTTAGTAGATGATAATAGTGTAATGTTATTAAGTTAATATATAAAATAAATTTATATTTATTAAAAATAAAGTGAAATGAATAAAGAAATTAATTGTTAATGAATAAAAAGAATAAACAATTTTATAGAAAATAGGTAAAATAACCATTAATTTTAAAAAAATTAATAAATAATTATATTGTAAATAGTAGAATTGACATTATGAAATATGAACACAAAAAGTTAATGTAGTATTATTTTCTATATTTTACGTTTAATAGAAACGAAATAGTAAAGAAAAAAATGTTATTTACAGGGTTGGTTACCTTCTTTATCAAATTATTTTAAGGACAATTTTTAATTACAAGTCTCACTTAATTAAATCTTTAAAAGATTTAGTTACCTAATTTGTGTCTGAGTTTGTTTTTATATTATTAGTTATTTTTTATAATTTCTCTCCAAATCAATCTCTCAATTTTTAGTTGACATCTAAATGGCGGCTATTCTTAAAAATACCTCTACCTAGACAAAATAGTAAGTTCAGAGTTATTGTTTTAAATGTTAAATTGATAGAAAAGGATATGACGCATTTGAAGGGGTAAAAGATATTTTTTTAGATGTATTTCTTGGTAGGACGATCACATTTTGGTTAGAAAGATACCTTTAATGACATAGATTTTGTTGACCAAAATTATTAAGAGCATGTTTAAGTTAGATTCTCGCTTAAATTATATTATTTTTTCCGTTTACGTTTAACTGTCTCAAACATGGTGCAATCAAGTTTGCTTTCAAACGGAATTTTGACCGAAAAACATTTTGTTGCTTTACAATAAATACAATTTGCGTATAGACTAAAATATACTGTCAATATTCAAATTATACAATTTGCGTATAGACTAAAATACAATGTCAATTTTCAAATTCAACAAAAGAGCATAACGTACTTTTATAACGTAATGCATAGGTTGATTCCAATCTCATAGAGATAATACTTTTAAGACTTTTAATTTTGAAAAGAGAATAATATTTGGTCATTTTTTTTATGAGATATCTCAGTAGAGTCAGAGTTTACCGAAATAAACTCATTAAATGTTCTGGTCTTGGCTAAGTTTATTGGAGGATAATAGAAATCTTTTGGAAAAAGGTTTTGGACGGTTGATCTTGCAATGTCATATATCCATGATTTTTCTAATATAATAACCGGAACTGTTTCTGGTTTATCAACATATTTTTTAAGGTTTGTTCTTGAGGAGATTTAGAGACTAGGGTAAAGTCTTTTGGTCTGATAAGGATATTTTGGTATTGAAGTGGAGGTAATTTTTTGAAGTTTTGACTAAAGGATTTTTAGAAATACTTAGTATTGTCGAGGGAGTTTTTAATATTTCTGCCAAGATTGCTTGAACATTTGGTTGAGATCGAGGCGTACGAGGCCTTAATGATATTGTCCATATTGGTTTTTGTGATTTCACTAGGAAATTGTAACGTCCCATTTAATTATTAAATGAAATTAAAGAAAATATTACGTAAATGATAGTGCAATAGCGTAGTTTTGGGGTCCTTAACCCAACTCCTACAACCTGGACACACCACAATGCCAACGGAAACCAGATACAAGTCTAACAAACAGTGGGGGACCTTTGTGGTAGCAGGGAAGGGCCATGGCCCCCCCAAAAATTTGATTTTTTTTTTAAATTTTAAGTATTTTAAATTTTTTTTATATTATAGATATTAGAAATATATTATAAATTAATGATGATTAAATTAAATATTTTATTTCTTTTATAAATATAATAATTAATGTTAATAAATAATAAAATATAAAATCAAACATAATAAAGAATAAAGAATACAAAGATTTATCAAGATGTTTTTATTATTATTTTTCATTATGGTTTGACCTTCTTATAAATCGTTTTCATTTCTTATTCTTAAATTTTTTTTCTTTTGTTTTTGAAGAGAAAAATATTTATTTTTTTGCTCTTATTTCTCTTTGTTCTCTTTCATTCACGAGGAGGAAAAGAATTAGGTAATTCTTTTATCTTACTTGATAGTGAAATATTAGTTTAATAAATTATTTAATAAGTCTCTTTTATATTAATTTTTATTTTATGAACATAGAAGTAAAAGTATCTTATTGTGTGTTTTTTTATAACCGGATACTGTGGTTCATTATATGACTTGAGTTTCTCACAAATAGTTCTCATCTCCCATTCTCACCTATTTTCTTTTGTTTCTTAAAGAGAAAAAGATCTACTATTTTTGCTCTCATATATAAGTTGTTGTCTTCCATTCTCGAAAAAATAAAGAAGAAAGTAATTCTCTCGTATCACATGATAGTGAAATATTAGTTTAATAATTGTATATTAATTTATTTAATGAGCTTGTATATTAATTTTTTATTTTATGAACATAAAAGAAAAAATATTGTACTGTGTGTTTTTTATAACTGGATCTTAAGTGTGGTTTGATTATCATCGAATTTTCTTTTGATATTTACGTCTCTCAATTTTTTATTAGATTATGAAAATTTATTTTTTAGTATTTTTTTTAAATAGGTATACAAATTCAAGTCTTCCATATATTTATTTGTAATCTTTTTTTTAGTTATCGTTATACTAAATTATGTATTCATTTTTATTATATTAGTGAAAATAATTAAATAATGTATAAATTTTGAACGTATTATTTTGGCTCCTCCAACAATGTTGATCAAGATCCGCCACTACTAACAAAGAGTGTAGAGAAGAAATGCATAAAGCGATACATGGGCCATAGCCCTAAGGAAAACATGAAGAAAATAACTCCAGCCCAGATGGTTAAGCAGTGGAATCACCATTCCCTTGTTGGCCACGAGAACCTCGCCTATCTGCTCCCATCAATCAAATTGATGATCATCGCAAGAAAGAACAGCCATATACAATACAACCATACAACAAAACGGGTAATCTAGAGCCAATAACATATTCATCATACTATCAATTATATTTTCACCATCCCATATCCATACAACAACCAAGCATGTCATGACTCTTCATTCAATACACTACGACTCGACTCGACTCATCCGGATACGTATAACCTGGTCGGATTCAGCGGATGCTTGCACTTGTGGTGGATACCTCTGCTCACCCCCGAGTTATGTGTTACAAGTGTTACAATGAATCAAATTTCCCTCACCACATGGTTAGCCCTTAATGAATTTCGGGCCTCCTTCTACTCTCACTACAGGAGTCGGTCCGCTCTAGGTGAGACTAACTGACTCCTCAGAGTGTCAGGATGCAACCTTACCTTGAATCCTTACCTAGCTATACAGATGGGGCACCACCATGAACACCCATTAACTCGAAACCCTAACTTCCCGTACCTGGAGGAAGGGTTAACGAAAGCCTTGGCGGCACGATAGCTAGCACTACTGTCCTAGGAACGGCTAAAGAGCTGGAAAACAGCGGAGAAACAGAACCAAGGGGAATTAATATGAAGTCCTAACTGGAATAATGCCAAGGAAAAATCATACAAGCTAGAAGGGGCACTTACGCGGAGTAGGAACTGAGTTTGAGCTAGCTCGAAGTGGACCTTAGGGCAAACCCTAGCGGAGCGTTCTGTGAGGGGGAAGGGAGAGTGACGGCTGCTGAACCTTCTGCAAGAGTGCAAGTGAGGGTTAGGGCAACCTGAAAGGGTTTTATCAATTGGGCCAGCCCTAGGCCCAAACACAAGAGGACAGCCTTTAACTTTAGGGCAGAAATGGCAAATCAAACTTGATGGACCTTGCAGAGATCATAATGTTGTTTAATCAATGGTTGTCCATTCATTGTTGTTTTTCCTGTAAAAATTCTCTTATTAAAAAATCTGGTAATGAATTTTATTTTCCTTTTATATGTTCTATCTCAAAATAAAAACAGGATAATAAAGCTTTTCATCTTGCAAAAATATGTTTAAAAACCAAATTTTGGACATCTTTTGCTAAAACACTTGGGGCTGCTTTGCAATTAGTTCGAATCAAAAACTTTTTATTGAATAAATCATCTCTAAAATTTTGTCAACATAAAACTATTGGCAAAATCTCTTTTTTGACAGTGGAATACTTTTGTTGAGCGGGATGTCAGATACCTGAATGATATTTAACGATTTGTTCTTTAGAAGACTCTTGAACTTTCTATTTTAAAATTCTCCATAACCTAACTTAGAGGCATTTGTTTCTACTATTAAAAAGGCTTGTGGATTTGGTATCCTAAACAAGGAAGTTTTTTAACTAATTCTTTTACTTTTATTATTGTTTGAGTCATTTCTTCCGACCATGTTGGTAGATTTTTTCTAAATCTCTTGAATAATGGTGCATAAATTATTCTAATATTTGGAATAAAATCTACTATATAATTTACCCATCCTAAAAATCTTTGTAATTGTTGTTTATCTTTTATCTCGTTTGGAAATATAGATGTAAATTCTAAGGATCTTTGAATTGGAGTTATTATGTTATGATAGATTTCATAACCTAACATTCTTGTCTTTGTTTGAAATATCTTCATTTTTCTTGTTGATACTACTAATTCATTTTCTTTCATTATTTTAATAAATGTATCTAAATGATTAATATGTTTAGTAATAATTTTTGAAAAGATTAGCACATCATCTAAATATACTATTGAAAATTTCATATAAGGATAAAAAATACCATTCATTATGTTTTGAAACTCACTTGGAGCATTTTTTAATCCTTGTGGCATCAGATTTCATTCATAATGCCCAAAGGGTGCTATGAAAGTTATTTTGTACTTATCTTCTTCTTTAACTGATATTTGGTAGTATCCTGATTTTATATCAAATTTAGAAAATATTACTGTATCATGTACTGTTTTTATCAAATCATTCTTGTTTTGTAGAGGATATCTTATCCATTTTAGTACTTTATTTAAGGATTTATAATTAATTACTAGTCTTGGAGCTCTTCTCTCTATTTCAAAAGCTTTCATGACATAAAATCATGTATAACTCCATGGTGATTTAGATGGTCTAATTAATCCTTTGTCTAAATATTCTTGAATCTCTTTTCTGCAATAATCTAAATATTGTTGATTCATCTTTATTGGTCTAGCTTTTGTTGGGATTTGTTTTTCATTAAAATTGCCTATATATGGTAATGCTATTGTATATTTTTTCCTATGCCAAAATACAGTAGGATTTGTTTCACATATTTTTTCTTTATATGATTTTATAATTTTTTTAATATTTGGATTATTAATTTGTTCTTCTGTTCTTTTAAATTTTATCTCTTTGTTTATGTTTACACTGGATAATTTATATTGTATATGCATTTTTGAATCCATTTGCACTAGTTACTTTTTCTAATGTTTTTTCGTAATATTGGGTTGGAATTAATCCCTCTTGAATACAATTCACATATGCTCAACTAAAGCTATTGTTTTAAATATTTCTTCTTTCTAAAGTTACTTTAACATGCCATTTATGAGTGGTTATCAGACTTAATAAGTGAATGTAATTGTCTGTATTTTCAATTTCTTTTGAGCTTTCTTCTTTATCATTTTGATTTCTTATGATCTCTTTTCCTTTTAATTCTAATAATCTATATTCCAAGGATATATCATTTTCTTTTAATAGTTGTATTTCTTGTTTAAGATTTTTTATTTCTTCTTGTAAATCTTTTATTGCTTGTTGACTTGGACCCTTAAATTTATTATAAATTTCTTTTAGACTTATTGATTTTACATTTTGTTGAACTTCTTCACTACGTGTTATTAAATTATTTAATTATAGTAAAAATTCACTTTTTAATGGCGAGTCTTCTAATTTATCTATTATTGAAATTAATGTAGAAGTTTGGTCTGTTGTTAACATATTTATACTTTTACAATTTGTACAGTCACACAAACCTGGACCTAAACAATAATCATCTTCAGGGTCTTCTTTTATACTTTTACTAGAAGTTTCTTGTTCAATTTGTTCTAATTCTAATTCACTATCCTCTTCTTTCGTTGGACTATTAGATTCTTCTGGTTCAAAATTAATCAAGATATTTAATAAACTTTCTCTTAATTTTTCATCTTCTATTTGATTTATTTTTTGTGATACTTTGCAACTATTAGCATAATGACCTAGTCTACAACATTTCCAACATACATTATCTTTTTTCTTTAATTTCCTAGATTTGGGTTTTCTTGTAGCTTTTGTTTGATTTTTCGAGCTTTGACTATTTGATTTATTTTGAAATTTTTTATATGTTTTTTTTGTAAGGTTTTCTATATGTCTTTTCTTGGTTTTTTATTTAATTTTTTCTTTCTTGCACTTGGTGCTCTAATGGATTCCATGCCATATTGTTGACAAAATGTACGTATCTCTCTTTTAGTAACTGTACTTTCTTTTCTCAATTTATTTTGTAATTTAAAATTTGTGCATACTTGTATTCCTGTTTCTACAATTATATTATGTATTTGACCATAAGTTAATATATCATATGCTATTGGTTTACCATACTATCTTTCTAAATTCATTTTTACTTTTTGTGAAAATAATTTAGACAATCTTGCTAAGAATCTTTATTTCGAAAAGCCAGCAAAACCATCTTCTCTTAGAGATATTTAGATCTCCTACAAAATTTTGAATTATTGAGTAAATTAATGTCGAGATTGTGTCTTCTGGATTCATTTTAGTTTTTACATGATTGAGAATTGTTAATTTATCTTGTTTTGTGTAGAGGTTATCCCACCAACCTTTTAGTTGGCCGGTAAATCCTTGCACAAAGGTTATAACAACATATTTGTCACTACAATCTTTTGTTTTATGGGTAGTAATTGACATGGTTATTTGCCAAGTTAGATCTAGAATGGCTTGTTCACTCATTTCATCTAGATTCCATTCAGATATCTCATTTCCTAGAAAAGCATTTTGTACCATTTCTCGTCTTTCTTCAAATTGCACATCCACAACTATAGGTCGAGGATAATAATTTCTAAGTTTTGGATATGTTCTTAGCTTATTGATTTATAATGTATTTATTGATGTTTTGTTTAATTGATCCAATTTCTTTTTTAATTCTTCTATTTTTAAATTTGTATCACTTTTTAATCTTATTGAATCTAATTCCTTTTGTGGTACATTAAATAATTGATTTTACATGTTCTTTTAAACTGCTAGGAAATTCCTTTTGTATGTTATTTTCTATCCTAGTTAATTGTTTTGACATAATATCTAGTACTGTATTTGAATAATTAAGTTGGGAATGTAATTTTGTAATATCTTTTATTTCTACAAGCTTGTCTTCATTTTTTACATCTATATAAGGACTAGCTTCAATTTCTATATCTTTTGTGGGTTGTATTACAATTCCTTGTTGTGGAGGATATTCTGATTCTATTATTTCATTATTTACAGTTTTCCAACTATTAATTATCTTGTCTAATGGACATATAGATTTATTACATTTAAAAGGATATTCTAAATTATTATCTTTACTGTAAATCGAAAACCAATCAAAGAAATATAAATTTATTTCATGTTGATTTATATAATTATAGAATTCTTCTCTAAAATGTTCAGTTTGTTGTTTTGTGAATTTTTAAAATACCACTTTCTTCTTTCTTTATTATAATCGACTTCAAAATCTTTTGTTATCCAATCTTTATCTACTTAAAGTATTTAATATTTGAGATGCTATTGGAGAATAATGAGGGGATTCCGATATTTTAGATTCTTCATATACGGGTTTTGTTACAATTGGTGTGATGTTATTCAATCCTCTTAAGTCTAAATTTATTGCAGATTCATCTACTGAATGCTTAGAAGGTTGTCCTTTGTAGATCATTTGGGGATTTCTTATTTTTACAGATGATGACCTATTCATTCTTAGTCTAATATTTGTACCTTCTTGCACTATTTCTCTTATTTGAGTATGATAAATTTTTGGCTCTTCAATTATGTTTTCTAATATCCATTCTTTAAGGATTTTACTTACTACCTCCTCATGACTTAATCTTTTTGGAATTTGTACAGATGATTTCTTAAGATTAGCTTTTACAAGTATTATCTCATCTTTTGGTGAAGACCTTAAAGCTTTATAATTATAATATATCTTTGTAACTTTATAATAAATTCTATAAATTATTTGTATTAGGCCTAATAATTCATTACAATTTCATCTGGAATTTGTAAATATAATTTTATTTTTATCATTTCTAATATTCATACAAAAATTTGGATAACATTTAAAGAAAGTAGGACCATCATGTAAATTACTTTCTAATATTGCAATTATTGGATCATTAAATTTTTTAAGTCTTATGTCTCTTAATATCTCTTAATATCATAAGTATTGTACTATTTATTTCAAGTCTATAGTTTGACTTTGTAGGTACTTGAATTAATCCTAAGTGAATAAAAATATATCCATCTTCAATATGTTGATCTAAAAGTGATTGTTCTAAAATGTTAATACTTTTGTTATTCTTAGTTCCTGGATAACTATACTCTACAATATGAATTTCATCTTGATTTGTTGACCAAAATTTATGTTGTTTATATACTTCACATTTTTTATTATTGAAATTGACCAGTTATGTAAAGAGTTTTCTATTTCTGCAATTTGTAATTCTTTATCTTTATTATTTTTTGAAGAAGAAAAAGCTTCATTTTAACTAGTTCTTACTACTATCTCACTCCGGCTTTACTACCAGGTCCATTAGATCTAAGGGTTGACCAACGTATGAACACCTCTCGATGCTACATAGAGACTTTTGAAAGAGTAAAGAAATCCAAAGACCTCATAACCATAAATAACTCTAGATTAAGATTCAAAGTAAACTTTTAGTAGTTACATTAAGCAACAAAATGACTCAACTCTTTCAACTTTTGTTCCAAATGTTTTTTGTTACTTTTATACCATACTATGTTCCTAGCATATGTTATGGGGTCTTGTAATAACAAATTATCTTTCTGAGATACATGTTTTGCTAGTTTTCTTTTAAGTTTTTTAATTTGTTTTGTGATTTCTATGGTTGGGTTAGAGCTAAAACTATGACTCATACCTGGGGATTGTAAAGGGCGAACTATGAATCCAAACCTAGGAGGAACTTGAGGTTCATCTATTCTTATATATGCACGTTTTTTTTTATTTCAAATATTTTTAGAATAATAATATAATTGTTATTATATTTATTTAATCATTAAAAATACTAATAATAATAATATTAGTATAAATTATAAATTGTAAAATTTTTAAAAGATTAAAAATCTATTTAGCAAAAGTATTTAGTATAATAACGTTTTTTATAATTAAAAAAAATACTTATAACAATAACACCATTATGAATAGTACTAATAATAATAAAAATAATAATGATACTAATAATAACAAACTAATGATGATGATAATAATAATAATGTTTATGGTATTAGTATTAATGTTAATACTAATATTAAGGTTAATGTTAAGAATAATAATCTATAGTTATATATAAAGACATACATAAGCAATAACATAAATAATAATAATAGTACAACAACTACATCTACAAATACATTTTATGTGTCCTCTTTTGTTATTATAATTTTATCCTCTTAATTGTTATTTGTTAAATTTAAATAATTATCACAATAAAAAAATATTTGTCAATTTTATCATTTTACTAATTTTAGTAATTATTTTTTTAATTCAAATAATTACACATATATAGAAATAAAATGAACAACAAAAATAGTAAAGAGTGCAAGTAATTGAGATATGATCCCGTAGTAAATAAAAGTAAAATGTGTGTCTAATTATAATAATAATAATAATAATAATAATAACAATAATAATAATAATAATAATACCACTATATTAATTTCGCGTAGTGATAAAATATAATAATAATAATATAACTACATATATAAAGAAATAAACATCTTTGTGTCCTTTTTTGTTTTCTCAGTTTTATCCTCTTATTTATTATATTTTAAATTTAAATAATTATTTATAATAAAAAATTATTTTTCAGTTTTATTATTTTATTAAATAAATGAACAAGAAAACAAATAAAAAGGACAAATAATTAAAACATAATTCCTACATAATAACTAAAAGCAAAATGTGTATCTAACCAGAATAATAAAAACAATAATAATAATAACTATTATAATAATTATAGTTCTTATTAATAATAATAATAATAATAATAATAATATAATAATAATAATAATAATCATAATATAATAATAAAAATAATTATAATCAATGATAATAATATTTATAATTGATAATAATAATCATTAATTATAGTTGATAATAGTAACGATAATACTAATTATAGTTAATAAAAACATTATAGTTAAAGTTGATAATAATAATAGAAAAATAAAATAATTATAGTATATAATAGTAATGATAATAATAATAACAATTATAGATAATAAAAATAATAATTGTTACGATGGTTAATAATATAATATTTTTGAAATGTCAATTTTTTAAATTAAATATGATAGAAATTATAATAATAATGTAGTAATTATAGTTGTTAATTATAATTCTTATAAATAATAATCATAATAATAATAATAATTATAATAATAATTTTTTTAATATTTCTTTCTTGTATCAATAATATATAATAATAAAATTAATATATTACATATTAATATTACAAATAACAATAATAACTTTATTACTAATAAGGTTAGTAATATTAATAGTAATAATATATAGTAGAAATATATAATAATAATAATAATAATTATTATTATTATTATTATTAGCGAAAACAAAGGCATCTTCGTGTTTATGTATTCACATTTTTTAATTTTTATAAAAGATAATAAAATATGTACACAAAAAAAGTTTTTAAAATAACAGTTTAAGATAAAAGAGGTTTTCAAAATAACGGTTAAAGATAAATTATTTACAAAACAATTAGTTTTTAAAATAATTAAGGGTAAAACTGGAATAACGAAATGTGGATACAAAAAAGTGTATCATCTCTATATATTGTTGTAGATTATTTTATAATAATACTAATATTTGTTATAATTTTACTACTGTCATTACGAATAATATTTATAATAATAATTATAATGTTCTATGAGATATATGATAATGTTTATGTGGTATAAACAAAACTCATTCATTTATCATGTGTATGTTATTATACTATATATATTTACAAACCTAAAAGACCTATAAATACATGTTATCACAAGGAGTGTGAAAATCTTATAATCATTTGTTATTAATATATTCATTCAAAATTCTCCTATTGACTTTAACGTTAGAGTCATTATAGGTGGATTGCACCCTTGTGGTGATTTGCAACACATACACTCATCATCAATATGGTTAGCCCGCCTAGGAAATTGCTAGATCAAATTCGGTAAGAACATGATGCCCACCATGGAGTAGAGTAGAAATGTTTCCCCACAACCACATATTGCATGGTGTTAACACATAATTAGACCCAAGCATCAAGCTCTTCAATAACTAGCATGGATCCTCAAGCTATCAACATGATGAAAACCTACTTGGAGAAGCTCTTCAGCAAAAACAAGGAGAATCTCCAGGCATGAATTCAAGACATGAAGCGATAATTTGACAAAGATCTGGACGCTCGTCTAGAGCAACTATGTACTCAACATCAACAAGAACTACACCAACACTAGTGGCAATTCTAGGCTTTGATTAAAAAATTGGATAATCTGGATAAGGAACGTTTTGTTGCACATTCATAAACTAGTGTCCTGACTCCTTTCGTACAAATAGTTGACACTAAGACATCTCACACCAAGAAAAGGGAGCCGTCGCATCACAATATTTAGATTTTTCTCCGAAAACGGAAGGAAAGATTGGAAACTACCAAGCAAAAATGTCCCTCGCCATGACATTTGCCCGAAAAGTAGGAAAGAGAGTTGTTATATGTTGGCAAGTGTACTAAATCATACAAGTAATAAAGTGGACAAGTGCAGATATCGTATCCCATAGGGACTAATGTGGTCTAAATTAATTGGTTAGTTACTATTAAAGGTTGAGCATAACAAAACATTTGTGGTTTAAAGAGATAGAAAGTTTAGATTTTATTATAAAGCATGAACAAAATTTGGCACAATGGAAACAAATAACTTGATTAAGAAAAATATAAGATAAAAAATTCACCGGGATTAGGTTTCGTGATTCCATTCAAAGTAAAAACAACATACAATATAATTCTATTTATGTCTCTCACATTCACACCACTATGTAACAAGCCCTAATGTCTTAGTGACAAGTCTAAACTTTAATAAGAACCCTAATGTCTTATGCCTTTCCTTATTAAAAGTTTGAATTAAGCCTTAAGTTTAGATGTTAAGAATGACCAATGATGTGCTCTATGTCTAGATGCACAATCAATTAGTTGTCTATTCTAGTCTAGGTTCTAATATCGTGTCCAGTGATTAGGTACCCCTAAATATGCAATCAATAATTATCATGCAATTAAGATCGAGAATAGAATATAAGAGCATGGAAAATAATTATATTGAATAGAGAATTCACAGATAATTAAGAATACATTACACCCAACCCCATGAATTAGGGAGTTAGCTACTCCTAGGCATACTGAATACTAGACTGATGTTGAAATTAAATGCCTCCATCCTTCAGAATGCCCTTCTACCTTCAAATGTAGAGATATCAAGTTTCTTTCTCTTCAAGTGTGTGTTTGGCCTATGCCAGACCCTCAATTTATAGACTTTCATAATTGGACTAGGTCTAAAATTTAGATTTGATTTGGTACTTGGATAAATTGTAAGAGATAATCCTTGATATATATCTTTTATTCTTTGGAGATTCCATATCTTTGAATTATTCTTTAACTATTCTGACTTGTAATTTGAGTAACCAACTTTGTGATATTTGATATTGTTGATAATCTTTGACTATTCAATTTTCCACTCATTTTGTTCATAATCTTCCTAAATCTTTGATATTTCCACTTATTTGCAAAATATAATCCACACATTTATCTTTTCCACTTTTATTGAAACCCTAAAATATCAAATAAAACCCAAAAATAAAATAACAATAAGATATAAAAATAAATAAAATAAAAACATGATAATGCCAATATCAAGAGTTTGAAAGGCAACATTCAACCCAATGTCAGACATAAGTCAACCGAACAAGAGATCGAACAATGAATAGTTATGAACATCATGACTCCTGCAGAAGAAATAATCGTGAATCTAGTCCACCACCATGCGAGGAAGCCAGAGATGCTCACCCTCTTCGTGAATATGCATTATCTCTAGTAGTGTTTTACTCCTCTATTTTGGAGCCAAGAGGCTTAGGGCATTTAAGGATGATCTCTTCATATGGCATTTGCTAATGTAGTGGATAGTGTCACCGAAACTAGACTAGGAGTGACGCTCGATGGAACGTTTGTGGAGAATGTTATTGCAACAATGTTATCAAACAAGGGTAGGTTCATGATGCGCAACCTTTGTGATCACCTCTCTCAACAACATGAATTTTCCTAATATGGGCATCTCCAAAGACACAGTTGAATCTTCTTGCCTTTTATTCAAATATTGAAAAGACATCATAAAAAAGCACCAAAAGTTTTATAGCACTAAAAGCTGATGTTGGTGGAGGTGATGTCTTAGAAGCCACAAATGGCTTATGAAAGCATGTACATACAAAATCAGAGTTAATATAAACATTATGATAATAAAGCCATTGAGATAAGGTTAAATGCCCCATCTGCACCTATCAATTTATTTTTATCAAGGTGCAGATTAAAAGCTTATTTTCAACATCATCTTCAAATTATTTTCTTCATTAGCCAAGCATCTCACACCAAGGATCTTGTACCAATCAACTTCCCCTAGGTTCTACTCATATACCTAGGTGTCTAGCTACCAAATTGAGAATTTCAATTCACAACCAAACCTTTCAGAACCATTTTTTTTGTTTCATATCCAACTACTGCAACACCCTGATCTAGCCTTCATCAAGGATTTCTCATCATTGCTTCGGACATCTTCATACCCATCAATTATAACAACATGAGCAGTTTTCCTGTTTGAATCACATATATTATCACATGTTGTATATGTGTAATCCTCTACTATTTCAATGCCACCATTTTGTATTTGATTGATTCCTTCCACACAACTCCCATACTGACCTTGTTCTTCTTGCTGTCATTGTAAGACCCAGGAATAAATAATTATATTTCAAGTGTGGTTATTGGGTGTGAGTAGTATTACTTAAATTTTAAATTTTTTTCCTGTAGAGACAATGTTAGATTATTATGGGACCTAAACTTTATCTTACCACAATCTTCAAGCTTCTCGGATGGGCACTGCTAGATGTTATTCGTCATGTCTTGAACGCCATGTATTTTATAGAACATGGAGGGTTACCTGCAGAAAGGGCTCCGACGATCTAGTCAACAAAAGCTCTTAAAAGTGAAATCTCAGATTATGCACTAATGAAAATGTGTACCTTTAGTTGTTGGGGTCCACTCTTATTTAAAGAAGTATAATCTCCTTTTCCTTTGTTTAGACCATGGTTTGAGCCTCGATTACTTCTATAGTGACCCAATCGTTTATTGGGCTTGTGTGGGCCTGGTTGGGCCCAGGTTTTGGGTTCAACACCTTTCCCACAGTGGTTTTAATTGATTTACTCTAAGTTAGAGTAGGCGGCGTTGCTGGTTACGAGAAGGTCGTGTAATTAATGAATGTGGCCGTCATGTAGATGTTTGTTGTTTCACTGTTATATTTTTAGCTGTGGTTTGTGCAATATTTCTTTAAGCCTAACAACTATTCGAGTTAGCAATCTTTCCTAAAATGGCAGATAATTCGAGTATTATGATTCATCAATGAACTTCAGCTATTGTGATACATAACAACCAATCTGACCATTAGCAGTTTATAACAGCCAATTCAGCCATTGGGAGTACATAGCAATTATCTTGGCCACTAGAGGTACCTAGTGGCTAATATGGCCACTAAGGGTTCATAGCAGCCAGTCTGGCCACTAGGAGTACATAACAGTCAATATGGCCATTATGGTACATAAATAAATGATGCCAAAAAGGTGAAATGTAGCATAATTGGTAAGAGTTTTGTCATGGGTTGGTGGTCAAGGGTTTGATTCCTAATGTGTGCATTTGGAGTGTTTATATTTAAATATTGCTTTTTTATAATTAATTTGGAGGTGATTATGTATGTCTTTGGTGTGACTCATGTTTATTAATTTATCTATAACTATATATAAAGATGATTGCTTCTTTTGTGTCAACATTTCATGGTTCCAACTTTACCCTTTACAATATAATTATTTGTTAAATTTGTAAAATTAATAGTTATTTTTACATGTTTTCTATAAATTTTCTATCTTTTCTCCTTCTTCTTTTTTTCCTATTCATCAAAGGTTATTTTCTCATCTTTTATCTATTCATTTCACTTTATTTTTAATAAATATAAATTTATTTTGTATATTAACTAAATAACATTACAATATGATCCATCTACTAATATATCATGCATATTTAAAAAAATGTGTACTTACAAACGTGATAAAGCTTGTGTTTACGCTAATTATTTATAATTTATTTTGGCATGTTTTGTTATGTGAAACACAATTGTAGTGTTGTTGTGCATGTTGTTGCCAAGGAAAATGGGATAGTTGATATGTTTGGAAATTAGGGTGTGAGTTCAAACCTTGGCTAGAGCAAAATGTATAAATATCGTTTTTTCTTTTGTTACTTTTGTGGTCTTCTTTGGAAGATGAAAAGTTGAAGGCAGATTCATTATATCTAGTCGTAGGCACATGACTTAAATTTAGTGAGGGAGTAAGACAATAGAAGTTTTGGTTAGGACGTGAAGAGCAAAGGCAAGGTGGTCTTGATGTAGGAATTTCCAGGTAAGGGGTGCTAAGCCATGTTCTCAATATTTTTGTAGTTACGTGTCAAGAAATATGTGCAGTTGAAATATGGAATTGTAAGGGAAAATATCATTTGCTTATTATGTGATTGTGTGTGGATAAATGTTTAAAGTTTGGATTATGAAATTCTAAGATGTGGTTCTATGGAAGAAGTTTTGGTTAGGACGTGAAGAGCAAAGGCAAGGCGGTCTTGTTGTAGGAATTTCAAGGTAAGGGGTGCCAAGTTCTCAATGTTTTTGTGGTTATGTGTCATGAAATATGTGTAGTTGAAATATGGAATAGTAAGGGGAGCTATCATTTGCTTATTATGTGATTGCGTTTGGATAAATGTTTAAAGTTTGGATTTTGAAATTCTAAGATGTGGTTCTATGGAAGAATTGTATTTTTAGTAGATGAATCTTTGGTGGTATGGTGAAATACAATTTTGTTGGTTTAAGTTTTCGTGTAAGGGGATTTAATCTTGTTATTATTATGGGATTATGCATGGATACATGTTGAAGTTGATTATAAAATGCTAAAATGTGGTTTTATTGGAGAATTTAAATTTTAGTAGATGAATATGTGGTGGTATTGTGAAGTACATTTTGGGATTCTTAAAGTAAGGGAAACTAATCTTTCTTCCTTATTTTTGTGTTCATGCATGAGTAATTGTGTGCTTTTGCAACATGGAATTTTAATGGAAGAAATAGTTATATTTTTCTTATGGATGGAAAAATTTGTTGTTTGAGGGCGAGTGATGTTAAACTATTTGAATGGATGAATACGTGGTGGAATGGGTGATAATTGATCTTCATCTTGTTACCATGTGCTTTGTGGTTAGAGCAATTGAATGTTTATGGTTTTTGAAATGTTAATGATTGTTGAAGAAGAGTATGATTTAATAACATGTTCTTGGATGCATCTATGGAAAGGTTTAGAAGTGCAGAAAATAGAGGTAAGTTGATGGAGTTAATTTTTTTTTTCAATGTTGTGAATTGCAATTGTATGGAACAATATTTTTTCTAAACCTTTGATGTGTGGGAATTCTCGAGAACTTTGAATGTTTTGGTGATATGGTCTTATTGGGTTTTTTTCTGTTCTGGAGAACATGGAAAGTTCATAGTGTAATTGCATTTAGGGTTGACATGATGGATTTAATTTTTGATCAATTGAATGTGCATGTCTTGCTTGTGAAGAGGTAAATTAGTTAATTATGATCCATGTTCATGTGAAAGGAGGGTTATGGCATTATTTTTGGTCTGTGGAGGTTGTAGATGCATTGATATTTTTAACTAAAAGTGTAAGCTATGAACATGAAGTTAAAGGTGAAAAGTTGTGGTTGTATGTGCCAAAGTGGCAAGTGTAGAATATGTATGTTAGAAAATGAAAAAATTGGTAAAATAAGCTTAGTGATGGGGTATTTTGATTCCTTGAGTTAAGTAAAATTGATATTAGATGTTTAGTAAACTTTGTGCATGTTTTGGTTATTGGAATATGAGAAACATGTGCCTTGTTCATGAAAAATGCAATATTTTTTGTACTTTGTGAAAAAATGGGGCGTTGGGCACTGACTCACTACAGCTAGGCAGTGAGTCTCGAGTTGTTGGGCGCTGGGCGCCACTGATGTTTTCCTAGTCTGTGTAGTTTTTGTAAAATGGAGTTATCAGTTCATTAATTCTTCAATTTGAATGGTGTGATCTTCGTTTAGAGGTCTGTAGTTAGAGATATATGTCACACATGATTGTTGTTTTTTTGGTTGTATTATATTGATACTCTTGTTGGGATAAATAGTAATAGGTCCTTGTTTGCAATATACTGGATGTTTGGACATTATTAGTTATGTATGGTTAATGTAATGATGATGATTGTATGATGCCAATGTAATGTGATACATGTGATCATGAGGCCTTGATGTGCTTTTGTGATTATTGATCATAATGTAGATAATCATGTGATAGTTGATTGATGTATGATCATGATGAGCTGGTGTTATACTTGGATGCAAATGTAATGAAAGGTAACTCTACATAATTGTACTGGAGGTGATGAAGGATTGACCCCAACCAAGGATGGAGGCACATGCTTAAGAAGACTAAGCATGTTTAGAAAGGAAGTTCACTAATCCTTCATCCCTTTCATTTTTATTTATTATTTTTGATTCCCAAAAGTTGACTTAGTTGAATCAAATTTAGTTGACTTGTTGACTATAGTTGACTTGACTTAAGTCAACATGCTAATCTATGTTTATTTGCATTGTAGGTTAATTAGGAGTAAGAAAGCAATGCTAGGTGGTGCATGGTGATTGGGGAGCATAAATGATGTGGAGGAGAGAGTAAAGCAAAGGCATAAAGCATAAAGTAAAAGGCATGAAGCAAATGTACCTATGTACCTTTGGTCTCCTTTGTTTTTAGCACACTTTGGCCACTTTTTGGAGACATATGAGACACATTCTTTGTCTCCTTTTGTGCTAGAACGAAATTAGCCTTGCACACACCATAGTTAGGTCTTTTGTCTCTCATTTTGGTAACCTTATTTGACCTAGTTTCTAGAAGCTAGGGTTAGGTTTTTGTAGAGACATCCTTAGGTATATTTTATTTGCTTAGAGGCCCTTACACTCTTCTATATAAGGGGTGCTTCTAGACATGTAAAAGGGTTGAAGATTTTGAAGTAAAAACACTCTTGTGTCTCAACCATTTGTGAGAGTTTCCTCCCTAGGGAGTGAATACTTTTAAG